>OFMV01000829.1_pt1 | contig 26906 bp, 20 predicted proteins | sample 1541881 | NCBI WGS metagenome assembly OFMV01 (sample SAMN04209220, study PRJEB22552) | human gut metagenome | biome: gut; material: feces | host: Homo sapiens | place: USA: Oklahoma
TAGGCAAACGCCCAACTTCTTGATTTTCAATCAAAGTCCAATTTAGAGCGAGTTAGATTCGTAAACGATATGACAAATATTTGGAAGAGCCGTCAGTTTGCTTGGATTTTACCTTGTCACTCAATGTTATTTGACGAGCAATAATTATTTATGTTATCTATCAAAGGGCGAATTTTCTTGTCATATTCTTCATTTCCGAAATTTATCACTATTAGATTCCGTTTGCACCTGGTCATTCCAGTATATAACAACTCATCAAAAGATAAATTAAAAGTTGTTGATTTATCATATTTCGATTCGAGAATAAGAAAGACGACTTCACTTTCCCATCCTTTGAAAGAATTAATTGTGGATATTTTTATTGTACCACTATTCATCCAAAAATGGAGTTTTTTGTTATCTCTTATACTCTTGTAATTTGCACTATAAACTTCTTTTTTGAATTGAGTTAGAATTTCTTCATAGTGCTTTCTGAAAGCGATTAGTGCGTCAAAGCTAATGCCACATTTATCGCATTCTTCAATTAACCTTTCTCTAAAATATTCTGGATAAGATACAAAAAGGTCATAGATTGTAAATAATATAGCAATATGCTGTCTTAGTTTAATGATATCAGCGTCATAGAGAGTGGTTCTATTGGCAAACAATTTTTTCTTAAAATGTTCCGTAATGTTGTTGAACCATCCTGTATTTGGATTTTTATCATTATTTTTTCCAATATAATTGAGGTTACTCATATACATTGTTTCTATCGTTTCGAGCATACTGTTGGTCTTTTCTCTGCTTGCATATCTGTAATAAGCATCAAATATTCTGAGCAATCCTGTTGTATATCCCAATATTGTTATGTCGTTAGGAGATATATTTCCTGCTTTATTCAGAATGTTCCCTCTTATAATATTATATAAGGACGCAATATGATCTTTGTCCTGAAGATACATATAGTTTATATAACCTTCTTTTTGCTGTTGTTGACCAAAAAAATCATAACTTCCATTTTCTGAGAAATCATCAGTATCATATTTGTCACCAAATACATTTTTTTGAAATGATTGTGCAAGGTCTCTTACTTTAAAATCAGAACGGAAACAATACTTTAATTCATTTACACCTCGAACATTTGTTACAACATCCTTCTGTAGGGTAGGTTGACCATAAATATTTTGTTTAACATCACCGAATAACACATAATCCCCTTGAGAATCTCTAAAGAAACTTTTGATAATTTCCATCCAAGATCTGTGGTAATCTTGTATCTCATCAATGAGAACAGCATCATATTTAACTATTTGATTCTTGTGCTCATCAAACAATTGAATATTACCATAATACATTTTTTCTAAATAGTCGGAAATATGAGCTTTATCCATTCCTTCTGGGATTTCCATTTCAATATTTAAGTTGTTGAGTTCTGCATTTATAAACTGGTGATAGTTAATAATGATAAAACTCTCCAATGGGAATGTTTCATCAACACGATTAAGTTTGTCATGAATAAAATTCTTGAGCGTAATGTTGTAAGTTAAGATTAATATGCGTGGGGTGTTATTACGTAACAAAGCTCGTTTGTATGCTTGCACAGCTCTAGCTGCTAAGACAGTGGTTTTTCCAGACCCAAAGACACCACGTACTCTTTGCTCAAGATTTGTTGAATATATAATGCTTTTTTGTTTGTCTGAATATTTGTATGGTTCACCTTCTGCTTTTAAATGTTCTGCTGGCGATAATAGTCTTTTAAAGTTTTCATACAAAACATCCGTAAATAGCCAAGAAGAATTTTTGGCGATGATGTATCGTTTCTTAAGAAGATTGATAAAATATTCTTCGTTGAGTCCGTCTTTCCCTATAAAGTCCATATTGTATTTCAGGAATGTTTGATACTTTTTGTCATTTTTATAAGGCTTTATAAGCACATTATCAAGTTCATATTGACTTGCACAATGAAAGTAAACTGCACATGCAACTATATTGAAATGGCGAAAATCTTTTATTTTCATTTGTAATAAATCTTGGACATGAAGATCATAAAGATTATTCTTATATTTCAAGACTTGGTCAATAGGTGACTTTACAACAGAATTATTTGGTTTATATATCCACTTCTTCTTCTCGTTTAAATAGAAATTGCTTAAGTTCCAATCTTTTACCTCTATAATCATTACGCCATATCCCTTTCTCATAATGAGCACATCGGGTCTGTCACCATTTAAAAATGGATTGAAATAGACTTCAAAAGAATCATCCAAGCAATTCTTGAGAAACTCTAAAAGTGTCCTCTCTCCAGCGGTAGCTGAAACTTTAAACTTTGAAATCTTTTCAAGTGAAGGATAAAATATTGCCATAATAATCTCTTTAAATTGATTTCTAATGCAAGTTACATTGATTATATAAGTTTAATGTCCGTAGTATAAAACGACATTTCCCTATTAGCTCTGTCGTTTACACAGAATGCTTGTGCATATTCTTTGAAACACAATATAGGCAATAGTCGTTTATCTCCATTATTCGAGACAATAAAAGCCTCTTCGTTTCCAACCACAGTCCACAAACGCTCAATATCTACTGTTCTTTTCTGCGTGTACTGATACAAAACCTCTAATATCTGCACTATATACACCTTCCATGAAATCGTCAGCACCCTGCTGACGATTTTGACGCTTTGAGACGATGGCTGTAGAAACGTTCCTTGAGTTCTACAAGCCAACCCTTATAGTCACTATCATTATGAAGAACTACCGCCAAGTCTATATTTTTATTTGCCATTTTTATATTCTTCATTTACGCCACAAATATAATGTTTTATCGTGATAATTCATCGTTAACAAAAAACTTTTTGAATAAGATGGTAACTATTTAGACAAATAAAACCATCTTTACTTTTACTTCTACCAGTACTTGTTGCGGTAGTACTCCAGTACTCGCAGAGAGATTACTCCAGTTTAGCAGCGAGATTACTCCAGTACTGTAGTGAGATTACTCCAGTACTGCTGCGGTAGTACTCAAAAAGGGTACGCTTAGGGGTGTGCAACAACGCTTTTTATAGCTGCATCGTGACCACTTCGGCGTTCGCCATGCGTGGCGTTTCGTTCATCGGTGTGCCGCTATGCACGCTTCTTATCGCCTTGTTCGTTATGCCGTGTCCCACGGCAAGCACGGTCTTTCCATCATAATTCTCTCTCACGAACTGTAGGAATGCTGCAGCACGCGCCCTGAGAGCGTCGAGCGACTCGATGTCGTCGGTCCACCGAGCATCCTTTATGTCGGGGATATATCTGCCCGTGAAGCTGCCCCAGTCGCGCTCGCGCAGCAGCTTTGTCTGCACGATGGCATCGGGCGACACGCCGTGCGCAGCCGCCAGTATCACACACGTGTCGAAGGCGCGCTTTAGGTCGCTCGACACGAACACGTCGATGGGCGTGTCTTTCAGCTCGGCAGCGAGGGCACGTGCCTGCTCAATGCCATTCGGGGTCAGCTCGCCTTGAGTCTGCCCCTGCATAATCTGGCGCACATTGTCGACGGTCTCGCCGTGGCGCACAAGAAGAAGGGTTGTCATGTTGTGGTTGTTGTTGTTACTTACTAAGCCGAACTAAGCCTTCTTAAGCCTTTCTAAGCCATTGCTAACTAAGACTTCTTAGGGCTTTCTTAGCCTTCTTGCTAAGCCTTCTTAAGCCTTTCTAAGCCTTAGCCGAAGTATCCTCAAGTCCTCCCCGACGGGGAGGGTTGGGAGGGGCTTTTTACTTTTTTACCTTTTTACTCTTTTACTTTTAAAAGTACTTTCACCGCTTCGCCCACTGTCGGCACACCGCTCACCACCATTGAGCGTTTGCCGTTCACCTCCTTGAGGTTGCAGCGGCGTGCGTTGGCAGCGATGAAGTCGAGTGCCTTGCCGAAGGTGGCACTGCGGTAGTAGGCTGAGTTGGGGTTGCTGACGAACTGCATCTGCATACGTCCCTGTTTGAGTATTATCTTCTCGCAGCCGAGGCTCTTGCCGTAGCGGCGCAGTGCCACCACCTGCAGCAGTTCCTCGCCCTCGTGCGGTATGGCACCGAAGCGGTCGATGAGTCGCTGGCGGTAAGCGTCGAGCTCGTCGTCGTTGTCGATGTTGTCGAGCTCGCGGTAGAGCAGCATACGCTCTGCGCTGCCCGGCACATAGGTATCGGGGAAGTACATCTCGAGGTCGCTCTCCACGGCGCAGTCCTCCACGAAGGCATCGCCTGTGAGGTTGTTGCCCTGCGCTATCTCCTCGGCGTACATGTCGGCGAACTCGTCGTTCTTCAGTTCGGTGACCGCCTGGTTGAGTATCTTCTGATACGTCTCGTAGCCAAGATCCTCCATAAAGCCGCTCTGCTCGGCACCGAGCAGGTTGCCCGCACCGCGGATGTCGAGGTCCTGCATGGCGAGGTTGAAGCCGCTGCCCAGTTCGGAGAAGTTCTCCAAAGCCTCCAGTCGGCGGCGTGCCTCGGAGGAGAGCACCGACTTAGGCGGCGCAAGCAGATAGCAGAACGCCTTGCGGTTGGAGCGACCCACGCGACCGCGCATCTGGTGGAGGTCGGAGAGTCCGAAGCGGTGGGCATCGTTGATGATGATGGTGTTGGCGTTGCTGATGTCGATGCCATTCTCGACGATGGTCGTGGAGAGCAGCACGTCGTAGTCGTAGTTCATAAAGCCGATGAGAATCTTCTCCAGCTCCTCGGGCGACATCTGTCCGTGTCCGACAGCCACACGCGCATCGGGCACGTATTTCTTTATGAGCGAGGCAATCTCGGGCAGGTTGCTGATGCGGTCGTTGACGAAGAACACCTGTCCGTTGCGCGACATCTCGAAGTTGATGGCGTCGGCTATTATCTCATGCCCGTACACGCCCAGCTCGGTCTGTACGGGGTAGCGGTTGGGCGGCGGTGTGCGCATGATGCTCATGTCGCGTGCGCCCATCAGCGAGAACTGCAGCGTGCGCGGTATCGGCGTAGCCGACATGGTGAGCGTGTCGACGTTGGTCTTCAGCGTGCGCAGCTTCTCCTTTGTAGAGACGCCGAACTTCTGTTCCTCGTCGATGATGAGCAGTCCGAGGTCGTGCCACTCCACAGTCTTTCCTATCAGCTTATGCGTGCCGACGAGTATGTCTATCTTACCCGCCTTGAGGTCGGCAAGCACCTCGCGCGTCTGCTTCGCCGTGCGGGCACGCGAGAGGTAGTCGACACGCACCGGCATACCCTTCAGACGGTCTGAGAACGTCTTGTAGTGTTGGAAGGCGAGCACCGTTGTGGGCACGAGCACTGCCACCTGCTTCGAGTCGCACGCCGCCTTGAACGCTGCACGTATAGCCACCTCGGTCTTGCCGAAGCCCACGTCGCCACACACCAGGCGATCCATCGGTCGGGCAGACTCCATGTCGGTCTTCACGTCGTGCGTGGCACGCTGCTGGTCGGGCGTGTCCTCGTAGAGGAACGATGCCTCAAGCTCGTGCTGCAGATAGGAGTCGGCAGAATAGGCGAAGCCTTTCTCGTGGCGACGCTTGGCGTAGAGCTTGATGAGGTCGCGCGCAATGTCCTTGATGCGCTTCTTCGTGCGCTCCTTCAGCTTCTCCCATGCGCCGGTGCCGAGCGTGCTGAGTCGGGGCGGTTCGCCCGTGTCGCTGCGGCGGTACTTTGATATCTTGTAGAGCGAGTGGATAGACACGTCGACGATGTCGCCACGCTGATAGTAGAGGCGTATCATCTCCTGGTAGGAGTCGCCGACAGGCACGCGCACCAAGCCGCCGAACTTGCCGATGCCGAAGTCGACGTGCACGATGAAGTCGCCCGGTTCCATCTCCTGCAGCTCCTTCATCGTGAGCGCCATCTTGCCCGTGCGGGCAGCGTCCGACTTCAGGTTGTACTTGTGGAAGCGGTCGAATATCTGATGGTCGGTGAAGAAGCACAGACGCAGGTCGTTGTCGGCGAAGCCCTCGTGTAGAGTGCGGTTGACGGGAGTGAAGGGGAGGGTTGAATGTTGAATGTTGAGGTGTTGAGGTGTTGAGGTGTTGAGGTGTTGAGAATTCCTGCGCATCTGTTGCAACTCCTCACTGTCGAAAATATCGCGCAGGCGTTGCGTCTGCTTCTCCGAGTCGGCGAGAATATAGAGCTGGTAGCCCTGCAGAAGATAATCGTCGAGGGTCAGGGTGAGCAGACTGAAGTTCTTGTGGAAGAGCGGCTGCGGCGAGATGTGGAACTCGATGGACACCTGCGGCGTGCCCGAAGGCTTTGCGCCGAACTCCACGAGGCGGAAGCGGCATATCTCCTCGCGGAAGCGCGTGGGCGACACGAGGTTGTTCTCCTTGCGCATATCGCGCATTATCTGCTGCTGCTCCACCTCCGTAGCACCCTCCAAACGTTCGGCCATGGCTTGCTGCGAAAAGCCGTCGTTGTATATCTGCTCGATGGTAGAACAGAGATAGAGGCGGTCTTTCATCACGAGCAGCGCGTCGTCGGGCAGTAGCGACATGAACGGCTGCTTCTCCTCGGTGAGCTGCGCCAGTTCGGGCACGATGCGCACCTGCTGCTTCGAGTCCTTCGAGAGCTGATCGGCCACCTCGAACGTGCGTATGGTGTCTACCTCGTCGCCGAAGAAGTCGATGCGGAACGGCAGCTCCGACGAGTAGGAATAGACATCGATGATGCTGCCACGCATTGCGAACTGACCAGGCTCGTAGACGTAGTCGACCTCCTTGAAGCCGAGCTCGCGCATCTGGCGTCCGAGGTCGGCAAAGTCGATGATGTCGCCAACGGCGATGTTGATGGTGCGCTCGTCGAGGCGGCGCTTCGACACGACAAGCTCGCTGAGCGCCTCGGGGCAGGTCACAACGTAGAGAGCGTCAGCAGCACCGTCTGCATTCTTGCCTGCGCCCTTGCCCGTTGATGCCTTCTGCGTGTCGACAGAGGTAAGAGCCGCGAGACGACTCAACGTCTCGGTGCGCAATATCTCGTTGGCTGCGTCGCGCTGTCCGTACTTCACCGCACGACGGTAGGACGACGGGAAGAAGAGCACGTTGTCGGTGCCGAGTATCTGCGTCAGGTCGTGATAGAAGTAGCCTGCCTCGTCGTTGTCTTGAAGGATGAAAACGGCAGTAAGAGTTTTGAGTTTTGAATTTTGAGTTTTGAATTGTTGGGCTGATTCGGCGCAATTTTGAGTCTTGAGTCTTGAGTCTTTCTTCCCGTTAAGTCGTTCGGCTACGGCGGAGAAAAACACAGGAGCCGATGAGGCAAGTAGTCCACCGAGGAATACGTGTCTCACCGACTCATCGCTGATAGCTTTCAAAAAAGCCCCGCACTGTGGCAGGGCTGTATAAATGTTGCTGATGTTTCTTATTTCCATAGGTCTGGTTAGTGCTTAAACCGTCTGTTGCGGACCTTTTGCTTTGTTGGTGCACTTGAGACAAGTGCACCCCCTTGAGATGCAGAAAACCTGCTGTTGTGGATCTTTTGCTTTGTTGGTGCACTTGAGACAAGTGCACCCCCTTAAGATGCAGAAAAGCAGCTGATGCGGTCTTAAGCAATAGAGTTTTTTAGTGTTTCGCCTCAGGATACTTTCTGAACCAGCCGTCCCATCTGAGTCGCATCACGCCGAAGAACGCCTCGCCGAAGATGCCACCGCTCATCTTGCTGACACCCTCGCGACGGTTGACGAAGATGACCGGCACCTCCTTTATCTTGTAGCCCATCTTGTAAGCCGTGAACTTCATCTCTATCTGGAAGCCGTAGCCCTTGAAGCGCACCTTGTCGAGGTCGATAGAAGAGAGCACACAACGGCGGTAGCACTTGAAGCCGGCTGTGGTGTCGTGCACCTTGAAGCCCGTAACCATACGCACGTACTTCGACGCGAAGTAGCTCATCAGCACGCGACCGATAGGCCAGTTGACAACGTTCACACCACTCACGTAGCGCGAGCCGATAGCCACGTCGTAACCCTCGTCGTGACAAGCACTGTAGAGGCGTGGCAGGTCGTTGGGGTCGTGAGAGAAGTCGGCATCCATCTCGAAGATGTAGTCGTAGCCGTGCTCAAGCGCCCACTTGAAGCCTGTGATGTACGCCGTGCCAAGACCCAACTTGCCACTGCGCTCGAGGATGAAGAGGCGGTCGCCGAACTCATCACTGATGAGGTGCTTCACGATGGCTGCAGTGCCGTCGGGACTACCGTCGTCGATGACGAGGATGTGGAAACACTTCTCAAGTGAGAACACCGCGCGTATGATCTTCTCGATGTTCTCCTTCTCGTTATATGTCGGTATGATTACTATACTATCGCTTTTGTTCATTGTTTTGCTATTGAATGGTTTTACATTGTCAACTCGTCAACTCGTAACTTGTAACTCGTCAACTAATATGCAAATATACTAAATGTATTCGATACGGGTGCCGCCGTAGCGTTAAAAAACGTGTTTTCGGGAGTTTTACTGGTCGGGGTTCTCCACAAAGCCCTGATATTGCTCCTCCAGTCCGCCCATCACCACCTTGTAGCTCTCCTGCTCAAGATACTTGATGTTGTCCGTACCCTTGCCAACAGGCAGTATCGGCTTGTGTATGGTGAGGCGGAGCGGATGCCAAACCACCCACTTCATATCGCGAGTGCGTGGCATGATGTCGAACGAGCCATTGATGGTGAGCGGCACAACGGGCAGCTCGATGTCGTCGGCGAGCATGAAGGCTCCGCGCTTGAATACGCCCATGTGTCCTGTGAACGAGCGTGCCCCCTCGGGGAACACCACGAGCGACATACCACCCTGCAGCGTCTGTCGAGCGCGGTCATAGGTCTCGCGTATCTTGCTTGCGCCACGCTTGTCGACGAAGATGTGGTGAGCCGACTCGCACGCCTTGCCAACGAACGGCATCTGGCGTAGCTGGCGCTTCATCATCCACTTGAAGTTGCGCGAGAGGAAGCCGTAGATGAGGAAGATGTCGAACGCTCCCTGGTGGTTGGCTACGAACACATACGACTGACCCTTCACAAGATTCTCGCGTCCCTCCACCTTAACCGGCAGCAGGAGTATGCGTATGATGAACTGCGCCCACCACTTGCCGGGGTAGTAGCCCCAGAAGTGACCGTTGCCTAAGGTGCAACCGATTGTAACCATCAAGCTGGTGATGAGGGTGTAGACAGCTATCAAAGGGAGAGCTATCAAGAGCTGATATATACGATACAGATATTTCATTGCTTTGTTTTTTTATAAGCCGAACTAAGCCTTCTTAAGCCTTCTTAAGCCTTTCTAAGCCTTTGCCTAAACTTTTGCTAATTAAGCCCTCCCCGATGGGGAGGGTTGGGAGGGGCCCTTTTTACTTTTTTACCTTTTTACTTTTAACGTGATTTCCACAATCTCCGGTTTCATGTGGAAGCGGAACGGTAGGAAGCCTCCCACGCCCGTAGACACAAAGAGGAAGCGTTTGCCCTCGCTATACAGTCCGGCATCCTCGCTGTTGACAAGACTTGTGGGTCGCCAGCCGAAGAGCGACAGCTGTCCGCCGTGGGTGTGTCCGCTCAGCGTTAGTTGCGCTGTGCATTGGGGCAGTATGTGGCGGCGCCATGCCGACGGGTCGTGCTGCATCATAATGACGAACGATTCGGGCGATATGCCGTGCAGTGCCTTGCGATAGTCGGCTTTGCAGGGGAACGGCGGACGACCGTCGTTCTCCGTTCCGGCTATCACTATCGAGTCGGCTCCGCGGCGCAAGATGCGACGCTCGTTGAGCAGCAAGTCCCAGTTGAGCGAAGCCTCGAACGAACGTGTCAACCGTTCCATGTCGCGCTTCTGCTCCGCCGTGGCTGTCTTAACATAGTCGGCGTAGTCGTGATTGCCAAGCACGGAGAATATACCGTCGACCGGATGCAGATGAACCAACGTGGGCGCATGACGCACCAACTCCTGTGGGCGCATATTCTGTAAGTCGCCGGTGAAGAGGATGGCATCGGGATGTAGTTCGTTCACCTGTGCCACCATGCGCTGAGCAAACTCCTGCTTCATCGAGCCGAGGTGCATATCCGAGAGCTGCACGATGCGATAGCCGTCGAAGGCTTTCGGCAGACTGTCGAACTCGAGCGTAACGCGCTTCACGTGCAGCTGGTCGGGACCCACCATTGTACCCATGAACAGCACATAGAACCATCCGAGCACAAGCACCAGTCCGGTGTGGTTGCCCCAGTTGGTGCGCAACTTCAGCAGTCGCTTAACAGCCAGTCCGGCGAGCGACGCCAAGGTGAAGACCACCTTCGGCACGATGAGCAGCCCGAGCATGAACAGATACACGTTGAAGAGCGTGAGGTTATTGGGCGCAAAGTTGCGCATCATCGAATAGGCTGCGGTACAGGCTATCATGGCGGCTCCTGGCACCCACCACAACAGACGCATCCATAGCGTCATGTCGAAGCGCCAGCGCAGATAGCGTCGGTATATGTACAGGTCGGGCAGCAGCGTGAGCAGCAGTATGAGTATTGATATCCTTGCAATCATTATGTTCCATTTTATGGCACGTTTTCTCGCCATGGCATAACTCGAGCAAGCTCGGTTCTGCTCATTTGGCTTAACGAAAACGTTTCTTATAAACTTGCGATAGTGTTGTTACAGAGTTTTCATCTATTTCAAAAACCTGCGTATGAGCTCCACGGGCAGTCCGCGACGGTGCGCATAGTCGCGCAACTGGTCTTCGCCGATGCGCCCCAACTCGAAGTAATGCGCCTTCGGGTGGGCGAACATCAGTCCGGACACCGATGCGTGGGGCTTCATGGCACCACTTTCGGTGAGTCGGATGCCAATCTGCTTGAGGTTGATGAGCCGGTCGATGAGGAAGTTGACACTCGTGTCGGGCATCGACGGATAGCCCACAGCCGGACGTATGCCTTGAAAATCCTCGCGCAGGAGTTCGGCTACAGACAGATTTTCGTCGGGAGCATATCCCCATAGCGAGCGACGTACCTCCATGTGAAGCACCTCCGCCGTAGCCTCAGCAAGTCGGTCGGCAAGCGTCTGCGCCAGCATACGCTGATAGTCGTCGGTAAGGAAGTCGTGCTCCAACGCCAGGTCGACCGTAGTGGCGAACACTCCGATGCGGTCTGTCACGCCCGAAGCCTGCGGACGGATGAAGTCGGCAAGCGATAGGTTCGGCTCGCCCTCACGTGTGGGATGTTGCTGACGCAGCATAGGCAGCCGCACATCGTCAATGAGTATGTCGTCGCCGTCGCTGTTAGCCTCGAACAGGCCTACGGCAGCGTGTGTCTGGTAGCGCGTCTCCAAGCTGTCGAGCATCTGTTCTGCCTCCGCCCGCATTCGGTCTTTAGCCTCCTGCGGCTTGCCCGAGAGCCCCCAGGCGAAGTAGAAGTAGAGCCAGTTGATGTACGGACGCAGGGTGGAGATGTTATAATCGGTGTATTGCAGCATCGTCGGTCTACTCTCTGAAGCGCACCGCCTCGCCGCGGCTCGACGCATCGAACGCCCAATTGTTATATATAATCTGTCCGTTGCACATCGTGGTGCGCACCTGCCACTGATAGGTATGACCCTCCATAGGGCTCCAGCTGCACTTGCTCTGTATCGTCTCCGGCGTTACGGTCCACGGAGCGTCGGGCTTCACGATGACGAGGTCTGCCTTGTAGCCCTTGCGCACAAAGCCACGCTTCGACACCTCGAAGAGCGTAGCTGGGTTGTGCGCCATCAGTGTGACGAGGCGCTCCATGCTGAGCACACCTTCGTCCACAAGTTCGAGCATTGTGACAAGCGAGAACTGCACCATAGGCATACCAGAAGCAGCGCGTGCACATCCGCCCTCCTTGTCCTTCAGCAGATGAGGTGCGTGGTCGGTGCCGACGGTTGTGATGCGTCCGTCGACGAGGGCTTTGCGCAGTGCGTCGCGGTCGGCAGCGGTCTTGATGGCAGGGTTGCACTTTATGCGTGTGCCGAGGCGAGCGTAGTCGTCCTGTGTGAATACGAGGTGAGCCACGACTGCCTCTGCCGTGATGCGTGGCGAAGAGCCGAACAGTTCCAGCTCGCGTGCTGTGGTCATGTGTGCCACATGCAGACGTGCACCTGTCTGTTCAGCGAGGTCTACGGCGCGCTTTGTCGACGCGTAGCACGCTGCCTCGGAGCGTATCTCAGGGTGGTGCTCAACGGCAGGGTCGTCGCCGTACAGCTCCTGTGCGTGCTTCATATTGCGGTTGATGATGTCGGTATCCTCGCAGTGAGCCATCAGTGGCAGTGTCGCCTTGCTGAACAGTTCGTGTAGCACGTCCTGTCTGTCGACGAGCATGTTGCCCGTAGACGAACCCATGAAGAGCTTTATGCCCGGCACGCGGTGTGGGTCGATACCGGTGACGCAGTCGATGTTGTTGTTTGTAGCTCCGATGAAGAAGCTGTAGTTGACGTGCGACTTTTTGGCTGCGTCCTCAAACTTAGCGTTGAGTGCTTCCTCGGTTGTGGTCTGTGGCTTGGTGTTCGGCATGTCGAAGTAGGTGGTGACACCGCCGTAAGCCGCAGCACGACTCTCGGTCTCCATGTCCGCCTTCTCGGTGAGTCCGGGGTCGCGGAAGTGTACGTGACAGTCGATCACTCCAGGCATAACAAAACACCCCGTGGCATCTACGATGCTGTCGTAGTCGCCACGAGGTGTTTCTGTACCTTCTATAATGTCTGTAATGGTGTCGCCGTCGACAACGAGGGACGCTACTCGCGTAGCCCCCTCGTTGACAAGTTTACCACCAAATACTAATGTTTTCATATTTCTTAGATATAGTTACTGTTCGTTGTTAGCGTATGCTATTCGCTGGCAGCGGGCTGTGCCAGCTCGTTCGGTGTCGGTCCGTCGGGCATCGAAGGAACGGTAGCAGCACCGGCAGGCGCATTGTTCACTTCTTTCATGCCGTTCATAATGGCTTGGTTCTCCAGAGCCTTCTGATAGTAGTCCTTCACGTATGGGTCGTTCTTGAACTTGTCGGTGGCTTTGCTCATGATATCCTCTATCCACGGTGTGAGTTCGGGATAGCGATAGCCGATGGTCATCATGAAGAATACACCCGGACCGAGCACATTGTCGAAGTTCTCGGTGACGAATGTTGTGACGAGCTTGTCCTCTTCTGCCATGAGTCGCACTGCCTCGGCGTTGATGTGGCGTGTCACTGCCTCCATATCGCTACCGTCCATGATGGCGCGGTCATGAGTGTGCAGCAGTTCGGCTTCCTGATTTTTCAGCTGGTTGTACTTGTTGAAGAACTTAAAGAGCTCGTCGTTGAGCGGTGTGCCACTCACATTCTGCTGTGTGTTGTCGAGCTTTATAGTGATGTCGCCACTTTCGATTACGAGTGGCAGTATGCTCTCGTCGTCCATGAAGATATTGGCGAGGCGCACGGTGTCGAACGTTCCGCTGAACTGAAACTGTCCGTGTACGACATCGCAGGAGTCAATCTTCTTGAAGTCGTTATTGCTTAGCACCTTCAGGTAGAGCATACGACCATCGAGTGTGGACACGTTCGAAGAGCCTTGTATGTTGTACGAGCTGGAGCATGATGCCAATGCTATTATACAGAGTAAAGCGTAAAGTAGCTTCTTCATTATCTTGAGTTTTTATTGGGTTCTTATTGTTTTCTTATTGTCTGTCTGTGGCTGGAGCATCGTCCTGCTCTTCACTGTCGGCTTCGTCCTCCACCGCGTCTTTCTTCAACTCCGATGCTATGCGGTGCATAGAGTACATCTCGAGTATGGCTGCAGCGAGCAATAGCAACACCCATTTGTTGTAAACTACGTTGAAGTAAGTGATGGTGTCGGCGAAGTAGTCCTTGAGCCACATGTTAGCACTGTCTACCATGAACAGACCTGCCAATACGAAGAAGATGTCGGCGAAGGTCATTATCTTCTTGAGTCGCTTGATGGTGGGGTTATGTCCTTCGTATGCCTGGTTCACCTGCATCGCTGCAAACAGTAATGCTCCGACAAGGAATATCCAGCATACAATCTGCTGTGCGAACATAAAGACGAAGCAGCCAGCTCCTATCACCATTAATACGCCTCCGATGAGGAATAGCGCGCTTTGTATAGTATTTAGTTGTTTCATTGTAGTTTACTCTTTTGCTTTTTCAGGTTGGGGGTCGTCGCTAAGCACATAGATATCCTCGTCGTCAGCCTTCATAAAGTAGCGTTCGCGTGCTATCTTCTGAAACGCTTGCGGACCCTGGCGCATCTCCTTCAGCTTCTTCAGGTCGCTTTCGTTCTGCGCATTATACTTCGCTATTTCCTCCTCCAGGTCGCTGATTTGCATCTCGAGTTGGAAACGATGCAGGAAGCTATTCTCATCAACAAAGCCCACGGTGAGCACGCCGATGATTATGGTTATGGCATATTTATAATGGCTTATCAAAGCCAAAACGAGTTTCAAACGCCCCATTTTCGTTCTATATTATATATAATGTGTGAATATCGAAAGGCGCATCAACCCTTTATTGGCTCGCCTTTTCAGTGTTGCAAACTTACTACAAATTTTTCATATTCCGCCCGCTACGCACATTTTTTAGGGTTTATTATACAAACAAATTGTTTGAATATGCAAAATTTAGTTAACTTTGCACCCAGTTTATATAGTGTAGACTAAGGGGTGGCGGAATATTTGCCGTCTGAGAACATACCCTCAGAGCTGATCCGGATAATACCGGCGTAGCGATAAGGTACAGATACGAACGGTTTTCTTTATTTCAAAAGCCCTTATAGTCTTATTATTGGATAACAACATCAACTTTAAAAAAGATGAAGAAAATCATTGGAGTAGCCTTGGCTGCTGCGTGCACTTGCCCTTCGCAAGCTGCTGGCGAGCAGAACAAGCTCGACACTACCCGTGTGAACAACCTCAACGAGGTGGTAGTAAAGGCTGTAAGAGCCCCGAAGAGTTCACCATTTGCAGTAGAAAACATCAATAAGCCTGAGCTTGAGCGCTTCGCTACCTCTGGTAGAGAGCTGCCTATGCTCTTCGCTCGCACACCGGGCGTGCTTGCATGGAGCGAGAACGGCGTGGGTACTGGTACTGTTTATATGCGTATGCGTGGTGCTGCCGGTAGCCGCATTAACGTAACGGTAGACGGTGTACCTCTCAACTCGCCTGAGGACCAGTGCGTGTTCTGGGCAAACATGAACAGCTATGCAGCCCTCATGGGTAGCGCACAAATTCAGCGTGGCATCGGTTCATCAACCAACGGCGACGGAGCCTTCGGTGGTGCGGTGTCGCTTGCTACAGCTGCGCCGTCGCTGAAGCCAACCGTAGAGGTTACTGGCTCTTACGGTTCGTTCAACACATACCGCTTTGGCGGCAAGTTCTCAACGGGTCTGCTCTGGGAGCACCTCGTACTCGACGGTGCTTACCACGAGACCAATACCGACGGATACATCCACGGCACAAGCGGACGCTCAGGTTCATACTACGGCGGACTGACATGGTTCGGCGACCGCTTCAAGATTTCGTATAAGAACATCGGCAACTTCGAGCACACAGGTCAGGCATGGAACGGTGTGCCAGCATGTAACTACGACGGCGATACCGACCTCAAGGCATGGGGCATCAAGAGCTATAAGGATATGTGGAAGCATGGATTGGGCAAGTTCAACCCGCTCTACGAGTCGCTCAACATCCCGATGGATGACAACTGGGCACCCGATCCAAGTAAGCCGCTCACAACAGAGCGTTACAAGATGCGCGACGGCTCATATTGGGATAAGACCACTGACAACTTCGAGCAGAGCCACAACATCCTCAACTTCACATGGCAGCCTACCGACCGTTGGAGCCACTCCGTAACAGCTCACTACACATACGGCTACGGCTACTACACCGAGTTCAAGCAGAACACAAAGTTGGCTTCTAAGTTTGGCATCAACGAGATGTACGTAAAGGACGGCGAACTGAAACTGGTTAAGTCGGATGCTATCCGCAAGAAAGGACTCACACAGAACAACTATGGTGCTCTCTACAACGTGAACTATAAGGATGCTCTGTGGGATGTTACGGGTGGTCTTAGTATGCAGCTCTTCCGTTGCAACCACTGGGGCAAGGTGACATACATCGCTGACAAGACTCTCGAGGAAAAGTACTTCACTAATGGTCGCTACAAGTACTACGACTCTGACGCAGATAAGAACGACTGGAGCTGGTTCTTCAAGGCTAACCGCAAGTTCGGCAAGGGTTGGAACTGGTTCCTCGATATGCAGATGCGCTATGTCAACTATCAGACCGACGGCATCAACGACCACTTCGAGCAGGGTGCCGACGGCAACTACAAGAACCAGAGCATCAACATCAACGAGAACTACTTCTTCGTCAACCCGAAGGCTGGCATCAGCTACGATGCTAACGGACATAAGGTTTACGCTTCTATCGCCTACGCCAACCGCGAACCGGAGCGCAACAACTTCACCGACAACATCGGCTACGGCAATCCGTCGCCTGAGCGTCTGCTCGACATCGAGTGGGGTTATCAGTATCAGGGCGAGAACTGGTTCGCAGGTGTCAACTTCTACTACATGAAGTACGTCAACCAGTTCGTGATGACTGGTGAGAAGAGCGACATCGGCGAGGCACTGACACGCAACATCAAGGACTCTTATCGTCTCGGTGCTGAGCTGTCAGCAGGCTGGAGTCCACTCTCATGGCTCTCTGTAGAGGGTAACGCCGCGCTGAGCCGCAACCGTCTGCATAACTTCAAGGAGTGTGTCGAGAGCTGGGATGGTGCTGCCGTATGGAACACATACAAGAGCTCTACCATTGCTTTCTCGCCGTCGGCTATCCTCAACGGCTTCGTAGATGTTCACTTCGCTGGTTTCCGCGCCACATGGCACACCAACTTCGTCAGCAAGCAGTATCTCGACAACACCGAGAGTTCTGATCGCTCACTGCCCTGCTATTCGCAGACTAACGTGAACGCTTCGTACACATTCAACTTCGCTAAGCGTATGCTTGGCTTGAAGCAGATTGTGCTCGGTGCCGACTTCAACAATATATTCAACCGTCACTATGCAGCTTCTGGCTACGTCTACTACGACTGGTACAACCAGGGTAAGCGCAACTCTACCGTGGCTTACATCCCAATGGCTGGTTTCAACTGCATGGGAACAGTAACACTGAAGTTCTAAAACCTCGTCCCTCCCCAATCGGGGAGGGGCTGTTTTTTTTTGATAAAATGACAGATTTTCTCTCCACTCATTGGCTCGACATCGTCACAACAATCCTCGGGCTCATCTATCTCGTTCTCGAATACCGTGCGAGCATCGCGCTGTGGGTTGTAGGCATCGTAATGCCAGCCATGGACATTTACCTCTACTGGAGCCACGGTCTCTATGGTGATGCCGGCATGGCTGTCTACTACACGCTTGCCGCAATATACGGCTATGCCGTGTGGAAGTTCGGAGCGAAATGGAAGGCAATGATTAAACGCAAAGGCTCTGACAAGAAAGAAGGCGCAAGTGCGGTTAGCTCTGATAAGATAGAAGCTGCAAGCGCGGTTAGCAGTTCTTCCGAAGATCTTCCTATAACGTTTTTTCCTCGCCGCCTCATCTTGCGCACGCTCGGTTTTTTCTTCCTTGCCTGGGCTGCCACATATTATGTCTTGGTGGCTTACACCAACAGTACGGTTCCTTTGCTCGATGCTTTCACCAACGCTCTGAGCTTCGTCGGCTTATGGGCTTTGGCACGCAAGTATGTTGAGCAGTGGCTCTTCTGGATAGCCGTCGACGTTGTCTGCTGCTATCTGTACGTGGTCAAGGGCATACCGTTCAAGGCTGGGCTCTACGGGCTGTATGTGGTGATAGCGGTCATGGGATATTGGAAGTGGAAGGGGCTTGCGAGAAAGGCGCAGGTATAGAGAATCTAGAACATCTAGAAACTCTAGAACATCTAGAATATATAGAAAATCTAGAATATCTAGAATATCTAGAACGTCTATAGTTTCTCCTCCCCCAGCTGCTCCTTCAGCCGCTTTATCTCCTTTTCCTTTCCATAATACATCTTTAGCGCTCTTTGCTTTAAATCCTCGAAGGCTGCCTTCCACTTCGTAGCCTCTGCCTTCCACTTCGTAGTTTCAGCCTGTGCCTCAGCGAGGGATTGCTTCAGACGTGGCAGCTCTGCCTCCAGCTGCTTCAAACGCTCGTCTTGCTGCTGGCGATATCCGGTGCGAGCACGGTGCATACGCTCCTTTATGCCGCCCTCAGTGATAAACTCCTGCTCCAGTTTCTTCAAGAACGACATCATCATCCGGTCGATGAAGTGGCAGAGAGTGATGGCGTAGTTGCACATCTGCTCGTCAGTCCACTGCGCGAAGAACGGCTCATAATCGGACAGACGATTATGATAGCGACAATAGTTGAGCATATCAGCGTAGCGCGGTTCACCGCTAACGAAGAACTGTAGGTGACGCGACTTTATATAGTCCTCAAAGTCCTCGCGCAACTCCTTCAGCGAAGCGCGAGCCACGTTGAGTAGCTTCAGTTGCATCTCCGTGGAGGCGACACCGTCCGCCAAGCCTTCCACGATATTTTGCTTACACGAACGTGCTGCCTGTATAACTTGGTCGCGCGTGCGATCTTTGTATAGGTGTATAAAGCGCTCACAGAAGGCGAACGCAAGCTGATATATCACATCCGACTTCTGATAGAAATAAAGCGCATCCCAGTTGGCTTGCGATTTCAGCACGTGCTGAGCATTCGAGGTTTCGTCCATAATAGAATAATAGATGAATAGTTTGATTTGCAGCTGCAAATATAAAGAAAAAAGCAATAGAAAGTGCTTTTTATTGCGTACTTTTGCTTGCTCAAAACAAAGTATACAGTTGACGAACAACCACTGCCAACTAAAAATATTATAACTATGTGCAACCAGCCACACACTCCCAAAAGCTTTGCATCGCTACAGCCAGACGGCTTCGATGCGGTCGTCGTAGCCGGTGGCGACTTCCCCACTCATGCTGTGCCGCTCACGCTCGTCGAACAGTCGCGGATGCTTGTGGCGTGCGACTCGGCTGGCGAGGAGCTGATACGACGCGGATACATGCCGACGGCGATTATAGGCGACTGCGACTCGATGTCGCAGGAGTTCCTGACAGCGCACCGCAACATTATATATAAGGTGGAGGAGCAGGACTACAACGACCTTACGAAGGCGACGCGCTTCTGCGTGGAGCGTGGATGTCGCCGCATTGCTTACGTCGGAGCTACGGGCAAGCGCGAGGACCACACATTAGGCAACATATCGCTGCTCGACTTCTATCGTCGCGAGATGCACATCGTGGCGTTGATGGCTACCGACCACGGCGTGTTCCTTTCGGCTTCCGGCACAACGGAACTTGCCACCTTTGCCGGACAGCAAGTGAGCATCTTCAACCTCACGTGCTCGCACCTTGAGGGCAACGGTCTGCGCTGGCAGCCGTATGCGTTCGCAGCGATGTGGCAAGGCACGCTCAACGAGGCGACGGGCGAGAGCATCACGCTGCGTGGCGACGGCAGCTACATGGTGTACGGCGTGTACGAGTAAGCGAAAAACGTGCCTGCTTATTTTGTAATTTGCCGAGTTTATACTAACTTTGCACGCTCAAAACGCCCCTATCATCATTAACAATTTATATTTTTTATGTTCAAAAACAATTTCAACGCACGCCCTGTGGCATTGCATTTCAAGCACTTCACGCACCGCAGCTACGCTCTTTTCAGCTGCCTGGGTCGCGAGGTGCTCATCTGCACGCTCAGTGTGGCTACGCTCACCAACGCCAAGGCAGATGGCATCAGCACGAAGCCTGTAGCGTCGGCTCTGGCTCTCGACTCGCTGAGCCGTGAAGAGGTGAAGCTCGACGAGGTGCTCGTAACGGGTTCGCGTGCTCCGCTCACTGCATTGCAGTCGGCAAAGATTGTGGCTGTCATTTCGCGCGACGACATTCAGCGTGCGGAAGCAGCGAGTGTCAACGACATTTTAAAGTTAGTCCCGGGCGTGGATGTCCGTCAGCGCGGGGGCTTTGGTGTACAGACGGACATCTCCATCAACGGCGGCACGTTCGACCAGATCACCATTCTATTGAATGGCATGAATATTTCGAGTGCACAGACGGGTCACAACGCTGCCGATTTTCCAGTTTCGCTTTCCGACATTGAGCGCATCGAGGTTCTCGAGGGTGCTTCGGCACGTGTGTTCGGTTCGTCGGCGTTCAGCGGTGCCATCAACATCGTGACGCGTGCCGATGCCGAGAACAACGTAACGGTGGCTGCCGAGGGCGGCTCGTTCGGCACGTTCGGCGGCGACGCAAGCGTTAATCTTGCTACGGGTGCGGTGCGTCAGAAGCTGAGCGGTGGCTATACGCAGAGCGATGGAGGCACGGAGAACAGCGACTTCCGTCGTCGTCGCGCCTACTACACGGGCAGTTGGAAGTCGCGCTACGTAGACATGCAGTGGCAGGGCGGCTTCTCGTCGCAGGACTTCGGTGCGTCTACGTTCTACAGTGCGAAGTTCAAGAATCAGTTTGAGGCTACACGCCGTTTCCTTGCGTCGGCACAGGCGGAGATAAAGCCGTGGGCTGACGAGCGTTTCGTGCTTACGCCGATGGTCTACTGGCATAAGGATGTAGACCACTACCAGCTCATAAAGGGCAAGGAGGGTGCTGCTGCCGGCGAGAATTATCACCGTCTCGACACCTACGGCGGCTCGCTCAACGCTCATGCCTCGTGGCTGCTCGGCAAGACGGCGGCTGGCGTCGACGTGCGCCGCGAGCATATCCTCAGCACGGCGTACGGCGATGTGCAGCCGGAGGACAAGTGGGTGTCTATCGGTGGTACCGACCGCAAGTACAACCGACTCGGCGAGCGCACCAACACGAGTCTCTTCCTCGAGCATAACGTCATCGTGGGCGGCTTCACTCTGTCGGCTGGTTTGCTCGCCAACCGCAACACGGCACTCGACGGCAAGTTCCGCCTCTACCCTGGTGTGGACGTGAGCTACCGCCCGAACGACGAGTGGAAGGTGTATGCTTCGTGGAACCGCGCGTTGCGCGTACCTACATACACCGACCTTTATACCAGCAACTCGGTGCAGCAGGGCGACATTGCGCTGCGACCGGAGAAGAACGAGGCGTTCAAGGTGGGCACGCGCTACCGCACGCACGGCTTCGAGGCAGTGCTGAGTGGGTTCTACTCGAAGGGTACGGACATCATCGACTGGGTGTACCCTACAGCTGAGAGCAAGAAGTATCAGGCTATGAACATCGGTAAACTCGACAACATGGGTTACTCCGTTGATGCTGCGCTGCACCTGCAGGAGTTGCTGCCGAAGTTCTTCATCACGCGCATAAAGGCTGGCTATGCGTTCATCCATCAGAAGCACTCTACGGATGGCGATGTCTTCGGTTCGCTCTACGCCTTAGAATATCTGCGCCACAAGGCTACGCTGCAGGTTGACCATCGCATCTGGCGACAGCTCACGGCATCGTGGGCGCTGCGTTGGCAGGAGCGCATGAACGGTTATCATCCGTACACAAAGGTGGATGTGCGCTTGCAGTGGTCTGCGCCTACATACAATATATATGTAAAGGCTGACAATATCACCAACCACCACTACTACGACCTGGGCAACGTGAAGCAGCCGGGCATCTGGGTAATGGCTGGTGCAAGCGTGAAACTCAAGTTCTAATGCTCCCACAGAATAGAGGGAACTAAAAACTTCCACAGATTTCACGGAATTCACGGAAGTATTTATAGAGAAAAACTCCCACAGATTTCACGGAATCCACGGAAGTACTTATAGAGAAAACTCCCACAGATTCCACGGAATTCACGGAAGTACTTATAGAGAAAACTTCCACGGAATTCACGGAAGTACTTATAGAGAAAAACTCCCACAGATTTCACAGAATTCACGGAAGTACTTATAGAGAAAACTCCCACAGATTTCACGGATTTACACAGATGTATAGGATGGTATGGCATTCCTGCCATACTCACACTGCAATAAATGCACCTAAACTTCTGTGAATTCTGTGAATTCTGTGGGAGTTCTTTATATAAGTCCCATCTGTGAAAATCAGTGGAATCTGTGGGAGTTTTCTCTATAAGTCCCATCTGTGAAAATCCGTGGAATCTGTGGGAGTTCTTTGTATAAGGTCCCATCTGTGAAAATCCGTGGAATCCGTGGGAGGATATCTCAGCAGGATAAATCCGTGGGAGAACCGCTTACTTCAGGTCGCCCACCTTATACAGGTACTCCGCAATCTGCACCGCGTTGAGCGCAGCACCCTTGCGGATCTGGTCGCCCGAGAGCCAGAACGTGAGTCCGCAGTCGTCGGCGAGATCCTTGCGCACGCGTCCTACGAACACGTCGTCCTTGCCGGCTGTCTCCAGCGGCATCGGGTAGACGAGGTTCTGCGGATCGTCCTTCAGTGTGCATCCAGGAGCCGCAGCGATTGCCTTCTGAGCCTCCTCGACGCTGATGGGGCGTTCGGTTTCAATCCATACCGACTCGGAGTGAGAGCGGAGCGAGCTGACGCGCACGCACATCGCAGAGCAGCGCACGTCGCTGTGCATGATCTTGCGTGTTTCGTTGAACATCTTCATCTCCTCCTTGGTGTATCCGTTGTCGGTGAAGACATCAATCTGCGGGATGACGTTATACGCCAACTGGTGCGGGAATTTCTCCACCTTCACCGGCTCGTTGTTCACCAGCTCGCGATACTGCTCCTGCAGCTCTGCCATGGCAGCTGCGCCTGCGCCCGATGCGCTTTGGTAGCTGGCGATGTGTATGCGCTTGATGTGGCTGAGCTGCTCCAGCGGCTTCAGCACTACCACCATCATAATAGTGGTGCAGTTAGGGTTGGCGATGATACCACGCGGACGCTTCAGAGCATCCTCGGCATTGCACTCTGGCACTACCAATGGTACATCGTCGCACATGCGGAACGCCGACGAGTTGTCGATCATCACTGCGCCGTACTTAGTGATAGTCTCGGCATACTCCTTAGAGGTGCCACCACCAGCCGATGTGAACGCAACGTCGATGTCCTTGAAATCGTCGTTGTGCTGCAAGAGCTTCACCTCATACTCCTTACCTTTGAACGTGTATTTCTTTCCAGCCGAACGCTCAGAACCAAACAACACTAAATTGTCAATGGGGAACTCTCTCTCGGCGAGGATGCGCAGAAACTCCTGTCCTACGGCGCCACTCGCACCAACAATAGCTACATTCATTTTCTCTTATTTTTGTTTTTATTTATATGTATTTGCTTACTAATTGCCTAATGTTCGTGCAAAGTTACAACTTTTCTGTCATCTAATGACTGGTTTACGTCTTTTTCTACTACTTTACACTATTCATAACCAGCGTTAGGCGTAATAATTTTATGAAATCTGACTTAAAGAATACAAAATCGGCAAAACGGAATAATATCGGTATGGAAATAATGACTACCTTTGCGGATGACAAAATAACTTTGCATACGAATCTTAATTACGAAACATAATGGCTAACGAAATGACAGAACTGAAGATTGACATGGGACTCATCGCTCATTACGGCAATGTCGACTACATAGATGGCGACATGGTTGTGCTCGACGGCATCGACAAGGTGCTGCAGGTAGACGGCACGTTCAAGTTTGATATGATTATGATGGTCTACTGCACAAAGGGACGTATACAATTTGAAACCAGCTCCAACGCATATACCGCAAAGGCGGGCGACGTGATTATCTGTCTGCCCAGCAGCACATGGGAAAACGTGATGGTATCGCCCGACTACGACTCGAAAAGTGTCGGCGTGTCGAGCAAGGCAGCCCAAGCCAGTGTGCAGGTGAACCGCGACTATCTTAATCTGCTCGGTTACGTATCGCACAACCCCGTGATCCACCTCAACGAGGAACGCCAACAGATGTTCTTGAAGTACTACGCCATCATTGCACACAAGATAAAGAATCCGCATGGTTTCTATCATAAGGAGATTATGCACTGCTTGCTGCTAAGTTCCATCTACGAGCTGTTCGCCATCATCACGCCCTACGTGGAGTATAGCATCGAAGGGGGCAATCTCAAGCAGGCCAACTTGCTTTTCCAGCGCTTCATCGAGATGCTGTCGGCGAACAACGGCAGGATGCAGCCCGTGAAGAAATACGCGCAGGAGCTGTGCATCACGCCGAAGTATCTCTCGAAGATCACGAAACAGGTGACGGGGCGCACGGCGCTCGACTGGATACACAGCTACACGGTGAAGGCGATAGAGAAGTATCTGCGCCGTTCTAACCTCTCCATCAAAGAGATATCGGAGCTGTTGGGCTTCCCCAACCTCTCGTTCTTCGGTAAGTTCACGAAGAGCCACCTCGGCATGTCGCCAACGCAATACCGCAAGGAGCAGAGCATGAGGAAGTAGCTAAGGGGGTGCAGTTAGGGGGTGCTTTTAGGGGGTGCAGTTGTCTCAACTGCACCAACAGAGTAGAATGTTCTGTTGGTGCACCTAAGGGGGTGCAGTTGTCTCCGCTCGGCTTTGCCGCTTGCCAGAGCAAGAACTGCACCAACAGAGTAGAATGGTTATTTGCCAAATTCTAAAGTTAGATAAGTTGGTACACCTTCCGCTTTGTTGGTGCACTTGAGACCGCTCGGCTTTGCCGCTTGCCAGAGCAAGAAGTGCACCCCCTAAAAGTTATCTGCGCGAGCCAAAACCACCACCTCTTGACGACGAACCACCGCCTCCAAACGACGACGAGTGCCTTGACGAGCCCGACGGCTTGAACGTTGAGCGTGGGGCTGACGAGCCCGACGAGTTGTCGCGACGCGAGCCGAAGCTGCTGCCTGAAAAGCCTCTATTACTCTCGGGCTGACGCACCGTTGTGCGCGTGCTACTCTCACGACTGCCAAAGCCAGAGCCACGGCTTGAACCAAATCCCGACGAGCTGCGCGAGCCGAAACCGCTTCCGCTGTTGTCGCGGCGCGAGCCGAACCCACTGTTACCTCTGCTCTCCACCTGGCGGTTGCCACGCGAGCCGAACGACTGGCGGTTGCCACGTCCGTAGTCGCCGCGCTTGAAGCCGTCGCGCATACCGAAGTGGGCATCGCCACCACGGCGCGAACCGAATGTTCTGCCGCTGTACCACGAGCTGCCGTTGTTCTGACGCCACGAGTGGCCACCACGATAGCTCACGTACACCGTCGGACGATGGAAGTAGAAGTAGTCGCGGTGCGGATAGCGAGCGTATATAGCGAAGTGCCAAACGCCTGCACTGAAGTAGAGCGGACGATAGAAGTAGGCTGCCTCGCAGAACATACGGTACTGCCAGTCGAGGAGCACATAACTGAAGTCGATGTTACGCCAACGCCAGTAGTCGCCGTAGAGTTCGTCGTCGGAGTTGACACTGAGCAGATAGTCGAGGTTTATCTCGTAAGCCGCCTCATACTGGTCGTCGGTGAGGTTCAGCTCGTAAGCCATCTTATCGGTGAGGAACAACGCCTGTTCGCGTGCCTGACTGTAACTCATTGCGCCGGCTGCTACCGCGAAGCCAAGCACCATTACTATTGTTGCGAATAACCGTTTCATAATATCTCTGTTTTTAAAAGTTATACGTATTCTCAGGGGGTGCCTCCCAGGGGGCACTTGTCATTCTCAGGGGGTGCACTTGTCTCAAGTGCACCAACCAAGTAGAATGTGCTATTTTGGTGCAACTACAGCTCTGTTGGTGCACTTCTTGCTCTGTTGGTGCAGTTGAGACAACTGCACCCCCTTGACTGCCCCTTGAGGTTTCCTTTCGCTTGCAAAGTTATGCTTTTGTTACTGCAAGCCAAAAGGATTTTCCCTAATCGGTAATGGGAAATTCCCTAATTAGCACAACTTTTACCATCGTGCTCCGTCCGCCACCCGATCGGATTCCGTCCGCCGTCCAATCGGATTCCGTCCGCCGTCCGATCAGATTCCGTACGCCGCCCGATCAGATTCCGTACGCTGTCCGATGACTTAACCACCACCGCAACACCACACAACTACCACCGCAAAACAACCGTTTCATAACATTTAACTCCTTAAACGCTACGTAATTAATCAAAAAAGCGTAACTTTGCAACTAAAATTATAATAAAACACATATAAAAATGGCACAAGAAGACGTTTTCAAGAAAATCGTGAGTCACTGTAAGGAGTACGGTTTCGTATTCCCAAGTAGCGAGATTTATGACGGACTGGCTGCAGTGTACGACTACGGACAGAACGGTGTAGAACTGAAGAACAACATCAAACAATACTGGTGGAAGAGCATGGTGCTGCTCCACGACAACATCGTGGGCATCGACTCTGCCATCTTCATGCACCCTACTATCTGGAAGGCAAGCGGACACGTAGACGCATTCAACGACCCGCTCATCGACAACCGCGACTCAAAGAAGCGCTATCGTGCCGACGTTCTCATCGAGGACCAGATTGCGAAGTACGACGAGAAGATTGAGAAGGAAATTGCCAAGGCACGCAAGCGCTTCGGCGAGAGCTTCGACGAGGCACAGTTCCGCGCTACCAACGCTCGCGTAATCGAGCACCAGCAGAAGCGCGACGCTCTCCACGCACGCTATACAGAGGCTATGCAGGGACCTGACCTCGCCGAGCTGAAGCAGATCATCATAGACGAGGAGATCGTAGACCCGATCAGCGGCACAAAGAACTGGACCGACGTGCGCCAGTTCAACCTCATGTTCTCTACAGAGATGGGCTCCGTAGCCGACGGTTCTAACAAGGTGTACCTCCGTCCGGAGACAGCACAGGGCATCTTCGTCAACTACCTCAACGTACAGAAGACGGGCCGCATGAAGATTCCGTTCGGCATCGCACAGATCGGCAAGGCGTTCCGCAACGAGATCGTAGCACGCCAGTTCATCTTCCGTATGCGCGAGTTCGAGCAGATGGAGATGCAGTTCTTCGTGC
>OFMV01000837.1_pt1 | contig 26676 bp, 22 predicted proteins | sample 1541881 | NCBI WGS metagenome assembly OFMV01 (sample SAMN04209220, study PRJEB22552) | human gut metagenome | biome: gut; material: feces | host: Homo sapiens | place: USA: Oklahoma
CGCCGAATGCTCGCCATCGAAATTTATCGATGGCCTATTTCAGACTGTAATGGGGGGATTATTGGTGCCCTGCATCTCCATAAACTCAACGCTTACGAAGCGCGCGCCGTTCGTGTTAGGGTAGTTCCACCACATAAGTAGTCGCAGACGCACGTACCACGGGCGGGCGAGATGAAGTCCCAACAGCTCCATCTTGCCCGCCCGTTTTTGTTGCGTGGTGCCGCGGCGTAACACAGAAAGGACAATGCCCTTTATGCCTATCAACAAACGAGAGAGCCTGCTGTTCACCTTTATCATGTGCTTTTGCATGGTGCTCTGGATGAGCATCTACAACGTTGCCCTGCAGCATGGGGCCATCAACGGCGAGGTCGTTGCCGCTGCGTGGCTCGGCTTCCCCGTTGCCTGCATTTTTGCCATGTGCTGCGACTGGTTCGTCGCCAGCCCGCTCGCCAAGGGTTTCGCCTTTAAGTACTTGGTCACGCCGGGCAAGAGCTCGCCGCTTGCCATGACGCTCGCCGTCAGCTCCTGCATGGTCGTTCCTATGGTCATCATCATGTCGCTCTACGGTGCGTGCGAGGGCCTGTTCCACATGCCCGGCGGCCCGCTTGCAAACCTGCAGATGCTGCCGACGATGTGGCTCATCAACATCCCGCGCAACTTTATCATGGCCCTGCCCTGGAACCTGCTAGTGGCCGGTCCGATTGCTCGCTTTGTCTTCCGCCGCGCCTTCCCCATGGGCACGGTCTTTGCCGAGCCGCACATGGAACTCGTGCACATGCCGGGCGCTCCCACTGCCGAGGAGGTTGCCAACATTTCCGAGGGCATGGACGCTGAGCCCGCCTGCTAGACAGCAGCTCAAAACCAAACCGCCAAACGGACCGGAGCGATTCCTTTTTTGTAGACGTTGTCGCGCGGCTACGGGCAGGAAAGGTCCCAACGGTTAACATATACTCCATATGGGTAAAGAGACCAAAGCGCTGCCGCGGGGCGGCGCTTTGCGTTTGAAAAAAACTAGCTCGTCTAAGAGGAACTAGCATGTTAGACCGTTTTACCGATCGCGCGCGTAAGGTCATGTCCATGGCCAAGCAGGAGGCGCTCGATCTTCATTCAAATAAGGTGGGCACCGAACACCTGCTGCTTGCGCTTGCCAAGGAGGATGAGGGCATTGCCGCCGAGGCACTGCGCTCGCTTGATATCTCCTACGACGACATCATGGACACCCTCAAGGAGGTCCAGACCACGGTTCCCGAGCCCAGTGAGGAGACCGAGGCGGCTAAGCTCGCCTTTACGCCGCTCGTCATTAGCGTTATGGAGCGTTCATTCCGCGTGGCGCGTGAGAATAACCAGACCTACGTGTCGACCGAGCACTTGCTGATTGGCATCGTCGAAGAGGGTAACGGCATGGCCATGGACATCCTCATGCGCCTGGGTGTGTCGTCCGCCTCCATCAAAAAGGCTATCGAGAAACTTACCGCCAAGGACCAGGACAAGAAGCGTCCGCTCGCCGGCGCCGGTGCCGGGCGTCCCGGTGCGGGCCTGCCGTTCTTTAGCGGCTCGGATACCTCTCAGCAAAAGGGGAGTGGCACCGATACGCTTAAGCAGTTCGCGACCAACCTCACGCAGAAGGCGCGCGACGGCGAGCTCGACCCTGTAATTGGTCGCGAAAAGGAAGTCCAGCGTATGATGGAGATCCTTTCGCGTCGCACCAAGAACAATCCGCTTATCTTGGGCGACCCCGGCGTGGGCAAGACGGCCATCGTCGAGGGTCTGGCTCAGCAGATTGCAGCTGGCAACGTGCCCGAGAACCTTATGAACCAGAACATCTGGACGCTCGACCTGCCGGGCCTCGTTGCGGGCGCCAAGTATCGCGGTGAGTTTGAGGAGCGCCTCAAGAACGTGATCCAGGAGGCCACCGAAGCTGACGACGTCATCCTGTTTATTGACGAGATGCACACCATCATCGGTGCCGGCTCTGCCGAGGGCTCCATCGACGCGAGCTCCATGCTCAAGCCCGTGCTCGCGCGCGGTGCCTTCCAGATTATCGGCGCCACCACGGCCGAGGAATTCCGCAAGTACCTCACCAAGGACCCGGCTTTCGAGCGTCGCTTCCAGACCATCGATGTCGAGGAGCCGAGCGTCGAGGACACGGTCAAGATCCTGACTGCGCTCAAGCCGCGCTACGAGGAGCACCACCATGTGCGCTATACGCAGGGTGCTATCGAGGCCGCCGCGAACCTCTCCGACCGCTACATCCAGGATCGCTTCCTGCCCGATAAGGCCATCGACCTCATTGACGAGGCCGGCGCCCGCGCCCGCATCGCCGCCAACCGCGCGCCCGAGCCGGTGCGCGAGGCCGAGCATCGCGTGGAGGAGCTTAAGGCCGCCGCGCAGGAGGCCACCGAGAGCGACGACATGAACAAGGCCGCCGAGATCACCGAGCAGCAGAAGGCCGCCGAGATTGAACTCGCCGAGGCCAAGGCCGCCTGGACCGCCGAGCTCGACGCCAGCCCGCTCACCATCGATGTGAGTCAGATCGCCGATATCGTGTCCGTGACTTCGGGCGTGCCGGTGTCCTCGCTTACCGAGAGCGAGAGCCGTCGCCTGCTGCAGGCCGAAAGCGTGCTCAAGACGCGCATCATCGGTCAGGATGAGGCCGTCGAGGCCGTTGCCAAGGCCGTGCGCCGCAGCCGCTCGCCGCTCAAGGACCCGCGTCGCCCCGGCGGCAGCTTTATCTTCCTGGGCCCCACCGGCACGGGCAAAACCGAGCTCGCCAAGACGCTCGCCGAGTATCTCTTTGGCAGCAAGGACGCGCTCATCAGCTTCGACATGTCGGAGTTCGGCAGCGAGTTCGAGGTCTCCAAGCTCATCGGTAGCCCCCCGGGCTATGTGGGCCACGACGAGGGCGGCCAGCTCACCAAGGCTGTTCGCCGTCACCCGTACTCGGTCGTGCTGTTCGACGAGATCGAGAAGGCGCACCCCGACATCTTCAATATCCTGCTGCAGGTGTTGGAGGAGGGCCGTCTGACCGATAGCCAGGGCAAGACGGTCGACTTCCGCAATACGGTGATCATCATGACGTCAAACGTGGGCGCCCGCGAGATCGCGCAGGATGCGAGTGTTGGCTTTGGCACCACCGGCGAGCAGGGCCTCACGTCGAGTGAGATCCGCGGCCGCGCGATGGGCGAGCTCAAGCGCCTGTTCCGCCCCGAGCTGCTCAACCGTATCGACGACATCGTGGTGTTCCAGAAGCTCTCGGGCGAGAATCTCACCAAGATTGCTCACCTGCTGGTGGACGACCTGCGTCAGCGTTTGATTGCCAACGGCATGAACATCAAGCTCACCGATGCGGCCTATGACAAGATCGTGGCCGAGGGCACCGACCTCACCAACGGTGCGCGTCCGCTGCGCCGTGCCATCCAAAAGCTCATCGAGGACCCGCTGTCCGAGGAGCTGCTGGCCGGCGAGTGGGGCGAGGGTGATACCGTCCTGTGCGACGTGGCCGACGGCAAGTTCGTCTTTAGCCATGGCACAGGCGAGATTCCAGCACCGCGTCCGGCGGGCACACTCGGTGGCGATACCGTCCCGGCGGCACCGCACACCGGCAACGCCGCGCCCGTGAGCGGCGGCGTGACCTCGGGCCCCGGCGGCATGATGCAAGCCGGTTCCGGCGCGCTGTAGGGCGTGGCGACAATTTGATACGCGCAATCGAGGCGCTCCGGAAAGGGCGCCTCGATTTGTAGAGCTGCGGAAGTTGTGACCGTTACGCTATACGGTCCACCGTTAGCCGATGATGCGAGGGCGCTCGGCGTTTTCGACTGGTTTATGCACGCAAAGTCTGGGAATATACAAGTCGCATGTCTTACTGTCTAACCAGTTGCGCCAAGGAGGCACCATGGACTACAAGATTACCGGCTACGAGCCCGCCCAGCTGTTCCATTTCTTTGAGGAGGTCAGCGCGATCCCCCGTGGGTCTGGCAACGAGAAGGGCATCAGCGATTTCCTGGTTGCGTTTGCCAAGGAGCGCGGTCTCGATGTGTACCAGGACGAGGTCTACAACGTCATCATTCGCAAGCCCGCATCTGCCGGCGCCGAGAATGCCCCGACCGTGATGCTGCAGGGCCACATCGACATGGTGTGCGACAAGCTGGGCTCCGTTGAGCACGACTTTACGACTGATGGTATCGACCTGGTCGTCAAGGACGGCGTCCTCACCGCTAACGGCACCACTCTGGGCGCCGACAACGGTATTGCCGTCGCGCTTATGCTTACCGTGCTCAACGACGATTCGATTACCCATCCGGCCCTCGAGTGCGTGTTCACCACCGACGAGGAGACTGGCCTGGTCGGCGCCGAGACGCTCGACAAGTCCCAGATTAGCGCCCGCACCATGATTAACCTTGACTCCGAGGAAGAGGGCGTTGCCACCGTCAGCTGTGCCGGCGGCGTCGTCGTTACCTACACCTGCCCGATCGCGCGCGAGCACAAGACCGGTAGCACCCTCACGCTCGACATCTCCGGCCTGCTGGGCGGCCACTCCGGCAGCGATATCCACCTGGAGCGCGGCAACGGCAACCTCATCATGGCCCGCATCATCGACCGCCTGATGGTTGCCGGCGAGCCCGCCATCGTTAGCTTTAACGGCGGCACCAAGGACAACGCCATCAACCGTGAGTGCAAAGCTGTTCTGGTCTACGCCGACCACGCTGCCGCCGAGGCCGCGGCCCAGATCGCAAAGGGCATCATCGCCGACGTCACTGCCGAGCTCGAGGTCTTCGACCCCGGCTTTACTTGCACCGTCGAGATTGCCGACGACGCCGAGGTTGAGGCCATGGACCAGAAGTCCGCGCTTGCCCTCATCCGCGCCCTGCGCCTTGCCCCTAACGGCGTGATTCGCCGCAACGTCGCCACCGACGGCTCCGTCGAGGTTTCCTCCAACATCGGCGTGGTCGCCACCTCCGATGACGAGGTCAAGATTATGCTGTCCCCGCGCTCTTCGATCACCTCGCTGCAGAACGAGTTCAAGGACCGCCTGCAGACGCTTGCCGATGTCCTGGGCTTCGACGCCAAGTTTGAGTTCGAGTATCCCGGCTGGAGCTATGCCGAGCATTCGCCGGTCCGCGACATCTTTGTCGAGAGCTATCGCGAGCTCTTTGGCTCCGAGCTGCGCATCGAGTCCATTCACGCCGGCCTTGAGTGCGGCCTGTTTGCCGAGGCTCTGCACGGCCTGGACGCCATCGCCGTGGGTCCGACGCTCTCCGATGTCCACACCCCGGACGAGAGCATGGAGCTCGCTTCTGCCGAGCGCTTCTACGAGCTGCTCATCGACGTCCTCAAGCGCCTCGCTGCGTAAAGGTTGCGCTAGCAGCAGTCCGAGTCACGTGCTAGCGGATTGCAAATGACATTACGAGAGGGGGCATTCGAGCGGTTTGCGACGGGTGCCCCCCCTCTTTTGTTTGATAATTGCGAAATTACGGCCACCTAGTCCATTTCTGCCCTGATGAGGTCGAGGGCGCGCTGGCAGTTTTCGCGGACGGGGCCGAGCATATGCTCGCGCAGGTCCGCCATGCCGGGCAGGTCGGCGTATTCGTCCATGACCTCTTCCATGCAAATGGGTACCTCGTAGGCGAGGTCCATCATGGTCGCAAAGCAAAACTTCTCGGATAGCCCGGCATCGGTGAGCGTCGCCTCCAGCGTGGGGTCGCCCATACCGTGGTATCGGCGGATAGCGCCTGGACCGATTCGCCCCACACGATTTTCGCCGCCAACGCTCATGGCGAGGCGCGCCCGGCGGCGCATGCGCTCATACGCCAAACCCGACGCGACATCGTACATTCGAGCCATCATGGCTGCGCCGTCGTTTCCAAGGAGCAGGGAATAGTTTTTCGCGTGCGCATCCGGTGCGCCGATGATGGCGTTAAAGAAAAGTATCTGCGTAAACAGATACAGGTTAAGTTGATGGTGGCTCGTATTTACGAGGAGCTCTTGAATGTCGCGTGTGGTCGGGCCGCCGTCTGCCGTGTACTTTTGGGCGGGCATCACCCCAAGTGCCTGACAGAGGTCTTCTTGATGTAGGCGCCTGATCGTTCCGTCTTTGACTTTCACGCGGTCATAGCGCTCAACAATGAGGGCAGGTTCGTCCTCAAACATACGATATTCGACGTTTGCCGTTGCGATACCGGCGCGCTGGGCGCTTTTCATGCAGACAAACTCATTGAGAGCCTCGAGTTTAAATCCGATAACGCCATTTTTGAAAATATGCGTCGTGGGCGAGGAGCCCATGCATTCGCACCAGCGGCCGTTTATGAACGCGAGCGCGAACTTGCCCTGGTTGCCTCCAAGTGACCAACTTTCATCTAGACCCATCCACGATGCATCGCGGTCATCTCTGATCGACTTGAGACGGAGAGCAATTTCGTGGTCGTCTATAGGGCGGTAGTCGCCAGCGCGATGCAGGACGGCGTCGGCATCTTCTTCGGCACAAAACTGCACTCCGCCCGGACAGTCGAGTCCGATATGGCTGAGCAACGCAACGGGATTGTTGGGCCTAACGTCGAATTCGGCGGCAATCGCTTTTCGTTGGTCCTCGCTGTCGGGTAGAAGGCCAAACAAGTACGGATTCATGACCTGTTGGCCGTATGTGCGATTTGATACGGGTATGTTGGTCGATAGGGCTGGCCCGTCATAGTCATGATCGTAGGTAAAGCTGATAAGACCGTTCTCATCTTGCGTGAGCGTTCCAGCAGGCACGCCGCAAATAATGGTCCGAAGTGATGTTCTGGCCATTGGCTATTTCCCTTCGGGCATGGCTTGGCTAGATGCGTTTGTGGCAATCGAGACTCCGAGATTGGACATGGCGAAATCGGCGAAGACCTCGTCGTAGAGTGCGGATGTAAAGGGGGCATCTGCAAGAGCCGGAATGGTTGTGCTGCGACGGTTGCGATGATGAAGACGTTGGGCGTGATGGCGTCTGGAGGTGCTGCAAGGTTGATCAGCATGCGGGGCGTCGACTGGGTGCTCATTTTTCGTTTTGCTTATATCTCCTTGTGCTGCGAGCGCCAGTCCAAGAGCGTCGAAAATCACCAGCAACTTGTCGAGTCGAATGCCGATGGCGTCTCCTAGCTCGAGCGATGCGAGCAGACGCTCCGAAACACCGGCCTTTTTGGCGAGGGCGGCACGGGTGAGACCCTGAGTCTCGCGTGCCTGGCGCACGTAGATGCCAGCTTGGCGCGGTGTGGTGATGGGAAGGGTATCCACGGCGATCTCCTAACGTGCAGACTTTTGCATATCAGTATGACATGCAAAAGTCTGCACGAATAGGCATTATGCAAAACTCTGCATGAGACTCCTACATTGACGTTGGCTTATGAGAGGCGTTTTTTATATCGCGAGGATCCCGAGGTGCTCAAGCAAGATCTTAAGCCCGATGAGGGTGAGCACGACGCCGCCCACGATGGTGGCGGGTTTTTCGTAGCGCGCGCCAAAGGTGTGGCCGATCGCTACGCCGGCGACGGAGAAGATAAACGTTGTGACGCCGATAAGCGATACAGCGGGCACGATGTCAACCGAGAGCGCGGCGAACGAGATGCCCACGGCCAGGGCGTCGATTGAGGTGGCGATGGCGAGGATCAGGTACTCGCCCAGTTCAATCTTCTCGGCATCCTTGCCGTCGCCTTCATCCTCGTCCTCGGTAAAGGCCTCCCACAGCATTTTGCCGCCGATGAAGGCGAGCAGGATAAAGGCGATCCAGTGGTCGATGGGGCCGATGATGCTCATGAATTGACTGCCAAGCGCCCATCCGATCACGGGCATGCCTGCCTGGAAGCCGCCAAAGAACAGGCCGAGCACTACGGCGGCCTTAAGGTTGATCTTCTTCATGCCAAGGCCCTTGCAGATGGAAACGGCAAAGGCGTCCATCGAAAGGCCAACGGCGAGCAACGCGAGCTCTGCGAGTCCCATAGTCTGGCTCCCTCTCTGCGGGCGAACCCGCGTGTACTTCTGCCGGGGGAGCAAAAAAAAGACCCGTGGCGTACGCGTTGCGCGCACAGCCACGAGTCTCGTTCATTAAGGCAAGCCAGGCCGCATCGGCCAGTGTGTTGACTTGCCGCGCCACCGGAGGCGAACCCGATCACGCGACTACTCCCTCATTTATGCGAATCCCGATGCTACCACATAAGCAGCTCATTTGGATTGGGGCTCTCAGCTGTGTTCGCTCATTCTGTAAGCATCGGATTTTGCGGGCGTCACAGGGGCAAACCGTGAGAAACTTATTGACGTTTATGGAGCGTATACGATGGGAGCGATGCCTTGGATAAGAACGAGCTGCAAAAGCGTATGGAACAGGCCATCCGCCTGACTGCCCCCGGTCAGCCGATCCGCACCGCCCTCGACATGATCATTGCCGGTCACCTGGGCGCCCTTATCTGCGTCGGCGACACCGAAAACGTGCTCGCTGCCGGTAACGACGGCTTCCCGCTCAACATTTCGTTTACCTCGAACCGCCTGTTCGAGCTCTCCAAGATGGACGGTGCCATCGTTATCGATGGCGACCTCACCCAGATCCTGCGTGCCAACTTCCACCTCAATCCCGATCCCTCGCTCGCCACGAGTGAGACGGGCATGCGTCACCGTACTGCCGCTCGCATGTCGGTGCTCACCGACGCCATCGTGATCTCGGTCTCGGCCCGTCGCGCCGTCGTCAACGTGTACGTCCACGGCAAGAGTTACGAGATCCAGCCCGTCACCACCATCATGAGCTCGGTCAACCAGCTCGTCGCCACGCTCCAGACTACCCGTCAGTCGCTCGATCGCTCCCTGCTGCGCCTGACGGCCCTTGAGCTCGACGACTACGTCACGCTCGCCGACATCACCGGCATCTTCTCGAGTTTCGAGATCATGCAACAGGCAAAGACCGAGCTTAAGGATTGCATCGTCAAGCTGGGTAACCAGGGCAAGCTCGTGCAGATGCAGCTCGAGCAGCTCGCGGGCTCCAGCATGGATACCGAATACGACTTGATGATCCGCGACTACGCAAGCGATTCCTCTGAGGCCAACGCCGAGAAGATCCGCGCCGAGCTTGCCCGTATGACGCCTAAGGACCTGTCTGACCCGCAGCACGTGGCGGCGGTTCTGGGCTATGACGACCTGGACGAGGACTCCGTCATGACGCCGCTGGGCCTGCGCACGCTTTCGCGCGTGTCCGTCGTGCGCGACGGCGTGGCCGAGAAGATTGTCGACGAGTACGGCTCGCTGCAGGAGCTCATGGATGACATCAGCGAGGATCCGGAGCGCCTGGGCGACTTTGGCGTTAACAACCCTGCCATTCTTGCGGACTCCCTGTACCGCATGAAGGGCACCAAACAGGGGAACGCATAATGGCGCCCGTATGCGCCGTGGTCGTTGCCGGTGGCAGCGGCCAGCGCTTTGGTAACCCCGGCGGCAAGCAGCTCGTCAATGTAGCGGGCCGTCCGCTTATGAGCTGGTCCATCCGCGCGTTTGACCGTAGCGATAAGGTCGGCCACATCGTCGTGGTTTGCCCTGCCGAGCGCCGTGCCGAGATGCGCCGCCTGGCCATCGACCCGTTTGACTATGACACGCCCATCAGCTTTGCCGATGCCGGCGATACCCGCCAGGACTCCACCCGTGCCGGCGTGCACGCGGTGCCGGCGGGCTTTGAATACGTCGCCATTCACGATGGCGCTCGTCCGCTCATTACGACCGAGGCCATCGACCACGCTATCGACGTGCTCGTGAGCGACCGTGCTCTCGACGGTGTCGTGTGCGGCCAGCCCGCGATCGACACGCTCAAGATCGTCGATGGCGACAATATCGTCGAGACGCCGCCGCGTGAGCTGTACTGGGCAGCGCAGACGCCGCAGATCTTTAGCGTCGATGCTATGAAGCGCGCCCACGCTGCAGCCATTGCCGAGGGCTTTATCGGTACCGATGATTCGTCGCTGGTCGAGCGCATGGGTGGGCGCGTCCACTGCGTCCAGAGCCCGCGCGATAACCTTAAGGTGACGGTGCCCGAGGACCTGCGTCCCGTAACCGCGATTCTGCTTGGCCGCATGGCCGAGGGAGAGGACCTTCCCCATGTTCAGTAACCTGCGCATTGGCCATGGCTACGACGTCCACCGTCTGGTGGAGGGGCGTCGATGTATCATCGGCGGTGTCGACATTCCCTACGAACGCGGCCTGCTGGGCCACTCGGATGCCGATGTGCTCGCGCACGCCTTGGCCGACGCCATTCTGGGCGCCTGCCGTGGGGGAGACATTGGCAAGCTATTCCCCGATACCGACCCCGCCTATGAGGGTGCCGATTCGATGGTGCTGCTCGCTCGCGTGATGGGCTATGCGCGCGAGCTGGGCTTTGAGTTTGTCGATGCCGATTGCACCATTGCCTGTCAGCAACCCAAGATCACCCCGCACCGCGATGCCATGCGCGCCAACCTTGCCCATGCCCTGGGCGTTGACGTCGAAAACGTGGGCGTCGCCGCCACTACGACCGAAAAGCTCGGTTGGGAAGGCCAGGGCGAGGGAATCGGCGCCTGGGCCGTCTGCCTGCTACAGAAAACCGTTAAGGAGTAACGAATGCGTATCTACAACAGCGCTACCCATAAAAAGGAAGAGTTCCAGCCCATCGAGTCCGGCAAGGTCCGCATGTACGTGTGCGGCCCCACGGTCTACGACAACATCCACATCGGCAACGCCCGTACGTTCATCAGCTTTGACGTGATTCGCCGCTGGCTCATCGCGAGCGGTTACGAGGTCACGTTCGCCCAGAACCTCACCGATGTCGACGACAAGATCATCAAGCGCGCCAACGAGCAGGGCCGTACGGCCGCCGAGGTCGCGACGGAGTTCTCCGACAAGTTCATCGGCGTCATGCGCGCCGCCAACGTGCTCGATCCCGATGTGCGCCCCCGCGCCACCAAGGAGATCGGCCCCATGATCGCCATGATCAAGACGCTTATCGAGCAGGGCTACGCTTACGCAGCCGATAACGGCGACGTGTACTTCGCCGTGCGCAGCGATCCCAACTATGGTCAGGTCTCGGGCCGCAACATTGACGACCTTATGGTTGGCGCGCGCATCGAGGAGAACGAGGACAAGAACGACCCACTCGACTTTGCCCTGTGGAAGGCCGCCAAGCCCGGCGAGCCCAGCTGGCCGAGCCCCTGGGGCGAGGGCCGTCCCGGTTGGCACACCGAGTGCGCCGCCATGGTGCATCGCTACCTGGGCACCCCGATCGACATTCATGGTGGCGGCTCCGACCTTGCCTTCCCGCATCACGAGAACGAGTGCGCCCAGGCCACCTGCGCTTGGCACCAGGGCTTCTCCAACACCTGGATGCACACGGGCATGCTGCTGGTTGACGGCGAGAAGATGTCCAAGTCGCTCGGCAACTTCTTTACGCTGGCCGAGGTCCTCGAGCAGCACTCCGCTGCCGCTCTGCGCCTTCTGATGCTGCAGACGAGCTATCGCTCGCCGCTCGACTTTTCTTGGGAGCGCCTGGAGGGTGCCGAGAACTCGCTCACGCGTATCGCCGGTACGGTCGAGAACCTGCGCTGGGCCGCGAACCATGCGACGGCCGATGCCGATGAGGCAGCATCCGAGGCGTTTGCCGCCAAGGCCGCCGAGACCCGTGCCACCTTTAAGGAGTGCATGGACGACGACTTTAACACCGCCGGTGCCATGGGTGCTGTCTTTGGCTTTGTGACCGAGTGCAACCAGTACCTGGAGCAGGCGGGCGATGCTGCCGACAAGGCCGCAGTCCTGGCTGCCGCCGATACGCTGGCCGAGCTGCTCGATACGTTTGGCGTTGAGCTTCCCGAGCCCAAGGTCGAGTTGCCGCTGGGCCTGCTGGGCGTTGCCGCCGGTTTGGTTGCCTACACGGGCGACGACGTGGACGAGGCCGCTGCCAAGATTCTCGAGGCCCGTGCCGAGGCCCGTGCCGCCAAGAACTGGGATCTGGCCGACGCCATCCGCGACCAGCTCAAGGACCTCGGGCTGACGATCGAGGATACCGCCGCCGGCACTCGTATTAAGAGTCTCTAGTATTTGTCGACCGTTCGAGGTGCGGCAGATTGCCTTGAAAGAGGAGGGCATAGACCTGGTGGTCATGCCCGACGATTGAAAGGCAAGGTGCCGTGGCTCGGACGGTCGATTCTTGTTCGTTATCTTTTTAAGGAGGCCGTTTTATGGCCGACAATCGCAAGCGTGCACCGCGTGGAGGCAAGCAGGCTGCTTCTGGCTCGCGTCCGATTCGCCGCAACGACCGCGCTGCCGCTCCCAAGGGCCAGCGCGAGCGCTCCCAAGCCCAGGCTGCACGTCCGCAGCGAGATCGCAACCGCGACAACGTTCAGGCTCCCAAGGGCGAGTTTATCGAAGGTCGCCGTGCTGCCGCCGAGGCGCTACGCACTGGTTTTCCCATCAAGTGTGCGCTCATTGCCGAGGGCGGGGAGCGCGATGCCGCCTTGTCGCGCCTGATCGATGACCTCAATGCCGCGGGCGTCCGCATTAAGTATGTGCCGCGCGCGCAGCTCGATGCGCTGTCGAGCCATGGCGCTCACCAGGGTATTGCGCTCGAGGTTGGCAACTTCCCCTATGCCGACGTCGCCGACATCCTCGGCCGCGCGGGTGACGGACCGGCGCTCGTCGTCGTGCTCGATCATGTGACCGACGACGGTAACTTTGGTGCCATTGTGCGCTCCGCCGAGGTCGTGGGCGCGGCGGGCGTCATCATTGCCAACAAGCGCGCCGCCGGCGTGACCGTTGGCAGCTACAAGACTTCTGCCGGTGCTGTCATGCACCTGCCTATCGCACAGGTTCCCAATATCGCCCGTGCGCTCGATGACCTCAAGGCCGCTGGCTTTTGGGTGGGCGGTGCCTCCGAGCACGCCGAGGGCAGCTGCTGGGATGCTCCCTTCGAGGGCCGCGTGGCGCTCGTCATGGGCTCCGAGGGCGACGGCATCTCGCGCCTGGTGCTTGAGAAATGCGACTTTTTGACCAAGCTTCCCCAGCGCGGCATGACCGAGAGCCTCAATGTTGCCCAGGCGACAACGGCGCTGTGCTTTGAGTGGCTGCGCCGCAATGCCGGCGAGCTCATGGGGGAGGAGTAGCGCATGTCCAAGAAGAACCGCGCCAAGTCCAAGGCCAAGCGCTTTGGCGAGGGCTCGGCCAAGCCGATTGTTTCGGCTGCGACCTATGGCGTGGGCGGCAATGCGTTTGCGCAGGCTATCGCCGACCCAGTCTCGACGGTGCACTCCAACAAGCCCGAGCTGCTGGTGGTCGACGGTTACAACGTGATCCACTGCACGCCGCGCTACGAAAAGCTCGTGTACGACCATTCCGACGATCCGTATTCCAGCGACGTTCACGATATGGCGCGCACTGCCCTCATCAACGACGTTGCCGCGTTTGCCCAAGGCCGCTACGAGGCCGTAATCGTGTTTGACGGCGCGGGCAATATCTCCAGCGAGCGCCCCAATCTGCCGGCCCGTGGCGTGCGCATCGAGTTTTCGCCGACGGGCGTCTCTGCCGATACCGTGGTGCAGAAGCTCTGTATCGAGGCACGCGAGGAAGGCCGCGCGTGCTCCGTGGTATCGAGTGACGGCACGATCCAGGCCGTCGTCATGGGCAAGGGCGTTACGCGCATCTCGAGCCGTATGCTGGTGGACGAGATCAAACAGATCGATAACGACGTTCACGAGGCAGAGGAAGCTCCGCAGATCAAGATGACCCTGGGCAGCCGCCTGAGCCCCGATGCCCTGGCCAAGCTCAAGGCCCTGCGCGGACGGTAGGGGAGCTGACGGCGCGACGCTGTCTCGCTAACTCCATTCAGCGATGTCGATCATTCTACGGAGGCGCCATGTAAGCGCCTCTTTTAGATATGGCAGCCTTGCCGTGAGCGCGTCGTTTCTGGACAGAATCTCGATTGCCTCGTCAACGAAGCCTTCGAGTTTGTCGCCGTCAAACCAGCCCATGTCCTCGACGAGCAACATTTGTTTGGCGGGGCTTGAATGAAATTGTGCGCTGGTAAAACTGTGCTCTCCCGCCCTAAGCTCTTCTAGTGATATGTTGCACCAGAGTGATGAGCCCGAATCGAAGATGGGGGCTGGTCTGCAGGCTAGCGTGTTTACGTTTCGCACAAGGCCAAAGTTACGCCAATGGCGGTCATAGTTGGCGATGATGTCGTCGCACACGATCATGCGGTCAAGGGCGTCTTTTATATCTGTCGCTCCAAGCTCTTCGCAGTTTGCTACATACCGTTCGTAATCGGTTAGTCGCTCGTCTGCATTTGCATGCTGGTTTACATAGAACGCAGGGACATACTCTTCTTCATCAGTTAAGAAGACATCGCATGTGCTCAGGGCGGAAGTGCCCGTGCCCTCGAGCGAGTAAGGCACATAATCGCAGGCGTTTAGGATGCGACGGTGGAGCGCGGTCGCCACCAGCTCGTTATAAGGTTCCTGGTCCAGGTGCGCTCCTGCCTTATGCAGAATTCGACGTTCGCCCTCGCACGTCCAGTACTTTTGAAGATTGCCGTCCGAGGTGTTATCGGGCTTTGCGACAGCCGCTTTTCCCTCTGGGGCAAAGGGTGCAATGGACAGCGAGACGTCATCAAAGGCGTTATTGAAGAAGTTGATATCCTCCCAGGTGAGACCGGAACCTTGGGGCCTAATCCAATACTGGTCGGATAAGGAGAGGCCGAGATTTCGCTGGACGAGTTCATCGGGAACATCGACTGCGGCTTCTGCAAGCAGGGAGGCTAGCCCAATGCGTGCGAGCGGGATACCGCGGCCGCGCCACCAGATGCGGAAGGAGTCTAGCGATATGGGGCTATTAGGGCCAAATACTCCAATAGGGGCGTGGGCGTAATCGATGTCGGCACCGATGTGGGTAAAGTCTTTTCGCGATGTACTGTAGACCAGCTGAGCGACTTCGTACGTGCGGTTCATGAGGGTGAACGCGATCTCGCTCTTACCGTGGCCGCGGCGGGGACGTCCCCCCGTTTTGGTCACAGAGCGGAGTCGCGTGTCGACGCTGTCTTTGTCGATGAGCCATACACCAGAAGCCTTGCGGGCCTCAAGTGCTCCGTTTTTTATGAGCTCCTGCACCCTGCGCGGAGTGATGCCGAGCAGTTTGGCTGCTTCCTTGGTAGTAAGCATCGCGAAACCCTTCGTTAAAACGAATAGTTTTATATATAGCAATTGTAATTAAAACTATTCGTTTTGACGAATGGTTTTGAGATTGGGGGCGAACCGACAGAAATGAACGGGCCTGGTACCTGTTGTTGCTGGATTTTGCATATTTGTATAACGCTGTGTGGCCTGTTGCGCCTCGTCCGCAATTCCTTTATTCTTAACTGGCTTCGCGCGAAAGCGCCAAGTGTGCCAGTGTGGCGCAACGGTAGCGCAACTGATTTGTAATCAGTGGGTTGCAGGTTCGATTCCTGTCACTGGCTCCATTAACAAAAACGCAGGTCAGAGGTTATTTTCTCTGACCTGCGTTCTTGTTTTGGGGCTGTTGTGTGCAATGGACTGTGCAATGGCGTGTGCAATAAAACGGGTTTTAGCCTCTAAATTGAATTATTGAAATTCATAGTTCCGTCATTTTACCGGCCATGTTCATCCATTTTGCGAGCGGCTTTATCCAGTTGATCGTTGCTGATCCTCTTGTCTTTTTTACGTCGGACGCGCTGCTCGTGCGCTTTACAGCAATAGCCATTTTTATCGCGCGCATTGTTTCGATCTTTGAACCGATCTTCGTTTGCATCCTCCTGTTTGACGTAGGCCTTCATTGTCTGCTGACGAATCTTGTACGGTCGCCCGCATACGCGACAAGTGTTCCAGGAGAAATGGCTCTCAAGGGTTTCAAGTAGCTGTATCGCCCAGGCTCTTGTCAAGCTTCCGTAAATTAGATTTTGATCGTTTAAATTCCGGTTGACCATTCGACGCAAAGTCTGCTCTTGAATGAAGGCATGAGGTTCAGGATAAGGGTTGATGGCGAGATCAATGAATGTTGCAAGGGCTATCTCTATCGACTCGAATTGATCGCTCACCCAGATCTTAGTCCCCTCCTCCATTTCAAATGTGCCGGGTTTAGCTACTGCTAGCTGTGGCTCGGAGGCATCGATCATTTGAAGTGCCCAACGCAACTGCGAAAATCTATTTTCAAAAATATCTTTGTTCTGAGAGATGCATACCTGATGCAAGACGTAGTCGTATGCACGGTCACCGTAAGCTGCTTTGCCTGTAAATAGAAGCGTGGCTAATTGCATGAATGCCATCGTTGTAACGAGATCGTCCAGCAAAATGACCTGTTCCTTCTTATACCTGATGCCCTCGGTTAAGTTGGCGACCTCGGTTCCCTGTGAGCGGCCCTTATCCTTGAAGCTATTAAATAGGGCGCAATCACGATTCGAGCTGATTTCAGCGCTTCTTTCTGATGCATTCAATGCGTCATACCAAATATCTAGACCATCCTGCTCCGGCTTATCGGAGAAGACGTCGTTTGAGATGAAACGTTTTTCAACGCGTTCAGATTGGTTCGCATATGGAGTGGTTGGAAGTCCATACCTCTCAACAAACTGAATGATTTTCTTTGGATCATTCAGATCTACGTCCAAAAGGGTTCCGGTTGAGAAGCCCGAAGGGATGCCGTAGGCAATCGAATGGGGCTTGCAGATAAGCGCGATTCGTTCTATTCCGAAGATTTCAGCATTTTTTTCCCGGCACGAGGGAAGCGTCCAAGGCATGATTTCCGTCGGCATAGATGCCGGTACTTTGATTGCGGGGCAGTTCATCGTTCTCTCCTTACTATCCGAAAATAATTCAATACCGTTCTATCCACATCTTATATATGACATCCGCCGAGGTAAAGCCTAGTTTATAAATTGCATTCGATATAAACGAAGGGAGTTCAAATGGACGATATGAATGCAAATCAAATGGGTGTGGTGAGGCGCAAGGAGTGGTGCCGCGCGTTGGGTAAAATCCCGCACGCTTACGTAACTGCTCGCGACATCGCAGTACTTCTCCATGTCTGTAAGACGACGGCGATTGAGGTTCTTAAAGCCGCTGGCGGGGTCAAGATTGGTCGAGCCTGGCGTGTCGATAAGGCCGACCTGGTTGAGTACCTGGCATCTCTGGAGAGCAGCAACCATGCCTGCTAAGCCGGCCGCCGCATGCCTCGACGCCGCGTTACCCGTTGGCGGTACGCGCGGCGTCGCCGCGCACGTCGCCGACGCGTGTGGCGCTGCCGAGCGTACCGCCAACGGTCCTGCGCTTGTCGATAATACTGGCTCAGCGTACAAGATGGACTCCATGGATGGTGCCAATGCCCCCACCCCCATCATCCATATCAAGACGACTGTCACCCCTGAAGAGTGGTTGTTGCTCTGCAAGAAAGAGGGCTCGAGGAATGAGGGACGGGGTGTGGGGGTGAGGAATACTCCGAAACTGATTGAAGAGGAGAGCTCTAAAAGACTTGAGAAGATAGCGAGGAGCCAAGAAGCAATTGATGACGATTGGTTCGTGAAGGGGAAATGGCTCTGGGTTACCGGCAAGGATCAAGATGAAGCTGCAGTTGAAGCGACGTTGAAGGCGATTGCAACGGGATCTGAGTTCGAGTTCGCTTCGGCGAAACAAATGGTGTCAGCCTGGAATAGCGCTGATTTGTACGGCTCGAACAACAAAGACAGGACTTTGGATAAGTATCGCTCGGTTCAGAACCTGCTAGTGTCGTATCTGGGTTATTCGAGGGACAAGACAGAAGTCAGCATGCTGTACGAGCTTCTCGACGAGCGTCGTCTAAATAAACTTGCGACCATTCTGTCGTCGATTTATTCAGGAAAGGAGCTGCGTAGCTACTATCTGCGTCTCGGCGCTAAAGCGGAAGAAGTCGACAAGCTGTTTGACTGTTTAAAGAAAACGGTTTGCACGACTGCGTAATGATCATCATCGACATTCGAATATAGTTGAGCCCGGCTATGCTGGGCTTTTTGATAAGAGGTTGCTAATACTGTATTTCTCTTCGCCGATTCGCCTTCAAATGAGCATTAACCGATAAATGACTTTATCTAAAATGATGACATCTGAGCTGTAACGAAGGAGTCGCTATATGAAGACCGTCTACGATGCCCTTGACCCTATCGTCAACGGGTCGGCAACGACCAAGGAGAAGGGCGACAAGTATGAGGCGGCCTGCGTTTATTATCTCAAGAACGACCCCTTCTACGCACTGTTCTTCTCCCGTGTCGGGACGATAGCCCAGGCACTCGAATGGGACGATTGTCCCGTCCACGACACCCAAGACAACGGAATCGACCTCATGGCCCAGACCGCCGAGGCGGGGGAATGGTGGGCGATCCAATGCAAGTGCTATGACGGCGAGAAGGACCTTCCCAAGGGCATCTGCGATTCGTTCTTCGCCCATGCGGCATTTATCGACGGCGTCGACTCCCTGATGGTCATGACGACGGCGAAGGGTCCGGGAAAGAACCTCCAGAAGCAAATCGACGCCAGCGGGTCCATGTACATCGATACCGCCAAGATGGCGGCCTCCAATATCGACTGGACTCCGTTTATCGAGGGCGTCCCCGCCGGCGAGCGCGTGACCTACGACCTCCGCCCTCATCAGGAGCGCGCGGTCGCGGCGATCGAGGAGAAGTGGGCGGAGTTCGACCGCTGCAAGGCGATCATGGCGTGCGGCACGGGAAAGACGCTCATGTCCCTCCGTCTCGTCGAGGACTGGATCGGCCCCGCCGCCGGCACAATCCTCTTCTGCGCGCCGTCGATCTCCCTCGTCGGACAGTCCATGCGCGAGTGGATGGGCCAGAGCCGCGTGCCCATGTCCTCGCTCGTCGTCTGCTCGGACTCGAAGGCGTCGCGCAAGGACGACGTCATCCCGATGACGCTCGATTCATTCGAGTATCCCGCAACGACGAATCCCGAGAGCCTGTACCGCTCGTTCAAGCGTTGCAGACGCTCGAACCCCGACGGGCTGGTCGTCATCTTCTCGACCTACCAATCTATCGGCGTCATCCATGACGCACAGGCGCTCGGCATGCCCGAGTTCGATATCGTCGTGTGCGACGAGGCCCACCGCACGACCGGCAACGCGCTCCCCGGCGTCTCCAAGACGGAGGCCTCGGCCTTCATGAAGATCCACTTCAACGAGAACGTTGCCGCCAAGAAGCGCCTGTACATGACGGCGACCCCGCGCATCTACGGCGAGACCGCCAAGCGCAAGGGCGCCGAGGAGGACTACACCATCGCCTCCATGGACGACGAGTCCATCTACGGCCCCACCGCCTACCAGATCAAGTTCGGCGAGGCCGTGGAGCAGAAGCTGCTCACCGACTACAAGGTCGTCGTCCTCACCGTCCAGGAGGATGCCATCGGGGACCGCCTGCCCTCCCTGGAGAGCGACCAGGGCGTCAACGCAATGAGCCTCGAGCCCTCGGACATCGGCAAGATTATCGGCTGCTGGAAGGGCCTCGTCGATCACGGCGAGGGCGCGCCCGACGACGCGACCGGCCTCGGTGGCATGCTCGTCGTCGATGACGTCGAGACCATGGTGACCGGCTGCAAGCCGCTACACCGCGCCGTCGGCTTCTGCTCGACCATCAACGCATCGAAGACCATCACGGAGGCCTTCTCGCAAATCGTCGAGAAGTTTGCCGAAGACGAGCACGAGGAGCTCCCGCTCAAGTGCGAGCTGCGCCATGTCGACGGCAACATGCCGTCCGACCAGCGCACGAGAAACATCACCTGGCTCGGAGGGGACGTCGCCGAGGACGAGTGCCGCATCCTCACCAACGCACGCTGCCTCGCCGAGGGCATCGACGTGCCCAACCTCGACGCCGTCATCTTCTTCAATGCCAAGAACTCGACGGTGGACGTCGTCCAGGCCGTCGGCCGCGTCATGAGGCGCGCCGAGGGCAAGGACTTCGGCTATATCATCCTGCCCATTTTCGTCCCCGCCGGCATGACGCCGGAGGAGGCGCTCGACGACAGCAAGGTGTTCGCGAACGTCTGGAGCATCCTCCAGGCCCTCCGCTCGCACGACGAGCGAATCGAGGCAAAGGTCAACGCGCTCGCCCTCCAGCAGGAGGCCGAGAAGAACAAGGCTGCCGGATCGGCCAACCAGAAGGGGTGGGACGCCGGCGACCTCAAGCTCAAGCAGGAGGAGGAGAGCCAGAAGGCGGCGGAGATCACGCAGGGCGTGCAGATGAGGCTCACGTTCTTCCCGGTCGAGCGCTGGGAGAAGGCCGTCAAGACCACGCTGGTCAAGAAGTGCGGCACGCGCATCTACTGGGACGAGTGGGCCGAGGACGTGGCGAAGATCGCCCAGCGCCACATCGAGCGCATCGGCAGGCTCGTCCGCGAGAACGACGAGGTGTCCGGCAGCTTCAAGACGTTCCTGCACGGCCTTCAGGACTCGCTAAACCCCAGCATCACCGAGCAGGACGCGGTCGAGATGATCGCCCAGCACATCATCACCGTCCCGGTGTTCGACGCCCTGTTCGGAGACTTCGAGTTCGCGAAGTCGAACCCCGTGTCCGTCGCCATCGAACGTTTCCTGGGCGTACTCGAAGAGCATAAGATCGAGGAGGCATCGGATTCCGAGGTCCTCGACGACGTGTATGCGAGCGTGCGCCGCCGCGCTGCCGCCATCCAGTCGGATGCGGCGCGCCAGCAGCTCATCCGCGACCTCTACGAGAAGTTCTTCAAGGTCGCGTTCAAGGCGACCTCGGACAAGATGGGCGTCGTCTACACCCCGACCGAGATCATCGACTACATCCTCCGCGAGACAGACCGCGTTCTCAAGCGCGAGTTCGGCCAGTCGCTTGCCGACGACCGCGTGCACATCCTGGACCCCTTCGCGGGCACGGGCTCGTTCATGGCGCACCTCATCGAGAGCGACCTCATCCCCGACGAGAAGCTCAAGCGCAAGTACACCCGCGAGATCCACTCCAACGAGATCCTGCTGCTCGCGTACTACATCATGACGGTGAATATCGAGTACGCCTACCATGCCCGCATGGGCGGCGGCTATCAGCCATTCGAGGGCGCGGTGCTCACCGACACGTTCCAGATGACCGAGGAGTCGAACACGCTCGACGATGAGGTGTTCTACGACAACACGGACCGCGTGCGCATCCAGAACGCGCTCCCGATCCGGGTGATTGTGGGCAACCCCCCATACTCGGTGGGCCAGACGAGCGCCAACGACAACAACCAGAACGAGAAGTATCCGACGCTCGACAGTCGCATCGCGCAGACGTACGTTGCGAAGACAACTGCGACCAATAAAAACTCCCTGTACGATTCTTACATCCGAGCGTTCAGGTGGGCGAGTGACCGAATCAAGGATAAGGGCATCGTCTGTTTCGTTAGCAACGGGGGCTGGGTCGACGGGTCCTCGTCCAACGGGTTTCGTCGCTCGCTCGTCGAGGAGTTTAATAGCATCTATGTCTTCAACCTTAAGGGGAACCAGAACACTTCAGATTGGAAGCGCGAGGGTGGCAAGGTGTTTGATGCTGGCGCGAAAATCGGTGTCGCTATAACCATGCTGGTCAAGAATCCAGATTCTAAAGAGCGTGGCGTTATCCACTACCACGATATTGGCGACTATCTAAGCCGCGAGGACAAGTTGAATCTGATTCGCGATTTTGCGGTCAATGGCGACATGGAATGGTCGATTATCAGGCCTGACAGATACGGTGACTGGCTGAATCAGCGAGACGATTCGTTTTATGAATTCGCACCGCTGGGAGTAACGAAGAGGAAGCCCCCCTACGGTCTATTTACCATCTGGTCTGCGGGCCTTAAAACGCAGCGCGACCCTTGGGCGTGGGGATTTTCTCGTTCGAAAGTGCAGGAACAAATGGAGCGCCTGCTATCGAACATGGACGCTGAGATTCAAACCGCGAAGGGCGAAGGGCGCGCAATTGAATATGATCCGACCCGCTTCAGCTGGACGCGGCGTATGGAGGATGCTGCTAGGAAGGGAGAGCGGCTGGTCTATAACTGTGACGAGGTCGTAATGGGGTCGTATAGGCCGTTCTGTAAGCAATGGGTTTACTACGACCGTGTGATGAACGAAATGACCTACCAGCAGCCCCGCCTTTTCCCTCTCGCGGTAAGCGGGAGGGAAAAGGCCGAAAGGACCTACCAGCAGCCCGATATCCTCTCAAAGATAACGGGAAAAGGCGGGGCCGAAATGACCTACCAGCAGGACTCCTTCCGTTGCTTGGATAATTTGGTCATTACGGTTCAAGGAAATGAAGCGGTGCCGTTTTACGCATTGATTTATGATTCGATTCCCAGTCTGACCGCTCATGGCGGAAATCAGTGTTTCCCTCTGTTCTGGTATGAAGAAAAGCAAGTTGGGATGAATCTCTTCAGCGGAAATGGCCGTGCTGCTTCTGGTGACCAGACGTCTCTTTATGGTAATGAGGCGCCTTGTGTCGAACGGTCCTATACGCGCCACGATGCCATCACTGATGAAACCCTTAAGGTTTTCCGTGATGCTTATCCGCACGCGTTTCCGAACCGCTACAAGAAGGACGGAGGCATCGAGCTCACCAAGACCGATATCTTTTATTACGTCTACGGCATCCTGCACTCTCCTGAGTATCGCAAACGCTTCGAGTCGAATCTCAAGAAAGAGCTGCCGCGCATCCCGCTCGCTGCGGACTTTGCTAGGTTTTCGGAGGCGGGACGAAAACTCGCCCATCTTCATCTCGATTACGAGGAAATTGACCCATGGGCATCGATTGTCGAGGACGGTGACTCGGTGAACCCTGGCCGTACGGTCAAGATGGCATTCGGCAAGTGCAAGAAGGACGAGGGGCATCCCAAGGGCCAGGACATGACCGTCCTCAAGGTCGCCGAGAACATGACGCTGCGCGGTATCCCGCTTGGGGCATACGAGTACGTCGTTAATGGGCGCTCGGCCATCGGCTGGCTCATGGATCGCTATCAGGTCCGCAAGGACAAGGCGTCGGGCATCGTCAACGACCCCAACGACTACAGCGACGACCCGCGCTATATCGTCGACCTGGTCGAGCGCGTCGTGACCGTGTCGATGGAGACCATCGCTATCGTTAACGAGTTGCCAGCCCTGAACGAGAAGGCCCAGCCTGCCGACTGGCCCGCCGCATGGAAGGTGAAGTAACAGCTGAAGGGGATTCATGATTCGCGGATAGCGACGTTGCATATTGGGGTTGATGAACATCGCCCGATAGCGTGTCGCCGCGGGACGGATGGTTATCACAACTGCCCGGTTCTCGAAGGAGGCACGACGCTATGCAGAAGGTCTACTCGGCCAGACGGTCGTGCTCGTCGACGGCCCCGCGCTCGCCGGCCTCATGATCGACTACGGTGTCGGCGTGAGCACAAGGCAGGTTTACGAAATCAAGGCCGTGGACACGGACTTCTTCGAAGAATAGCGAGCAAGCGGCTACCTCGCGCCCTTCCGCCCGTTGCACTTCGAGCAGAGCACCTGCAGATTAGACGGCACGGTCTTACCGCCCCTAGCGACCGGCACGATATGGTCGATGTGCAATCCAACACCATCGGGCATGTACTTCCCGCACATCTGGCAGGTGTAGTTGTCCCTTCGCGCTATCTGCTCGCGCAGCTGTTTAGTCATCAGCTTCCGCTGGTTGCGAGCATGGTAATCCCTGAGCGTCGCTTCGTCGTTAATGGCGGCGAGGCGGTTTCGCCTGTTCACAACCCAGTCCCAGCTCACGGCCATCACGCTATCGTCCACGGACACCTTGTAGGACGTCTTCACGTAGTTCCTCTGCCTGTAGCGTGTCTGCTCACGGCACGTGACAAACTGGAACGCGTGCGCGTCGTCGAGTGTCTCGGCGTATTGCCGCTCCCGGCGCTTCCGCAGGCTGCAGGTCTTCAGGTATTCCTCCTGCTGTGCCTTCCACTCCTGGATGTAGGAGCGCTCCGCGACTATCTTTTCCCAGTTGGCGGGCTCGAGCATAAAGCGATCTATCAGGTCGTCGATCTTCACGTTGCGCCTGCCGGAGACATCGAACCGCTCGACGAAGTATGGGTAGTGAAAGGGATTCGCCAGGACTCTTCGCACCAGAGAGACGACGCAGCAGATGAGAACGATCGAGACAACGGCCGCAACGATGTAAGGAAGCAGATCGACGGCGACGAGATTTCCCCATTTATCGACATGATAGTAAGTAAGCAAGATGGCTCCCATTCGCTCGTATTGGCATCAGATGATAGACCAACGCAAGCACTCGCCCTTTTACCACCCCGCCCAGACACAACCACGCAACCCCCACACCATGTTCGCTTTACAAAACCAAACGCCCGGCCGATACTGGTAGAAGCAAAACACGAACACGTGTACGGGAGGTAAGGCATATGATCATGAAGAAGCACTCCCTCGCGGGCACCTGCGGCATCCCCACGGAGGACCGCCGCATCTACATCCCGGTGGACGTCAACGGGACCGACGACCCCGACCGTGGCCCGTCCGACCCGGTCACCATCCACTGGCCCGACGGCCGCTCCTGGCAGGTCGAGTCCATCTACTTCCGCTCCGAGTTCGGCCGCGCCCTCTTCGGCAATCTCTGCGTGCGCTACGACGTCTGCATCGCAAAGCAGCGCAAGACGGTCTGGTGGGAGCACGGCGACTGGTTCGTCGAGCGTGGCAGCGGCATGGCGGTGACGCCCGCGTGACAGATCACACCAAGGACTTCGGCGGCGGCATCACGGTGCGCGCCCGCGGCGACAGGCCAGGTCGGCGCGTCCACAAGCAGTACGTCGACGTCTACGCCCGCGCAAACGCCGACGGGACCATGGTCCCCATCCGCGTCTGCTGGCCGGACGGGCGCTGCTTCACCATCGATCAGATCCTCGAGATCGAGCCCTTCGGGGCTATCGTGCAGAACGCCCAGACGGCCACCTACACCGTTCGCTTCGGCCAGTGGCGCACCCAGCTCATGCTCGAGCACTACCACGAGGAGGACGACATCCACGGGGCTGAGGACCACCTGCGCTGGTGGGTCTGGGCGTTCGACAACACCCTCACCAAGAACGACGTGGGGGTGTAGACCCGTCGCCGGAACGTAAACGTCGTACGTCAAAAGGCCTCTGTCCTCCGAATGTCCCGTTCAAAAAAGTGACGAGCGCTCGTCAGGGTCAAAATGCTGCATATCAAAATCGCTCAAGCAATCGGCTACAATGCGAAGTGGCGGGCAACGCATACGCGGTGCCCTTTCGCTTTAAGACCTCTTTGCGTGCTTTCCGGGCTACTTGGGGGTCTTTTATCATGTCACAGAGCAACCGCCAAACGTCAAAAACGTCCGCTAGGCGTAAGGCCATCAAGGCGCTCGTCGGAGTCGAAAGGTTTTCCTGTAATGCATGACGCGAGATTGTCGGCAAATCGGTCGATTTGGCCTGCGGCATATTCGACGATTCTGTCCGGATCCTGTAGGTCGCCGCGGGATGCCGCGAGGAGCGTCGCCGCGAGCCCGCGCATCTCGTAGCTGATATCGAAGATCTGGTTCTGCTCGGCTTCTGTCATGGATGCCCCTTTCCGGAAACGATGCGTAATCCATATTCTCCCCTTCGGGCCCGCCGCCGGCGGGCCCTTTTGCTGCCGCCGGTATCCGGCATGCGCCGCCGTATGGCCACGGCTCCGCGGCCGGGTGGCACCTCCGCTACGCCGCGTCAAGGGGGCCCATGAGACCCCGCACAAACCTCCGCTCCGCTCCGGTTGGTGGAGGTCGTCATGGACCTCCCTTGACCCGCCTTCGCTCCGGTGCGGCTTTGCAGGGAGCAAAGCCGACGACGACGCGCGGCGTCGCCATTCGGCTTTGCCCGCAGGGGCGAGATGTTGAGGGCAGGGTGCCCGGAACGGAGGAAGAGATGCAGCAGCTGATGACGAGGGAAATCGCCAAGACGGCTCCAAGGCTCTACGAGCAGGACGGAGCAGAGGACCCCACGGTCTATGCCCACTACTTCTCGTGCATGAACGGATGGGACTGGTGGCTGCTCGAGTTCGACGGCACGGACGAGGCGTTCGGCCTCGTCGAGGGCTACGACGACGAGCTCGGCTACTTCAGCATCAAGGAGATGGAGGAGCTGAACCGCCAGATGGGGTTCGCCGCCGTCGAGCGCGACGAGCACTTCTCCCCGAAGCCGCTCAGCGCCGTCAGGAGGAGGTAGCCGCATGGTCACGGTCGAGTTCGACTCCATGGGCGAGGCGGTCCGCCTCGCCCTCGTGGCCGGGGAGTACGTGGGCGGCGGCCTCGCCGTCCTCCTCCTCGACGCCACGGACCCGCGCTCCGACGGCTACATGGCCGAGTGGGGCGTGCTCACGGCGAACGTGCCGGCTGCGGCCGAGTGGTGCCGCGGGCACGGCAACATCGCCATCGACGCCGCGGTCCCCGCGGCACTCCCCAAGGCACTCGTGGCCGCCGGCATACTCCGGATGGCCGGCCGCTCGGCTGCGTCCGGGATGGCCCGCTACCCGCTGGCCACGGTCGCCGGGCACGCCCTCGACGGCATGGGCGGCCTGACCGAGACCCTCGAGGAGGCGCTCGGCTCGACGGTCGTCGTCGAGTACGAGTCAGGCGGCGACGGCGGCGCGTTCGAGGCGGGGACCGCGCCGGCGGGCTCGGCCGAGCTC
>OFMV01000850.1_pt1 | contig 26289 bp, 16 predicted proteins | sample 1541881 | NCBI WGS metagenome assembly OFMV01 (sample SAMN04209220, study PRJEB22552) | human gut metagenome | biome: gut; material: feces | host: Homo sapiens | place: USA: Oklahoma
TTATGTGTATTTGGAATTTCTCATTTTGGCTTGTACTATTTATATTCTAGCACCAGGTTACTAGCTGAAAATCAGATACCCACTTTTTTTAATAAATAACACAATGTAACATATTCTGAGAATATGTTACCATAAGCTTTTCTCCACTCCAATCAGTATTAGACAACTGATATGCGACTAGATAATAAATAATCTGTTTATAAGAATCTATCATAGAATCATTTATTGTGATATCAAATGTGTTCTCTCCATTATTCAAATGCTCCCTGATAGTGCTCACATACTGATCTGACCATTTTTTTATTTTACCAGTTTTAATAAAATAATTATCTTCTAAAGAATGTGCACTAATTCCATTAGATGAAGTAACTGAACTATGAATCTGATTCATCAATTCATCATTTAATCCAAAATATAAATGCTGAAGATCTACACTATTATCCTCATAACCGGCATCATCCCAGGTTGTATCAATATGATACCAATTACCATCTAATTGAACACCTGTCCATACATGACCATCTCCAGAAATTCTATCTGTTGCTATTCCAACCGAATTCAAAAGCATCACGTATGCTCTATGATATGCCTCACAGGTTCCTGATCCTCTGGCTAACGCTCCCTCAGGCGCACAATAAGAATAACTGGAATCGTAACGACAATTTTCAACCAGCCAGTCATTAAACCAAACTGCCTTCTCGAAATCCGTTGTGCACGTTTTCTCACACTGCGCTTTTAAATCCGCTACCACATTTTCTACTGTCGGATAACCTTTATCATCAATTACAAGTTTTATGCCATATAAACCTGTGTTAAACCATACATACGGAGACACTCCTGTATCCATGATTGCAAAACGAATATAGTATGTTCCAGAAGCATAAAATGTGAAATCAAAGCTATCTTTCGAAAAAAACTTTCCATTAGACCCATAACTTGTATCATAAACAATTGTTCCATCTTCTGTTGTCAGACTATATAAAGCATATTGTACTTTATCTGTGGTTCCTTCTGAAGATAATTTAAAAGTTGTAGGCGTTCCACATTTAATTTTTTCAGAATATTGAACATTAAACGTCACATTACCATTAGTTTTTGAAAAAGTTGTTTGCTTTTCTTCTGAAATCTTTTTGTATGTAATCGACTTGCTTTTATCACATGATGGACTTATCCTATCCCCATCTAATGCTCTTACTGTATAATAATATGTTACTCCGTTCTCCGCTGTCTCATCTGTATAACTTGTTCCTGTTACACCTCTTGCCAGCACTGCCCAGTTTGTATCTTTGGTTTTTCTATATACTCTATAAGAGTTCGCACCGTCCACCTTTATCCACTTTATCTGTACTCCTTTCGCTGTATTGGCAAATTCCCCTAACTCTACATTATCCAGCATCATATTCCACTGTGCATACAAAATAATATTACTCTTTGGATTTGAAATCTCGTCGCCCGGCTTATAGCTTGTTCCACTTCCATCCTCTTTTGTATTCCATCCGTTGAAGCTGTATCCCGTTTTCGCATAAGTACATTCTTCTACAACTGCGGTTGTATTATCCAGATAGGTTTTTCTGATACTATCTCCAGCGCCTCCATTCGGATTATACTTGATAGTATATACATTTCCATCGCTTGTCACGCCGCAATAATGCTGCATATTTTCTTCTATATCTGACAATGCCTGATAACCAGTCGTCACATTTTGCACTTTATTATTACTGTCAATGTAAGCAATCACAGGAAAATAAATCTGAGTTGCGGAGGAATTCATATGAACATAACTCCACATCTGGCTCTGGACCGTTGAAGAAGTCTCTACGTTTTTATATGCAAAACATATATCATCATTTCCATATGTGTTTTTAAACGCTATGACCTCATCTGAAGAAGTCGTGTTAACCGCAACTGCTATGATGTCTACACCGGTATATGTATTCTTTGATAGTCCCTGAATGGTTGCCTGTGAATAACCACATTGTGTACTGAAATAAATCATAATCTTTGGTTTTGAGGACGAAGCTGTCGTAACCGTTGTACCGTCAAGTGCAACATTATCATATTGTGGATTATCACAATTTAACGGATCGTTGAAAGTTTTTTCATAATATGAATTTAGAGCCATCGGATATGCAGCATTAAATGCTTCTGTCGTATATTCTTCGCTCCTTGCATGATCGGCAGAAAAATCTTTTTCACTTTTCAACAGATAATGGTCGAGTGTCTGTGAATCCTGACCATCCCATGTAGTATCAACATTGTAATAAACATCACCTACTCTTACAATATTCCATGCATGTGAACCACCATTTGCGGTTCCTGAAATAATTCTAACAGACAATCCAGCCTCTTTACACATCCGGTAAAAAAGCACTGCATATCCATTACATACTGCTTTTCCATTGCATAATGCACCATATGCCGTGTATTTTACTGTATTGGTACTGTCACTTAATCCATCATAATCATAATCCACATGATCACAGATATAGTTATGAATAGCAACGACCTTCTCCGCATCTGTTTTTCCATCTAAATTCAATGAAGCTAACGCACTTGTCACAGCACTTGACAACTGTTTCTCCTGCTCTGCGGTTGTATAATAATTCATATAATACGTATAGGTTACTCTTGTAGCATCTGAATAGCTTGTCGTACTGACACTATATCCGATTCCTCCATACTTAAGAGCATCCCCTTCCTGTCCTGTGCAGGCTTCCGTATATTCCTGTGCTGATGTCATCGCACTAACTGGTCCAATTTTATTATTAATCTCAACCGGTACACTGACCGTTATCTGACTATTCCTTGCAACAACTTGTTCTTTTAGATACTCATATAACGCATCTTCTGTCTCAAGCTGCATCACATCATCCGAAAGTACAGACACCTCATCTGTTTTTTTCTGTGGTAATGTTTCTCCATCAGCCAAAATCACATACGGTGCTATCTCTTCTACGGACACAACCGGTTCTTCTGACACACCAAGTTCTTCCATATCAGATTCTTCCGGCACTACGCACTCTTCGCCCTCAGATACTTCACTTTGCGCAGGCTGCTCCGTATTCTCAGCCCACACTGACATCTGAGGAAATGATGTGAAAAATAAAGATAAAACCAGACAACAAATGAACCATTTCTTCATGTTTTTACTCATACTCTTTCTCCCTCGTAGAAAAAACTAATTTACATTTATCTCCAAATCAAACTTTTTCTCAATTGCTTTCAGATACTTTTCGTTATGACTCGCCGCAACAAGCATAGGTGCGTATGCATCTCTTCCACTGATGTTGAACATATATGGAAAATCTTTGAAATGCTCCTTATAATCTGCAGCAAAGTCTAGAATTCCGTGCTGTATCTCCTTTATTCCTTCCTGATTTGCATCATACTTTCCGAATTGCAATGTAATATCTAAATCCGGCAAATATCTGTCTTCTGTCTTTTCCCTGCACGCATTTCCACTCTGGAATCCTGAAAACTGTGGTGTTGGAGATGACAGCAGCAATTCCCAGAATACATTGTAGTCCTTATTCGGATCATGTTTTTTTAAAAGATCTCTGTTATGGCTCTGAGAATACAGATAGGCAACAAGCTTACCACTCTGCAAAAAAGTTTCTGACGCATCCGGCTCTGAATTATGTACTGTGTTTGTTCCTGCAATCATGCCTACAATTTCACAGGGAATCTGCCAAATTCTTGATGTCAAATATCGAAGTGCCATTGCACCAGAACCAGCCCATCCAATGTCAACAGTAACCACCTTTTTACAGCCTTCTAAAATACCCCTATAATACTTCTCTGCTGCTTGAAGTTGTTTTTTGTATTTTTGCTCTGCATAATCTGCGTTTGCTATGATATATCGTTTTAATGTCTCTATATTTTTTTCGGTAAGAATATTGGATTCCTTTAGTTTTATTCCAGTTGTATTGCCGGATTCATCTTTGTCTTGATATCCTTCAAGTTTCCCCGTAAGTTCCGACAACTCCATAGATTTCATTATTTCCTCTACAATGATATTCTGATTCACCTTATGATACAAAAAGCGTCTAAAATAATCTCTTCTATCATAGAAAAACTCCAATTTTGTTGCTGCTTTTCTTGACCAATAAACATATTCCGTCTTTTCATCCAGATAGAGCATATCATACACCTGTTTTAAAATATCTCCATCCCTAGACAAAAACAATAGTTTTGAGACATTGTTTTTCTTACAATAATCATGAATAAAGCTGCAATAACCAACGACAAATAAACCACCATAAATATAACCATACTCATATTCAGCCGAATATTCTTCTAATCCTGCATAAACATGATTGTTCACAATCCCACGATAAGCACCGCCTATCAACAAACTCATATCATAAGCCCGAATTTCTTTGGAATGTTTATTCACATTCTGATAATAAACACTTGGTATTCCCTTCTGCCTTGCCATGGAAATATCACTTTTTTCATTATCTCCAACATGTATGATACTTTTCTGTGGAAAATCATGTTTTACTAATTCAAAAAGTCTACCATCCGCTTTACTACATTCGTTTTCACACGAAACATACATTTTAGTAATACCCGTATAGCCATTCTTTTCTAATAGTTTCATCAAAAAAGCGGATGGCATGTACATGTCTGTTGTAACTACAATTGTCTTTTCCTGTTCTTTTATTCTTTCGTACACCAACTTCATAAATGGATTCGCATAGCAGAATTTCTCTTCCGTATCTTTTTCCAATGACATTCCTTGTTCTGCATCAACACCGATTTCCTTTTCAATGTGCGTCCATATATCTTCTAATCCAATCTCATAGTGACCTGACTTTTTGTATTTTTGTTTTCTAGCAAACCATTCCTGTTCCTGTCTGATTCTCTTAAAATCCATGATTTCCAACTTTTCTCCAAGAATATAAAATACATCTGTTGGGTCAGAAAAAGGACGAAAAATCAGCGTATCAAAAATATCAAATGATATCACATCATACTTTGACAGCTCACTTACAAATTCATCCAGCTTTTTAGAATTATCAACTCGCTCTCTCGATTCAGTCATATTATTTGGTAACTCTTTTTCCTCAAACATTTTTGCTACTTCCGGCAAATCAAGTCTTCTATCTCGTAACACATAATATCTTACATTTAACCATATCAGTAGAAAATATGACCATAGTCTGCGCTTCGGTGATGCACTATCATGGTAAGCATGATATTTTTCCCGAATTCCACAATGTTTATTTACCAGCGCATTATATATCTGCATACGCATATATTCATCACCTTCCTTTATGCCTATCTAATAACAACATTATAATTTATATTTTTTTCTAAACCTATATTCAGCCACTCTCCACAATATAGAATTTTTATAACGGTTAATTCTAGCTTTTTGTAATCTAGAGTGATATTTTCCTGGATGTATATCTGTCAACCACTTCATTCCTTTTAAGAAATCAATCATGCCCTTTATTGTATAATACTCATAATCCCATTTTTCTTCATAATGATATCTTGATATTTTTTTTTTCCAATCCAATAATACTGTTGATGCATCTCCTGACAATCGATATTTTTCATTTACATATAAAGGATTTCTTGTGTCATAATAACATATCAAAGGTGTCTGCCGATGTTCAAATGTCTCATGCCAAACTTGTACTCCCTTAAGTACTATAGGTAATTGCCCACATCTAAGTCCATACTCCACATCATCACAATGAATAAAAAATGGCATAATATCATTTTCTTTTACAAACTCATACGGAAAACAACAAAACCACCAGCCTCCATATTCAGCACCTGCATTTAAATTTACTTCAGGTTCTTTTTCTACCTCAGTTAATGGTTTGTTTAATCCCACATGTACAATATTTCCACCATTCCATATTTCTCCTGCGGTATATTGTATTTCCTTAGCATCCATCCGAAACATTCTCCCCGCTACCGGTCTGTTAGCATTTTCTTCATCTACATTTCTAAGGAAATCATACAACTTGTAAAAACAAGAAACATCTAATTCCACATCATCGTCCATGAATACAACATGCGTGTACTCAACCTGTGATGCCCTAATCAAATCAATTCCATATTGATAACCACCAGAGCCACCTGTATTTCCCTTAGGATTATGTTCCAAATGAATGTATTCAGAATCAATGTTCTGTAATTCACATGCATTATCAACAATATAAATATGTAATGCTCCATAATGCTCTGTTTTATTTTGTTCATCAAAAAAAAACGTATCCTGTAATCTTTTTAAAATATTATCAATGTACTTTTCACGCTTATAGGTGCAGATATTTACTGCAATACATACCTTATTCATCATTTTATCCCTGCATTATTTTACGGTAATCTTCTGCGACATCATTACCCAGCATCATATTTGCAATTCTATATGTACGCTTTTCGTCACATAATGTATTTAAATCTTCCTTTGCAAGTTTTAAATACTCATTTCTGAATTCTTTCCGTATTTTTGAAAGTGCATATCTATGTGTTTGTATTTTACACATTTGTAAATTATCAATCAGTCTTTGATCTTTTGTACTTCCAATTGATTGATTCAAATGCTCAAATATATCAAAATGAACATACAGACGTTCATCATCTGCTGCAACATCCTGCCCTTCTCTTTCCAATCGATAATAATACAGGTATTCCGGAATCATCACTACTGATTTTGCAAATGCAAATGTTTCAACCTTATATGGCAAATCATCAAATCGGCGAAGATCTGTATAAAATCCAATTTTATTTCTTTCCAGAAATTCTTTTCGATAAATTCCTCTCCATATTGCTACCCTGCAATATGTAATCAGTTCGTGAATCTTCTCACTATCATAACAGCCATCCAGATATGGATACCATAATGAGTCATCTGCCGGTTTTATCTTTCCTGTATTCTCATAATATTCATTATAACCACATAAGCTTATGTCGAAACTGCCGCACATAGCAGCCTTTAACAATTTATGATACATATTCTCATCGACAAAATCATCTGGATCAATAAATCCAATGTATTTTCCTGATGCCTGTTCCAATCCAACCTGACGAGCTGACGCACAGCCTCCATTTTCTTTCTCTATCAATCGAATTCGATTATCTTGCTCCATCCATTTTTTTATAATATCAACTGATTCATCTTTCGAACCATCACTTACAAAAATAAATTCCACATAATCTGCTTTCCACGCTGTTACGCTCTTTAGGCATCTTTCAATATAAGGTGCAACGTTATAAACCGGGAAAATCACACTTAATTCAATATCTTCTTTTTCATTCTTTTCCCAATCTAATACAAGTGGTGACTTACCTTCACGTAAAACTTTTATATTCATATTTTCACAAAATTCTCGACATCTTTCCCATATATTAAATGCACTTACTCTTTTTTCCTTTACTGTCCCTATAATAACACTTGGTTTAAACTTTAATAATGGTAAAACATCTTTTCCGTCACATTCGATTGGACATAATGCCCATTCTCCCTGAGCGCCTTCAAACTCATAATACGGCATAAAATGCAACTCGTTTGGAAATTCATACTTTCCTCTTGCCATATTTATCTTCAATCGTTCCTCAATAGCACCAATCTCACCTTTTGTACACATACAAACAATGTAGCAAATGTTTAATTTCGTATATTTAAATATCTGTTCAATTCGTTCTATCTCACATTTTTCCATCAAAATAACAATATTATGTATATTATTATGACAAGCCAAAAAATTTTCCAATTCTTCCATATTTAAAACCCTTGATAAAGAACCTTTCTAAGAATCAATTTCAATGTATATCTTAAGCCACTGTCTTTCATACACTGAATGCCTCCGCTGAGAATATTTTTCTTTTTTCCTCCGTGTATAGACCAATACCTGTATATATTTTTTCTATTTTCATAATCAACTAATTGATTATAATTATTTTCTCTCATACATTGAATCAAACCGATTTTTTCATTTCTACCCTTTCCATCACTAAAATTCTTATTATATGAATCGATGATTTCATCTGGTATATTCAAAAATACTTTATGTAATCCATTCAATAGTAAGTGAATATTTTCCAAATCGGTCATATCAATCATCCACATTGTATAATTACATATCAAATCAAGTATAAATTCCCACTCATTCGTTTCATAATAGTTATTCTTAACAAATTCCAATGTGTCCTCAAATACTTTTATAATATCAAGTCTTCCTGCACCTTTTCCAGCAGTAATCTGCCCTGCAACATTTGTCCGATATATAAAACCTGTATCCGGTAATGCAACACAACTGTTTGCCAAATGCAGAAGTTGTACATGTGGTCTAATATCTTCCCACTTTACTCCCTCTGGAAATGCAAAATTATTTTCTTTCAAAAACTCTGTCCGATATATCTTTCGGTTTGCATTTACCTCTAATAAATATAATTCAGGACATGTTTTTATATCAATAGATTTTCTTTCTTCCAAATCAATATGAAACACTTTCTCATATAATTCTTTATCCATCCAATTTTCAATCGAATGTGAAGATTCATTATAACATCTAGGCAAAGAAAAAATCATATCAGGCATATAATCCAGTTCACTTATTAACTTATCTAATTTTTCAACAAACCGAATATCCTGCCAATCATCACTATCCAAGAAAGTAATATACGGTGTATCCACTATTGCTAAGCCTGTATTTCGTGCCGCACCCAGTCCTTTATTCTCCTGATAAATATAATTAATTTGACCAGGATACTTTTCTGCATAGGAAGCACAGATTTCAGCCGTACCATCCGTAGAACCATCATTTACAATAACTAACTTACAGATTCCATTTGTCTGCCATACCAAACTATTCAAACATCTTTTTATATATTTTTCCACATTATACGCTGGTACAACAATTGTAAGAATTGGTTTTCTTTCACAATGGTAGATTCTCATCAGTAACTTGAACTTTTCCAAGTCGCATTCTTCTATTCCAATCTGTTCATAAGCTTCAGGTAACAAAAATCTCATTTGATTCATTCTACCGATTATTTCGACACTACTTTTTTTCTCATTCTGAACTAATTCATCATATAACAAACGAACTAACCTACATACTGAATAATCATATAATCTATCGTAACCTTCTTGTCTTGCGAATATCATATTCTGCGCGATTCCACTAATACAATCACAAATTTTATTTTCCGTCCATTCAACCCCACTTGCAGATAAACGATATTTATACACAATTTTGCTTGTTGCTTCAAATCCTCCCGCCATATGTAGCGCCTTTACCAAAAACGGAGGATCTTGAAATCTAACCAACTCTGGAAAGAAAATATGATTTGACATCAAAAATTCTCTTCTAAAAATAAATCTATGAAAACCATAATCAAACTGATAGTCCCGATAATCAATCCAACCGTCTTTATGAAACGTGTATCCAGACAAATCTCCGTCATATGAAATGCAATTTTCTGTATCACTGAAATCCGAGAATGATCCTCCAACAATATCTGCGCTTGTATTCTTTGCAATTGTGTAAAGCGTTGATAATACATCATTTTCCGGATACATATCATCCGCATCCATAAAACATATATACTCACCTTTTGCCTCTCTTATCCCTAGATTACGGACAAAAGAGACACCTTTGTGAGTACTTTCAATCACCCTTATGTTTTTATATTTTTTTTCAAAGTATTGCAACAACTTTAATGTTTCATCCTCGGATCCATCATCAACACATATTACTTCAAAATGTTCTTTGTTTTGTGACAATACACTATTTAGACATTCTTGTAAATTTAATTCAACATTATATGTCGGAATAATAACTGATATATTCATCTCATCCTATAAGTGATTTATTTCACAAACTCCTTTTATAAATATTTTTTTGCTTCCCTATGACTTGTTTCATCAAAACTATCATATTCATCATTATCAAGATCTGCAGACCAAATAATATCATGTCGAATCACTTTTGCTGGATTTCCAGCTATAATTGTATTCTTTTCAGAAAACCTATGACTTGTTACGCTTCCATATCCTACAATACAATTATCAGGAATTTCCGCTCCTGCAAGTAAAGAAACCGCCTGTCCAATCCACACATGATTTCCTACTACTAATTTTTTAGGATAATTAATACGTTTTCCCGTTGATAATTCAAATATTGGATGACCGTCATGTGCCAATATATTAATTCTACTTGAAAACATGCAATCATTTCCTATAAATATCTTTACTCCTGTTGATGTATCTATTAATGCTTGTCGAATAGTCGTATTTTCACCAATTTCCGTTTCTGAATTATCTCCATTAAAATAAATCTTAACATTGCCTAAAATTCCATTTTTAATAACTACTGTATTATTATGCGAAATACAATTTTCCTCTTTTATTTTACGTTGAATCTGTACATTTTCTGTAATTGCCTGCTCATGAACTACTATTGAATTATTATCAAAATCAACATATTCACTAATTCCTATCCATTTCAAAAATTCACAGTAAATAGTATCAGTTATCCAATGCTGAATATGATCAAACGCTACATTTTTCTCTCTCAGAATTTTGGATAGATTTTTCAGATACTCTCCTTTTCCATCAACTAGAACCATATCTCCCTGTTGGAAGATTCTTGTTTTCACATCCTCCTCATTTATAAACTCCACACATACACTCCTCATCTTTTTTGTGGGTGTAATAACACTTTTTCTATGCGGAATTATATATATTCTTTTTATACTTAATAAACTTAAATTTATCTTATTATGCATGTTCATTTTTTTACATCCTCAATTGCTTGCAAACTTTCCCAATGTTCTCTCCAAAACTCATTTATCAAACATACATCATTTTTCACTTGTCCTATTGCTATATTCTTCTTGATTTTCCCAATCACATTGTCAATTGCTATAAATATAGTTGAATATTCTAATGCTGAGTGTTTACTCACAGAACCAGTATCAAAAATCCAAGTAAATAAATTTTCATGTTGTGATAATCCATACTCTATTTTAAAATCTAACTTTTGTGCCAAGGGAACAATCTGCCAATTATAGTCTCTACGTGAACGACAATTTACAACAATGACGAATTTACAATTAGGTGAATTTTTAATATGCCACTCAATATCATTTCTATGAAATTTATCATCTTTTTCAGTGTCGATTCCAACAATATTTTTAAAGTTTTCATGCCATTCGTGTTTCCATGGTCGTATCTGTGGATTCAAAGCAACTGCCGTACACCCTGGAATATAATGTGCTGTATAAATAGATGCTGTACCACCTGCTGACGAGCCATATAGTGTGATATGTGAATAGGGTACCTCAAGCATGTTAGCAATCGTCACTATTAATTCTGCCATTAGCTGCCTATAATCCACATCACACTTCCCCCAATACCAACCTATAGGCAAATTCTCGTACTCATAATACATCGGATCTAGTATATTTAATATACTAGCATCCACCAAATTTCCCCAACTCCATCTTTGATAATTTCCCTTTTGCCTTCCATCTAATCCAGCTGCACCATTAAGGAAAACATATAAATTATCACTTTTCTTTTTCTGCATAAGAAATTTAAAATTAACTCCTTTAAATTTCACAGCATACTCCCCTGATTCCAATTCTTTTATATCCGTAAATTCATCATATTTTTCCTTAAAATCTGCTGGAAATATCGAAGAAAATATCTGTTTTCTTTTCTCGTCTAAATGTTCTGAAAATTGTTTCATTCCTACATTAGATTCACATTCGACTCTCATTTGTTCCTCAAAATACATTATTTTCTCCTTATCAATTTTCTCGGAATTGAAGTAATCAATAATCCCAATTTATATGATTTTGATTTTCTAGTTTCCTCCAAACAATATTCGGCATTTTCCAATTGGCTAATTCTGTCATTAAGTGAATTAATTTGTTTTTTCAATTCCTCAATCCTTGCATTTTTTTCTCGTAGTTCATCACTCTTCTTTTTTAATTGTTTCATCTGCTCTACATCAAAATTAGCGACTCCAATGCACTCTTTCACAACTCGCCACAAATACTCGGTATTCTTTATATACTGCAACTGTTCATATTGTTTTTGATCATAATAATATTCCCTACTCTGATTACTAGACAATACATTATTAAACTCATAATCTCGTAATGCATTATACCTTTCTTCAAGTTGCTTGCTATTTACAAGATGATACTCATGAAGCATTACTCCTAATGCGAAATTATCATAATCCTGCATTACAGCATCATTCCATGCTAATTCTTTCTTTAAATATTCTTTTAAAGATTTCAAAGATTTATACACAAAATTCCATTTGTACATGTCGCAGTGATAACATTTTTCTCTGTAATCCTGAAGTGCAAGGACTTCGCTTTCATAAGAAATACGATTTGCATTTATAACTGTACTAAAAATAAATGCAAAGTCTCCATATCCATTTCCTTCCTCATTCAGTTGTTCATTGTTTTCACACAAATACTCACGTTTATACAACTTATCTGTTACTCGATAACTAAACGTGTTAAATCTGTCCTGTAATAAATCTTTAAAATTAAAATTTAATTCTGCTGGAATTCTATGAAAACGCTTTTCCCATTCAGAGTTTCTCACTCGTTCGTTAATGTGATCATAATAATTTATTTTAAACAGCGTAACATCTGCGTTACTATTTCGAGCATTTATATAATTTTTCTTCAGGAAATCATAATGATAATATGTATCCGTATCCGCTATCAACACATATTCTCCCTGCACCAACGTCAGTGCATAATTTACTTCTTTTCCAATTGACCAGTCTTTGTTAGAAATATATACTACTCTTTCATCCTCTATTAATTTACGTCCAACATTTCCCTTTGACCCATTATCAAGCACAATATATTGAACATTTTTCAATGACTGATTAAGTAGACTTTTTATATTTCCCATATCACATACACTATTATTAAGTGGGATGATAACAGATACCGTAGGAACACTTATCTTTTCTGCAATTTCCTGATATCCACCATAAATTTTTTCCAAGAGATCAGAATCCATCTTAGAACAATAATCTATTGCTGTATTAAACTGGCGATCATTTTCCCCTCCTACTCTATTTCCTTTATATAAAGCTACTTTTTGAGTTTCCTTTATTAGTTTTAGTTCAATATTAGGATAGGCACACACTGTCTTTGTTCCATGTATTACTGCCATCAACTTCAACCATATATCGTCTGTAGTAGGACATATTTCTTCAGCTGCTCTTACATCCAATACACTTTTATCCAGGCAATCAGGTGGATATAATACACCACCAACTCCTGTTGGAATCAACCCATAACTTGGAATCTGGTACATATTTTCAATTTCTTGTGGCCAATCCATATATCTAGATATTTTTCCTTCTTCATCAAATCCAATTGCATGTACTCTGTTTGAAGACACACATGTTGGGAATTTCAAATATGATTTAAACAAATACGAAATCATATTCTGATCATACAAAATATCATCATCCGCAGTAATTATTATATCAGATGGATTCTGTAACATAGAATAGACATATTTTTTGTGCGAACGTATATTTTCACACCACTTAATTTCCAGTCCATCATTCTCTAATAACAGAAGATTTTTAGGCAAATCTTTTTCTCTGTCTGGAAATTCTTCTTCTGCTAACCATAATATAACTCTATCTGGAATCTCACTCTGATCTAAAATTGTTTCAATTGTCCTATGTATATACTCAATTCGTTCTGGAAAAGAGGTTAAGGATACAATCAATTTTCTTTTAAAATCAATCTGACTACTGTTTACGGCATTAAATAATCCCTTGTCATTTACAAGTTTTTTCTCAAATTTCTCTACTTGCTTATATGTATCACCAAAAGATAAAACATTTTTTTTCATCTCTCTATATGCTTCATACCAAATTCTTGCCATAGGAGAATTTATGCATTTCCATGGTTTATCCTTTGAAGAAAAATGTACAATAACCGCATCATCATATATATTTTTAAGTCTAACATAATTGGTAGCATACAGCTTATTTAAATCTGCCATTTCAAAATTATCTCTGGCTCTATTGAGATTCGTGTACAAAAAATTATATTTGATTGGTAAACATTTCACATTTTTTCCAATAACCAAATTAAAAACATCTTGATCCATCAACGTCTGATCAACTTGTTTCATTTTCGTTTCAATTAATTGTTCAATAACCGTTGCCATCAACTTTGTGTTTAATAGCATCACTCCCGAATTAAAGTAGCAGTCATTATTTTTCACAACTTCTCTTCCACTATATAATTTCGTAGAGTCAATAACAACCGCACCATAAGCATCTTCTAAATCCGTACTATATAAATCATATAAATCATCTCTTACAATGATATCTCCATCAAGGTACAAAATCTTTTCTACCCCTTGAATTAAATTAGGAATAAAGAATTTCATCAGTGCAGATGGGGTAGCCACACAATATGAATCTCCCATTGTACTAGCTAACTCGTTTACCATTTCTTCATTAACAATTATTGTATGTATTTCAAAACTATCAGTCTGCAGTGCATTAAAAATATCATACAAGTCATCATTGGTAGAGTTTGCAATCACATGTATCTTACAATATGTATCATCTTTTTTAGTAGTTTTTATTGACGCTATTGTTGTCATCGTTGGTATAATATAATTATCATCACAAATTAAGGTTATATTTACTGTATTCAATTCTCTTACCATTCCCTTTCTATTCTACAATTTAATCTCTCTGAAATATGTCTCTTGTATAAACCTTATCCAAAATATCAATTAAATTATCATCCATTCTATTAGCAATAATTGCTTGACTCATTTTTTTAAACTCTCTCAAATCATTTACAACCCGACTTCCAAAAAATGTACTTCCGTTCTCAAGAGTTGGTTCATAAATCACAACTTCAACACCCTTTGCCTTAATCCTTTTCATTACACCTTGAATAGAAGACTGTCTAAAATTATCAGAACCTGTTTTCATTGTAAGCCTGTAAACACCTACCACACATTTACGTTCTTCATGTGCCGGAAAATCTCCCTGTTTAAATTCATCATAAAATCCAGCTTTTCTTAAAACCTGTTCCGCAATAAAATCTTTTCTTGTACGATTCGATTCTACAATTGCACTTATCATGTTCTGAGGGACATCTTCATAATTTGCTAAAAGTTGTTTTGTATCTTTTGGCAGACAATATCCACCATATCCAAATGAAGGATTATTATAACGTGTACCAATTCTTGGATCTAAGCATACTCCCTCAATAATAGACGCTGTATCTAATCCTTTAACCTCCGCATATGTATCCAATTCATTAAAATATGATACACGAAGTGCAAGATATGTATTTGCAAACAATTTTACTGCTTCTGCTTCAGTTGTTCCCATAAATAAAATATTTATATTCTCTTTTTCAGCACCATCTTTTAACAATTCTGCAAAACGCTCTGCCTTATTCTTTAAACTTTTATTTTTCTCCGAGCATCCAACAATGATCCTGCTTGGATATAAATTATCATATAATGCCTTTGATTCTCTTAAAAATTCTGGGCTGAACAGAATATTGTCGTGTTTATATTTTTCACTTACCATTTTTGTAAATCCAACCGGTATTGTTGATTTGATGACCATAGTAGCGTTAGGATTTATTCTTTTTACCAGTTCAATAACTGCCTCTACCGATGAAGTATCAAAATATTTCGTTTTCGAGTCATAATTAGTTGGCGTTGCAATAATTACGAATTCTACATCTTTATAAGCTAATTCAGCATCAGTTGTAGCAATTAAGTCAAGTTCCTTTTCTTTCAAATATTTTTCAATATACTCATCTTGAATCGGACTCTTTCTATTGTTTACCAGTTCAACTTTTTCTGGCACAACATCTAACGCTACAACCTTATTATGTTGTGCTAATAAGACAGCTAATGAAAGCCCTACATATCCCATTCCGGCTACTGCAATCTTTGTTTTTTTCATCTTCATATCTCCTCGTATATTTTATTTTGAAAAATCATGATAAGCTGCACACACTTCTTTCACTCCGCCTATCTTTTTCATTTTTCCCTTTTCTATCCATACAGCTTTTGTACAATTATCTAATATCGTGCTCATACTATGAGATACCATAAGAACTGTACTTCCACCATGTATCATCTCTTTGACTCGTTTTAGACTCTTCTTTCGGAAAAACTCATCGCCTACACTTAGGACTTCATCAAGAATCAAGATTTCTGCCGCATCTCCGACCGTTGCAATTGCAAATCCAAGACGGCTTACCATACCACTTGAAAAGTTTTTAACCTTTTCATCCATAAAGTCCACTAATTCTGCGAACTCCACTATTTCATCATAATGTTCATCTATAAATTCCTTGGAATATCCAATAATAGCACCATTCAGATATACATTTTCCCTGGCTGAAAGTTCCAAATCAAATCCAGTTCCAAGCGTAAGAAGCTGAATTTTTTTTCTATCAACCACAACACGACCACTAGTCGGATTTAACGCGCCAGATACAATCTTTAACAATGTTGATTTACCAGAACCATTCGTTCCAATCACTCCAACAATTTCGCCACGATATACATCGAAACTCACATCATCCAATGCAAGAAATTCTCTGTAATTTACCTGTTTCCTTAATCGCTGGATTATGTACTCCTTGATGCCTGATGCATTACTGGTTGATACTTTGAATTTCATAGTCACATTCTCTACTTTAATCACAGGATTCTGTTGAGAACTATTATAGAAAGGCTGTTCAGCTTTTTTTTCATAACATATCGTTCTGTTTTTCTCACACGATGGACTTATAACTTTTCCATGTAACGCTCTTACTGTATAGAAATATGTCACTCCCTCTTCTGCAGTAGCATCAAGATAGCTTGTACTCAACACATTTCTTGCAATTATTATCCAATTTTCATCCGCTTTTTTTCTATATACTCGATAGGCTTTAGCATTCAATACAGCTTTCCAGTTAATCTGCACACCCTCGCTGGTATTGACAAACTCCCCAAGTTCTACATTATCTAATTGCAATTGATCTGTCCACTGTGCATATAATGCTATCGGCTTGCCAGAATTTCCAGCTATTTCTTCTCCTGGTTTGTAGGTATTGCCTGTACCATCTGCATTCGTACTCCACCCGCAGAAATAATAATTTTCTCTCTCAAATTCACAATTTTCAGCTAAGATTTTACAGTCAATTGAATAATACTTTGTAATTATGGAACCTGTTCCACCATTTGGAATATATTCAACGATAATTTCCTGTTCCTCAGAAGAATCGGTTTCATTAAAATCCAAAACCTCCACATCCTCTTGCTTCTCCTGCTTTTGTTTTTTTCTTCGGATAGCAAAGAAGATTAACACACAGCCAAGGCAGATAACTACCGAGACTCCGCAGATAATGCCAATGACATGTCCAATCCCCGATTTTGTTTCTGTCCGCTGATTTTCCGTAAGTAGCTCGCTGTTGGCTGGATCTGTCTCTGTTATCGGTATTTCCGTATTCTCGGTTACAGCCGGAATATTTTCTGCCTGTTCTTCTGCGACTTGTACTTTGCTCTCTGACGCTGCCGCCTCCTGCGAGGTTTCTATTGCCGCAGCGGTATCCTCGCCCGATATCTGAAGTGCTGCCGTTCCAAGCGTGGTAAGCGTCATGTCTGCCCCATTCGCTGTCGTTGCAGAAGCAGTCACGACTTTTACCTCTGCGGTTCCTCCGCTGATTACCTGAAAGGTAAGCCAGAACTTAATCTCGTCCGATGAACCTGTTCCATCAAATGTAAGCAGTCCTGCCTCCTCATCTACGGTATCTGCACCATCCATGTATTTCATCCGGAGCGGGTCGTAACTTACTTCAACATGATAGTGGTCAATCATCTCTTCCCCTCTCAGGTAAAGACCGATTGGAAACTCCTCTCCTCTCTCCTGTTCATATGTCTGTGAACCGAATGTTACTGATGCATTTGCCGCATACGTTTCAAACGGTTGGACAATAAGCAGGAACATTAGAAACATAAGTCCTATCGATGTTTTTACCTTGCTGTCTGTTCTTTTACACATATTTTATACCCTTTGCATAACATCATTTTCTTTCTTTTTAAATACCTTTAATCCAACAGCAAGGCTGATAGCCGCTGCCATTGCAAGCTTAAGCCAGGCACTATAATGAGGCACACGATTATAAACAACTGCCTCCCTGGCAATATAAATTGATAAATATATCGGATTATATCCTATTGCCTTCTGTAATACCGGTGGAAGTGATGTTACCGGATAAAATAATGCAGACATATATAATATCATAGTAAGCAGGACGCTATACAGATATTTAATATCCGCAAAAAACACATACAGAATGGACAATATATATCCAATACCTGCTGCGAATATCAATGCCAGTGCAACATCTAATGGAAAAAACAGCATTGTCCACGAAGGTTTTACTCTGAATATAATCAGCATAAAAACATAAGCAATACACGTATATCCAAAATTGGTTAATGACGTATAGACTCTCGACAAAACAAATGTCTGCTTTGGAAGCTTTGCCTTTAATAATAAGGTCTTATTATCTACTAAAGCTGTCATTGCAGAGTTCGTTGCTCCACTAAACAATGCCCAGAAAATATTCCCCGTAAGATAATATAATGGATAATTTTCAATCGACCTTTTAAACATGTAAGAAAATATAAACGACATGACACTCATCGTAAGTAGCGGATTTAATACACTCCATATGATTCCAAGGTAACTTCTTGCATATTTTCTCTTTATTTCCCTGGATGTCAGCTCCTGAATTACGAAGAAATACTGTTTTCTGTCCGAAAAATTTTCATTGAAAAGATCAAGCTGTCTTTTTACTTTTTTCTCGATCTTCCTCCGCTTTCTTACAAGCAAAAATGTTAATCCACCAATTATGCATCCAAGCGTAATTATTAAAATAACATATAATACTAGCTTTGGAAAACCTAATTCGTTTGTAACTTCTTCCTTTGTCTGTGTATTTTCCCACTTAACCAGTTCCCCTGTTGTCGTATATCTATAATAATCTCCGCTGCCATTTTGATTAATTGCATAGAAAACTGTATTATCCTGCATCTCTTCCGTGGTGAGTCCATCCGGAATATTTTCACAAGCCCCTAATGACATGATGTAATACTTCTGGTCATTTGAAGTAATCTCACTGACAGGATAGAAATTAGCAGTCTGACTGTTGAATGCATAGATTGAGAAATTTTCATCACCATCCATAATTAACATGACACGAACATTTCTTGCCTGGTCACTAAAAAATGTCAATGACTCTCCTGCATAGCTATCTGTCACTAATTTATAATCCCATAAATCAATCTGCGGGGTATAATCAGCAATATCCACTACATATAAAAGCTGATTCCCTTTTTTTATACTTCCAACAACTGGAACATCCGTCTCTAAACCATATGTATCAGATGATGTCTGTGTTTCCTCTTCATCCATAAGCTGCTCAAAAAATGATTTTTCTCCGGTATCTGTTCCATCTACATTTATAAGCAGTGTCTCCTGAGAACCCATTGCATAGCTTTCTGCTTCTTCACCATTTGAATAGATTTTTGCACCTTTAACTTTTAATCCTGCATTTCCACCGCCTATTGCTTTGAATGTAATATTGTCATAGGTTATTTCATTACCAAAACCAGTTCCCTCAAGCGTAATTACGCCATCTTCTTCTGCTTCAGCTCCTGATACATACTCCAAGCGTCCGGTATCATATTGAAGTTCAACTTTATAAACACCAATATTTCCATCTGCTTTAATCGTTACTTCTATCTCAAAGGTGTCATCCATATTTACTGAATAACTTTCTCTTCCAAAAGAGACAACTGCGTCTGCAGCATAAACTTTTCCTCTGTCAGAAATGATTAATATAAAGGCAACAGCCATTATAAATAAAATTTCAATGATTTTATTCTTCTTTTTCATTTTGTAACTCATATATAATATTACTCTCTATTTTCTTTTTAATTGTTTACGCAAGAATACAAAATACTTATATATTCTGACATGTAAAGACTCCAACTGCGCTTTTCTGCCATTATCCTCGCTTTTATTTTCTCTGAATTCAGCTTTTACAATACTTCCCTCCAGCCAAGCACTTTCATATAATGTTGCTTTTCTCACACCAGATACAATCATCATTCTTCTCAAAAATCTTTGATTTCTTATCTGTTCCCATGTTAGCTCAGCAGCTGTTTTTTTATAGTTGCCATCAATTACATCATCCGAAAAAAGATTATCACCATAAGCTTTTACCTCAACAATAGACGGTTCTGACATAAATAGATAAAATAATTTTTCTATTGTTCCAATATCTATTGTATTTTTTCCCTTTTCGAAAGATATTTGTGCCAACAACATTTGTAATGCCGCAATGTTTTTTTTCATTTGATCTGCATTTGGATTACGTGCATCATTCATAACTGGCACATACCCATTTTCTACCTTATCATATGATTTGGTCATACCCTCCAGCGATGACACAATTGTTTCGAAAAGTGAATTGCTAAAGCAACTTTTTCTCACTAATCCGCTCTCCGGCGAGAAATAATATGTATGAAATTTTTCATGAGAACTTCCAGTAGGATATTCATACATACCAAAGTAGCACCCCTGCACCTCAATATCTGGATTCCTACTTTTTACCAGTGCCTCAATGGAACATTGTAGTGTTCCTATCCAGCCACTATCCACAAGCAAATATTCGCTGTTATCACATAAACCTTCCTGTTTTAAATAACCAACCGTGTTTTCATATGCGTCAACCGAATGTCTTTGTATGTACATACGAATTAATTTGCTTTGTCTTATTTTTTCTCTGAGTTGAATCACTTGCTGATAGTTTAATATGATATCTTTTTCTTTGTTTAATTCCAACTCATTTAATATATTTTGACATTCCTCATCAGTCAATGCCGCTCTGCGCAATATTTTCAAAGGTGTAACATCTATTCCGCCAACGCAAATACTGTCAATGCTTTTCTCCATATTGAAATGATATCCCGGTAACCGCATAGAGAAACGTGACACATGCAAATATTTACACTCTATATTTAAGTGTTTTTGTTTAACGATTTCATTTGCAATCAAATACATCTGATAACCGTCTCTGCTTAAAAAATAAACTCTGCTTTTATGAAGCCTTACTGCTTCATCTAAAACCCACTCTGTAAAACCAACAAGTGCCGGAGCTATCACCATAAGATAAAGTTTATTATCAATCGGCATCTCTACCTTTTTCATTTTTAAATTCTGATAAAATGTTGTTTCTATCGCCCTTTTAATAATTGGTGTTGACTGCAGAATATCAAAATATTGTTGCTGTCTGAACTGATTTATACTATTACTCCCCATCTCCTGTACCTGTAGACTGTCCCTCTGAAGGATTTTCTGTTTCTGTTGGTGTTTTTTCATCCGTTGACGGTTTTTCTTCTGTTCCCGGTGTCTCCGTTGACGGTTTCCCTGTTGATGGCGTCTCTGTTCCTGGTGTTTCCGTTGACGGTTTCTCTGTTGATGGTGTCTCTGTTCCTGGTGTTTCCGTTGACGGTTTCCCTGTTGATGGCGTCTCTGTTCCCGGTGTCTCCGTTGACGGCTTTTCTGTTGATGGCGTCTCCGTCGCTGGTGTCTCCGTTGATGGTTTCTCTGTTGATGGTGTCTGTTCCGTTTTCCCGCCTGTCGATGACTGATTAGTCTGCGACGACTGACCTGATCCACTCGATTGTGTTGTTGAATTTGACTGGCTGCTTTGTGTTGACTGTTTTGTGTTTGAGGTCTGCGCAGCCGGAGCTGTCTGAACCGTCTGATTTGCTGACGTATTTTGAGTTTCTTGCTGTGTCTTCTGAGTTGCCGTCTCGCCTACATCATCTGTCTTTTGTTTTTCAGTCCTTTTTTCTGCCTCGTTTTCATCGCTCTGCTTTACCTTATCAGCCTTAACGTATGCGACACGACCACTGTAGGCTATCTTGCACCACTTTTCATCATCAGATAATGCAATTACACTTATATTTTTCCCTTTTTTCAAATTTCCAACTACTGTTGCCTCTGTATCCGGTTTACTATATACATCAGCATTAGCTGCAAGTTCGCGTGTTTCTATTTCCTCATTTCCATCAGCTTCCTGTTCTTCAGTTGTGACTATTTCCTGCTCAGCCTCTGTTTCAAAAATCGTCATCTCTCCATCGTTATTCAAATTTATCATCTGTTCATATTCAGTAGATGCCACTTTCTCATTATCTGCTTTGCACGCTGTCAGCTGTGTTGCCAAACTCAAAGCTATCAATGCCATAACTGCTCTTTTCTTCATAATCTTTTTCTCCATTCCAATATCTATTTTGCTGTATTGATGATTCTTTACGTTTATACCATGCCAATAACCAATATGGAATCGCGCATGCTGCAATCGGTCGTAAAACATATATCCATCCCTTTGGGAGTAAAATACCCAAGGCTTTAAAATTACGATATCTGCATTTTGCCTCATTCCATCTATGGCGAAAACTACGCTTTTTGTAGGAATCTTTATTTTCTCGATAAGCCAAAAGTTTATCCTGTATATTAGCACCCTTTAATCCTGCCCTGCGCAGCCTCATAAATATCTCATAGTCTTCACAGCGAAGTGTCTCTTTGGACGCAACATATCCCTCATTTGTATCAAAAATAGATGCCCTGTACATAACTGTCGGATGTGCATATGGTGAGAATCTCAGATAATCCTGCTCTATAGGGAATTCCGGCATTTTGCGCTCTCCCCATACTCCATTCTGATCAAACACATCAATATTGCAGCCAACCCATGAATACTCCTGATATTTGTCCAAAAATTTTTTTTGTTTCATTAATCTTTCCGGATATGAAATATCATCTGCATCCATTCTTGCAATATATTTTCCCTTTGCCTCATCTATACATGCATTCAGCGAAAATGCCAATCCATGATTTTCATCCTGACCGATCAATTTAATTCTTTCATCCAGTCCTTCTACCTCCCTGAGTAGTGTTGCTGCCTCCGGGCATGAGCCATCATCATAAATAATAAACTCAAAATCTTCAAATGTCTGGTGTAAAATAGAATTTACCGCCTCCATTAAAATATCCTTATTCAATTCATTATAAACACCCATGATGACAGAAATCTCTGGCATAACTCCCCTTTCCAGCAACTATGAAATTCTTTTATCCATAGTTGAATAAATTCTTTCCATAGTTCTAACTGTTTCTTCTGTACTAAATTGAATTACTGACTCTCTGCAATAATCCGCTAGTTTTTTTCTATATTCAACATTTGAATAAACTTTATCGATAGCTGTCACAAATGCATCCTGATCAAATGCCTCGCATATCAATCCATTTTTATCATTCTGCAAATATTCTCTTGTTCCTCTGTTATCTGCAACAATGAGTGGCACTCCACATGCAAGCGCCTCTATTGCGGCAATCCCCAACCCCTCACGGATAGAAGGGAACGCAAATACATCAGCGGTCTGGAGTATTTCATTCATATCTGTTCTGAAGCCAATCAATTGCACCTGCTTCTCTAATTTTTTTTCATGAATCAGTTTTCGTAATTCATCTTCATCTGGTCCATTTCCGCATATAGTATAATATATATCTTTTTTGTTTTCCACTGCAATTGCTTCAATTATAATTTTTTGATTTTTATTTTTATTCAGTTCTGCAGCTGTAACGATATGAAAAGCATTATTCGGTATTCCCAATTCTATTCTTTTCATGGAAGCCATTTCTGGCATCGGGCGAAATTTATCCAAATCTACCCCTACACCATGTATTTGCTCAACTGTTCCATTTTTTTTTAATTTGAATCTGTCTTTTACACAACAATAATCTTCCTTATTGATGGTTATAAGTGTATCCGTCCACCGTGCCAGCAGCTTTTCAACTGGATAAAATAAAATCCAATTTAAAATTGGAGCACCTTTATAAAAATGAAGTCCATGCGCAGTGTATATAACATACGGATCTGCTTTACTGTAATGTGCGGCGATTCTTCCCGCAACGCCTCCCATCGGATTGTGACAATGTATCGCCGTTATATTTTCTTCATCAATAATTTTAATTAACTGCTTAATTGCCCTGCAATTCATTATAATCTGTGCCGGACTTTTCTCTATATCGATCTGATGCAGAATAATTCCCTGTTGTTTCAATTCTTTTTCATCAAAGGTATAAATCGGTTTTTTTAAATTTGATGCATAATGTATCTCATAACCCATGTTCTGCATAATTTCCACATCATTTTTTTCAAATTGTGGTAAAAATCCGCTAATCGTTGTTATGTATAATATTTTTTTCATCTATTCTTCATCCAACACACTTTCTATTAAGCTTTTAGCATTTTCTACATCCTGATCATTTGGAATCATAACATAGCATGTTGTTCCTGGCATAGAATATGTCGTTGTATGCTTTCCTGTTCCTGTTACTGTATAACTGTCAATTGTCCACGTAACATCATTAGATAACTTATATTTAACCAAATCGTATATCACATTAGATGGAATATCTGTCATAACACAATCAGCAACTTCATCTAATATTTCTCCATATTTTGCTAATATACTTGGAGATGTCATTTTATTTATAACTGCTTTTATCACTTCCATCTGATTAATACCCCGCTGAACATCCCCAGCAGCAAAGGCATGTCTCTCACGTGCAAATGCTAATGCTTCTAGTCCCGAAACATGATTGTATCCTACTGTATAATGTTTTATCGGATCAACAGTAAAATCATATTCCGAGTATACATCAATTCCTCCAAGCGTATCTATTATCGCCTCAAACCCACTAAAATTCATACGCACATAATAATCAATATTTATTCCGTATAAATTTTCTATTGCTGCCTCTGAACTTTCTACCCCATATAATCCAGCATGTGTCAATTTATCATTTGCCCCTTGATTTGGCAGATACACATAATAATCTCTCGGTGTATTAACAAGCTGGATATGTCCCGTTTTCATATTGACAATCGCAAGAATATTTACATCGCTTCGGCTTCTCGCATTCACAGCCCCCCACATATCAATTCCACTAATATATATTACAAAAGTATCTTCATCTGATGACAGAAAATATTTTTCTTCTGTACTGTCCACATCAGTAACATCTCCACGTACTTCAACCTGAATTTCTGCAGAATATGTATATAATTCCCTTATTCTATCTGAGAAATCTTCATATCCATCCTGATCAGATATGATATCAACATATGCACTATTCATAATAATTGCTCTTTTTGTTCCATTTAGTAATGCATCTGCCATAAACAAAATATTATTATATGCTTTATATTGAACTTCTGTTGCCACAGTACCATCAATTACTGACATAACCTGATCTGCTGCATTATCCGATTCTAAATATCCAACAGATGCCCCCTCTATATCTCTAAGTTCATTTGCATTATCATCTGAGCTGACAAATACCGACATCTGAACCACTTCAAGTCTTGAATCCTTTGCTACATTATTTAATGTCATGTCTAATTTTCCTATTGCAATTAATCCATACAGAAGACCTATTGTTATCAAAACAGATATTATTGCAAAAATAATTGCAGGAATGCTCTTTTTAGTCGAAAAAAAAGTTCCAATATTTAATATCAGAATTATAATTGTATATAATATCAAATATATTATTGGAACTACACCCATTGTAAATAATTTCACACCCAAAGCCACTGCTATGATTATTTGAAACGCAATTAGAATATAATCTATTTTTTTTATTATGCTTTGTTTTTTCTTATTTTCCTCTAACATTTCTCCACTCCACAAAAAACTAGCTTCAAATCTTATTTTTATTAAACTTATTTAATAATACACTTACACTTGTCTTATGTCAATTACGCAAACTGCCATATTTTTACATTTGTTTCTTCTATATTTATGCATTTTTATAAATTTTATTGGTTAGTTTTACTTATTTCCCATATGATTTTCTTATCCATTTGTTTTTCATAGTTTCTCGCTAAAATTTGTTTAAATCATCATTTATATTCATGTTTTAAACACCATTTATAATACACATCTCATTTGATTATGTCAACAGAAGAAACTTACAGTTTATTAACATACCTCTCTCATTTTTTATTCAGCTTCGCATTTAAAACGTATCTTGTACTTTCCTTTTAAACTCGCCTTTAAATTACGTTTCCATTGTGTTCTTTTTCTACGTTTTTTTCGCAAGAATATGATACAGAGAATCACACACAATAAGAAAC
>OFMV01000858.1_pt1 | contig 26098 bp, 21 predicted proteins | sample 1541881 | NCBI WGS metagenome assembly OFMV01 (sample SAMN04209220, study PRJEB22552) | human gut metagenome | biome: gut; material: feces | host: Homo sapiens | place: USA: Oklahoma
CGGTTTTTATGTACGTTTAAGTTTTACGCGGCAATCTCAGATCAGAGCAGCAGTGATGAGGCTCATCTTGTAGACTTCCTCAGCATCGCAGCCACGGGACAGGTCGTTGATGGGAGCATTCAGACCCTGCAGGATGGGGCCGTATGCAGCAAAGCCGCCCAGACGCTGTGCGATCTTATAGCCGATGTTGCCGGCGTTGATGTTCGGGAAGATAAAGACGTTAGCTTCGCCAGCAACGGTGGAGTTGGGAGCCTTCAGCTTGCCAACTTCCGGTGCAACGGCGGCGTCAAACTGCAGTTCACCGTCAACCTTCAGTTCGGGATGTGCTTCCTGAACGCGCAGGGTGGCGTTGCGCATCTTATCAACGGTCTCGCCCTTGCCGGAACCCTTGGTGGAGTAGCTCAGCAGAGCAACCTTCGGGTCGATACCGAAAATCTCAGCGGTATGAGCAGTCTCAACGGTGCTCTCGACGATCTCATCCTCAGAAGGATCGATATTGATGGCGCAGTCGCCCATCGCCAGCTTCTCGTCGCCGCGGACCATAATGAAGCAGGAGCTGACGGACTTGATGCCGGGCTTGCACTTGATCAGCTGCAGAGCCGGGCGAACGGTATCAGCGGTAGAATAGGTAGCGCCGCCCAGCAGGCAGTCAGCCTTGCCCATCTTGACCAGCATGGTGCCGAAGTAGTTGGACTTCTTCAGCAGAGCAGTGCACTCCTCTGCGGTCTGCTTGCCCTTGCGCAGCTCGACCATGGTGTTGACCATCTCATCGAAGCCGGCGTAGTTCTCAGGGTCGATGATCTCAGCAGCGGAAATATCAAAATTGCCAGCAGCGGCAGCAGCCTTGCACTCTGCCTCGTTGCCAACCATAACGACTTTCAACACGCCCTCAGCCAGCAGCTTGCTTGCGGCCTCCAGGATGCGGGGGTCATTGCCCTCGGTAAAAACGATCGTCTTGGGGTTTGCCTTCAGCTGTGCTACCAGCGGTGCGAACATATCAGCCATTGTTGATTACCTCCGAATTAACTATCCAATATTCACATCCGGGTGCCTGTTGGACACAAGGATGCCTTTCTCTTTTATTCTAGCACACCCGGCAAAAAGTTCAAGACAAAATTGGCTTTTTGTGCTATTATTTTAGGAGAAAACCATTTTTTATTTGTGAATAAATTATCATTCAGCTGCAAGGAGATCAAACTGCTATGGATTGGGATACATTAAAGGCCGAGTGCCTTGCCTGCCGCAGATGTGAGCTGTGCACTGACCGCACCCATGTGGTGTTCGGGCAGGGTGTCCAGACTGCTGAGGTGCTGTTCGTGGGCGAAGGCCCGGGCCAGAGCGAGGACGAGCAGGGCCTGCCCTTTGTGGGCCGCAGCGGCCAGCTGCTGGACAAATACCTGTTTGCCATCGATCTGGACCGGAGCAAAAACTGCTACATTGCCAACATCGTCAAGTGCCGCCCGCCCCACAACCGTGACCCGCTGCCCACCGAGAGCGAGGCCTGTATGCCCTGGCTCCGGGAACAGTTCAAGCTGCTGCAGCCAAAGATCGTGGTCTGCCTGGGCCGCATCGCCTCCCAGCGGATGATCCGCACCGATTTCTCCGTGACCAAGGAACACGGCACCTTTGTGCAAAAGAACGGCGTATGGTTTATGGGCACCTTCCACCCCGCCGCCCTGCTCCGGCAGGCGCAGAACAAACCCGCCGCCTTTGCGGATTTTGTGGCTCTGCGGGAGAAGATCCACGAGGTGTGCGGGCACACATATTAACAAGCTCACCCTCTCCGTCATTGCTGTCGCAATGCCACCTCTCCCGAAGGGAGAGGCCTTGGCAGAAAGATGAAGCTCACAAAAACTGCCAAGGGCTCCCACTTTGGGGGAGCTGGCGAGCGGAGCGAGACTGAGAGGGCAAGGCCGTTTCTAAGTATCATCTCCCTTCATTTTTGCATACCCTAAAGCAAAAGTGAGGTGTTCTGATATGAAAACGATCCAAAGCCGTTCCCCCGATTTCTTTCTGGGGGCCACCACACCGGCGGGCTTCAAGGGTTATTTTGAACCGCTGCGCCGGGAGCCCGGGATGCAGATGCTTCTCATCAAAAGCGGGCCGGGATGCGGCAAATCCACCTTGATGAAGCATCTGGCCCAGGCCGCCGAGCAGCAGGGCCAGCGCATCGAAAAGATCCACTGTGCCAGCGACCCGGACAGTCTGGACGGGGTCATCTTCCTCGACCAGAAACGCGCCATCATCGATGCCACCGCGCCCCATGTGGTGGAGCCGGACGCGCCCGGGGCTGATGAGCTGGTGGTGAGCCTGTACCACACCATCGATGCCGGAAAGCTGGCTCCCCACCGGGACGAGGTCAAGGCCCTGTTTGCCCGGAATGCCGCCCTGCGGGGCCGGGCAGCCCGGTATATCGCATCGGCGGGCAGCCTGATGCTGGACAGCCGCCGGGCCGAGGCCTGCAGCGCCAACTTTGAAAAGGTGCGCCGCTACGTCAAGCGGCTCTGCACCCGGCTGCTTCCCCGCACCGAGGGCACCGCCAGCGAGGAGCTGCGGCTGCTCTCAGCCATCACCCCCAAGGGGATGGTATTCTACCGGGGCACGGTAGAAGCGCTGGCCGACCGGTATGTGGTATTCCGGGATGATTACGGGGCGGTCTCCCGCCTGCTGCTGGAACTCATCCGGGCCGAAGCGCTGGCCCGGGGCTACCACATCATCACCTGCCCCTGTGCCATGCACCCTGAAGATCAGATCGACCACATCTTCATTCCGGCCCTGCGGCTGGCTTTTTTGACCGACAACCTCTGGCATCCCATCCAGCTGCCCAGCGTGCAGGCCGTGCGCTGCACCCGCTTTGTGGACCGGGAGAATCTGTCCGGCTTCCGCGCCCGCCTGCGCTTCAACGACCGTGCTGCCTCCGAGCTCATCGACCAGGCTGTAGCCCTGATGGCTCAGGCCAAGAACTGCCATGATGAGCTGGAGACTTATTACCGGGCCGCCGTGGATTTTGACCAGGTGAATGCTGTTGCAGCAAATTGTCAAAAGATCCTGGGTCTCGGGTAGGCCCTGCTGTTAAACCCCACCGTCAGCCCTTTGGGCTGCCACCGCCCCTAGTAGGGGCGGCCTTGGCAAAGCGATGTAGTTTGTGCGTAAAGGGGAACCCCAAAAAACTTTACGTAACGCCAGAGGCCCCACTATTAGGGGGGCTGGCGAGCGATAGCGAGACTGAGGGGTTTAGTTTCCCAACATACTGTGCACAACCTGAAAGGAAGTGAACCCCATGCCAACCATCCGTCTCTCTGTCCGGGAGCTGGTGGAGTTCCTGCTCCGCACCGGCAGTATCGACAGCCGCTTTACCGGCTTTGACCGGGCCAACGAGGGCGCACGCATCCACCGCAGGCTCCAGAAGGCAGCGGGTGAAGGCTACGCCGCTGAGGTGTTCCTCACGGCAGAGCGGACGATGGAGGGAATCGGGTTCACCATCGAGGGCCGTGCCGACGGCATTTTTACCGATGAGGACGGCACGGTGGTCATCGACGAGATCAAGACCACCGCCGTGCCCACCGATGCCATCACGGAGGACATGAACCCCTGCCACTGGGCGCAGGGCATGGTCTACGGGGCCATCTGCGCCGAGCAGCGGGAGCTGGAAACACTGGATGTCCGGCTGACCTATTACCAGATCGACATCGATGAGATCATCCGCTATACCCGGCACTTCTCTGCCGCTGAGCTGGATGCGTTTCTCAACGACTTACTGCGGCAGTATCTTCCCTGGGCACGGCGGCAGCTGGACTGGGTGGAAGCCCGGAACCGAAGCCTTGGGGCCCTGCAATTTCCGTTTCCGGCCTACCGTCCCGGGCAGCGCGCCCTTGCCGGGGAGGTCTATCGCGCCTGTGCTGCGGGCAAGGCAGAGCAGAAGGGCGGTACCCGGCTGTTCTGCCAGGCACCCACCGGCATCGGCAAAACGATGAGCGCCCTCTTCCCTGCCCTGAAAGCCATGGGCGAGGGCAAGGGGGAAAAGATCTTCTACCTGACCGCCCGCAACACGACACAGGCCGCTGCTGAGGATGCACTGGCCCGTCTGCGGGCGGCAGACCCGGCGCTTTCCCTGCGCAGCGTGACCCTTTCTGCCAAGGAGAAGGCCTGCCTGTGCAAGGATGCTGAAGGCCGTCCCGCCTGCCTGCCGGAAGCCTGTCCCTACGCCAACGGCTACTACGAGCGACTGAAGGATGCGCTGGCCGACCTGCTGGACAGCGCCGTTCCCTATGACCGGGCCGCCCTGACTGAGACTGCCCGGCGGCACAGGGTCTGCCCTTTTGAGCTGGGGCTGGACCTGAGCGAGTGGTGTGACGTGGTCATCGGAGACTACAATTATCTGTTCGACCCCACCGTGCACCTGCGGCGCTTTTTCGATGCGGCGGGCGACTACATTTTTCTCATCGACGAAGCCCACAACCTGCCGGACCGGGCCAGAGCCATGTACTCGGCACGGTTCTGCAAGAGCAGCCTGACCGATGCCAGACGGGCCATCGGCAAAGGAAAAAGCGCACTGAAAACCGCGTTGACAAAGGCAGACAGGGGCTTTCTGGAAGCGCGCCGGGCGGTAACGAAGCTGGCCCCCCGCCGGGGTTCAGCGCCCACCGAATCGCCGGCAGAGGATCTCACCCAACAGACCAGCCTTCTGGACACCGAACCGGCAGAAGCCGTCTTCTCGCTGCCGGAGCCTTTGCTGGCGCGGGATGGCACAGTCTTTTTGCAAGAGCTGCCGAAGGAGCTGTTCCGACTGCTGTTCAGCCTGCAGGCCCCCCTGCAGGACTGGCTGGAGGCCAACCCGGAGGCCAATGCCCACGCCCAGCTGCTGGAGCTCTACTTTGCGGTGCAGGATATCACCCGGGCAGCAGAGCGGTACGACGCGCATTTTGTCACCCAGCTGACAGCCCGGGGCAGCGAGCTGGAATGGGAGCTGCTCTGCCTTGACCCTGCCCCCTTTGTGGATGCCAGCCTTGCCGCCGGGCGGGCTGCGGCACTGTTCAGCGCAACGCTCACCCCGCCGGGCTACTACCGCTCCGTGCTGGGCTGTCCCGATGCCCGGGCTGTGGCACTGGAAAGCCCATTTCCGCCCGAACATCTGGGGCTCTACTGCCTGCCCGGCATCTCCACCCGCTACCGGGATCGGGAGGCCAGTGTTCAGGCCGTCTCGGATGCGCTGGCCGCACTGGCCCGGGCCAAGGTGGGCAACTATCTGGCCTTTTTTCCCAGCTATGCCTATCTGCGGCAGGTATATGAGGACTTCACCGCCCGTTACCCGAACATCGGGACGCTGGCCCAGGAGAGTGGTCTGGACGACGCGGCCCGGGCGGCCTTTCTGGAACAGTTCGGCCCAAGCCCCGCAAAAACGCTGCTGGGCTTCGGGGTCATGGGCGGCATCTTTGGCGAGGGCGTGGATCTGGTGGGCGACCGGCTCATCGGGTGCGCCATCGTGGGGGTGGGCCTGCCTCAGGTAAACCCCCGGCAGGAGATCCTGCGCCGTTACTATGACGAAGCAGGCGGCACCGGTTTCGACTACGCCTACCGCTTCCCGGGCATGAACAAGGTGCTGCAGGCGGCGGGCCGGGTCATCCGCACGCAGGAAGACAGGGGTGTAGTGCTCCTGCTGGATGACCGCTTTGCCCGCACCGAATACACCCGCCTGTTCCCCCGCCACTGGCACCAGCTCCAATACCTGCGCAGCACCACAGAGCTGGAGCAGCAACTTGCCGCCTTCTGGGCACGGAACCAATAGAAAAAGCCTGTCAGCGCAAAAACCGACAGGCTTTTTCTCATGCTCCGGACATTTTCCGGCTCTTACTTCTTTCTGGGCAGGGATCTGCGCAGTTCATCCCAGGCAGTCATCTCCACCAATGTGGTGGCGCGCAGGGCGGCAAACGCTTCATCCAGATACTGCATCTCGCTCACCGCACGCATGGCGTGATCCGAAATGCACCACTTCCCAACGACCGTCTGCGCCATCCAGTAGACCATCCGCTCGGTCTTTTTCCGCTGTTTGGTGCCCTCGCGGTAGCGGTCGGTGTTCTCCGCATCGTTCACGGGCACACCTGCCGCTTTCAGCATCTCACAGCACTCCCAGGCGGCATCCACGATCATCCTGCGCTGTTCCACTGTGGTGCGGGAAAGTTCCCCATCCACCGCATAGCAGGCATAGGCGCAGGGCAGGATAAAGGCGATGTGGCTCTTGAGCCACTCGTCCATATCGCTGTAATAGGTCAGCTTGTAGTGGGTGCCCTCAAAGGCAGCCTGCAGCCGCAGGCGGAACGCGCCGGACAGGGGTGCGGTTGCTCCGCCGACGGTCATTCCCATCCCCATGTGCACACTGATCAGCCGGTCATGCTCCCGGCGGCCCGCATTGTTCTGGAAGCCAAAGGCGATCTTATCCACCGGGCGCTGCATGGCCTGCAGCATCTCCTGCGCATAGGGATCATTGCCCACAAAGATGAAGTACTGGCTCCGGTTTGCTTTGAGGATGGGCAGCACATCGGCCAGCTGCCCGGCCTGCACCGTGACAAACACAAGGTCATACACATCCTCGGGGGCCAGCGCATCTGTTGTCTGCATCCGATCCACCGTTGTTTTCCGCTGGAGCATGTGGCGGATGGTCAGGCCCTTCTGGTCAATGACCTCCTTCCACTCGCCCCGGGCCAGCAGGGTGACCACATTTTTCTTGTTCTGTGCCAGACTGTGGGCCAGCTGACAGCCCTGAACGCCTGCGCCGTACACCAAGATCCTCATAACGAGATACCTCCTGTTTTGCATGATCAGCCCGGCCAGAAACACCAGGCTGTTACTTTTTCAGGAACGAGAAGAAGCCCTTTTTCTCATAGGGCCCGGTCTGCACGCCGGTCACGGTGTAGCCCGTTTCGGCAATGGCAGCCTTCAGTGCCTCCACATCCACCGGCTGCTCCGAGATGATGACCGTCTCGCCCTTGGTGTGGGAAGAAGTCACCTTGTTCACCCGGGCGGTCTTGCGTACCACATCATTGATGTGGCTCTCGCACATACCGCACATCATACCATCGACCCTCAGGATCGTTTCTACCATTGTTGTCCCCTCCATACTGTATCTGCGGGCACCCCTGTCAAACTGCACAAGTCCAGCCCGCTGTTTTCGTCATTTTGTTAGTTTTAGCTAACTCGTTGTGGAAACAAAAAGGCTCCTGCCCCGCACAGCACTGCTCTGCGGAACTTTACCGATTTGTTTTCAGTTTTATCATACCATACCGGTGGGCAAATTTCAAGCTGCCCACAAAACCGGCCGGGGGACTTTATCAAAGGGTCAGTTCATGGAAAACAGCGCTGCTTTCCAGCTCTTTCCATTGCATCGTGTTTTCTTCCAGGGTCATGTAGCTGTGGGGGCTGTTCTCCTTGGGGATGCTCACAGAACCCGGGTTCAGGTAAAGATTTCCCTGCCCGAACTTTGTCCAGGCCGGAACATGGGTATGCCCGTGCAGCAGTACATCTCCGGGGGCCAGCGGCGGCAGATTTTTCACATGATAGATATGCCCGTGGGTCGCATAAATGAGCCGCTGCCCCACCGGAAGCACCGCATAATCGGCCAGCACGGGGAATTCCAGCACCATCTGGTCCACCTCGGCATCACAGTTGCCCCGCACGCAGAGCAGCTTCTCCTTTTTCCCGTTCAGCAGAGGGATGACCTCCTTGGGGGCGTACTCTCGGGGCAGGTCGTTGCGGGGGCCGTGGTAGAGCAGGTCGCCCAACAGGAACAGCCGGTCGGCTCCCTCCCGCTCAAAGGCCTCCAGCATTTTGCGGCAGTAGTAAGCCGACCCGTGCAGGTCTGACGCGATCATCCATTTCATGGCAGATCCTCCTTTTGTGCGTTCTGTTCTTATTTTACCGCCGCCGCGCCCCTTGTCAAGGGCAAGGGTCCGCTGTAAAAAGTCATACTTTTATTTTAAAAAGTCCTTGACAAGTATCCCTGTGATGTGGTATCTTTGAACCAATAAAATATCGTGTGGATTTTTACAGCATTCTGCAACTTTTCGCCACACAATGGTACAAAAGCCATTGTGTGGCTTTTGCTTTGCCTTCAAATCCAAATCTGACCCTCAGGAGCAATGAAAATGAACGATACTTTTATGAAAACCAGACCGGTGTTCCCGCTGCTGCTCTCCATGGCCCTGCCCAACGTCATCTCGATGCTGGTGAACAGCCTGTACAACATCGTGGACAGCCTCTTTGTGGCCCAGATCAGCGAGCAGGCCATGACGGCGCTTTCGCTGGTGTTTCCCATCCAGAACTTTGTCAATGCAGTGGCCATCGGCTTCGGCATCGGCATCAATGCCCAGATCGCGCTCTACCTCGGCGCAGGCGACCACGAAAACGCCAACCGGGCCGCCACCCACGGCATGATGTTTTCCCTGCTGCACGGCGTGCTGGGCATGGTCCTCTGCATTGCCATCATGCCCGGCTTCCTGCGCCGCTTCACTACTGATCCCGCTCTGGTGGACATGGGTGTGACCTACTCCACCATCGTGTTCCTGTTCTCGCTGGTCAACATGGCAGACCTCGCCTTTGAGAAGATCTTCCAGTCCGTGGGCCGGATGAATGTTGCCATGGTGGCGCTGATCACCGGCTGCGTGACCAACATCGCCCTCGACCCTGTCCTCATCTTCGGCCTTGGGCCGGTGCCCGCCCTGGGCATTGCCGGTGCGGCCCTTGCCACCGGCATCGGGCAGGCCGTTTCCCTTGTGGTCTACCTCTATGTCTACTGCACCACCGAAGTTGCCGTCCGCTTCTCCCGCCGCTGCCTGCGGTTCGATGCCGCCCTTGACGGCAAGCTCTATGCCATCGGTGTACCGGCCATCCTGAATCTGGCCCTGCCCAGCCTGCTGGTCACCTTCCTGAACGGCCTGTTGGCGGTCTACTCCCAGAGCTATGTGACGGTGCTGGGCATCTACTACAAACTCCAGACCTTCCTTTACCTGCCGGCCAACGGCATCGTGCAGGGGATGCGCCCGCTGGTGGGCTACAACTACGGTGCCCGGGAGCATGGCCGTGTGTCCAGGCTCTACAACCTGACACTGGGCCTGAGCGCCGGGATCATGGCCATTGGCACCCTGCTCTGCCTGACCATTGCAGGCCCGCTGATGGGTCTGTTCACCTCTAACCCCGAGACCATCGCCATCGGCCAGACCGCCCTGCGGGTCATCTGCCTGGGATTCATCGTCTCGGCAGTGTCTACCACCTCCTCCGGCGCGCTGGAGGGTCTGGGCAAGGGCGTGCCCTCGCTGGTCATCTCCCTTTGCCGCTACATCATCTTCATCATGCCCATTGCGTGGGTGCTGTGCGGCCGCATGGGCCCTACCGGTGTCTGGCACGCCTTCTGGATCACAGAGGCCCTCTCTGCCGTGATCGCCTACGCGGTATATCACAAGGCAGTCCATCAGAAATAATCCTCTCTAACAAAAATTCCCGCTCGATGGAGCGGGAATTTTTTGTTATCATCTCTTCTTTTGTGGAAGGCTGCTTTCAGATCAGGCCCAGAGTTTTGAGCTCCCTTGCCACGCCGTCCTCCGTCACAGCCGGGCAGATGCGGTCGCAGAGCTTTTTCAGGTTGTCAGAGCCATTGGCCATGCAGACGCTGATGCCTACCACATCGGTCATCTGCAGGTCATTGTCGCTGTCGCCAAAGCCGATGGTATCGGCCAGCGAACACCCCAGATCATCACAGATGGCCTTGATGCCGGTGCCCTTGTTGAACTTGCGGTTGATGAGCTCCCCGTTGACGATGGCTGACGGGGTATCCCCCAGCCGGGACTCGCAGAAGATGAACTGATCCTCATACAACTGCTTTGCTTCAGCAAGGCAGGCCTCGTTGGGGGCGATGAACACCACCTTGTAAACCGGCTCTCCGTGGTATTCCTCAATGGGCCGGATGGTCATGCCATACTCCATCGTTTTGCGCCAGCGCTCAGCCTCGCTGTTCAGCTGCCCCGGCTTGCGGGGGAACAAATGGGCGAACCGCTCGATCATCCTGATGCCGCCGTAAGTATCGTCCCGGGCTTCCAGTGTACACTCGGCACCGGCACGCCCCAGCACCTCCCGCAGGCCCTCGACCTGCGCAGGCTCCATGGGAAGATCCACGAGAATTTTCCCATCACAGCCTACATAGCCGCCTGCAGAGCAGACAAAGCCATCGAAACCGTAGGCAAGCAGCGGCTTCGTCATGCGCAGGTTGCGCCCGGTGCACAGAAACACCTTGTGGCCGTTGGCCCGGGCCTGCCGGATGGCCTCCACGGCACTGGCCGGAACGGTCATCTCACCGGGAGGCAGCAAAGTACCGTCAATATCCAGAAAAATCAGTTTTTGCTTCATAGTTCCCTCACTCTTTCACTGCCAGTTCATGGTAAAGCCGCGAATCAGCAGACCCACAGCCAGGATCGCCAGCAGCACCAGCAGAACGGTGCGGTTGGCCTGTTTCTGCTTCTGCCTGGCCCGGGCACGGCTGTTCCGGCTGCTGCCCTGCTTCCGGTTCTGGGATCTGCCGCCGGAGCTGCGGCCGCTCGTGTTCTGCTTTGTGCTGCTGCGGCGGGAAGCACTGCCGGAAGTCCCCTCTTTTTTCCTGCCCGCAGTGTTCTGGCCGGACTTTGCCGCGCGGGGGGCTTTCTTTTCCGGGGCCGCCGACGCAATGGGCTTTTTGGCCCCGCAGCGGCTCAGATAATCCTCAGCCAGCCGGTAATACTGGCCCAGCTCACTGGTGCGCAGGGGCGCGCCTGCATAGCCTTCTTCCAGTGCTTCCACGGCCTCGTTGAAGAGGATCGCCGCCTGCGCAGCTGCCGTGCGGTCAGAAGCATGGGCCGCTTCATTGCGGGCAGTGCGCACCGCGTTGCAGGCCCGGCGGGCAGCAGCAGGGTGCTCCGTATTGCCCAGCAGATCCAGCGGGCGGGCAGCATCCTTTTCAGGGTCCAGCAGCACCCGCATACACAGGGTGGTATCCAGCTGCTGCCAGCTGTTTCGGCCCGCCAGATCGGGCAGACGGTCATAGTATTCGGGGCTCTCCTGCTGGCGGGTGCGGATGTGATCCAGCAGGGCTCCCAGGCTGTGCTCCCCGGGTTTGTTCTCCCAGTGCCAGCGCAGTAGCTTGCGGCTGATCTCATCGCAGGTAGTTTTGATCTCAAAAGCGGTTTGCAGTGCTTCGTCGGGCATAACGTTTCTCCTTCGTACAACCAAAAAACGGAGGAAGCGCAGCCTCCTCCGTCATTCATTTACATCATAAACTGATAATAGACGAAGCCCCACAGCGCAATGCCTGCGCAGACGATGGCGGTGATGGGCGGGACCCAGCGGACGAGGGTCTCGGCAATGCCGTCGCGGCTCTCTTCCGCATCGTCCTCCTCATCGTACTGCTCCACCTCGGGTTCCGGCTGGCGGGCCGGGGCGGCACGGCGGGCAGCAGCAGGCATCACACGGGTGCCCTCGTCATCCACAGCCGCTGCACCGCTGCCGGGGAACGCCGCGCGGGTGGCGGCATCCAGCACCCGGGTAGGCTCTGCTTCCGGAACAGGGGTGTGTTCCACCGGCGGTGCAAAGCTGGTCGGAGCGCTGACAGGCTCTGCCGGGCGGGCCGTCGGGATGACCCGGGTGGGTTCTGCCTGCACCGGCGCGCTGGCCACGATGCGGGTCGGCTCTTCCTGCGGAGCGGCGCTCACCACGCGGGTGGCCTCCGCCGCCGGGGCCTGCTCTGCAGGGGCGGCCTTCTGGCCGGGCTGCAGCAGGGTGTTCAGGGCGTTCTGCAGCAGGATGCGGTCACAGCCGCACTCGGTGCAGTAGACCGTGTCCTCTTCCTTCGGGTGGAAGGAACCGCAGGCACAGTACCAGCCGTTCTCGAACACCTGCGGCATATACTTGAGGCCGGTGCGGTTCATCCGGCTTTCCAGTGCCTTTTCCAGCTCCGGACTCAGGCGGCGCGGGGCCGGCAGGCGGACGCGCTTGATGGCATCCAGATGCACGACCTTTTTGCCGCTGTATACGTTCTTCAGGACCACATCCACGCTGGTGATGGCCTTCTGGGTCACGAACACGGCATCGTCCATACCAAAGCTCTCACCGGGCTTGACCTCGATCTCGCGGTATTCAAAGGCATCCTCACACAGGATGATACCGTCCACACCCTTACACTTGAAGTGGATCTCCAGCGCTGTCAGGGTGACTTTGGAGATGTTCTTGAAGGTCAGGCAGACTGCGTTCTCGCCGCTGAGTTCACCCTTGAGCAGTTCCACACAGACGAACTGCACCGGGCTGCCCGGGGTATAATAGTTGGCCCGGGTGCGTGCGACCGGGTTAAAATTTTCCTCCACGACACTCGCTCCCTTCGATCATTCGTTTTCCTGCGGGGCATCCTGCGCCGGGTCGGGCATTTCCTCGCCCAGCACGGCCTGCTCCGCCTGTTCAGCGGGCTCTGCGCTCTCGGCAGGCTCCACGGTCTCCACAGGGGCCGCCGGTGCGGCGGGTTCCTGTGCAGGCTCGTCACCGTCACGCGGGGGCAGCTCGCCGCCAGCCATCACGGTGTTGAACTCCTTCTCGTTGAGCTTTTCGCGTTCCATCAGAGCCTGTGCCAGCGCATGGAGCTGGTCGATGTGCTCCGTCAGGGTGCGGCGGCAGGTCTCGTAAGCCTCATCGATGATATCCCGCATCTCGCCGTCGATCTCGGCAGCGGTGCTCTCGCTGTAGCCCTTGCCCTGGGTGAAATCACGGCCCAGGAAGGTCTCCTCCTGCGAGGTGCCGTAGACCACAGGGCCCAGGCGCTCGGAGAAGCCGTACTTGGTGATCATCTGGCGGGCAATGTTGGTTGCCTGCTGCAGGTCGTTGGAGGCACCGGTGGAGATATCCTCCAGGATCAGCTGCTCGGCCACACGGCCGCCCAGGCTGGAAACGATATCCTCGAACATCTCACCCTTGGTCACATAGCTGCGATCCTTTTCAGGCAGATACATGGTGTAGCCGCCAGCCTGGCCGCGGGGAATGATGGTGATCTCGTGCACGCGGGGGTGGTGCTTGCAATAGAAGCCTGCCACGGCGTGGCCCGCCTCATGGTAGGCGGTCAGCTTCTTTTCCTCGGCAGTCACAACACGGCTCTTCTTCTCGGGGCCTGCCATGACCTTCATGGAAGCTTCCTCGATGTCCTCCATGGTGATAGCCTTGCGGCTGCGGCGGGCAGCCAGCAGAGCGGCCTCATTGACCAGGTTCTCCAGGTCAGCACCCGCAAAACCTGCGGTGCGCTGTGCGATGACTCTGAGGGAGACATCGGGAGCCAGAGGCTTATTCTTGGTGTGGACCTTGAGGATCTCCTCGCGGCCCTTGACATCGGGCAGGCCCACATAGACCTGACGGTCAAAGCGGCCCGGACGGAGCAGTGCCTTATCCAGAATGTCGGCACGGTTGGTGGCTGCCATCACGATGACACCATCGTTGGCCTCAAAGCCGTCCATCTCGACCAGCAGCTGGTTCAGGGTCTGCTCCCGCTCGTCGTGGCCGCCGCCCAGACCTGCGCCGCGCTGACGGCCCACGGCATCGATCTCATCGATGAAGATGATGCAGGGCATGGTCTTTTTGGCCTTATCAAACAGGTCACGCACACGGGACGCGCCGACACCGACGTACATTTCCACGAAGTCGGAGCCGGAAATGGAGTAGAAGGGCACCCCCGCCTCACCGGCGCAGGCACGGGCCAGCAGGGTCTTACCGGTACCCGGAGGGCCCACCAGCAAAACGCCGTGGGGGATGCGGGCACCCAGCGTGTTGAACTTGTCGGGGCTCTTGAGGAACTCCACGACCTCCTTCAGCTCTTCCTTTTCCTCGTCCTCACCGGCAACGTCGGCAAAGGTCGCGGTCTTTTTGTTCTCATGCTCGTCCTTCACCTTGGCCTTGCCCACGTTCATAATACCGCCGCCGCCAGCGCCGCCGCGCATCATGGAGAAGAGCAGGAAGCCGGTGCAGCCCAGCATTCCCAGGTAGAACAGGATCTCCATCCAGGGGATGGACTCCTTCAGGGTGGTGTAATCGTACTCCATGGGCGCGGTCGGGTTGGCTGCGTCGTAGGAATCGATATACTGCTGGACGTTCTCGATGAACACATAGGCGTAGGGCAGCTTGTAGCGCACCGTCACCGTGCCGTCATCGTTTCTGGTCGCCCCCACGGAAGAGGTGGAGGAGGAGAACAAATTGCTCAGCAGACCGCCGGAGGCCTGTGTGGCAGCGGTGGCACCTGTGGTTTCGGGCAGCGCCTGCTTGCCCTCCTTCAGCGTCAGGGTGATGATGCTGGTGTTGCGGTCCAGCGTAAAGGCTGTGACCTGATTGTTCTCAAAGTAGTGCACCACAGTCGAGTAGCTCATGGTGGAGCCGCCGGTACTGCTGTCGCTGGTGCCCAGCACCGACCAGATCATCAGAACACCGGCCAGTGCCAGCGCCAGGATCAGGGGATTAAAGCGAGGTCGTTTCGGTTGCAAAAGGGATCAACTCCAGTTCTAATTCGTTTTTATTATGCGTAGATTTCCGGTTTCAGCACACCCACATAGGGCAGGTTGCGGTATTTCTCATCGTAGTCCAGACCATAGCCCACCACAAACTCGTCCGGCACCTGGAAGCCCTCGTAATCGGGCTGGATGTCGGCCTTGCGGCGGCTGGGCTTGTCGAGAATGGTGCAGATCTTCACGGAATTCGGGTTGCGCATCTTGAGCATGGGCACCAGCTTGGAAAGGGTGACACCGGTATCCAGAATGTCCTCCACGATCAGCACGTCCTTGCCGGACAGGTCGCCGTCCAGATCCTTGATGATCTTGACCAGGCCGCTGGTGGTGGTATTGCTGCCGCCGTAGCTGGACACGACCATAAAATCAATGCTGCAGGGGATGGTCACAGCCCGCATCAGGTCGGCCATAAAGACCACCGAACCCTTGAGGATGGAAACGAGGACAAGGTTTCTGCCCTCGTAATCCCTGCTGATCTGTGCGCCCAGCTCGGCAACCTTGGCTTTCAGTGCTTCCTCACTGACCAGGATGTTCTTGATATCGTCATTCATGCTCATGGGTTGTTCCTCCATTTTCCAATTCCAACTGCAAGACCTGTTTGGTCTCCTCGTCCGGGGCCAGCCCCTCGGCAAAGCCCTCCCCACAGACCCACAGGATCTCATTGCCCGCCGCCAGCAGCGGCAGGCCCTCTCGTATTCCGGCAGGAATGCCTGCCTCATTCATCCATTTGCGCAGGGGCTTGCTCAACCCCCGCCCCGCAGGCCGGAACCGGTCTCCCGGTTGACGGGTGCGCAGCGTAAGGGCAGAATATAACAAGGTTATTCTAGCATAATCCGCCCGATTTTTTAAGTCTTTTTTATGAACACCCTGTGTTTTTTCTCGAAAACCGCTTACAAAAAGCCGTGTTTTCAGGGTTTGGCCCCCGGGCAGAGCAAATTCTGCCCCATCGGCAGGGGCAAACGGCAGCGAAAACGCAGGGACCGCAGCCGCTTCCGGACGGCTCTTTTCCTGCCAGAACATCCCACTGCCTGCGCAGAAGCGGACCGTATCGGTCAATTGCACCGCCCCGCTCCCCTGTTCCACCAGCTCTGCCAGCAGGCGGATGTATTTTTCCTCGGCATCCCGCACCGGAGCAACAAGGCTGTGGAGCGCTGCTTCCAGAATGAGCGGGTCCGCGCCCTGCAGCGGCTCCAGCCGCCATGCTGCCTTGGCTTTCGGGGCCTTGCGGGCAGTCTGGGCTGCATCCAGACGCGCGATGGAAAGCAGCTGTTCTGCCTGCCCGGCAAAGTAGGCATCCGCGCGGGCCGCCTTTTCACAGAAGCGGGCCAGATTTTCCTCTGCCGCATCGTTGACGCTGCGCAGGGCCGGAACGGCCCCATGGCGCAGGCGGTTGCGGGCGTAAGCATCGGACTCGTTCGTCTCGTCCGTCACCCAGCCCTGCTCAAAGGCGGCGCAGAGCGCTTCGGTCTCGGCCCGGGTCAGGCCCAGCAGCGGGCGGCAGTAGCCGGGCCGCCTGGGCCGGATGCCCCCTGCCCCGTGCAGCCCGGTGCCCCGGGCCAGCCGGAACAGCAGGGTCTCGGCCTGGTCAGTAGCAGTATGGGCCGTTGCAATGCAGTCTATCCCGCCTGCCAACAGTTGGGCAAAGCAGGCATAGCGGAGTCTGCGGGCCCAGTCCTCCCCGGCATGGGGCGGCACAATCATTCCCACATCTGCCGGGCGGAAGACTGTCAGCGGCACCCCCAGCCGGGCACACTCGGCCCGGACAAAAGCTTCGTCCCGGTCTGCAGTCTCACCCCGCAGACCGTGGTTGACGTGGCAGGCCGTAAGGGGATACCCAAAGGTTTCCCGCAGCTCCAGCAGCACCCGCAGCAGCGCCATGCTGTCGGCCCCACCCGAAACGGCAGCGCACAGGTGCAGAGCCCGGCCCGGCTCCGCAGGCGCAAACAGCTGCTCCTGCCGGGCAAAGCGTTCTACTTTTGCGATCAATTTTGATGTTTTGTCGTTCATCAGCGTTTAAAGTCCACATCCATAAAGCGGGTGTGTGCGCCATCCCAGCCCAGCGGCACCGTGCTGGTCTCGCCGTGGCGGTTCTTTGCCACGATGCACTCCGCAGTATCCGCATCCACCTCTGCCCCATCGGGGTTCTGGCTGGCGTAGTAGGAATCACGGTAAAGGAAAAGGACGCAGTCGGCATCCTGCTCGATGGAACCGGAGTCACGCAGGTCAGACAGCTGGGGCCGGTGAGAAGAGTTGTTGCCCTGCTTCTCCACCGCACGGGACAGCTGAGAAAGCGCGATGATGGGCACATTCATTTCCTTTGCCATGATCTTCAGGTTTCGGGTGATGGAGCTGATCTCCTGCACACGGTTCTCGCTGCGCTGGCCGGTGGTCATCAGCTGCAGGTAGTCGATGACGATCAGGCCCACATTGGGGCGGGTGGGGTCCTGATTGACCCGGCGGATCTTCGCCTTCATCTCGGTGATGGTGATGCCTGAGGTGTCGTCCATATAGATGGGGGCATCGTGGAGCTTTTCCGTTGCCAGTGCCAGATACTCCCAGTCCTCACTGCGAAGGGCACCGGTACGGAAAGCCTGGCTGTCGATGCCAGCTTCCGCCGAAAGGATGCGGTTGGTCAGCTGCTCCTTGGTCATTTCCAGGCTGAAAATGGCCACCGGCACCTTTTGCTGCATGGCAACGCGGGTGGCAATGTTCAGCGCAAAACTGGTCTTGCCCATACCGGGGCGGGCGGCCAGAATGATGAGGTCGCCGCGGCCCAGGCCGGTCAGGACGGTATCCAGCAGACGGAAGCCGGTGGGGATGCCCTTGTACTTGTCGGCATCCGGGCCGCTGATCTTCTGCAGGTTGGTCAGCGTCTCCACCATACTGGAGGAAAGCGGGGTCAACGCGCTGGAATCCCGCCCGGAGCGGATCTCGTAGATGCGCTGCTCGGCGTTTTCCAGCAGCAGGTCAGCGTCCGGCTCATCGCCCGCATCCTGCAGAATGTCCTTGGCAACGCCCATCAGCTGGCGCACCAGATACTTTTCCTGCACGATCTGGGCATAGGCCTTCACATTGGAGATGCTGGGCACTGTCTCAGCCAGACCGGTCAGGTAGACCTTTGCCTCGTCCGCACTGGGGAACACGCCATCGGAGATGACGGCATCCAGCAGGGTGACAAAGTCGATGGTCTGGTCTGCCGTAAACAGGCGCAGCATCTCAGAATAGATTTGGGCGTTCTGCCGGGTGTAGAACATCTCCGGCCGGATGATCTCCACCAGGTCGGTCAATGTCTCAGGCTTGAGCAGCACCGCGCCCAGCACGCTCTGCTCGGCCTGCATATTGTAGGGCAGATTGATGCCCACACTCTCCAGATTCAGTTCATTGGAATAATGTCGTTGTTCGTTGGGCATGGTTCATCCCCCTCCATACTGGGCCAGCTTCCCAAAACGCCAAAAACGCCCCCTGAAGGCAGGGGGCGCAGATGGCGTTTCAATCAGGCCTGTTCTACTTCCACCATGATCTTGAAGGAAGCCACGACACCGACATGCAGGCGCACCTTTGCGTTGAACACACCGGCATCCTTGATGTCCTTGGTCTCCAGCTCGATCTTCTTTTTATCAATGGGAGAACCGGCCAGCTGGGCCAGAGCCTCGGCAACTTCCTTGCCGGTGACCTTGCCGTGCAGGCGGCCGGATGCGCCGCCCTTGGCCTTGATGGTCACGGTCTTGCCCTCGATCTTTGCAGCCACAGCCTGTGCGGCGGCCACAGTTTCAGCCTCGTGGAAATCCGCAGCGGCCTCCTTGCCGCGTGCGATATTCACCGCAGAAGCATCGGCCACAGCGGCCAGCTTGCGCGGGAACAGAAAGTTGCGGGCGTAGCCGTCGGAGACCTCATGGATCTCATCCTTCTTGCCAATGCCCTTTACGTCCTGCTTCAGAATCACTTTCATGGTGTTATCCCTCACTTCTCACCGGGGAACCGGTGGATTTCTATGGTTAGTATACAGCATTCAGACCGTTGCGTCAACGCCTTCGATGACAGTAGGGTTACCCCAGCTCCCGTGCCGCCGCATCCAATGCTGCTTCGATCACCTTATCCATATCATAATACTTGTACTCACCCAGCCGGCCGCCAAAAATAACCTTTGTCTCAGCATCGGCAAGCGCTTTGTATTTTGCGTAAAGCGCGCCATTCTTTTCATCGTTGACAGGGTAATAGGGCTCATCGCCCTGATGCCACTCGGTGCTGTACTCCCGGCTGATCACCGTTTTGGGCTGGGTGCCGAACGCAAAATGCTTGTGCTCGATGATTCGGGTATAGGGCGTTTCCGCATCGGTATAGTTCACCACCGCGTTGCCCTGATAGTTGTCGGTATCCAGCACCTCGGTCTCAAAGCGGACGCTGCGGTACTGCAGCGCGCCCAGACGGTAGCCGAAGTAGGCATCCACCGGGCCGGTATAGACCACCCTGTCGGCCAGTGCGTTCAGGTTCTCCCGGTCGGCCAGATAATCCACATTCAGCCGCACCTCGATGCCCTCCAGCATCTTTTCCACCATGGCGGTATAGCCGCCATCGGGGATGCCCTGATACAGCGCGTTGAAATAGTTGTTGTCGTAGGTAAAGCGGACCGGCAGGCGTTTGATGATGAAAGCCGGCAGTTCGGTGCAGGGGCGGCCCCACTGCTTGCCGGTGTAGCCCTTGATGAGTTTTTCGTAAATGTCCGTACCCACCAGACTGATGGCCTGCTCCTCAAGATTTTTCGGGTCGGTGATGCCCGCTTCCCGCTTCTGCTCCTCGATCTTTGCCTTGGCCTCGGCGGGGGTCACCACACCCCACATCTTATTGAAGGTGTTCATATTGAAGGGCAGATTGTAGATCTCGCCGTGATAGTTGGCAACGGGGCTGTTGGTGTAGCGGTTGAACTCCGCAAACTGGTTCACATACTGCCACACTGCCTTGCTGCTGGTGTGGAAGATGTGGGCCCCATAGCGGTGGACCTGAATGCCCTCCACTTCCTCGGTGTAGATATTTCCGGCAACGTGGCTGCGCTTATCAATCACAAGGCACGTTTTGCCCGCCTTTTTTGCTTCCTGGGCGAACACCGCACCGTAAAGGCCTGCGCCTACGATGAGATAATCGTAATGGTTCATCCCTGCTTCTCCTTTTTTCTGGATTCAGGTTCATTTTTGGAGAGCGGCTTCTTCTGGCTCTCACGGTACTGGTCAATGGCGGTCTGGATGCGTGCCCGGGCTGCCTCGGGGGTGATATGCTTGAGCTGGGCCGCTGCCATAGTCTGGTGGCCGCCGCCGCCCAGACTTTCCATGATGACCTGAACATTGACCGCCCCCAGACTGCGGGCGGAAATATTCACGCCGCTCCCCACCTGCACGGCCACAAAGCTGGCCTCCACATTCTGAATGGTCAGCAGGTCATTGGCTGCCTGCGCAATGGCCACACGGGCCTCGGGGGGCACCTCGCCGCTCACCGAGATGGCGCAGTTGCGGTACATCTGGGCAGCCTCCACAAGGTCTGCCTTGGCGTTGTACTCCACCATGGTCACATCAAAGAGCTGGCGCACCCGCTCCGTCTCCGCACCGTAGCGGCGCAGAGCGGCGGCGGCTTCAAACGTGCGCACGCCGGTGTGCAGGGTGAAGTCCCGGGTATCCAGCATAATGCCCGAGAGCAGGCCCTCGGCCTCCACCCGGCTGGGCTTGTCGTCCCGGTCGCCCACATACTGCAAAAGCTCCGTGACCAGCTCACTGGCCGAGGAGGAATAGGGCTCGTGGCAGACAAGGTCTGCGTGCTCGATGAAGCCCACGCCCTTGCGGTGGTGGTCGATGACAGCCACCTTGCCGCACCTTTCCAGGATCTCCTTACTTTCCACAAGGCCCAGCTGGTATGTATCCACCACCACGCAGAGCGTTTTCTTGGAGATAATGGGCAAAGCCCCCTTGGGGTCGATGAAATCATCTGCCTGCCCGGCCCGGCACAGGGCATCGATCAGACTGCCCGCCAGCGTGGCATCCCGTCTGACGGCGATCACCGCCGGGACATCGCAGATCTTGCAGATGCGCAGCACGCCCTCGGCAGCGCCGATGGCATCCAGATCGCTCATCCGGTGGCCCATGATGACCACATGGTCCGCCTCTTTGACGAGCCTGACCAGCTGGTCGGCCACGATGCGGCTGCGCACCTTGCTGCGCTTTTCCACGCCGTGGCTCACGCCGCCGTAAAAGGTAAAGCCGTCCGGGGTCATCTCAGCGGCCTGATCGCCGCCGCGGCCCTGCGCCATATCCAGCGCCTGCACGGCCATATCCTGGGCTTCCCGCAGGGTCTTGGCTCCGCGCCCGATGCCAATGGAGATGGACAGGTTCACGCTGGGGTCCAGGGCACGGATCTTATCCAGCACATCGTAGCCGCGCTGGGCATACTGCTCCAGATGGCGCTCTTCCACCACGGCGATATAGCGGCCGCTGGCAACGCGGCGCAGAAAGCCTGTGCCCCGGCCGATCATATCCTCCAGCACCCGGTTGATGCCCTCCAGCAGGCGGGCGCGCTCACTGTCCAGCATATCGCTGAACACATCGTCGTAGCCGTCCACCAGGAACACCATGTATCCCGGGCGGCTGGCCTTGTACTCCGTTTCGATCCTGCGCAGGGCGGTCTCCTCATTGAACACGAGCAGCGTCATGCTCTCGCTGCCGCCCGGCACGGTACTGCTGTGCACATTCCACACACCGTCGGCCAGATTGAGCTGCTGCCCTTCCGGGGTGCGGGCCTGTGCGGTGTCCAGGCCGGGCAGCAGCTTCTGTGCCCTGCCCGCAAGCCGGTCCTCGCCGCCCAGCAGCGCCGTGCGGAAGCGGCTGTTATACCACAGCACCGTCTCGCCAGAAAGCAGAGCCGCCGGCTGAGAGAGGGATTCCAGGCTGTATTGGGTCCTGGAATTTTCAAAGCTGCCGCCAGCCACCCACTTGGCGGTCCAGCGCCGCAGCTGATACCGGAAAACGCAGATGCCGATGCCCCACAGTACCACCAGCACTGCCAGCGCAGGCCAGCCCGCGGGCCGCTGCACCAGAAGCGCCAGTGTCAGCAGTGCACACAGCACTGCCAGCGCGGCGATCAGCATTTCCAACGTCCATCTCGGTTTTTGTTTCATGGGATCTTCTGCCTCCTGGTCTGCCTGCCCCGGCGGGGCGGCTTCCGGCTTATACCTCCATCAGAATGGGGAGGATCATCGGGCTGCGCTTGGTGCGGCGGTAGATATAGCTGCTCAGCGCCTCACGCACCCGGGTCTTGACGCTGTTCCAGTCGCGCACATGCTCTTCCACGCAGCGATCCAGCGCGTTTTCCACAATGCTCTGGGCCCCGTCCATCAGGCTCTCGTTCTCGCGCACATAGACAAAGCCGCGGCTCACAAGGTCAGGCCCCGCCAGCACCTTGCCGGTCTTGCTGTCCACGGTAGCCACAATGATGACCAGACCATCCTCAGAGAGATGCTTGCGGTCACGCAGGACCACATTGCCCACATCACCCACGCCCAGGCCGTCCACCATCACGGCACCGGCGGTGACAGGCTCGCCCAGCTTGATCTCGTCCCGGCTCAGGATGACGTTGGAGCCGTTCTCGGCAATGAGGATGTTGCTGGTGGGAATGCCCAGAGACGCGGCGGTCAGGGCATGCTTTTTCAGCTGCTTGTACTCGCCGTGCACGGGCAGGAAATACTTGGGTCTGGTCAGGGTGAGCATCAGCTTCTGCTCCTCCTGGCAGGCGTGGCCGGAAACATGGACATCATACATACTCTCGTAGATGACCTCCGCGCCCAGCAGGAGCAGACCGTTGACGATCTTGGTCACGCTCTTCTCGTTGCCGGGAATGGGGTTGGCGGAGATGATGATGAAGTCGCCGGGGCCCACCCGCACCTGGCGGTGGCTGCAGGAGGCCATGCGGGAAAGAGCGCTCAGGGGCTCACCCTGGCTGCCGGTGGTGATCAGCACCACCTGCTCCGGCGGGTACTGGTTCAGCTCATCCACGCTGATGAGGGTGCCCTCGGGGATGTGCATATAGCCCAGCTCCTGCGCCATGGCAGTGTTATTGACCATGCTGCGGCCGCTGAACGCCACCTTGCGGCCATCCTCCACAGCCAGATCAATGATCTGCTGGACGCGGTAGATATTGGACGCAAAGGTCGCAATGATGATGCGCTTGTTCCGGGCACGGGCAAACAGGTTGCGGACACCGGCGGCCACCTTCTGCTCCGTGGCGGTAAAGCCCGGGCGCTCGGCGTTGGTGGAATCGCTCAGCAGAGCCAGCACACCCTTCTGACCATACTCCGAAAGGGTGGTCAGGTCGGTCACGCCGCAGGCCAGCGGGGTATAATCGATCTTAAAGTCGCCGGTCTGGATGATCGTTCCGGCGGGGCTGTCAATGGCAAAGGCCACGGAATCGGGGATGGAGTGGTTGACATGGATGGGCTCCACGGTAAAGCAGCCCAGCTTGATCTTCTGTTTGGGGGTGATCTCCACGAACTTGGTCTTGCCCGCCAGACCAAACTCCTCCAGCTTGTTCCGGATGAGGCCGCAGGTCAGCCGGGTGCCGTAGATGGGCAGATCAAACTTCTGCAGCAGGTAGGGAATGCTGCCGATGTGGTCCTCGTGGCCGTGGGTGATGAGCAGGCCCTTGATCTTGTCCTTATTCTGCACCACAAAAGTAAAGTCGGGGATGACCATGTCCACGCCGTACATCTCACTGTCCGGGAACACAAGGCCGCAGTCCACAATGATCATATCCCCGTTGCACTCATACACGGTCATGTTCTTGCCCACTTCACCCAGACCGCCCAGCGGGTAGATGTGGATGGGCACAGCGGCCTCCTTGGGCTGCTGAGTACGGCGGGGCCGCCGGTTATAATAAGGGCGGCGGGTACGGGTACGCTTTTCCCCACCGGATTCACTGTTTCTGTTCGGATTGTTCTGAGCCTGAGCCGGGTTCTGTTCTTTGACCTGTGCCATGCGGTACCTCCAAAATCAATTACAAAACGCAGGCACACCCCTTTGCGAGCGGCCTGTCTGCTGTGAAGGAGCAGCAAACACACCGCCGCTCCCATCGAAACCATCGTATAGAATTTTTCGCTTCCATGCCCGTTTTCGGCACTGGGATGGCCGGAACGGAGTAATTTCTGCCCTGTCAGTCCATCTGTTCGATGCGACCGCGGCACTGCCCTGTTCCAGCCGGACACACCGCACCGGTGCGCCCCTATACGCATTTTGTTACAAACAGTATAGTATTTCTTGTCCACTTTGTCAATTCAAAGCTTTGCCGGAAAAGCCGGGGATGATACGTTTTCCTCTTGACAGAACCGGAAAAATAGCTCTAAATAGAGGTATCCAAAAATTCAAGTTCCGGGAGAAACAGATGAAACAAGTCGAAGTTTACACCGATGGCGCGTGCAGCGGCAACCCCGGCCCGGGCGGCTGGGGTGCAGTGCTGCGCTACCGCTTCAACGGCAAGGTCTACGAAAAAGAGCTCAGCGGCGGCGATGCTTCCACCACCAACAACCGGATGGAGCTGACCGCATTTATCGAGGCCCTGCGCCAGCTCAAGGAGCCCTGTGAGGTGCGGCTGTGCTCTGACAGCCAGTACGTCATCAACGGGCTGGAAAAGGGCTGGGCCAGGGGCTGGAAGCGCCGGGGCTGGAAAAAGTCCGACGGCTCCCCTGCCCTGAACCCCGACCTGTGGGAACAGGCATTGGAGCAGGAAGCCCGGCACAAGATCACTTATGTCTGGGTCAAGGGCCATGCAGGCCACCCGGAAAACGAGCGCTGCGACCAGCTGGCCGTGGCACAAAGTCAGGCACACGGAGGGAGACAGGGACGATGAGCGATACATTTCTGCCCGGCAGCGGGTTCGATACCTATGAACAGCAGGACAAGGTGCTGGTGGGCCTGTGCGGCGGCACGGGCTGCAAAGCAGCTGTCCGCATTTTACAGCAGCAGGGCTTTGCGGTGATGGGCGCTGTGGTGCGTCTGTGCACCGATGACCCCGTTGTGGATGCCGCCAAGGAAGCCGCCAAGGCTCTGGGCATCGAGTGCATCACCCTGAATGCCAGCGAACTGGCCAGCCAGCTGGCCGAGGAGACCGCTGCCCCGGCCGACCTGCGCTTCCCCGCCCTGCTGGCGGCGGCTGACCGGCTGGGCATCCAGTACATTGCCACTGGCCACCGCGCCCGGGTAGAGACCGGTGCAGACGGCGTGCACGTCCTCTGCCCTGCCGAAATTGCGGACGAGAGTGCCCGGCTTGCCGCCCTGCCGCAGGAAACGCTGGGCCGGCTCATCCTGCCCTTGGGCGATTTCAGCCCCGAGGATGTGGCTGAGATGGCAGCAGAATAAAAAAACAAAAGAGATGCACCCTGCCTTCCTGAAACCGGTTCAGGGAGCGGGGTGCATCTCTTTTTGCTCTGTTTTATTTCATCGTACAATGCTCAATGGAAGTCATCTGCTTACTTTGCGAAGATCTGAATCCAGTTGTGGCCCCACTGAGAATTGGCATCGTAGTTGTAGCCAAGGCACATATACTTGGCGGCGGGGTCCATGATATTGACACGGTGGCCTTCCGAAGCCATCCAGTCTGCAACGACTTTTTCGGGCGTGGTCTCGCCCCAGGCGGCATTCTCGCCGGTGGCGGTATCAGACACACCGTACTCCTTCAGCACGGTGAAGCAGTTGGTGCCATCGGGGCGGGTGTGGGAAGCGACCTTTGCCACTTCCTTTGCGCGCTCATCGGCGGCGGCCTGCAGCTTGGCATCGCCCATGGCCAGAGGTGCCAGATTTTCCTTTGCGCGCTCAGCGTTGACCAGCGCCAGCACTTCCTGTGCGAAACCGTTCTCACTGGTGCCGCGGGCGTAGGTGAAGATCATCACCCAGTAATTGCCGTACTCGCCGCCCTCGTAGTAGCCAATGCCAACGGAGGTGGCATCCTTGTCCAGCATCCGCTCCTTGAAGAAATCGTAGCGATTCCAGGCGGCAACCACGTCCGAAGCATTCTCAGCAGCTGCCCAGTAGTTCTCGCCCACAGAAACATCGTCCACACCGTACTCCGGCAGGATGGTGAACTCGCGGCTGCCATTGGGGCGGTTGTAGGAATAATTGACGGTAAGTTCTTTTGCACGAGCCTGTGCAGCGGCATTCAGTGCGCTGCTGCCCATGCTCAGAGGAGCCACACCAGCCTGTGCACGCTCTGCGTTGACGAGCTGCAGCAGCTCATCGGCCTTGGAAGCTGCGTGTGCGGGCATTGCCAGAACAAACATCAGGCAGATGAATGCGGCGCAGCAGACCAGATTCTTCAGGACTTTCATCGAAGCGTTACGCATGGTGTTGAACCTCTTTTGTGTTGCCCCATGAAAAAGGTGTCGATTGCTGGTATACTCGGCAATCGACACCTGATGCTTCAGATGAAGGTCACTCAACACCCAATCTCCGCTGTGGAGACCCTCAGGTGATGAGAAGCAACTGGCTGCCATTTTACAGGCCCTATAGCTTTGCGTCACAGCCTTTCGACTG
>OFMV01000877.1_pt1 | contig 25655 bp, 19 predicted proteins | sample 1541881 | NCBI WGS metagenome assembly OFMV01 (sample SAMN04209220, study PRJEB22552) | human gut metagenome | biome: gut; material: feces | host: Homo sapiens | place: USA: Oklahoma
CCTGCGCCATCAGCTGGGTGCCGGTGGCCAGCTTGATGTTCTTGCCCTCCTGCACGTGGTAGGCTTCCATGCCGCGCTCGAACTTGCCTGAGCAGATGCGCATGAAGGCGATACGGTCGCGGTGGGCCTTGTTCATGTTGGCCTGAATTTTGAAGATGAAGGCAGAGAACTCATCGCGGCAGGGGTCAACGGCCTCGCCGGTCAGGCTGTCCACGCGGGCCAGCGGGGTGGGGGTGAGGCGGAGGAAGTTCTCAAGGAAGGGCTCGACGCCGAAGTTGGTCAGCGCAGAGCCGAAGAACACGGGGCTCAGCTCGCCGCGCAGCACGCGGTCGAGGTCAAATTCCTCGGCAGCACCGTCCAGAAGCTCAATTTCGTCCACCAGCTGCTGGTGCAGATAGGGGGTCAGCAGTTCGTCCAGTGCGGCATCGCCCAGCTCAGCCTCGGTCTCCTCGACCTTCTTGACGCCGTTGGCGCGGCCGTCGCTGGAGAAAGCAAGCACTTTGCGGGTGTTGCGGTCGAACACGCCCTTGAACTCCTTGCCGCAGCCGATGGGCCAGTTCATGGGGTAGGTCTTGATGCCCAGAATTTCCTCGATATTCTCCATCAGTTCAAAGGGGTCGCGGGCTTCGCGGTCCATCTTGTTGATGAAGGTAAAAATGGGGATATGGCGCAGGGTGCAAACCTTGAACAGCTTGATGGTCTGCGCCTCAACGCCCTTTGCGGCGTCGATGACCATGACGGCAGAGTCTGCCGCCATCAGGGTGCGGTAGGTATCCTCCGAGAAGTCCTGATGGCCGGGGGTGTCCAGAATGTTCACGCACTTGCCGGCGTAGTTGAACTGCAGCACCGAAGAGGTGACCGAGATACCACGCTGCTTTTCGATGTCCATCCAGTCGGACACGGCGTGCTTGGCGCTCTGCTTGCCCTTGACGGAACCAGCCTGATTGATGGCTCCACCGTACAGCAGCAGCTTTTCGGTAAGGGTGGTCTTACCTGCGTCGGGGTGGCTGATGATGGCGAACGTCCTGCGGCGTTCGATCTCTTCACGATTTGTCATAAGTTGTAGATCTCCTGATAAACCTGCTGTGGAGCAGGAGGTGGATTTTTGCATTCAGTATGTCCGGTGGGACTTTGCCGGGCTCGCCCTCTCCGTCTTTGCTACGCAAATCCACCTCTCCCAAAGGGAGAGGCCTTGGCAAAGAGATGAAGTCTGCGTGGATTGCCAAGGGCTCCCCCTTTGGGGGAGCTGGCGCGTTAGCGCCTGAGAGGGCGAGCCCGTCTTTTACACATACACACCTTATTCTATACGAAAACGCGTGATAATGCAAGGGTTTTCGTTATTTTTTCAGGATCAGGCAGGGCAGAGGGGCAGTTTCGGCCCAATTGGCAAAATCACACACCAGAACGGTGAAACTTTTCAGTGGAAGTGCCCGCAGAAAACGCAGCACCGCCTGTTTTTCGTCCGAACCGATGACTGCCCCGCTGTACAGGATGGCGCTTACGATGCCGCCGGGGCGCACCGCCTGTAATGCCGCCTGCAAGGCGGGAATGCTGCTCTGCGCGGTGGAAAACACCCCGTGGTCTGCCCCCGGCAGCCAGCCAAAGTTGAACATGACCGCATCGGCGGTGCCGGGCTGCACATACTGTAATAAATCGGCGTGGCTGCCGCAGATAAGGCTGTACCGGTCGGCGGGCACGTCTGCCTGTTCCAGCCGGGCGCGGGTGGAGCGGATAGCTTCGGGCTGCACGTCAAAAGCCAGCACCCGCCCGGCGGGGGCGGTCAGATTGCACAGAAAGGCGGTGTCGCCGCCGTTGCCGCAGGTGGCGTCCACGCACAGCTGCGGGTGCACCAGCCGGGCGGCTAAAAAGTCCTGCACGAACTTGACCGCCGTTAAATCCGGGGTGCGGCGGCGCACCAGCTGCCCGCCCTCGGCGGCAAAGCCGAATTTGCCCCAGAAGGCAAACTCAGCGGCGTTTTCCGGCAGCGGGGCGGTAAAAACGGTGGCGGTTTCCCGGTCATAACCGCCAAAGCTGCGCAATACTTCTTTTAACAGGTAGGAGCCGTAGCCCTTGCGCCGCCACCGGGGCAGGATGCACAGGGCGGCAAGCTGTGCGCCCTTGGGGGCGGGGGAGAGGGTGCACTCTCCGATGCAGTCCTTTTCTTTATACAGGGCAAACCCCTGCTCGGTGCGGTGCAGTTCCATAAAAAGCTCCTCCTTGACGGGCCAATATTCTTCCCTTACAATAACAAGCGGCGGCGCGGCTGTCAAGGGCAGAAAAGCAGGACCGCATTTCACATATTCTTCACGGCGCAAGCGATTGATTTTCACATTTGACGGTTACAATAGGGACAGTTCAAAGGAACAGATGTCCCTGCGGACCGGCCTTTGAGGGAAGGATGTAGTAACATGGAAAACGAGAACAAGTGGGAATATGATTATTCCGCTTCCGATAACGAGACCGGCTACCCCAACGTGGGCAGCAGCGGCATGAACACGGCAAACCAGTATAACGAGCCGGAAGCACAGCCTGTGCGCCCGGCGTATACCGCCCCGGCAGACGGCGGCAGCGTGCCGCCCACCCCGCCGGAGCAGCCGCAGTACAGCGCCCCGGCGCAGCCGGAAAAGCCCCGCCGCAAAAAGAAGAAGTTCAATGGCGGAAAGCTGGTGCGCAGCGCCGTGGCGCTGGTGCTGGCAGCTGCCATGGGCTTTGCGGGCGGCTTTGTGGGTGCAAAATACGGCGGCGGCAGCAAGGTGGTCATCCAGCAGGTGGAGCGCCCTGCCAGCTCTGACAGCAGCACCGACAGCACCGGCAATTCCATCAGTGCCACCAGCGGCACCGGCCTGAGCACCGCACAGGTGGCAGAGCTGGTCAGCCCCAGCGTGGTGGTCATCACCACCGAGCAGGTGGTCTACTCCCAGTGGTCGTGGTACGGCCAGAGTCAGGTGGAGAGCGGCGCGGGCAGCGGCGTCATCATCAGTTCGGATGGTTATATCCTCACCTGCGCCCATGTGGTGAGCGGCGCTTCCAACATCACTGTGAGCATCGGCGACAAGGATTACCCCGCAACGCTGGTGGGCGAGGATACCACCAGTGATATCGCCGTGGTGAAGGTCGATGCCACCGGCCTGACCCCCGCCACCGTGGGCAACAGCGATAACCTGAAGGTGGGCGAAAGCGTCATGGCTGTGGGCAACCCGCTGGGTGAGCTGGGCGGCACCGTGACCAGCGGCATCGTCAGCGCCCTGAACCGCAGCGTGACCATCCAGGGCACCAGCTCCACCAACACCATGTCCCTGATCCAGATGGATGCCTCTGTCAGCCCCGGCAACTCCGGCGGCGGCCTGTTCAACATGAACGGTGAGCTCATCGGTCTGGTCAACGCAAAGTCCTCCTCCAGCGATGCGGAGGGTCTGGGCTTTGCCATCCCCATCAACGATGCCATCAAGGTGGCACAGGATCTGCTGGAGAACGGCTATGTCTCCGGCCGCCCCTACATGGGCATCACCTATCTGGCTGTGACCGATGCCCAGACCGCCGCACAGCTCAACGTCAATGCCTACGGCGTTTACGTTGTGGATGTTGTGCAGGGCGGCCCCGCCGACAAGGCCGGTCTGAAGACCGGTGACCGCATCGTGAGCATCGACGGCACCGAGATCGCCCAAAAGGACGACCTTGGCACCCTGATCCAGCAGCATGCTGCCGGTGATACCCTTTCCATCACCGTGGCCCGGGAAGGCCAGATGCAGACCGTCAGCCTGACCTTGGGCGAAAAGAACGCCCAGACCCAGCAGGCACAGAAAAACTCCTGATTCTCCCCAATCTTTTTCCTGATCCATAAATCAAAAATCCCCTGACCGGCGTTGAACTGGTCAGGGGATTTTTAATTGCAGGTTGTCAAGCAACGGCAGACCGTATTTTTATACCTGCCCGAACACGGTGGCACTCAGGGGCAGGAGGACGGTCTGGCCGGTGCAGATGCGGCTGCTGCCCCGCCACAGGCTGGAGGAGATGCCGTCGCTCAGCAGCTTCCAGCTGCCGCCGGGCAGGGTGACGACCTGCGCCGTCTCGGTGGGGTTATAGTAGACGCACAGGGCGCTCCATGCCGCGCCGTCGCCCCACTGGGCGGGGAGCCGCCAGCCCACAAGAGGCTGTTCCAGCGGGAAGAACTCGATGGCGGCAGGGCTGGCCTTGTCCAGCGCGCCCAGCCGGGGGAACGCCGCCCGCAGACCAATGAGCCCGCGATAGTAATCCACAAGGCTGTGGAACTGTTCGGCCCGGTGCCAGTCCAGCCGGTTGAGGGCCGGGCTGGAGCGGTAGCTGTTGCCCTGCCCCTTCTTGGTGCGGGCAAACTCCTCGCCCGCCTGCCAGAAAGGCAGGCCCATGCTGGTCAGGTAGATGCCCGCCGCCAGCCGGTTCTGGGCCAGGGCGGTCTTGTCCACAGCGGCAAACTCCGGGCGGGCGTAGCGCACCATCAGGAGCTTATCCCACAGGGTGAAGTTGTCGTGGGCCGAAACGTAGCTGATGATCTGCCCCGGGGCGTGAGGCGGCAACTTTTCACTGCGGCACCACGCCGCCACCGAAGCACCGATATCCCAGAAACTCCCGGGCTTGCCCTCCACATAGCCCGGCTCCCGGGCATCGAAGCAGCCGCCCTTGATGGCATCCCGGGTGTTGTCGCAAAAGATGCCGATGCGCTCGTTCAGCATATTCAGGTTGTTCTTGTTGGCCTCGTACCGGTGCAGGGCGCTGCAGCCGCCCTGCCACGGCTCACCGTACATCAGAATATCCCGCCCGCCGGGCAGCTTGTCCAGTTCAGCCCGGAGGAGGTTCATGGTCTCCACGTCATACAGGCCCATCAGGTCAAACCGGAAGCCGTCGATGTGATATTCCCGTGCCCAGTAGAGCACCGAATCAATGAGATAGCGCCGGGCCATGGGCCGCTCGGAGGCAAACTCGTTGCCGCAGCCGCTGCCGTTGGAGAGGGAGCCGTCGTCGTTCTGGCGGAAGTAGTAGAGGGGCATCACCCGGTTCAGCACATTATCGGAGCGGTACATGTGGTTATACACCACGTCCATTACAACGCCGATGCCCGCCGCATGGAGGGCCGCGATCATCTGCTTGCACTCCCGCACCCGCACCTCACCCCGGGTGGGGTCGGTGGAGTAGCTGCCCTCGGGCACATTGAAGTTGGTGGGGTCGTAACCCCAGTTATACTGCCGGGTCAGGGGGCGGCTCTCATCCACGCTGCCAAAATCGAAGATTGGCATGAGCTGGACATAGCTCACCCCCAGCCGCTTGAGGTAATTCAGGCAGGTAGGGTGGATGCCGTCGCTGCTCAGGGTCGTGCCCTGCTGGGTAAAGGCCAGAAATTTGCCCCGCCAGGCCGTGTGCACGCCGCTGGCCGGGTCCTGCGAGAAATCCCGGACGCTGACCTCCCACACGCTGCGCCGGGCCGGTGGGATCACCGGCCGCACATCCCGCTCCCAGCCCTGCGGGTCTACCCGGGCCGGGTCAAAGATCATGCTGCGCACCCCGTTCACCCCTGCCGCGCGGGCGTAGGGGTCCGCTGCATTGCAGGTGCCAAACGGGGTGGTAAGGGTGAAATCGTAGTATTTTCCGTGCTGGTCGCCGGGTAGATAGATGCTCCACACGCCCTTGTCCTGCTGCTGCAGGGGCAGGGTGCCCACACAGGCCCCGCCGGTGCCCCGGCGGTACAGGTTCACTGCTGCCTGTTTTGCCGTGGGAGCCCACAGGCGCAGGTGTGTCCCGGCGGGGGTATACTCCACCCCCAGCGGGCCGTAGTATTCCGTCTGGCGGGCAAAGGCTTCGCTCTCAAACAGCGTCTTCCATTCAGCAGGTGTTCTTGGCTCCATGGCAATTCATCCTTTCATTTGACAATAGTGTAACGAACTTTGTCCTTTATTTCAACCCTTTCCTTGCAAAACGTACCAGACTCCACTATACTGAAAGAAAAAACACTGCACGGAGGGAAGTTTTATGGCATACACCGATGATTGGGAAAGTCTGATGAACGGCGTGTTCGGCCCGGGGGGCAGATTCAAGGCCGCCCCCGGCACTTCTGCACCCAAAACAGGCGGCAGCGCCGCCCTGCCCGACCTGAACGCGGCGCTTCTGGAACAGCAGAAACGGCTGGACGAGCTGTTGAAGCAGCAAAACACCCAGCTCAAAACCCAGAGCGATGCCACCGCCGCCGCGCTGGAAAGCAGCCGCCAGATGCTGCGGGACATGGAGGACGAAGGCCTGCTGGCCAGGGGCACCACCGACGTGAAGCCGGAACATCTGGGCAGCTTTGAAGGCCTCGCCGCCGAGGTCAAGCAGACGGTGCTGGGGCAGGATGCTTTTGTGGACAGCGTGGTGCGGGCCATGCGCCGCCCCTTTGTGCTGGGCACCGAAGCCCCCGCCGCCCGCAACGTCATCCTGCTCACAGGCGGGGCAGGCACAGGCAGGCATTTTGCACTGGAAGAAACTGTCCGCTGCATGGCGGCCCGGGGCCTTTTGCAGAGCGACAGGATCGCCACGCTGGATCTGGCCCTTTACCCCAATTCCGGAGCCGAGAAGCTCTTCCTGCAGGACCTCTACGCTGCCCTGCACGCACCCGGGGAGATCCTTGCCTTTGAGCACTATGAGAGCTGTTATCCCGGCTTTCTGAAGACCCTGTCTGATCTGGCCGTCAAGGGCAGCGCCCCCCTGTCCAGCCGGTATCTCGTGAACAAAGAGGGCATCCTTGTGGATGCAGGCACGGCGCTGGCCCCGGGAGCCGTCAGCCGCATCGACCCCTGCGGCAAATACCTCATCTTCTACTCCCACAAGGGCCGGGAGGCACTGGCTGACAAATTCGGTGCGGCGCTGGTGTCGGCACTGGGGGATGTCTGCGAGACAGCCTCCTACACCCGGGAGGATCTGGCCGCCCTTGCCGCACAGCAGCTCAACGCGCTGGCCCAGAAGATCCGCACCCGGCTGGGGCTGACCCTTTCCGCCGGGGCCGACATGCGGGACTATGTCGCGGCCCAGTGCACCGCACAGAAGGGTGCGGCAGGCCTTTCCGCGTGCACTGACCGCATCTTCCGCGCTCTGAGTGAATACTGCCTGCGGACCGATGAAACTCTTACCGGCACCGTGACCCTGACCGCCGGGCCGGAAGGGGTGCTGTTCCGCCTGAACGACGGCGCAGACCAGCCCCTGTTCGACCTGCTGCCTGCCGCCTACACCGGCGCGCTGGATACCATCCGCGCCGAGATCAACGAGCTGGTGGGCCTTGCCCCGGTCAAGGAATATGTGTTCGGTCTGGCCGACAACCTGCAGGTGCAGCAGCGCCGGGCCGCCGCCGGGCTCAAGACTGCCAGCCTTTCGATGCACATGATCTTCACGGGCAACCCCGGCACCGGCAAGACCACCATTGCCCGGCTGGTGGCGAAATACCTGAAAGCCATCGGTGCCCTCAAGGGCGGCCAGCTGGTGGAGGTGACCCGTGCCGACCTGGTGGGCCGCTACACCGGCCACACCGCCCCCCTGACCAACAGCGTCATCGAGAGCGCCCTGGGTGGTGTGCTCTTCATTGACGAGGCATACAGCCTCTACCGCGGCGAACAGGACAGCTTCGGGCTGGAAGCCATCGACACGCTGGTGAAGGGGATGGAGGATCACCGGGATGAGCTGGTGGTCATTCTGGCAGGTTACACCAAGGAGATGGAGACCTTCCTCACCGCCAACAGCGGCCTTGCCAGCCGTTTTCCCAACCGGATCGAGTTCCCGGACTACACCGCCGTGGAGCTGCTGCAGATCACCCAGGTCCTTGCCAAAAACAAGGGCTACACCCTGGCCGAAGCCTGCACCGAACCCCTGCTGGGCTATTATGCCCGCTGGCAGGCGGCCGATGCCCGCACCGCCGGCAATGGCCGCCTTGCCCGCAACACACTGGAAAAGGCCATCTTCCACCAGAGCCGCCGCCTTGTCGCCGAGCCCGCCGCCGCGCTGGATCTGATCCTGCCCAGTGATCTGGAATTGAAGGAACCGTAAACACGCAAAAAAGGACTGCTTTCGCAGTCCTTTTTTGTTATTGATGCTGTTCTGCCAGCCGGGCGGTCATCTCCCGCATTCCCTGCCGCACTTCGGGCGGGGCAACCACTTCTATCTTGCCGCCAAAGCCGCAGACCCAGCCATAGAACTGGTCACTGACGCAGATGGGGACATCAAAATGGAAGCAGCCATTCTCCTCGGGCAGGAACATGGGCGTTGCGCCAAAGCGCTCCCGCATGGCACCTTCCAGATCCGCGGTGCACCGCAGGGTAACGCGATGCTCCGGCCCGCCGTACATTCCAAAGTGCTTGCGCAGATAGGCAGGCAGGTCAAGATCCGCAAACTGCTCCTGACCCCGCCGGGGCGCATCCAGCACCCGGACCCCGCTCATCTTGTCCACCCGGTAATGGCGGATGCCCTTTTCATCGGCAAAGGCAATGAGGTAGTAGCACCCGTTCTCCCAGGCCAGCTGCCACGGGCTGACGGTCCTTTTCTCTTTCTCGCGGCTGTCGGCTTTTCTGTAGAGGAACTCCACCATTTTACCGTTGTTGATGGCCTCGTGCAGGGCATCGATGCTGTACAGCAGGCTCTTGCTGTCGGTCTTGGGGCGGCCCTCCACATAGACCTGACGCTGCAGCTGGCTGCCCTCGTAGTTGGAGCAGAGCTTTTCCAGCTTGTGGATCAGCCGCCTGCTCGTGGTGCCGGATACCACCCGGCTTGCCTGCACGGCATCCACCAGCAGCTTGAGCTCCGCCAGATCAAAGGTGCGGCTGGCAAGGAAATACCCGCCGCCCCGGCCCCGGCGCAGCTTGATGTCATAGCCCAGCGCACCCAGTGCCTCAATATCGCTGTACACGCTCTTGCGCTCACAGCGGATGCCCTGCGCCTCCAGCAGCTCCACCAGCTGCGGCACGTTCAGCAGGTGGTTTTCATCGGTCTGCTGCTCAAAAATGCGCAATAGCGCCAGCAGCTTGGATTTCTGGCCTTCCTGTTTGGGCATTCGGTACACCTCATTTTTTCGTGTTGTGCCAAACCTCTCAGTCTCGCTTTGCTCACCAGCTCCCCTGGCAGGGGAGCTGGGAAAAACAGCAGTGCTGTGTGCTGAAAAGGTTACGGCGCTTTCTTATCAAACGCCGCGCGGCGCTGGGTGGACAGGCGGAACATCTCCTCCAGCTTTTCCCGGTCATCGGCCACAAGGGCGTTGCGCATCTCGTTCAGCGCCCCGCTGAACTGGTCGATCTCGGAGATGAGGTTTTCTTTGTTCCAGAGGAACAGCTCCGCCCACATCTTATCGTTGATGCGTGCAATGCGGGTCAGGTCCCGGAAGGAATCGCCGGTGTACTCGCACAGCGAGGTATTGTCGTTGGCGCACATCAGGCTGACGGCGATGGCATGGCAGAGCTGGCTGACATAGCCGATCATCCTGTCATGCTCCTGCACGGTCAGGGTGCAGATATGCTTGAAGCCCAGCACCTCAGCCAGCTCCTTGGCCCACTGAACGGCCTCCGGAGTGTTCCTGTCCGTGGGGGTCACAATGAAGTTGGCCGGGGCAAAATTCACCTCGGCGGCGTGCTCCACGCTGGAGGTCTCACGGCCCGCCATGGGGTGGCTGGCAATGAACTCCACGCCCGGCCTGCACATGGCCTGAATGGGCTCCACCAGACCGGTCTTTACGCCCGACACATCGGTAAAGATGCAGCCCTCCTTCAGCAGGTGGCCGTAGGTCCGGAACCACTCGATCAGGGCCGTGGGGTACAAACCAAAGATGATATGGTCGGCCTGACGCACCAGATCCTCAAAATCGTGGGTCTTGCCGCTGGCGATATAGCCGTGGTCGAGGGCATACTGCAGATGACCCTCGCTGCGGTTGATGCCGTCCACATGGAACCCGGCCCTGCTCAGCTCCAAGGCGTACTTGCCGCCCAGCAGGCCCAGGCCCACAATGAGATAACGCTTTGATTTATCCAACATGTTCCACCTCCGCGCCCAAAGGCTTGATGGCTTCCAGAAAATCCGGCCAGCTCTTGGCAATGGCCTCGGCCCCGCTGATGGGTAGGGCCAGCCCGGCGGCCAGCGCCAGCACCGCAAGGCTCATCACCACGCGGTGGTCGTTGTGGCCGGAAAGCGGCTGCTCCGGGGCATGGAGCGCGCCGGCACAGCCATGGATGGTAATGGTGCCGCCCTCGCTCTCCAGCTGCCCGCCGCAGGCCCGCAGCTCGGTCTCCATGGCCTCGATGCGGTCACTCTCCTTGATGCGGAGACGCTCGGCGTTGCGGATGACCGTGGTGCCCTCACACAGCAGGCCCAGCACCATCAGCACGGGGCCCAGGTCGGGGCAGTCGGCAAGGTCGATGTCCGTTCCGTGAAGCGGGGCCTTTTCAAACACCACGCCCTGCCCGGTGCGGGTGAATCTTGCACCGCACCGCCGGAGGATCTCCAGAATGGCGGCATCGCCCTGCAAGGTCTCCTCAGACAGGCCGGTGATGGTCACACCGCCGGTCACAGCGCCCAGCACGGCAGGAAAAGCCGCCTGGCTGTAATCGCCCTCCACAGTGTAATCACCGGGAAGATAGTGCTGCCCGCCGGGAATTTCCAGCGTATTCTCATCCAGCCAGCGGCTCTCCACGCCAAAGGCGTGCTGCACCGCGCGGGTCATATCGATGTAGCTCCGGCTCTCCACAGGCGGGATGAGGTGCAGGGTGCTGGTGCCGCCCAGCAGGGGCAGGGCAAACAGCAGCCCGCTGATGAACTGGCTGGACACGTTGCCCTCCAGCTCGTATTCGCCCGGGGTCAGGGCACCTTCCACGGTCAGGCGGTCCGCGCCCTGCTCAAAGCGCAGGCCCTGCTGCTGATACAGCGTTTTGTAGACCGACTGGGGCCGCTCCATCAGCCGCCCACGGCCTGTAAAAGTCACTTTCTGCCCGGTCAGGCTGGCCAGCGGGATGAGGAAGCGCAGGGTGCTGCCGCTCTCACAGCAGTCCACGGGGGCATCAACCGGCAGAAAGCGGCCCAGCCCCTCCACCACCGCGTCGTTTTCACCGGTGGTGACACGGGCGCACAGTCGGCCCGCCGCGCACAGCGTGGCGGAGATATCCTTGCTGAAGGCAAGATGATGGAGATGGGAGGTCCCCTTTGCCAGCGCCGCGCAGAGCACCGCCCGGTGAGCCATGCTTTTGCTGGGCGGCGCGGCGATGTTGCCGCCCACCGTCCGGCTTGATTTTATCGTAATGTTCATCGTGTTACTTTACCTAGCTCGCCCTCTCCGTCATCGCTTTGCGCTGCCACCTCTCCCAAAGGGCGAGGCCTTGGCAGTCCACCGCAAGGTCTGTGGTTTCGCCAGAGGCTCTCCCTTTGGGAGAGCTGGCAAAGCCGTCAGGCTTTGACTGAGAGGGTGAGGCCGTTCATCGTGTTACATATCCCGGCCAATGGCCCATGCGACCTGGCGGCACTTTGCCATGGCCTGTGCAAAGGCATCCGGGGTCAGGCACTGTGCGCCATCGCTCCATGCGTGGCGGGGATCATAGTGGACTTCCACCTCCAGACCGTCGGCACCGGCGGCCACAGCGGCAATCATCATCGGCTCAACCAGATTGGCCTTACCGGTGGCGTGGCTGGGGTCCACGATAATGGGCAGATGGGTCTTTTCGTGGATGATGGGCACAGCGGAGAGGTCGAGGGTGTTGCGGGTGTACTTCTCAAAGGTGCGAATGCCCCGCTCACAGAGAATGACCTGCTCGTTGCCGCCGGCCATGATGTACTCTGCGGACATGATCCACTCCTCGATGGTGTTGCACAGGCCGCGCTTGAGCAGCACAGGCTTGTGCATCTTGCCCACGGCCTTGAGCAGCTGGAAGTTCTGCATGTTGCGGGCACCGATCTGCACCACGTCCACATATTCCTCAAACTCCGGGATGCGGTCCTCGCTCATCAGCTCGGACACGATGGGCATTCCGGTGGCCTCCCGGGCCTTGACCATATCGAGGATGCCCTCGGTCTCCAGACCCTGGAAGGAGTAGGGAGAGGTGCGGGGCTTATAAGCGCCGCCGCGGAACAGGCTTGCACCGCCCGCCTTTACGCCGTTGGCAATGCGCAGTGCCTGCTCCTCGCCCTCGATGCTGCAGGGGCCTGCCATCACGGCGATCTTCTCGCCCCTGCCGATCTTCACGCCGCCGCAGTCGATGATGGAATCGGCGGGGTGGAACAGGCGGTTGGCCCGCTTATAGGGAGCGGACACGCGGGTGACGTTGTCGATCCAGGGGTTGGCCAGCACGTCGCGCTCATCGATCTTGGTGGTATCGCCCACCAGACCGAACACATTGTAATCCTTGCCGGTGATCAGGGTCACATCCAGGCCCTGCTTCTCGAATTTGTCTACAATCTTTTCCAGCTCTTCCTTGGGGGTGCCTTTTTTGGTCGAAATGATCATCTTGTTTCTTTTCCCTTCTGTTTTGTCTCTATGCTTTCAGTTTTGCTGCACAGCCTGCCCTACTTGCCAAGGGCTCCCCCTTCGGGGGAGCTGGCGAGCGAATGCGAGACTGAGAGGGTTGTTACTGCACCAGGTGCGTCTGCGTGCCGCCATCCAGCCGGAGCAGCTGCACAAGGTAGGCGCAGGCATGGAGATATCCGCTGACCCCCTCGCCTGCAAAGCGGCCCTGACAGCCAAAGGAGACCACATCCACGCTGCGGAAGGGCTCCTTGCCGCTGGGGTCGGCCAGCATCACTTCCACGGCAGGCACGCCGCACACCTGCAGCGCTTCCAGAATAGCCACGCTGTAATAGGCGTAGCCGCCCGGGTTGAGGATGATGCCATCAGCCCGGCCTGCCGCCGACTGGATCTCATCGATGAGGTCACCCTCGTGGTTGGACTGGAAAAAGTCCACCTGAACATCCATCTGGGCACAGCCCGCCTCGATATAATCCAGCAGTGTATTGAAATCGATCTGCCCCTCCATGCCCGGCTCCGTGAACTGGGTCAGGTTGAGGTTGGGACCGTTAATGACTAAAAATTTCATCCAGCGCCTCCATTGCCGCCGTCACGGCATCCGCAGGGGTGGTCTTGTTGGGGATCACAGCATCCGCTGCCGCCAGATAGAGCGGGCGGCGCTGGGCTTCCATGGTTTTCAGGGCCTCAGGGCTGGTGGAAAGGGGCCTTCCGCCGCCCACCAGCAGATCTTCCAGCGGCCGGTCGATAAAGAGCACGATGCCGTTGGCGTGGAGCGCCCGGAGGTTTGCCGGGTCTTTGACCACGCCGCCGCCGCAGGAGATGACCTGCCGGTTCTCCCGGGCAAAGCGGGCGGTCTGCGCGGCCTCCAGCTTCCGGAAGCCTGCCTCCCCCTCAGCGGCAAAGATGTCCGGGATGCTCCGGCCGTCGGCCTTGACGATCTCCTCGTCCAGATCCACGAACCGCTTGCCCAGCCGTTCCGCCAGAGCGCGGCCCAGGGTGGATTTGCCCGAGGAGGGCATCCCGATGAGGGCAATGTTCAGCTGTTCCCGCCGCAGTTCGCTGGTCACACGGGCGATCTCGGCACCGGCATCCTCAAACTTGCGGTCGAGGAAAAATTCTGCCGCGTACACTGCCTGCGCCACCAGCATTTCCAGACCGCCGACGGCAACGGGCACCCCCAGCTCCTCGGCCCGGAGGATGAGCTCGGTCTTATCGGGATTATAGATGACATCGATCACGGCTTCCAGCCCGGGCATGGAGGTGATATCCAGGGCGCTCACGCCCACATTGGGGTACATGCCCACCGGCGTGGTGTTGATGATGATCTGCGCCCCGGTGGTCAGGGCCTGAGCATAAGTCAGCTCTCCCTTTTCGGGGTCGGGATGGCGGCTGACGGTATAGATCTGTTTCGCGCCCCGGTCATGGGCCACGGCCCAGGTGGTGTTGTGGGTGCCGCCGGTGCCCAGAATGAGCACGGTCCTGTCCTTGAACTCCACCCCGTGTGCATCGCACAGGTAGGAGAAGCCGGGATAATCGGTGTTGTAGCCGTAGAGCAGGCCGTTCCTGTTGACGATGGTGTTCACAGCGTTGATGGCCTTGGCGTGGGGGTCGATGTAGGAGCAGTACTCCATGACCACCAGCTTATAAGGGATGGTGACATTGATGGCCCTGAACTGCCGCCGGGTCAGAAAGGCCCGGACTTCCTCTTCCGTGGGCAGGGGGCACAGGTCGTACCGGTAGCCGCAGAGCATCTCGTGGATGACCTTGGAGTAGGAGTGGCCCAGCCGCCCGCCGATGAGTCCGTATTCCATTTACAGCACCTCCTTGCGGTAGCCGGTGGGGTCCTCCATCCAGGCCATGCCGTATTTTGCGGTGAGCAGGTCGCCCACGGCCAGCGCGGCGGCGCAGGTCTGCACAATGGCGGCCCGGGGCACGATGCAGGGGTCGTGGCGGCCCTGAATGGACAGCTCCGCGTCCTTCTTTGCGATATAATCCACCGTGTCCTGCGTTTTGTAGATGCTGGGGGTAGGCTTGACCGCCGTGCGGAACACCACGGGCATTCCGTTGGAGATGCCGCCGTTCAGGCCCGCATTGTGGTTGGTGGCGGTGACGATGCGCTCCCCCTGCATCCGGAAGGCATCGTTGGCCTCCGAGCCCTTCTGGTCCGCAAAGCCGAAGCCGGAACCGAACTCGATGCCCTTGACCGCCGGGATGGAGAAGGCCAGGTGAGCGAGCTTGCTCTCCACGCTGTCGAAATAGGGTTCACCCACGCCTGCGGGCAGGCCCAGAATGGCGGTCTCCAGCACACCGCCCACGCTGTCGCCCTCGGCACCGGCGGCACGGATGGCAGCTTTCATGGGTTCCTCCACACTGCCGTCCAGCAGGGCAAAGCCCTCGGACTTGTTCAGCAGTGCCTCGGCCTGCGCCGCCAGCGCGGCGGGATCATCCAGCGCAAAGGGGGCATCGCTGATCCCGGCACACCGCCCGATGTGAGTCACGATCTCGATCCCGGCCCGGTTCAGGGCTCCCAGCACCAGAGCGCCGCCCGCCACCAGCGCGGCGGTGACGCGGCCCGAAAAGTGGCCGCCGCCCCGGGCATCCTGATAGCCGTGGTACTTGGTGTAGGCGGTGTAATCCGCATGGCCGGGCCGCAGCAGGTCAGCCGTTTTGGCATAGTCGCCGCTGCGGGTGTTCTGGTTTTCGATCATCAGGGCAATGGCGGTGCCAGTGGTGCGGCCGTTGACCACGCCGGATAAAAACTGCACCGCATCCCCCTCCACACGGGGGGTGGAAAGGCCGTCGCCCCGGGCACGGCGCTTGTCCATGCAGGCAGCAAGAAAGGCTTCGTCCACGGGCACGCCCGCCGCCATGCCGTCCAGCACCGCGCCGACAGCCCTGCCGTGGCTCTCGCCAAAAATGGTCAGCGAAAGGTCGCTGCCAAAGGTGTTTTTCATGGCTTACTCCTCCACACCCAGCAGGGGGCGCAGGCCCTCCACGGGGATGGTCTCGGCCCGCCAGCAGCCCAGACCCGGCACCTTGATGACCGTGATCTGGCCGCCCTGGGCCTTTTTATCGTGCAGCATCTCGGCCAGCACCTTTTCCTTGTTATAGGTGGTGCGGGTGGGCAGGCCAATGCGGCGGTAGACCGCCCGCACCCGCTTCTGCAGCGCCTTGGATTCGATCATGGGCAGCATCCCCAGCGCCACGCATTCGCCGTGGAACAGGCCCACGGTGCGGCGGCCCTTGATGCCCTTAACAGCCTCGATGCCGTGGCCGATGGTGTGGCCGAAGTTCAGGGCCTTGCGCATCCCGCGCTCAGTCTCATCCTGCTCCACAACGTTCTTCTTGAACCGCAGGCTGCGGTAGATGATCTCGCTGATCTGGGTGTCGATATCGCCCTTTTCAAAGATGGCGAACAGCTCGGGGTCCGCCAGCAGGCCTGCCTTGACCGCCTCCGCCAGACCGTTGATGTAGTGGCGGCGGGGCAGGGTGGAAAGGGCGGCCGGGTCCACGATGACCAGCTTGGGCTGCCAGAACGCGCCCACGATGTTTTTGGTATCGCCCAGATCCACAGCGGTCTTGCCGCCGATGGAGGAATCGATCATGGAAAGGGTGGTGGTGGGGCAGTTGATGAAATCGATGCCCCGCATGTAGATGGCAGCGGCAAATCCGGCCAGATCACCGACCACACCGCCGCCCACGGCCACCACCAGGTCGCCGCGGCCCATGTTGAACTCCAGCATCTGCCGGAGCACCGTTTCCAGGATCTTGAAGCTCTTGCTGGCCTCGCCCTGCGGCACCGTGATGATGGTGGATTCCCGGCACTGGTCGGCTACCCGCTGGGCATACTGGGCCGGAACGCCGCTGTCGGTGACGACGGCCACCCGGCGGTCCAGCCGGGCAAACTGGTACAGGTTTTCCAGTGCACCGTTTTTCAGGATGATATCATAACTGCGCTCGCCCAGATTCATGGTGAGCTTTGTCCCGATGAAATCGCTCATTTCGTATACACTCCTAACAGCCGTACCGTGCGGCAGACATGATTCAGCTCGCGCAGCAGCGCGGCGGTCTCGTCGGCTGTGGGATCGCCCACCAGCTCGACATAAAAATAATACTCAAACGGCACATGGGGCATGGGCCGGCTCTTGATGGACTCCATATTGAAGCCGCTGGCACCGATGACCTGAATGACCTCAGCCAGCTTGCCGGGCTTGTTGTCCACCGTGAAAAGCAGGGAGAACCGGTTGCCCGCCGTGGGCTTTTCGCGGCTGAGCACGATGAACCGGGTGGTGTTGTCGCCGTCGGTGTTGATGTTGGGCACCAGAATTTCCAGCCCGTACAGGGCGGCAGTCTCGGCGCTGGCAATGGCGGCCTTTGTCGGGTCTTTGCTTTCTGCCACGAACTTTGCAGCCATGGCGGTATTGGCCATGGCGGTGGCGGGCAGACGGAACTGCTTTAAAAAGGTCTCGCTCTGAGCAATGGCCTGCTGGTGGCTGTACACCGTGCGCAGCTGGGAAAGCTGGGTGCCCGGCAGCACCAGAAGGTTCTGGGAGATGGGCAGGTCGTACACGTCCACCACCCACAGCTCCGGGTGGTTATAGCACAGGTCCAGCACGGCAGAAACATCCCCGGCGTGGCTGTTTTCAAAGGGCACTACGCCGTGGGCGGCTTCGCCGGAGGCCACGGCCTCGAAAACCTCGTCCCATGTGGAATAGCTCACGGCCTCGGCGTGGGGGAACAGCGCCTTGAGAGCGATGTGGGCAAACGCTCCCTCCACCCCCTGATAGGCGGCGCGGTTACGCCCCAGCACAGCGGCTTCATACTGTTTGGCAAGATCCATCATGTGCTGGACATGGTCTTTATAGTAAGGGCGCAGCGCAGGCTGCTGGATGCGGGCTGCGGCCTTTTCCAGCACGGCGGCCTCCCGGGCGGCATCGTAGATGGGCAGACCGTGCGCCCGCTTATATTCGGCCACCTGCAAAACGGCAGCCATCCGGCGCTCGAACAGCGCAGCCAGCTGCGCATCCACCGTGTCGATCTCGGCACGGGCTTGTTCCAGTGCGTCCATGGGGGTCACATCCTTTTTGGTCGGTTTTTGCGGGGATACCTAGTAAGTATACCATAACCGGGACAGAGAAACAACAAACCGCCCTCCATTTGAGGGTGGAGAAAATTTCAAATCAGCCATGGGTAAAAAGACGAAAATAGAAAACAGAGGCTCTCTGGTCATCGCCTGCGGCGATGACCAGAGAGCCTCTCAATCGCTGTTTTTATTTTTCAAAATATCCTCCCAGCTGCGGGCTTTACCGTAATAGCGCCCATAGGGGTTATCAAGGTCTGCGGCGCGGAGAACAGGCGGCGCGGGCGGCTGGGGCTTTGGGGTGCGGTCAAAGGTGAATCGTGCGGCGGGGCCGCCGGCTTTGATGCGGAAGCGCATCTTTAGTGCCCCTCCCCGGCGGTGGAGACTGCCCCGGCGGTCAGGTTTGCCCAAAGGGTCTCGCTGTTTTCCAGCAGGGAAGCCGATTCCTTCAGCCATGCGCCCCGGATGCCGATATAGTAATCTGCCAGCAGCTGCTGGCTGTCGCCGCTTGCGCTCTGCACCGCGTCCGAGGTGTAGCTGCCCAGCTCCATCCCGGTCAGCACCGGGCAGTCCGTCCAGCGGTAGACCATGTTCCACCAGTCGCTGTCGGCATCGGACTTGGGCAGATGGCCGTCCAGATACCGCAGGGTGCCGGTGGTCTGCTGGAAGCCTGCGGGGTCATACAGGATAAAGATGGAGCTGAGGGAGCTCTGGATATCGGTGGAAAGCTTGGTGGTGCCTGCCATATCCAGATAGGCGTCCGAGTCCTCACTGTTGAAGGCCATGGTGTATTGGTTGATCTTCACCACCACCTTGCCGTCGCCGTTGCAGTCCTCGCCATAGGCGGCAAGCTGCTCTTGCAGGGCGGTGACGGTGGCTTCGGGCAGGTAGTAGGGGCTTACCACCGCCACGTTATAATCCGGGTGGGTGGTCAGAAAGTACTGCCCGATAAAGCAGTACGCCACGAACGCACCCGCAATGCCGAAGATGAGCACCCACTTCAGGTTGTAGTCCCACCAGTTTGCCCAGCGCTCCCTGCGGCTGTACTGCCGCTGTTTGCGGGGCTTGAGGTCCTTGGGGTCAATGTCGCGTTCGTAACGGTAGCTTGCCATAAAATAGTTCTCCTGTGTGATGAAACGAGCGGGAAAGGCTGTTACTTCAGGGCAGCCAGAATGCTCTGGCGCACGGCGTCGGGCAGCTGTTTCTGCTCGGCCTTGCTCATGCCGGCGGTCTGGATGGGCGACATGATCTTGATGCGCACACCGCCCGGGCGGCAGCGGTTGCCGTTTGTCTCGAACAGGGCGCGGGCACCGGTCACAGCCACAGGCACCACCGGGGCACCGGTCTTGACCGCAATGCGGAAAGCACCGGCCTTGAACTCGCCTGCGCCGCCCTCTTCGCCCTTGTAGCGGGTACCCTCGGGGAAGATGACGAAGCTGCGGCCGCCCTCTACGATGGCGGTGGCATCGTTCAGTGCCCGCACCGAGGCGCGCACATCGTCACGCTGCACGAACACGCAGCCCAGCAGCTTCATCCAGCGGTTGAGCAGGGGAATCTTTTCCAGCTCCTCCTTGGCAAGGATGCCGTGGGGCTTTTCCAGCCCGGCCAGCAGCAAAGGGATGTCGTAGTAGCTGCGGTGGTTCGCCACGAACACGCAGGGGCGGTCTTTGGGGATGTTTTCCAGCCCTTCCACCGACAGGGACACACCGGTCACCTTTAAGATGCCCCGGCTCCAGCGGGGGATGTGCTGGTTCACGATCTGCTCCACAGTGGCGGTATCTCCGGCGGCTGCGGCGCGCTCGGCGCGGCGCAGGATGCCGTAATGCAGGATCATGTACCCGAACAGATAAATAAACATCGCAATGGTGCGAAGAATGCTCATAATGGTTTCCTCCTATTGCAAAAAAATGCCATTGTCATTGTAGCACACTTTGGGCAAAAAAGGGAGAGATAAATATTTTTTTACAATTAGCCCCGGTTGTATCTTGCAAAGTTGACAAAATACAGGTATATTTATATCTGTAAAGTTAGCACAATGGCACTTTCCAGACAAAACGCCTGCGGTGCCGGTGAAAAACGTAAGAGAGGTACCGCAGTTACTATGGGTCTTTTTCCTTCTGCCAATGATTTCAAGGCCGGTAAGGGCGTCGAAAAGGACGCTCCCCGCAAGACCGGCATCGGCCGCTTTTTTGAGCTTGTAGGCCGTGATATGAACGGCATGTTCCTTGCAAACCTGCTGACCTGCATCGGGTTTGCACCGGTCATCTGTCTGGTGTATATCGGCTTTTTGCAGAACAGCCTGCCGGTGATGCTGGGCAGCGCCGCCGTGGGCGGTCTGCTGGCCGGGCCCGCACTGGCCGGAATGTACGATACCGTCCTGCGCGCGCTGCGCGACGAGGCGGGCTACTGGTGGGTGACCTACCGCAAGGCCTTCAAGCGCAACTTCAAGGCCAGCCTTGTGCCCGGTGTGCTGTACACCGTGGTGGTCACGCTGCAAATTTTCCTCGTCTATTTCTGCTTTAATATGCTGTACCACGGCACCAATGTGGGCGTCCCGCTGTGGGTGGCTACGGTGCTCAATCTGGTGCTGTTCCAGATGCTGTTTGCCTATATGTGGCCGCAGGTGGTGCTGCTGGACCAGCCTTTGAGCCTGACCTTGAAAAACAGCATCAACTGCATGATCGCCTTTCTGCCCCACGCACTGGCTGCCGCCATCGTGCAGGTGCTGTTCTGGGGCGTGGTGATTTTGTGCATGCCACTGGGTCTTTTCCTGATGCTGATCTTCGGCTTCTGGTTCGTCACCGAGGTGTCCTGCCAGATCGTGTACGGCGATATCGACCGGGTGTTCCACATCGAGGAGAACATCCGCAAGCTGAAGGATGCCGAGCTGGAGGCCGCCCTGAAAGAGGACTACGCCGACGACGACACCCCGGAAGAATAAGCGATAAAACTGCGGAAAGGAGCGATGTCCCATGGAACAACGGAATAATCTTGTGCTGCAGGGGACAGAGACCTTTTCCCGCGGGCAGCTGGACAACCTTGCGCTGGAAAACGGCGCACTGGTGCTGGACAGCGTGGCCGGACGCAGCCTTTTGTACGGCAGCTACACCACCCCGGAATTCGCCATGCCGGCCTTCTGCAACCTGAACGTCAGCTGGAACGCCCATGCGCCCCGGGACACCATGGTGGAGGTGCGCTGCCGGGTGTACGCAGCAGGGGCGTGGACAAGCTGGATGAGCTTTGGCAAGTGGGCACCGGACTACCCCCGGTGCAGCGTGTCCAGCCAGAGCGAGGACGGCATGATCTTTTTGATGGGCGATACCGTCACGGTAGCCGCCCCGGGCGGCGGCACCGGCGTGCAATTGCAGGTGAACCTTTCCACCAACAACGATAAAGTCACCCCGGCGGTGCGTCTGCTGGCGGCGGCGGTGCGTCCCCTTGCGTGGGAAAAGCGCAACGGCCATGCGCTGAACCGGCGGCTCTATCTGCCGGAATACTGCCTTTCCGCCCATGACCCCAGCTTTGGGCGGGAGATGGATCTGCCGCTGGTCATGGCGGCGCTGATGAACCGCTGGGGCGAAGATATCTTGCCGGAAGAAGTGGCCTACGCCATGGAGGACGGCAGCACCCGCAGCACCGGCAACACCGCCTTTGCGGCGGCCGCCGCAGGCTGCTGCGGCTACCCCTGCTGGCAGGCATGGATGGACCTTGCTGACCTGCGGGAGCAGATCCACGACGGCTGCTCGGTAGCGGTGCAGGTGGAGCGACGGGTGCGCGGTCAGCGCGACCCGGTGCGGCTGTGGATGGGGCTGCACGGTTTTGGCCACGATGACGCTGTGATGGCAGATTTTGTGCTGCTGAACGACCCCACCGCCGATACCGACGGCGCAGTGAACTGCACCATGGCGCTGGTGGATTTTATGCGTTACTTTACCGGCAAGGCCATTGCCCTGCGGCCAAAGCAGCGGGAGACTGAGGCCGACCGTCCCCGGCGGCTGCGCTGCGAGCTGCGCGCCGGCACCCAGCCGGGCGTTTACTACTTTGAGCGGCGGGGAGAGCCCGCAGACCTGCCGGAGGATTTTTCCGGCTGGATCGCCTGCGCGCCCCACGATGGCGTGGCGCACGCCACCACCGCTCACCGCACCTTTTTGCGCTGTACCCGCACCGAGGACGGCGGGGTGCAGTTCCCGCCGGAGCTGCTGGCCGCAGGCGGGCGCTGCAGCGTGTATGCAGTGGACCAGACCGGCACTATGCGGGTAGCAGAGGTACGGCTGCCGAAGCCGAAGCCTGTACCTGCAAGCACAGAACCCAAAGCCAATGGCCAGACCGGGGACGCCCCGGCACAGCCGTAAGCTTTTTCAGGGCGATATATGAAACAGGAGGAACACATTATGGCAAAGACGATCATCACTTTGGGCCGTGAGTACTGCACCGGCGGACGCTACATCGCAGAGGACGTGGCAAATGCACTGGGCATCAAGCTTTACGACAAGGAGCTGATCACCATGGCAGCAAAGAACTCCGGCTTGTCGGAGGAGGCTGTTGCCGCCAGCGAGAAACGGCACACCCACAGCCTGCTGTACAGCCTGTACACCATGGGCAACGAGCTGCCGCTGGGCGATCAGGTGTTCATTCTGCAGAGCCGTATCATCAAGCAGCTGGCCGAGGAAGGCCCCTGCGTGATCCTTGGCCGCTGCGGTGACTACGTCCTGCGGGAGCGCAAGGACGTGCTGCGGGTGTTCGTGTATGCACCCAAGGAGTGGCGCTTGCAGTACGCCAAGACCAACCCCTTGGTAAAGGCCAAGGACGAAAAGGGCATCAAGGACGAGGTGGAAAAGACCGACCGCAACCGCTCGGCCTACTACAACTACTACACCCAGAACCGCTGGGGCGATGCCCACAACTACGATCTGGCCATCAACGCCGCCCTTGGCCGCGAGACCTGCGTGAAGATGATCTTAGACGCAGCCGCCGCAAAGGAAAAAACGCTGTGACCCCCGGCCAGACTCAATAAACAACGACAGAACGTGGGCAGGGCGCTTCTGCGCCCTGCCCACATTTCCGGCAAGGAGAAATCGTGAAAACAAATCAATCGCAGACCGCCCCCGGCGAGGTGCGGGAAAACATCATGGGCACCATGGAGATCAACCCCCTTTTGCTGAAACTCAGCATCCCGATGATGATCTCCATGCTGGTGCAGGCACTGTACAACGTGGTGGACTCGGTGTTCGTGTCTCATGTCAGCGAGAGCGCTCTTACCGCCGTATCGCTGGCCTTTTCATTGCAGAATGTCATGATCGCCGTGGGCGTGGGCACCGGTGTGGGCGTGAACGCCCTGCTGAGCAAGAGCCTTGGCGAAAAGAACCAGAGCCGCGCCAACGCCACCGCAGAAAACGGCATCTTTCTTTCCCTGTGCAGCTTTGCGGTGTTTTTTGTCATCGGCCTTACCTGCATGAAGCCCTACTTCTACGCCCAGACCAGTGACGCCGTCATCGCGCAGCAGGGCATCCAGTATTTGTCGGTGTGCTGCATCTTTAGTCTGGGTCTGTTCACTCAGACCATGGGCGAAAAGCTGCTGGCGGCTACCGGGCGCACCTATCTGAGCATGATCAGCCAGCTGGTGGGTGCCGTGGTGAACATCATTCTGGATCCCATCTTCATCTTCGGCTACTGCGGCGAGGCACTGTCCGGCACCACCGGCGCAGCGGTGGCAACGGTCATCGGTCAGTTCTGCGGCGCAGGCATGACGTTGTACTTCAACACCCGCAAAAACCCGGACATCCAGATCAGCTTCAAAGGCTTCCGTCCCAGCGCCAAGGCCATTGGCCGCATCTACACCGTGGGTCTGCCCAGCATCGCCATGCAGTGTGTGGGCAGCCTGATGACCTTTGGCATGAACCTGATCCTGATGGCCTTCTCCGCTACGGCGGTGGCGGTGTTCGGCGTCTACTTCAAGCTACAAAGCTTTGTGTTTATGCCCATTTTCGGTCTGAACAACGGCATGGTGCCCATCATCAGCTACAACTATGGTGCCCGCAGACCGAACCGTGTGAAAAAGACCATCAAACTGGCGGTGTGCTACGCCGAGGGCATCATGCTGGCAGGCTTCTGCATTTTCCAGTTCGCACCCCGGCAGGTGCTGAGCATCTTTGCCGCCAGCGACGCCATGCTTGCCATTGGCATCCCGGCCATGCGCATCATCTGCCTGCATTTCCTGCTGGCGGGCGTCAGCATCGTGCTCAGCTCGGTCTTTCAGGCGCTGGGCAACGGCGTCTTCAGCCTGATCGTTTCGGTCTGCCGCCAGCTGTTCGTGCTGCTGCCGGCAGCGTGGCTGCTGGCACAGACCGGCAGTGTCAACAATGTCTGGTGGGCCTTCCTCATTGCGGAATTTGTCAGTGTCCTGATGAGCCTGGCCTTCTATGCCCGTATCAACAAGACCACCATCGCACCCCTGTACCACTGACCCGGGTGTGGGCAGCGGCCCTGCAAACGAAAGGAACGTGATCTCTATGGTAAAAAAGCTGAAGTGGAATCTGATCCTCATGAGCCTGCTGTATGTCGGGCTGGGCATTTTTCTGGTCATGAAGCCCGGCACGGCGCTGAACATCGTCTGCTACGCGCTGGGCGGCGTGGTGCTGGCCTGCGCAGCGGTGCAGCTGATCCGCTACTTTGTGGTGGAGCGCGGGGTGTTCCAGAGCCAGCTTACCCTGATCTCCGGCCTTATCTGCCTTGCACTGGGTGTTTTTCTGCTGCTGCGCAGCGATATCGTGGTAAGCATTTTGCCCATCGTGTTCGGCCTGTTCGTCATCTTTGACGCCATTGGCCGGGTGCAGAACGCTTTGGACCTGCGCCGCTGCGGCTACGACAGCTGGAAGGGCTTTCTGCTGCTGCCGGTGCTCAGCGTGGTGCTGGGCGTCATCCTGATCGCAAACCCCTTCGGCGCCATGGAAACGCTGGTGATGGCCATCGGCGTCATCCTGATCGTGGAGGGCGCCATCAACCTGCTCAGCGCTCTGTACACCATCCTTGCAGTGCGCCGCTTTGCAAAGCTGCACCCGGAGACCCAGTCTGTGCTGGAAAGCATTACCGGCGAGGATCTGAACGGTGACGGCGTTGTCGCCCCGGACGTGGCCCGCACCGATGCAGAGGCTACCGCCGTGGAACTGGACCATGTGGACGAGAGCGCCACCGTGGAACAGGAGGAGCGGGAGTAAAGAATAAACCCTCTCAGTCAACGCCGTCAGGCGTTGACTGAGAGGGTTCTACACCAATTATCAAGAAAAGGAAAAAGGAACAAAATCATGGAAAAGTACGATCTGATCATCGTGGGTGCGGGCCCTGCCGGCATCTTTACCGCTGTGGAGCTGTTGCGTCACGGCAGCAAAAAGAAGATGCTGCTGGTGGAAAAGGGCAAGCCGGTGGAAAAGCGCCACTGCCCCAAGGCAGAGGTAGGCCACTGCGTCAACTGCCGCCCCACCTGCGCCATCACCACCGGCTTTTCCGGTGCGGGCGCGTTCTCGGACGGCAAGCTGAGCCTGTCCTATGAGGTGGGCGGCGACCTGCCCACCCTCATCGGGGAGGAGTTTGCGCAGGAGCTCATCGACTACACCGATAAGATCTATCTGGAGTTCGGCGCCGACCCCCATGTGGAGGGCATCTACACCGGTGAGGACATCAAGGAAATCCGCAAAAACGCCATCCATGCGGGTCTGAAGCTGGTGGACTGCCCCATCCGCCATCTGGGTACCGAGAAGGCACAGGAGCTGTATCTGGCCATCCAGAACTATCTGGCGGATAACGGCGTGGAGATGCGCTTCAATACCGAATGCGAGAACATCATTCTGGAAGAGGAAGGCTGCAAGGGCGTGCTGCTGAAGGATGGCGACAGCCTGCTGCCTGTGTACGCGGACGAGGTGGTCATCGGCACCGGACGCCGCGGCGCAGACTGGCTGGAAAAGCTCTGCGCAGAGCACCACATTGCCCACAAGCCCGGCACGGTGGACATCGGTGTGCGTGTGGAGTGCCGCAATGAGGTGATGGAAAAGGTGAACAAGGTGCTGTATGAGTCCAAGCTCATCGGCTACCCGAAGC
>OFMV01000892.1_pt1 | contig 25418 bp, 17 predicted proteins | sample 1541881 | NCBI WGS metagenome assembly OFMV01 (sample SAMN04209220, study PRJEB22552) | human gut metagenome | biome: gut; material: feces | host: Homo sapiens | place: USA: Oklahoma
GAAGGAAGGGCTTTCCATTACGATGGAAGAACTGGTGGCTGAAAATCCGGACTGCGTTATTACACGCGCTAACATTGCACGTTTCCTGTATGAACATGGTCAGATCAAGAGTGTCCGCGAAGCCTTCGACCGCTATATCGGCGACCACTGCAAATGCTATGTCGGCAGGTTGAAAGTCGCTTCCACCGATGCCGTGCGTCTCATCAAAGAAGCCGGAGGTACTGCCATTTTAGCTCACCCTCTGCTCTACGGTCTGAGTAACACCAATCTCCAGAAAATGATCGACGAGCTGAAACCGGTGGGACTTGACGGGTTAGAAGCAATCTACTCCACCTACACCACCGGAGAAGAACAGCAGATGAAACGTCTTGCAAGGGAAAACGGACTGCTTATCAGCGGCGGCTCTGATTTCCACGGCTCAAACAAACCGGATATCGCTCTTGGCAGAGGACGGGGACATCTGTATATTCCTTACTCTGTTTTAGAAACGATAAAAGCCGGCAGATAAAAAAAGGAAGCTTACATATCAACGGTAAGCTTCTCTTTTTTTATAAAATAAACTTCTCAATCACTTCCGCGATTGCATCATGATTATTATCATTTTCCGTAACATAATCAGCGGCTTTCTTGATATCATCGATCCCGTTCTTCATAGCAATGCCAATATGTGCGGATTGGATCATCGGAATGTCGTTCTGCTCATCTCCAATCGCAACCGTGCTGGTATGTGGAATATTTAACAATTTCACCAGATACTGTGCGCCGGTTCCTTTGTCCGTGTCGACCGGACAATACTCCAGATACTCTTTACAGGAGAAAAAGGAGTTGCATTTTCCTTTCGCCCAGGCAGCATTTGCTTTCTGGAAACGTTTTAATTTTTCATCATCCTCCAGATGGATCAGAATGACTTTCTGAGGTTCCGAATCCAGACAATCCGAAATTCTTCTTGTGAGTTTGTAGGTCATATGAGAACGCTCAACATAATAATCCAGTTCTTTTGTGTGCCGTTTTGTCACAATGTCTACGGTATTGTAGGTCTGCGCATAGATGCCGGCTTTATACGCCCGGTCAAAAATCTCCTGCGCAACCTCGATTGGAAGTGCACTTTTATAAAGCACACGGTCTGCCGCACAGTCATAGATCACTGCCCCGTTAAAGGCGATCATATAGCATCCCGGACTGGTCAGTCCAAGATCCTTTGCAACAATCCTGCCCGACTCTACCGGTCTTCCGGTTGCAAGAACAAAATAGTGTCCACGCTCTAACATTTTCTGTATTGCAGCCCGGTTCTTTTCAGAAATCGACTTATCATCACACAATAATGTATGATCCAGATCTGCAAATAAAATTTTATTATTCATAGCCATCCTCCCTCACACAATAACTGCTCTTTCCGTACTGCTATTTATTCTACAGGTTCTGCCGGGATAAACACTCTTCCCTGATATCCATGAGATGGTTTTGAAACATTTTCCATTGCCTCCCTGCAGAAAACATCCTGAGATGACAACGCAATCTTTCCGCGTCTGTCTACCTTCTCGTAATTGCCGTCAGCATGCAGCACATGTGCCTTTAAAGTGTCTGCCAGTTCCACATCCAGAATATGTCTGACACGTTTTTTCAGTTCATCATCTAATACCGGGAATAAAATCTCCACTCGTCTGTCTAAGTTACGCGGCATCCAGTCGGCACTTCCCATGTAAAGTTCTTCTTCTCCATCATTGAAGAAATAGAAGATCCGGCTGTGCTCTAAGAAATTTCCAACGATCGAACGGACTTCAATATTCTCGCTCACCCCTGGGATCCCGACTTTTAAGCAGCAGATTCCACGGACGATCAGCTGGATCTTAACACCTGCTGCAGACGCGTCATAAAGGGATTCAATGATTCCCGAATCACAGAGCGAATTCATTTTTGCAATGATCTTTGCAGGTTTTCCCTCTTTTGCATGCTTCGTCTCACGGCGGATCAGCTTTGTGAACTTCGTGCGAAGCCAGATCGGTGCAACCGCAAGTTCATTCCATGACAATGGTTCGGAGTAGCCGGACAACATATTGAATACGGCAGTTGCATCCTCTCCGATCGCACCGTCACAGGTAAAAATACCACAGTCTGTATATAACTTTGCTGTGGAGTCGTTGTAGTTACCGGTTCCAAGATGCACATAACGACGGATACCATCTTCCTCCCTCCGGACAACCAGCGCTATTTTGCTGTGGGTTTTCAGTCCAACCAGACCATAGATAACATGGCAGCCAGCCTGCTCTAATTTTTTTGCCCAGACAATGTTATTTTCCTCATCAAACCGGGCCTTTAACTCCACTAAAACAGAAACCTGCTTGCCGTTTTCAGCCGCCTGTGCCAATGAAGCAATAATTGGTGAATTGCCGCTGACACGGTAAAGCGTCTGTTTGATGGCAAGTACATCCGGATCCACAGATGCCTGACGTATAAAATCAACCACCGGATCAAACGTCTGGTATGGATGATGCAAAAGGATATCTCCTTTTCGGATCTCATCAAAAATATTTTCCCCCGGTACGATCTCCGGCACGCGCTGTGGCGTGTAAGGCTCATTCCGCAGATCGTCACAGCCTTCTAATCCATACATTTTCATCAGGAATGTGAAATCAATTGGTCCGTTGATCTGGAAAATATCCTGTTCTGCCACTTTTAATTCATCTTTTAAGAAGTTTAACAGCTTTTTGTCAATGCCATCCTCCACTTCCAGACGGATAACCTCGCCCCACTGACGCATTTTTAACTGTTTCTGAATCTCTTTTAACAGGTCAGCCGCCTCATCTTCATCGATCGACAGGTCGGCATTCCGCATGACACGGTAAGGATATGCACAGAGTACATCGTAGTTTAAAAACAATTTATCAATATTCCGCTCAATGACCTGCTCCAATAAAATGAAGGTCTTTTCATTTCCATCTTCCGAAGGGATATGTACCAGGCGTGGCAACACGCTTGGAACCTGAACGGTTGCAAATTCAATTTCCTCTTTTTCTGCTTTTCCTTTTTTCTTGGAAAGAAGTGCTGCAATGTTCAATGTCTTGTTCCGGATCAGCGGAAACGGTCTTGAGGCATCCACTGCCATCGGGGTGAGTACCGGATATACATTGTCTTCAAAATATCGGTCCACAAACGCAGCCTGTGACTCACTCAGATCTTCAAACGCATCTATCACAACGATCCCATGCTGGTGCATAAGCGGTACAAGAGAACGGTTATAGGTATTGTACTGAAGTGTGACAAGCTCTCTTGTACGCTCATTGATCTTCTCTAACTGTTCTGATGCTGACATTCCGGCAATGTCTTTTTTCTTATAATTGGCGTGTACCATATCCTTCAGGGAAGCGACACGCACCATAAAAAATTCGTCCAGATTTGACGAAGTGATACTGACAAACTTTAATCGTTCCAGAAGCGGAATGGATTTATCTCTCGCCTCGTTTAATACACGGTGATTAAATTTCAGCCAGCTCAATTCCCTGTTTTCATAATATTCCGGTTTTTTAAAATCCTGTTCTTTCTCCATAAGATAAACCTAGCCTTTCCATTGGTTGTCTGTCAGCCGTAGACTCTCTTTTCTTTGATCACCGGCTTTATACTGAATACATTTTCAAAGTATGCCGTTTTGGCATCAAACAGTGCTTTTTCCAAAGCAATATCATCCATTGTCTCAATTGTGATCACAAGTTCTCTTCCCTTGACTGCCGCCTTTACATTCTTAAACTTCTGCTTGTGGCTCCGGTCCATTGCATTGGATACACGAAGGATTGCAGAAAGTTTTGCAACGGTCAGATAACTGTCATGATCCAGTTTATCTGCGAGATCTTCATAGTCAGGAAGCGGCCATGTATTATATAATACTGTGTTTGCAATGATCTCACGCTCTTTGTGTGTCAGTCCGATAATCTCGGAAGCCATAATAATATCATAGGAGCAGGACGGACCGTTGGCAAAACTGATATATTTTCCGCAGTCATGTAAAATGGCAGCCACCTGTAAAAGCAGCCGTTCTCTTCTGCCAAGTCCATGTACTTTTTTCATCGTATCAAAAATAAGGGTTGCCATCTGCGTCAGTGCATCAATATGTGGGGTGTAACTCATGTAACGCTCGGAAAGATTTCTTGCGGCAGATAAGACATCCGCCTCAAAATCATGTTCCACCCGGATCATATTATTCTTCTGTGCATAGTGGAATGCGATACCATCGCTGACATTTGTTCCCGGTGCCCAGAGACTCTCTGCGCCGATGCTCTCCGCCATGCATTTAAAGATCATCATATATGGAATGACAAGCGCATCACTCTCATTCGAAAGGTTCAATTCCTCTGAGATTTCCTCTAATGTCTTCTCATCCAGCTTTCTGATGTACTTTAAGAACTTTGCTGCCTCTATGGTATTGTCTTCCTTGTTTTTTTCTACTTTTCTGCTGATCTCTGATATATAATCACCGATGATGATCAGGTATTTGATCTTCGTCTCCTGAAGATACATAGCTTTAAAAACTTCAAGTTCCTTGTCAACAAGTTCTTCTACCTGAAGTTCATACTGTGCCAGATTATTACTTTTTCTTGCAAGCTGCTCCCGCATACGCATGGTGCCGAGTGCCAGATGCTGTGTTGTGACTACTTTTCCCTTTGAGAATACCGTGATCTGCATACCGCCGCCTCCGGCATCCACAACTGCTGCACCTTTCTGGATCATACGCTCAAAATCTTCCCGCATGGCAACCGATTTATAACTGATAAAGCGATGCTCAGAGTTACTTAAAACTTTTACGAGAAGTCCTGTCCGGATGCGGATCTGGTCTAAGATAAAAAGTTCATTTTCAGCGTTTCTCAAGGCTGCGGCAGCATACGCTTCGTAACTGTCCACCCGGTAGCCGTCCATGATCTTTTTGTACTCGGCAAGCGTATCACACAGCGCCTCCACAAGTTCATATCCGATACTTCCCTTGGAATATGCATCTCTTCCGAGCTCAATCCTGCTCCGGATATAATCAATGTCACGTATTTTCTTCTTTCCTGAAATCTCAAATATTTTAATACTTACTTCATAAGAACCGATATAAATTGCTGCGAATGTATGGATCACCAGATGTCTGCCTCCTCATTTCTTTTGTATATCTCTATTATACCAATTTTTTATTCTTTTCCAAGTAAATAGTTGATAAATTGCTGCGCTGTCCTGCCGGATAATCCGCCGTGGGAAAGCTCCCATTTATTGGCCTCAGCAAGCAAAGTGTCCTCATCCATGGAAACCTGATATTTTTCTGCAAGTACTTTGACAATATTCTGGAATTCCTTCTTATTCGGTGCGCCAAAGTAGATGGAAACACCAAATCTTGCATACAGGGATAATTTTTCCTGTACAGTATCGGAAGTATGCATATCCTCACGCACTTCCTCTTTATCCGAAAATGTTTCACGGATCAGGTGGCGTCTGTTGGAGGTTGCATAGATCAGTACGTTGTCCGGTTTTTTCTCAAGACCGCCCTCGATCACTGCCTTCAGATATTTATATTCGATCTCAAACTCTTCAAAAGAGAGATCGTCCATGTAAATAATGAACTTGTAATTGCGGTTTTTGATCTGTGCGATGACATCATTCAGATCACAGAACTGGTGCTTGTACACTTCGATCAGACGTAAGCCTCTGTCATAGTACTGGTTTGCAATGGCTTTGATACTGGTGGATTTTCCGGTTCCGGCATCCCCATATAACAGGCAGTTATTTGCCTGCTTTCCGTTGACAAATGCTTCCGTATTGTCGATGAGTTTCTGTTTTGCAAGCTCATAGCCGACCAGATCGTCTAATTTCACATGGGCAATATTTGTGATCGGCACGATCTCCACCTCTTCCTTTTCCCTGTGCTGAATGCGGAATGCCTTGTGAAGTCCGAGTTTACCAACGCCAAAATCTTTATAAAATGCCGTCACTGCATCTTTAAATCCGGACACATCTGTGGAAGCTTCCAGCTTTAACTTCAACTCATTGATGCGCTCCTTGATCCTCTTATTAAAAATCTTTCCGCTCCCTGTCATGCTCTGATAATCAGTGATGGCATCCATACAGTCCATCTCAAAATAAGAGGCAAGTTTTCCAAAATCAAAATCAAACAGCGATTTGATGATCTCAAAGTCATGCAATACGATCTGATTGACAGAGCCCTCCACTTCGCCGCGGATCTCACAGGCTTTGCTGTAAGCATTCTCATTATTTACAAGAAGAAATGCCAGAAAACTGTGCCACAGATTCCCCTCAAAGCCATGACTCACTGCCAGTTCCATTAACTGGTTCAAACTCTCATACAATAGAGACTCCACATCCTCTTTATTATAATATTCATTTTCATAATTCTCCATGATCCAGGTCATGTTATAAAATAATTTTCCATTTTCAAAATCTTTATATAAAATTAAATTCTTTGGACTTTTCATCAGTTTATTCATTCCCTTCTGCACTCACATAATTGCCAAGTATTTTCAAACGGATCGTCTCCTCTGTCAGCCCCCGCAGCGCATTCTGTACGGCTACATCATTGAGGTTTCCCTCAATGTCAACAAAGAAGCGGTACTCCCACGCTTTTCCCTGCACCGGTCTGGACTCGATCTTATTCATGTTGATTCCGTTGTAGATAAAATGGGACAGCTTATGGTACAGCGAACCGCTCTCATGCGGAACTTCAAAAGAGATACTGATCTTATTGGCTCTCGATTCAAAAATCTTCTTGTTCGCCACAATGATAAACTTTGTGTAATTGTTTTTATTGTTCTGGATCGCCTTGTCGAGCACTTTCAGACCATAAATGTCCGCAGTCAGGGTGCTTGCGATCGCTGCCTTGTTCTTTTTTCCATCTTCTTTGATCTTCTGGGCGGACATCGCAGTATTTTTCAGACTGTGCTTTTCCCAGTCTCTGTGGCTCTCAAGGTATTTCGAGCACTGCATCAGCGCCTGTGGGTGGGAATAAATGTCGGTGATATCGTCCATGTCTGCTTCCGGCAGACCTAAAAGAGCATGGTCGATACGGATGATCTGCTCTCCCACGATATAATTATTGTATTCCACCATAAGATCATAGTTCTCGGAAACGATTCCGGCAGATGAATTCTCAATTGGGAATACAGCGTAATCGGCCTCTCCGTTTTGGATGGCTTCCATCGCATCCCGCCACGTATCCACATGATAACTGTCTGCATTCTCCCCGAAATACTCATTCAGCGCAAGCTGTGAATATGCGCCTTCCGTTCCCTGAAATACGATTTTAGCATTTTTGTAATTCAGATGATCTACTTCTTTAAAATCGGTTTTTTCCGTCTGACCATGTTCTGTCAGTAGCTGATACTGACGCTTCCGGCTCATGGACATGATCTGCTCGAACAGTTCACGGATACCATGTTTTAAAAATGGCGTAGTTCCTTTTCTGCTCAATGTTTCCAACTTGGAAACCTCACGCTGCTTGTCAAATACTTTCTTTCCCACAGCAATTTTATATTCAGCAACTTCCTCTGAAATTGCCATTCTGCGTTCATACAGATCTACGATCTGACTGTCGATCTGATCGATCTCATCTCTTAGTTCCAATAAATCTCTCATAAAAAATCCAAGCCTTTCCATTTATTATTTATAATATATTACATTCACAGTTTGCTTGCAAGAGAACACTTGCGTCATGGTATACAGAAATGCTATACTTTTTATAGATAAAGATTATAAATCAAAGAGGTGATTTACTTATGAAAAAAATTTGGAAATGGCTGCTTTTTGTGTTGGTGATCCTTCTTGCTGCCGGGTGTGTTTTCCTCTACCGGTACATAAACCGCATTCGGTATAATGACGGTTATGTCAACGGCAACACTGCGGGAAATCTGTATAACGAAGGATATTTCTGTGAAAAAGATGGTATTGTCTACTTTGCCAACCCTGCCGACAACTACTGTCTGTACTCCATGAACCCGGACGGCACAAACATCAAAAAGTTAGAGGATCAGAGTGTCAGCTACATCAACGTGGATGACCACTACATTTATTACTGTAAACTTAAGGGAAAAAGCGCTGATTCGTTTTCCTTCCTCCCGGTCAATACCAACAGCTTATGCCGGCTGGACATTGACGGAAAAGGAAAACCTGAAATTTTAGATGATGATCCGTGTATGTATGCTTCCCTGGTTGGAAATTATCTGTACTATCTGCATTATGATACCACTGATGCAACCACGCTGTACAAAGTCAAAATTGATGGCAAGGAAAAAGAGCAGGTAGAAAAACAGTCCTACTTTACCGCAAGTACCGATGGACAATATATTTATTATAACGGACTGACAGACAATCATAATATCTATGAGATGGACACTTCCAATGACCACGCAAAAGTCATCTATGAGGGGAACTGCTGGATGCCGGTGAAAGACGGAAACAATCTTTATTTTATGGACTGTGAAAACGATTACCGCATTGCCAAAGTCGATCTGACAAATGGTGAAAAAACGCTGGTCACGGACTGCCGTGTCGACTGCTATAATGTCACAGGCGATAAAATCTTTTTTCAGAAAAATGATAAGACAAATCCGGCCATCTGTTGTATTAATACAGATGGAAGCAATTATCAGGAATTAAAAGAAGGCAACTACACTGCCATTAATGTAACTTCCACTTATGTCTATTTTAAAGATTTTACGACCAAAACCCCTTATTATACATCTGTTGCTGCCCCGGGCAATGTACAGATTTTCAATCCGTAAGCAGGCGTTGTTACAATGCAATTTTTTACAAAAAAAGAAACGTCAGGAAACTTCATTTTTTCCTGGCGTTTCTTTATCCCGCAAAACAAATATTTATGCAAAATCAAATAACGACAACTGATTGGACTCCGGCATATCGCCCAGCAGTCCAAGATCTGCCATAAGATCAATGGTAGATTTCGTCACCTTGGTTCTCTGGCGGAAATCATCTTTGGATAAGAATTTTCCGTCTTTTGCTGCTTCCGCAACCGCGATTGCAGCATTGTCGCCCATACCCTCGATCGTATTTAACGCCGGCATAAGTTTTCCATCGATGATCTGGAAACGATCCGGCAGTGCACGGTAAATATCAATTGGCGTGAAATCAAAGCCTCTCGCATACATCTCCTGCACAATCCGCATATCACGGTAGACATCCTGCTCTTTTTTGGAAAGAGAATCTTTTCTTCTTGTGTAATCCTTATAAAAATATTCCAGACGCTCTTTTCCCTGACACATGATCTCATAGTTGAAACCGGTCGCACGAATGGAAAAATATGCTGCATAATAGGCGAGTGGATAAAAAACTTTACAGTATGCAATACGCCACGCCATCATAACGTAGGCAGCCGCATGTGCTTTCGGGAACATATACTTGATCTTTAAACACGAATCAATATACCATTCCGGTACATTATGTGCCCGCATCTCTTCCTTCCATTCTTCCTTTAATCCCTTACCTTTTCGAACAGACTCCATAATGGTAAAGGACTGCTCACTGTCAAGTCCCATACTGATCAGATAAATCATAATATCATCACGGGTACAGATTGCAGTAGAAATCGTTGCAATCCCCTGCTCAATTAAAGTCTGTGCATTTCCCAACCACACATCCGTACCATGCGAAAGTCCTGAAATTCGGATCAGATCCGAAAATTCGGTCGGTTTCGCATCAATAACCATCTGCATCGCAAAATCTGTTCCAAACTCCGGGATTCCTAAACATCCCAGGGGAATACCGTTGATGTCTTCCGGTTCTACTCCCAATGCAGAGGTATTCATAAACAGCGACATGACTGTCTGATCGTCCAGAGGGATCGTCTGTGGATCAAGTCCTGTCAAGTCCTGTAACATACGGATCATGGTCGGATCATCGTGTCCGAGAATGTCCAGTTTTAATAAGTTATGGTCGATGGAATGGTAATCAAAATGAGTCGTAACCGTTGCAGTCGTCATATCGTTTGCCGGATGCTGTACCGGAGTAAACGTATTAATCTCCTCGCCCACCGGAAGAACAACGATACCTCCCGGATGCTGTCCGGTCGTTCTCCGGACGCCGACACATCCCTGTACAATACGGTCAATCTCACAGTTTCTCTTGTGAATTCCACGCTCTTCATAATAATTTTTGATATATCCAAATGCAGTCTTATCCGCAAGTGTACCAATCGTTCCGGCACGGAATGTCTGTCCGTAACCGAAAATAACCTCACAGTAAGCATGGGCTTTACTCTGATACTCACCGGAAAAGTTTAAGTCGATATCCGGCTCTTTATTTCCCTTGAATCCAAGGAAGGTCTCAAATGGAATATCAAATCCATCTTTTACCAGCTTTTTGCCACACACCGGACAAATCTTATCCGGCATATCACAACCACTTCTTCCGGAAAATGCCTTGACTTCCGGTGAATCAAAATCGCTGTATTTGCAATATTCGCAACGGTAATGCGCCTGCAATGGATTTACCTCCGTGATACCGGACATGGTCGCTGCAAAAGAGGAACCTACCGAACCACGGGAACCTACAAGGTAACCATCCTCGTTCGACTTCCATACAAGCTTCTGTGCGATAATATACATTACCGCATATCCATTGGAAATAATCGAATTTAATTCTCGGTCAAGCCGCTCCTTTACGATCGGAGGCAGTTCTTCACCATACATGCTGTGCGCCTTGTTATAGCAGATATCACGGAGCATCTGATCCGAATTCTCGATAAACGGCGGACACTTATCCGGTCTTACCGGTGCAATCTTCTCACACATATCCGCAATTTTGTTTGGATTTGTAATGACGACCTCTTCTGCCTTGGCACTTCCAAGATATTCGAATTCCTTTAGCATTTCTTCGGTTGTTCGAAGATATAACGGTGCCTGCTCGTCAGCATCCTTAAATCCCTTTCCGGCCATAATAATACGGCGGTAGATTTCATCTTCCGGGTCAAGGAAATGCACATCGCAGGTAGCCACCACAAGCTTGTTAAATTCTTCCCCAAGTTTGCAGATCCTGCGGTTGATATCCTGCAGCTCTTCCATCGTATTCACTGGCTCCTTGTCACTGCGCAACATGAACTCATTGTTTCCAAGTGGCTGTATCTCCAGATAATCATAGAACTTTACAAGTCTTATGATCTCTTCCTGCGGTCTTCCGCCCACAATCGCACGGTATAATTCTCCAGCTTCACAGGCAGAGCCTAAAAGAAGTCCCTCTCTGTATTTGACAAATTCACTTTTTGGCACACGTGGCCTCTTATTATAATACGTGAGATGTGAAAGTGAAACCAGACGATACAGATTGATACGTCCGATGTCATTTGTCGCCAGAATAATTGCATGGTAGGTCGGCATTTTCATGACCGTTTCCGGGGAGGTGGAAACCATATGGTTCACATCATCGAGATTTTCCATACCGCGTTCTTTTAACATCTCAATAAATTTCACAAAAATTTCTGCTGTACAGGCAGCATCGTCAACTGCACGATGATGGTTTTCCAGTGAGACATTCAATGCCTTTGCAACGGTATCGAGTTTAAAACGATTCAGGTTCGGCAGCAGAATTCTGGCAAGAGCCACTGTATCTATGATCGTAAACTCTCTCTCTATCCCCTGATCCTTGCAGTTTTTCTTAATAAAACTCATATCAAATTCCGCATTGTGGGCAACCATGATCGCACCATCGCAGAACTTCATAAATTCCGGCAGAATCTCCTCAATCTTCGGTGCATCAATGACCATATCATCCTTAATTGAGGTCAATTCCTCGATTCGGAATGGAATTGGCACTTCCGGGTTTACAAATGTCGAAAAGCGGTCTGTAATGACACCACCGACTACTTTCACTGCACCGATCTCAATAATCTTATTCTTATCCGGGCTGAAACCGGTCGTCTCCAAGTCGAACACCACAAAGGTTTCATCGAGGCTCTGTCCTTTCGAATCTGTGATAATATCCTTCAAGTCGTCCACCAGATACGCTTCCACACCGTAGATAACCTTAAAATCGTCATCCGGACTCAGTGCATGGTTTGCATCCGGGAATGCCTGTACATCGCCGTGGTCGGTGATCGCAATCGCCTTATGTCCCCATTTCATGGCACGCTTTACGATGTCTTTACACTCGGACACACCATCCATATCACTCATCTTTGTATGACAGTGCAATTCCACACGCTTCTCCGGACTGGTGTCCATACGGGTGGTCGTAAAGTCTGCAATCTTCTTAATTCCAACGATCGAACCGATTGTTAATTCACTGTCAAACTTATCGATTGTCGTGACACCTTTGATTTTTAAGAATGCCCCTTTTTTCAGATTGCCAAGAAGCTCATCCCTGTCTTCATTTCTTGTAAATATTTTCAGGACAATGGAATCCGTAAAATCTGTGACCGACATGATAATGATTGTCTTTTCGTTACGGATCTCCCTCGTCTCAACCGTCATGACCTGACAGCGGATGGTAACTTCACCCATCTCACCCACGATTTTCTCCAATGGGATGGTTTCTCCATCCTCAATATCACGACCGTAAATTACATCCGGATTATCGGATTTTTTACCTCCGCCAAAGCCACCGCCATCATAACGTTTTTTAAACTCTTTCCGTGGTCCGTCATATGTTTTTTTTGCAGTATTTCCTGCACCATTTGCAGATTTTGCATCGTTTTTTGCAGGTTTTACGGCGTTTCCACCACCTGTAGAACCACTGTCTCCAGATGTTGTAGTCTGACCGGAAGCTGCACTTTTTTCATTGGCATCTGAAGCAACTGCAACTGTCTCTCCGTCCTCATCCTTCAAATTGATATTTTTTAATATATTTTTGATTTCAAACTGAATCTGAAGATCACTGTTTTTCTTGTACCTGCTCTCTTTTGGTTCCTCAAAGTCAAGGTCAACAATCAGGTTCATGCCACAGCGCTCACACACGATTTTCTCTAAAAATTCCACAATTTCATGGGAGCGTGTCTGTGCAATGATCGTATTTTCCAGCACAAGATGCAGATGACTGTCATCCGTAAATTCCATTTTGGAGGCACGGAGCAGATTGTATTCCATCAGACTGTAGGCTTTTAACTCTTCTAAAATACTGTCCTTATACATATCCATCAGCGTGCGGGCGGTATACTGCTCGGAGAGCTGATACTTTTCGATAATACGGACATTCATCCGTTTTCCCTTAAATATCTGCTCCTCAATGGATTTTTCTAACTGCGTAATGTTATTTTTATGTATGAGATGACTGCCCAAAAGATAGACACGGATATGATCTCTCTCATGATTCATCCCTACCTTGGTAACTTCCATCTCAGATAAAATTTTCTTCATATCCCCGGACACATCCAGTGTCGGAAAGACATCAAAAAATAGTTTTGCCATAATTATTCATTCCAATGTAACAGTTCATAGCGGAGTGCCTCTAAAAGTTCTGACTCCGGCACTTTTTTGAATACTTCGCCATGTTTGATAATAAGTCCTTCTCCGATTCCTCCGGCGATTCCGATATCTGCCTCTTTTGCTTCTCCCGGGCCATTAACAACACATCCCATAACGGCAACTTTAATGTCAAGAGGAATGTCAGCAACCATATTTTCTACCTGATTGGCCAGCTGGATCAGATTGATCTGTGTTCGTCCACAGGTAGGACAGGATACTACTTCCACACCACCCTGACGGAGTCCAAGTGTTTTTAAAATTAATTTGGCAGATTTGATCTCCTCTAATGGATCTCCTGTCAGGGAAACCCGGATCGTGTCACCGATTCCCTGATGTAAGATCAATCCAAGTCCGATGGCTGACTTGATATTACCGCTGATGATCGTACCGGCTTCCGTGATCCCGACATGCAGTGGATGATCGGTCTGGCTTGCGATCAGTTCATGCGCTTTCACACACATCATAACATCCGAAGATTTGATACTGATGACAAGATTATCATATCCCATATCTTCAATCAGTTTTACTTTATCCAAAGCACTTTCTACCAGTCCCTCAGCCGTCACTCCATGGTATTTCTCCACCAGATTTTTTTCTAAGGAACCACTGTTTACCCCTACACGGATTGGAATGTTGCGCTCTTTTGCGACATCCACCACTGCCTTTACACGCTCCGCGCTTCCGATATTGCCAGGGTTGATGCGGATCTTGTCTGCTCCATTCTCCATTGCTGCAATTGCAAGACGATAGTCAAAATGAATGTCTGCAACGACCGGAATCTGCACCTGTTTTTTTATCTCCTTTAATGCCTTCGCTGCATCCATCATAGGCACTGCACAGCGGATGATATCACATCCGGCAGCTGTAAGCTGATTGATCTGTGCGGCAGTTGCCTCCACATTCTCGGTTTTTGTATTGGTCATAGACTGGATCAAAATCGGGTTGCCGCCGCCAATGATGCGGTTGCCGATCTGCACTGTTTTTGTCATTGTTCTTCTCCCTTTCGTATAAATTCTTACTGGATAATTGCGAAACTTTTTCTAATCTATATAAACAACTTACGAATGTCGTTAAACATGATCAGTATCATGAGTGCAAACAATATCATGATACCGGCAAAATGTACCATGCCCTCTTTTTCCGGGTCAACTTTTTTGCCACGGATCGCCTCTACCAGCAAAAATACAAGTCTTCCACCGTCGAGTGCCGGGAGTGGCAGAAGGTTCATGACACCAAGGTTCGCAGAAAGCAGGATACTGATATACAGCATTTGCAGGAATGCATAGAAGTAGCCGTAGGAAACACTCTGCTCATAGCTGTCTCCGATTGCACTGACAATTCCTACCGGACCACTCATATCATTGACGGTAACGCCTCCGGTAAAGAGCATCTTTAAGCTTCCAAGTGTCGTATAGATCCAGTACTCCACCTCGTAAGCACTGTATTTTGCCAGCGTGAATACATTGTTTGTTGTCTTCTCTCTGGCTGCCATTCCAATAAATCCATATAAATATCTTCCGGTGGTCTCATCATATTTTGGAGTGAGTTCCGTTGTGTAACGTTCTCCATCCCGCTCATAAGTTACTTTCACCGGTTCTCCGGCATGGTACATGGAATATGCACTCACCTCACGGTAAAAATGAATATGTTTATTTCCCATTTTTACAATCGTATCACCTGCCTGAAGTCCCGCTTCCTCTGCGGCATAACCCTCACTCACATCTGAGAGTACCGGAAGATCATATCCGGTGCAGCAGACAAGAATAAAAGAGAAGATAAAGGCCATGATAAAATTAAAAATTGGTCCCGCAGCTACAACGCTGATCCTTGCCCAGACAGATTTGTTGTTAAACGCTTTGTTATCCTGGCTTTCCGAATCCTCTCCCTCCATCATGCAGGCTCCTCCAAATGGAAGCAGTTTGATGGAGTATTTTGTCTCACCTTTCTGGATTCCGAAAAGTGTAGGTCCTAATCCAAGTGAAAATTCATTGACACGGATTCCATTTGCCTTTGCAAGCAAAAAATGTCCCAGTTCATGAAACAGGATAATAATGCTGAATATCAGTAATGCGATAATAATTTTCATGTAAAAAACCTTTCCTGATGTCTTGTTGCATTTTTAAATGCGTTTTATTTTGCACTCATCTTTTTTTCAATAAACTCATAAGCAGCTGCTTCTGTCCCCAAAATTTCATCCACATCCGGATGATCGATAAACTCTGCATTTTCCATACATGCCTCGATCAACTCTGTGATCTCCGGATAAGAAATCTTCCGGTCTAAAAACAGACTGACCGCTTTCTCATTGGCAGCATTGTACACAGTCGGAATATTTCCGCCCTTTTCCATTGCCTGATATGCAAGTGCAAGCCCGCGAAATGTATCGGTATCCGGCTTCTCGAAGGTAAGATCTGCAATTTCAAACAGATCCAGTCTCCTGCCCGAAAGATTCCGGCGCTCCGGATAATAAAGTGCATACTGGATTGGAAGTCTCATATCCGGCGTGCCAAGCTGTGCGATCACTGCTCCATCCTGATACTCTACAGCAGAATGAATGACACTCTGCGGATGTACTACAACCTGAATCTGATCTAAAGCCACATCAAAGAGCCATTTTGCTTCCATCACTTCCAGTCCTTTATTTACCAATGTGGAAGAATCAATCGTGATTTTTCTTCCCATGCTCCAGTTTGGATGTTTCAGGGCATCTTCCACCTGAATATTCTTAAGTTCATCTGCTTTTCTTCCACGGAACGGTCCACCGGAAGCTGTCAGTAAAATCCTGCTGATCTTATTATCTCCGGCACCCTGCAACGACTGGAAAATCGCACTGTGTTCGCTGTCCACCGGAAGAATTGGCACCTTGTATTCCTTTGCAAGCGGAATAATAATATGTCCGGCAGTGACAAGTGTTTCCTTGTTTGCCAAAGCAATTTTCTTTCCTGCTTTAATTGCAGCAATCGTTGGTCTGATTCCAAGCATACCAACAATTGCGGTCACTAAAATCTCACTCTCCGGGATCACCGATACTTCAAGAAGTCCTTCCATGCCGGACACGATTTTTATGCCGAGGTCTTTTGTATTTGTACGAAGTTCTGATGCCTTTTTTTCATCCCATACACTGACAAGAGATGGTCTGAACTCCCTCATCTGTGCTTCTAACAAACTGATATTACTTCCGGCAGCCATTGCCACTACCTGAATATCCCCCTGCTCTCTTACAATATCGAGTGTCTGTGTACCGATAGAACCGGTAGAACCTAAAATTGCAATTTTTTTCATGTTTTATAATTTCCTTATCTTATAATTTAATAAAGTTCACTGCAAGGAAATAAATGATCGGTGCAGTAAAGATCACACTGTCAAAACGGTCTAAAATGCCACCGTGTCCCGGAATCAGTTTTCCGTAATCTTTGATCTCGTAATTCCGCTTGATGGCAGATGCAGTCAGATCCCCAACCATAGAGATCAACGCTCCAACCGCACTGATTCCTGCCATAATCCAGACATGTGTCTGATCAATCTGCATGGCACTTTTAAAGATCATGCCATAAATAATCGTAAGAAGCGCTGCACCTACAACACCGCCGACAGCACCCTCCACTGATTTCTTCGGACTTAATTTTGGCGACATTTTATGTTTCCCAATCAACATTCCTACACAGTATGCACAGGTGTCGCATCCCCAGGAACACAGAAAAACAAGCCATACAATGTAGGCACCTGCCTCGATCATACGCGTCTGATACACATACGACAGCATCACAGCAACATAGAACACGCCAAAAAATGCTGCAAGTACCTGTTCCGTCTTATACTTCGGATATGTAAATACATATGCGAACATCATAAGAATCAAAACACCTAATACAAACACCATTGTATCCGGCAAAAATGCAAATTTCAGATTACAATAATACACGGTCGCTGCCAGATAACCAATGATTCCAACCGCCTCTTTTTCAATGTGAAAAATGCGATATAATTCAAACATACCAATATAGGAAATAATCAGTGTTGAGATCAGCAGAACATCTCCGCCTGTAATGATCAGAACCAGTGCTGCGATCACTAACACGATTCCACTTAATAATCTTGTCTTAAACATTATATTTCTCCATCCTCCTCTGAGAGTGCGCCAAACCTGCGGTCACGTTTATTATATGCTTCAACTGCCTTTTCTAATTCTTCTTTATGGAAGTCCGGCCATGGAACTTCCGTAAAATAAAATTCACTGTAAGCCAGCTGCCATAAGAGATAATTCGATAAGCGCTGTTCCCCACTGGTGCGGATCAACAGATCCGGATCCGGAATATCTTTCGTATCCAGATAAGCTTCAAAATGTGTCTCATCAATCTCGTTTTCCTGCAATTTGCCGTCACGGAGATCTGCATACATTTTCCGCATGCCCCGGAGCATCTCATCCCGGCTTCCATAATTGATCGCAATCTGCAGATTCAAACCATCATTGTGTGCAGATGCAGACTCCAATTCTTTGATCTGATTTTGAAACTTCTCACTGAGTTTTGTGGTATCTCCGATCACCCGGACACGCATATTATTCTTATCCGCAGTTTTAATACAGTTTTTCAGATAAGATTCCAGTAATTTCATCAATGCATTTACTTCGTTATCCGGTCGGTTCCAGTTCTCGGTAGAAAAAGCATATAAGGTCAGATATTTAATTCCCATATCATGGGCTGCCTGACAGACTGTCTCCACATTCTTAGCCCCGACCGTATGTCCGTAATTTCTTGGCATTCCTTTGCTTTTTGCCCATCTTCCATTTCCATCTAATATAATTGCTACATGTTGTGGAATCTTCATGCTCTTTGTATATCCTTTCTGTTCCAGTCAAACGGCACAAAACTTTGTAATCCTTCTGTTCCGCTGTCATTGCAAAATATTGTTCTTTTATAAGTTACGAAAATGAGGACACGATTTTCTCATGCCCCCACTCTTTCTTTTATTCTGTCAATTTATTTATACAGTTAAAATTTCTTTTGTTTTAACTTCTACTGCTTCATCGACAGCTGCAATATATTTATCTGTCATCTTCTGAGCATTTTCTTCCAATGCTTTGATTTCATCTTCTGAAACATCCTCTTTTGCAAGTTTCTTGAAGGAATCATTTGCATCACGACGAATATTACGAATGGCTACTTTTGCACTCTCACCTTTCTTCTTTACGTCTTTTGCAAGATCTTTACGTCTTTCCTCTGTCAGTTCTGGGAATAAAAGACGGATTGTCTTTCCATCATTGGTAGGATTGATTCCAAGATCAGATGTCATGATCACTTTCTCAATCTCTTTTACCATAGAAGCTTCCCATGGCTGAATCTGAATCATTCTAGGTTCCGGAACATTTACGTTTGCCACCTGCTGGATAGGTGTTGGTGTTCCGTAATAATCAACTCTCAATTTATCAAGAACATGTGGATTGGCACGTCCGGCACGGATACTTCCAAATTCCTCTGATAAATTGTTCATTGTTTTCTGCATTTTCTCATCGAACTGAACTAATCTCTCGTCCATATTAATCCTCCTTGTTTTTGCGAAGCAAAAATCCGAACTCCGAGTGAGGAGAGGATTTAGCCTCCTAAACTGTTACCTTTGTGCCATTAAATTCTCCACTCATGGCCTTTACAATACTATTTTCTTCATTTAATCCGAACACATACATCGGCATCTTGTTTTCCATGCACATAATGGATGCTGTAAGATCTACTACAGCGAGCTTCTGGTCAATTACCTCCTGAATAGATACCTCATCATACTTCTTAGCAGCCGGATTCAGCTTCGGATCGCTGTCATAGACACCATCAATTGCCTTTGCAAGATAAATACCTTCTGCTTCCATCTCAATTGCGCGTAATACGATTCCCGTATCGGTAGAAAAATAAGGATGACCTGTTCCACCTGCAAAGAAAACAATCTTTCCCTCATTGAAACATTTATCTGCCTCATCTTTAGAGAAAAGCTTTGTCATGCTTCCACATAAAAATGGTGTAAAAATCTCTGTATCCATTCCAACAGAACGGAAAATCTCAGATACATAGATACAGTTCATAATGGTTGCTAACATACCGATCTGATCCGCCTTAGGTCTGTCGATCGTCTCGGAAGTTCTTCCTCTCCAGAAATTACCACCACCGATCACAATACCAATCTGGATTCCTTTATCTGCAATCTGCTTTACCTGTTTTGCAACTTCTGTAACGGTTGGTTCATCAAAACCAGTGTGTTTTTCACCGGCTAATGCTTCTCCACTTAATTTCAAAAAAACTCGTTTCATTTATGCATCCATTTCCTTTCTGGATTATTCATTATTCTTGGAAGCAAAAAGGCTCTCAACATCAACATCTGAGTAGCACTGGGAGCAGAAACCTTCGATGACTGCACCATTGTTGATCTGTACGGAACGGGATTTGATGTTACCCATAACAACAGCGGATGTATCGACAACAACAGGTCCCTGAACATCAATATCTCCTTTGATTGCTCCTGCAATAACTGCAGATGAAGATGTTACATTACCAATGATCACAGAGCCAAGTCCGATCTTAACAGTACCTGTGCTTACGACTTCTCCCTCAATCTTAGCTGCATCAGCAAAAAATTCAGAAGAATTGCTGTTACCTGTTACTGTACCTGTTACAACAAGTTTTCCGTTACATCCAATGTCTCCCTGAACGTTTCCTCTGATGTCTAAAGATCCGTTGGATACGATATCTCCTTTGATGATCGTTCCCTCTGTAATTACAGATACCTCATCTGATACTGGTTTTGTTTCATTGACAACTGGTGTTATATTGTCTGCCATTTTTCTTTCCTCCTGAGTGTTTTTCACATGATTTTCCGGGATCACCGGCTGTTCGATTTTTGTTTCACCTGCTGGCTTTGGCTGCGGTGCGGACGGAACTGGCTGATTCTGCACTGAAGTCTGCTGTTTTGCAGTCTGTGAAGTCACCTGTTCTAAAAGACCGTCTAATTTGGAAAGTTCAGATTCAACATCCACTTCATTTTCCAAAGTGTTCACAACTAAATCTTCATTTGCTGCGCCATCTTCTAAATTGTCCTCACCCGGCATCAGTTCATTCACTGCCTGTGAAAAATCATCTTTAAAATCTTTAAAAAATCCCATAATCTTCCTCCATTTATATTTAGTTAGTCAATACTGTCTGCCTTCACATATTGAATAACTGATGTATCTTCATCAATCGGCAGGATCTCAGCGCCCATTTCATTCAATGCCTCGATCAATGGTGCTAAAGCCTCTACCGTTGCTGACTTATCCGATGCGTCATGTAACAAAACAACTGACGTTTTATATTTTACTACATCATCCATCACATTCGCAACTATTTCCTCGGATGAATATGCATTCGATGCTGCATCTCCCGCAGAAACGTTCCAGTCATAATAAATAACTCCCTGTTCATTCAGGTAATGGATAAAATCACTCATTGGTACGTTACTGATCTGGTTACTGCTTCCACCCGGGAAACGATAGTAAATACTGTTCACTCCTGTGACCTGATACAATTCATCACGTAAGCGTTCAAAATCTTCTTCAAATGCCTCATCTGACTGATAGATCTGGCTGTATTTGTTGGAATAAGAATGCATGCCGAGCGTATGTCCCTCATCTGCGATTCTCTGATACAGTGCCTGGGATTCTTCATCCTCTTTCCCGACCACAAAAAAAGTTGCCTTCACATCATATTGAGCCAATATGTCCAGAATCTCTCCGGTATGATCAGAAGGCCCGTCTTCGAAAGTCAGGTAAACCTTATGTATATCGCCATCCCCGGCAAGATTCTCTTCCTCTGAAATGCCGGTAGCCGGCGGTGTCACAGACTCATAGGTTTTTGGTGTCTCTGTTGCTTCAGTGACATCGGTATAAACAGACTCCCCGGCACTTTCCGGTTTCTGCGCATTTTCCTGCTGAACCTGTTCCTTCGAACTGACTGTCACAATATTATCCAGTTTATGCTGAATCTTTATTACCTGCACAAATAAAACAATGATCAGTATCATCGACAGGATGATCCATCCGGCAATCGTCATTATAATACCATTCCGAATCCGTCCGATTCTTTTTCTTCGTTTTCTTTGATTATTTATTGCCTCTGTATCTTTATCATGCATGGAATAACCCCCAAGCTTATCATTTGTCTCCTATCTATTGTAACACATTTTTTGATTTTTCAAAGCAGAAAACAGCATATAATCGTATGATTTTTTCAAATTATTGCAATTATTGTCAGAATTTTCCTATTTTAAAAGGGGCAAGCCGTCAAAACAGCTCTGCCCCTCCGCATCCAATTACAAATCTGTTACTCTAATGTAAATTTAGTAACAATATCTCTCAGCTCATCTACACACTGATAACATTCTTTTACTTTATCTGTTGCGGATGATGTCTTCTCTACCATGCCGGAAGTTTTTTCTGCAATATCCGTAACGCCCACAGAGGATTCACCCACCGTATCGTTGATGCCGCTCAAAGCACTTGCGATCTGCTCGATCGCACCTGCAAGCTGCGCCATGGATGTCTTGATTCCCTCCATGCTGCTCTTAAATACATTCGCATCATCCTTGTACTGTTCGCTTACCTGTTCAAATTCCTTGTAATCAGCAGATACGCTCTTCTCAAGGAACTCTGTTGTCTCTTCCAGACATTCCGACATATTGCCGACTGCCTCGTTTACTTCTTTTACAATCGCACTGATATTGGCAATTGCCTGGGAAGTCTGGTCTGCAAGGCTTCCAATTTCAGTTGCAACTACAGCAAATCCTTTTCCTGCTTCTCCTGCTCTTGCCGCCTCGATGGATGCGTTCAAAGCCAGAAGACCTGTCTGTGAAGAAATCTCCATGATAGTTCCTGTCAGTTCATTGATCTTCTCAACTGCTTTGGAGCCTTCAATTGCTTTTTCAGCTTTCTCCTTGACAGAATTATAAATATCCATTGTCTTATTGCTTGCGGTGACAGTCTTGGTACGAAGCTGTAAAGCACGATCCATAACAGTTTCTGAATTCTTTGCACCTTCCTCTGCCATGGTATTGATAGTTTCAGCTTCTCCCTTGATCTGGGACACATTCTCATTGATCGTGACAGTTGTCGCTGCTGTCTCCTGCATACCGGCAGCAAGCTGCTGGCTGGTTGCCGAGTTATCGGAACACATCTGGTTCACCGTATCCGTAACCTCATTTAACTCAGACACATTCTCATTGATCTTCTGTCCTGCATCCTGGATACTGGCAACCATATCACGCAGATTTTTGCGCATAATATGCATTTCAGCTGCCATAATCCCAATCTCATCTTTTCTGCTGTATAATCTTCTGCTGTTAGCATTATGGGTAAAGTCAAAATTAGCTGTTCTCGTAATAATATAAGTCAGCTGGTGAATTGGTTTTGTGATCATGTTTGTCAAAACCAATGCAGCCAGACAGCAGATGATCAGACAGACACCCATAGTAATCTGCATTAACCTTACCATATTGGTGATCGGTTCCATGATCTCACCTTTATCTGCAGACATCACAACAATCTTGTGGTCAGAGGTCAATGCATATGCAGCATATTTGACTGTTCCGTTAAAATTATAGGTTACAACCGCATCCTGTGGGATATTGCCTGATTGAAGCTGGCTCACAACGCCCTTTACAACCTCATTTTCCACAGATTTTCCAATTTTATCTGCAGTCGGATGATAAAGCATCGTGCCGTCAGAATCTACAAGATATCCATAGGCAGACGACACACCCTCCATGCGCATATCCTGCATGACAGCTGCACACTGGGTGGAAAAATCTACCTCTGCCGGAATCTTGTCCAATGTTTTTGCCGCTGATTCCGTAAGGCTCAAAATAAAATTCTCGTTGACATTGTTGACTGTCGCCGAAGCCCTTACATTTGCGATAGAAATACACGCCATAAGCGATAAAGCCACCATCACAACCACCATTAACATGATCTTTGCTGTGATGGAGTGGATAAATGATACTTTTTCTTTTGTTTCCATGACTATAACACTCCTTCTTATTTTCTGGTCTGTGTAACAACAGTCCTACGTTTGTAATACTTATGTTAACTTTTCTATTAATACCATGATAAGATACTTTCCAATATTTAGCAAGGTTTTTTCAACAATATTTTACAGCCATTTTTATAAATTACCGACAAAAAATGCCCTGAAAACATAATCGTCCTCAGGGCATTTCAAAATCAGATTTTATTATGCGTTCATCTGAGCTGCAACTTCAGCTGCAAAGTCTTCCTGTTTCTTTTCGATTCCTTCACCAGTCTCGAAACGAACAAATCTCTTAACGCTTACAGGTGTACCAACTGCTTTGGAAACTTCGTCTAAATATTTAGCAACAGTCTGTTTTCCATCTTCAGCTTTTACATAAACCTGATCTACTAAGCAGATTTCTTTTAATTCTTTGCTTACACGTCCTTCGATCATACCATTGATCACTTTCTCCGGTTTCTGGGACTCTTTTGGATCGTTCATGATCTGAGCTAAGAGAATCTCTTTCTCATGTGCGATATATTCTTCGCTGATCTCATCTCTGGAAACATATTTTGGATTTAAAGCTGCAATCTGCATTGCAAGGTTTGTTAAAGCTTCTTTTACAGCATCGTTTACAACTGCTGTTTCAGCCTCAACGATAACACCGATTCTACCGCCACCGTGTACGTAAGATACAACACATCCGTTTGCAGCAACAACTTTCTCAAATCTACGGATTTTAAGGTTCTCACCGATCACTGCAACTTTCTCTACTAAAGCATCTTTTACAGTCTTAGATGGATCCTCATTCCATTTTTCTTCCATGAATGCATCCATATCAGCTGCATCAGACTCAACAGCCTGCTCTGCAACAGCTTTTACGAACTGCTGGAATGTCTCGTTTTTAGCAACAAAGTCTGTCTCAGAGTTAACTTCGACAACAGCTGCTGTCTTGTCATCTTTTACAACTACTGTACAAAGACCTTCTGCAGCAATTCTGCTTGCTTTCTTCTCAGCTTTTGCCTGTCCATTTTTTCTTAAGTACTCAACAGCCTCGTCCATATTTCCGTCTGTCTCGCCTAAAGCTTTTTTACAATCCATCATTCCTGCGCCTGTTAATTCACGCAGTTCTTTTACCATAGCCGCTGTAATAGCCATTTTCGTATCCTCCAATATGAATAAATGTTTTTAAAAAATATGCTGTCTGGTTAACCAGACAGCATATTGTAGGTCCTTCTTATGCTTCTGCTTCTTCTGCAACAGCAGCTTCTTCAGCTACTTCTTCTAAAGCTTCTGCACCCTGATTTGCTTCAATAACAGCGTCTGCCATTTTAGAAACGATTAATTTTACGGCTCTGATAGCATCATCGTTACCAGGAATTACATAATCTAATTCTTCTGGATCGCAGTTTGTATCAGCAATACCGATCAGTGTAATTCCTAATGTATGAGCTTCCTGAACACAGATTCTCTCTTTCTTAGGATCTACGATAAAGATAGCATCTGGGATTTTCTTCATTTCCTTGATACCACCAAGGTTTTTCTCTAATTTCTCCCATTCTTTCTTAAGAGCGATAACTTCTTTCTTAGGTAATACTTCGAAAGTACCATCAGCTGCCATTGTCTCAATCTCTTTTAATCTTGCGATACGGCTCTGGATAGTCTTGAAGTTTGTTAACATACCACCTAACCATCTCTCGTTTACATAGAACATTCCACAACGCTCTGCTTCAGATTTGATAGCATCCTGAGCCTGTTTCTTTGTTCCTACGAAAAGGATTGTACCACCTTCAGCAGCGATATCAGACATAGCTTTGTAAGCTTCATCTACTTTACCTACAGATTTCTGTAAGTCGATGATATAGATACCATTTCTCTCTGTGTAGATGTATGAAGCCATTTTAGGATTCCATCTTCTTGTCTGATGTCCGAAATGAACACCTGCTTCTAA
>OFMV01001061.1_pt1 | contig 22782 bp, 21 predicted proteins | sample 1541881 | NCBI WGS metagenome assembly OFMV01 (sample SAMN04209220, study PRJEB22552) | human gut metagenome | biome: gut; material: feces | host: Homo sapiens | place: USA: Oklahoma
CCCCAACCTCCTGCAAACGATTTAACGGTCTATGTGCGTAGAAAGGAGTTTGCCTTATGAAATCTTTGCTGCAATTTTTGCGGCAGCTGCAATTCTGGCTTTGTTCGGGACAGATGCACTACATTCACGGAGCGGATACGTTACCGCCGCCGCTCTCTGCTCCGGAGGAACGGGCGATGCTGGAGGCACTGGCGAACGGCAACACGGATGCCCGAGAACAGCTCATTGTCCACAATCTCCGGTTGGTGGTCTACATTGCAAAGAAATTTGAATCTACTGGCATTGGTCTGGAAGACCTGATTTCCATTGGTACTATCGGGCTGATTAAAGCGGTGAACACCTTCTGCCCCACAAAGAAAATCAAACTTGCAACCTATGCTTCCCGCTGCATTGAAAATGAAATTCTGATGTTCCTGCGAAAGGCAACGCAATACCGAGGAGAAGTTTCCATTGATGAACCCTTGAACATTGACTGGGACGGAAACGAACTGCTGCTCTCGGATATTCTGGGAACAGATGCCGATGTAGTCAGTCGAAACATCGAACAGGAATCAGAACGGGAACTGCTCCGCTCAGCGGTTTCAGAACTGGGCACACGGGAACGGGAAATCATGGAGTTACGGTTCGGGCTGGTGGATGGAAAAGAAAAGACACAGAAAGAAGTCGCTCAGGCAATTGGAATTTCGCAATCTTATATCTCCCGTCTGGAAAAGAAAATTATCCGAAAACTCAGAGGCACATTACAACAATTCAACCAATAACCAAAAAAACCGCTGCACATCGTTTTGATGTACAGCGGTCGTTTTTATGTGTTTTGTTTTATTTCCTTTTTAAAGAAGGGAAACCAGTGATGCATCTCATCATTGCTGCATCAGACAGTGTTACCGGATTCGTCAAATCCTTGTTTAGTTTGCTGAATCTGGTGTGCCAGGACCCAAATCTGTTACGAGGAACAGCACGAATCTCATCAGCTTTGTAGCATCCTTATCATCTACAGCACCGGATGTTTCGGTTACATCTGCATTAATCATTGCTGCATCAGACAGTGTTACCTGACCAGCCAGATACTTGTTCAGCTTAATGGTATCACGCAGGTCTACGACACCATCCAAGTTGACATCGCCATAGTATGGCTTGAATGCCTTGGTGGTAGTGGTTGTAGTTGTGGTGGTTGCCTGTGTTGTAGTTGTAGTTGTAGTTGCCTTAGTAGTTGTTGTGGTGGTAGTAGTGGTTGTAGTCGTAGTTGCAGTTGTGTCTGCCGGATTTACAGTTACTGTAACGGTATCCTTCTGACCCTTCGGTGTTTCAACATTGATGACAACTGTTCCTGCACCAACGCCGACAACATTACCATTTTCATCAACGGTTGCAATGGTCGGATCTTCAGAAGTAAAGGTGCAGCCGTCAACATTTGTAGAAATCTTCTTGGTTTCGCCAACCTTCATTGTAATGTTCTTCGGGCTAACGCTCAGATCCTTTTCAAACAGATCAGCCTTTGCAGTGTTCTTTCTGTTGTCCGTATCGTAGTAAGCGGAAACGCTCTTGAGGTTGACAGAAGTAACTTCCTTGCCATCGTTGTTATCTGCATAATACAGAGCCAATGAGAAGTGGTCGCCTTCCTTTTCGGTGCTAACCTTGTTCAAGAGGGACATAATTGTACCATCTTCGCCAAGGGTAACATTTGCAACGTCCGCCGGCATAATCCACATATAAGTGTATTCATGATTCTTATCATCAGACTTTACCAATGCGATAGAACCAGCCTGATACCAATAATCGCTTGCCTTGTCAACAACAGTAGTACCATTGCCCAATACGAGCTGTCTTGCATCGACCTTGCTGTCCAGTGTAAATTCAATTGCATAAACATCGGCAGTCGTTTCATAAGTCATACCGAGGTCAGAATACAGGATTTCCAACGGGTCATCACCGGTCTTCAGTTCCTTGTTAATGGTGAGTTCCTTTGTCTGGCTCTTATACGGGAAGGTCAATTCTTCAGTATAAGTCAGCATTGCACTGTCGATATCCAGAGATTCCAGCGGAGTGTATTCTTCTGCTTCGATTTCGCCGTACCACAGCTGGAACGAAATGGTCTTGCCAGAAGCAGCATCTGCATACTGTTTCACATCTTCCGGAACGTCCCAAGTTACCTGTACATAGTCGCCAAAGCTCTGTTCTTTCAGGTCTTTTCCGTTCTGAATCTGTACCAAACCATTTTCTGTATCTGGAGAACCAATCTTGTAACCAACATTTTCGAGGTTCTTTGCAACATCGTCATAGCTATCTGTACCGATATCATTGTACCAGTAACCAGCGTTGCCATCTTTCTTAAAGCCTGCCAGAGAATCATCAGTTACATTGCCAGCTTCATCTCTACCAATCTTTGCCTTTGCCTTTTCGGTATCTGCCGGAGTGCCTGCTTCAACATTCAGACCGCCGCCGTACATAATCCGAGTTACATTCTGGTTATCCTTTGCACGCATTACAACGGTCAAAGCTTCCGGTGTAATCTTTGTGGTTTCATCACCAGAACCAATTCCGAAATCATCATAAGAGAACTTATGGCTGTTCAGCGGGTCGCCGTTCTTCCGAATAGTTGCTTCGGAATTTTCATCGCCATACTTATCAGCATAACCATCTTCGCTGTAGTCCGCACCCTTCGGGCTTGGTGTCAGGGTAATGGTATCTGTTCCATATTCTTTCTGTGCCAGCTTCTTCAGGTCATCAGCGTTCAGCTTCTTCGTAATGGTGGATTTTACAGTTGCTGTACCATCCTTATTATCAACGAACGAGTAGTTACTGCTCTGTTCATTCTTACTGCTATAGAAGCCGCCATCACCGGTGTTCGGGAACTGTGCTTCCTTGTCCGGATTATCCGGATTACTCGGGTCAATCGGCTTTGTGCCGTTGCTGGTGTCAGAAGTGCCGTTTACCGTAATGGAGGTCAAGGTAACCGGAATCTTAGTTTCACCGTTTGCTGCATAACAATTCTGGAATTCGAGGTGACGGTCAGAATGGTACTTTTCATCGATGCAGTAGCCAATGTTCTGTCCCTTCAAATCCAAATCCTTGACATTGACAACAACGGAGAATTCCGATGCATACGGCGTGCATTCCTTACTCAAATCTGTCCACCATGGAGCAGCATCCAAGTTAATGCCGAAATAATACGAGAAGTTTGTAACTTCTTCGTCAGCCTTGAAGTTAAACTGCAAAGTTGTGAATGTTGTGTGGTTTTCACCAGAGCCGAAAATATCGGACAGCAGACCAGTATAGGTGCATGCATCCTTGTTGGTCGGGGTATCTGGATTTTTCGGATCAGAGATCGCAACTTCCAGTGTCTTGTTAACAGAAACTTCGTTTCCAGCAGCCCAAACGATCGGGGTTGCAGCCATTGAAGTTCCGAGCATTGCCACACTCATCACAGCAGCAATTGCACGCTTTTTCCATACAGTATGTACCATTATTGATATCATCCTTTCTCTACTCTTTTTTTTGCTTCTCATTGAATCATAACAGGTTTATGCCTATGTTATAAACGTTTCATTTCGAACTGTTCTTATTATAACACGATATTCCGCTCTGATTGTGGATTTTTTATTAATATTACGAAGAAATGGGCATTTTCGCTGTAGAAATTCTAATCCCTATTTTTGTGCAATCTGCACAAATTTCAGACGAATTATTGAAAAATGTAGAAAAACGCATACAGTTTTCAGCACAGAATCCACAAAACCGGACAACAACTGCTGCCCGGTTTTGTTTCATTTTCTAGTCGTTGTGGTTGTTTCAGTTGTATGAACAGTCACACGCTCCGGTGTTGTAACAGTTGTGGTCACAACGGGCGTATCGACTTTCACGCCTTTCACATAGACTTTGTTGGTGTAGTCCCCGACTGCCCAGACCCGATCCCATTTTTCACAAGAAATGGTCGGTGTATAACTGAACGAAACCGATTCGCCTTCCATCTGCGGTGCACCCAGCAGATTGACCGTTACGGTCAAATCCGCAGCAGACAGATGTTCAATCTGGTTCTTTGGTCCAATCATTTTTACCGTAAGCTGACTGGTGTCTACGGTCATATTATATGTGGTTGGTGCGTTCATAATGCTGATGTCTGTCACAACAAATTCTTTTTCTACCAAATTCGAAGCATCCAACGCCAGATTTACAGAAGTAACGCCCGAAAGATTCTCATAGTTCTCCGGAATTTCCAGTGGAAAGTCCTTAGAATAGCCAATTCCAATATCCGAAAGTGAAATCTGTCCAATGCTGAACGCTGTTTCCGCATCCAAATTGGCATCAGAAGTTGCCAGCGTAATATGGTCTTCCGACTGTTTCAGCAAACTCCGCAGGTATGCTTCATCAAAGTTTGTCGGCACATTTCGCAGCTGGTATGTAATATCCAAGGTCTGTGTATACTGCACCGGAATTTCTACCGCATAATTTGAAAGTGTATATTCCAAATAGGTGCTTTCTACTGGTGTATCGTTTTCATCTCGGAATTCCAGCTGGTCGGTCGTCAAAATCGTTGTTGCGGAAAGTTCCCGTTCTTTCGGAATCACCGCTGCTGCATAGCTGATTCGATTCATAATGGTTTCCGGCCCTGTCACTTCCACTTCGTTCGGTGTCACCTTGACATCTTCTGTATTGATAACACAGGTGCTGGAACTGGTGATTTTTCCAATGTCGCCTTGAATCGGATACTTTTTCGTGACCATCTTATCAAACCGCACATTGACAGATTTCGGCGAAATGGATTTCACAGTAAACTGTGTGCCATCTTTGCTGGAAACGCTGATGTCCAATGTTTTCACGCCCGAAGAAGTGACATTTTCTACGACTGGCGTTGCAATCATATCATTGGCATCTAAGTTTCCGACTTGTGAACGGTTGCCCTCGATTTGCACGGTAACTTCTTTCACGCTGTAATCAATCACACTGTATCCATTGAGTTCCGCTGCCGTTCCCGCAATATCCACCGTCAAGGGAATGTGAGAGATGGTACGGGGTGTGGTCGGATACAAGTTGATGGAAATCGCAAACCAAAGAAAAATTGCTGTGATAATCGAAAAAATCATCGTTCCCATACGGGTATTGAACAGATAGGAAAATAAGCGAAACCGTTTTTTTTCTGGATTCTTTGCTGTCTTCATGGCTGCTCCTTCTCCTTTTTCGATTTAATAAACGGAATTTTCCGAGCAGCTTTCCGAATCGCAGAATCCGTATCCGTCTGAATCAGGCGGTCTGTCAGCAACTGTTTCAGCTGTTCCCGTGTAAATCCGCTTTTCAGCAGCCCATTTTCTGCAACAGAAATTGAACCGGTTTCCTCCGATACCACGATGACAATCGCATCTGAATTTTCACTCATGCCGATGGCTGCCCGATGGCGAGAACCCAACTTTTTATTGACAAGTTCCTCTTTCTGCGGCTTCGGCAGGAAGCAGGCAGCTGCTAAAATCATGCCATCTCGCATAATAACTGCCCCGTCATGCAGCGGCGTTTTCGGGTAAAAAATATTCCCGAATAATTCCTTGCTGGGCGTTGCATTCAAAATTGTTCCGTTGTCAATCTGTTCGCCTAGACGTGTCTGCCGTTCGACAACAATCAATGCACCGGTGGAAGTTGCAGACAGTTCCACGCAGGCATCACAAATGGCTTCAATCGCCGTCCCCCAGACGGCTGCATCTCCTGTGGGCATAGAGAGTCCCAAGGACAGCCCCCACTTACTATTCCCCACCTTTTCCAATGCTCGCCGCAGTTCCGGCTGGAACATAATCATCAGGGCAATCACGCCGATACTGAACGCCTGCTCCATCAGGTAGGAAACGACTTTCATCTGTAAAAACTTTGCAATGATGTATGCAATAAATAATAGTACAATGCCTTTCATCAACTGTCCGGCACGGGTTTCCCGTACCAATTTAATCACCCAGTAGACCAAATAGGAAAGCACCAAAATATCAAATACATCCACCAATTCTGTGGTTTTCAGGATACTGAACAAACTGTTGATTGCATCCCGACACCACGTCATCAACTCTGTCCATCTCACTGGTTTGTTGTCACACCCTTCTTCATTCTGCAAGCCTTGCAGAATCCTCCAATTTCCGCCAACGGTAACCAAATTTTCGTTTCCATTTGGTTAGTTTCGGATTCTTTTTTCTCTTTTTCTTTATTTCTATTGTAACAAGCTTCCGCCAGAATTGCAAGGGATTTCACAAAATTTTCATGGAAATTCCCGTCCGCACGTTTCTGCAATCTCCGCATAAAATAGTAGTATCCGAAAAGAAGAAAGGGGGAGAGAATGATGTTGGAATGTCAAGTCGGCATGCAGTCCGATACCCAAGCCCGAAAGGCACAAGCCATTTTGCAGCGATACGGTTATCCCTGCCGGATTCAGCGGCAAGTACACGCCACACCGGATGGATGCAGCTATTTATTGCAGACAAAAGGGGCTTGTAAACCCATTGCAGACCTGCTGAAGGAAAACGACATTCCCTTTTTATCTCTGCGGAATGTGCGTGATGCACAGTGATTAATTTTGACAACGCTGCAACGACCTTTCCAAAGCCACGCTCTGTTCGGCAGGCAATGGAAATGGCGATGCTGAAATACGGCGGAAACGCTGGTCGGGGCGGTCATCAGCTCACGGAACGCACATCAGAACAGGTTTTTGCTGCAAGAGAAGAAGCTGCTGCCTTTTTCGGCGGAAAGCCGGAAAATACAATTTTTTGTCTGAACTGTACGCACGCTTTAAACCTCGCCATTCAGGGCATCGTACAGCCCAACGACCATGTGATTATCAGCAATCTGGAACACAATGCTGTATTGCGTCCAGTGGCAGCAATGGTACGGGAACGAGGGGTACAGTGCAGTATTGCTCCGGTTTCGGTCGATGACAAGGAAACCATTGCTGCATTTCGGGCACGCATTCGCCCCAATACCAGAGCCATCATTTGCACGCTTGCCAGCAATGTCACAGGACAGATTCTTCCCTATCGGGAACTGGCTGCCCTCTGTAACGAGCATGATATTTGCATGATTGCCGATGGTGCACAGGCTTGCGGAACGCTGCCGGTACAAATGTCGGATGGAATCAATATCCTCTGCACCGCCGGACACAAGGGGCTATATGGTGCAACCGGAACAGGCTTGCTGATTACTGACACCAAATTTCCCATTAAACCGTTGTTATATGGCGGAACGGGCAGCCTTTCTGCAAAACTGGAAATGCCGGATTTTCTGCCCGACCGTCTGGAATGTGGAACGCTGAATATTGCTGGAATTCTGTCTTTGCGGGCAGGAATTGCCTTTGTCAAAAAAACCGGAACTGCTGCGATTTTGCAGCATGAAACGACCTGCTGCAACAAGTTTTTATCCATGCTGCAAACCATGCCGCAGGTGACTGTCTACCGACAGCCAGGAGCTGCTTATGCACCCATTGTTTCGTTTAATATACAGAATTTATCTTCTGAAGAAACAGCAGAATTACTCGACCAAAAGGGCTTTTGTCTACGGGCTGGGCTGCACTGTGCACCGCTTGCACATCGTGCAATTGGGACGATAGACGGCGGAACAGTGCGGTTTGCACCCTCTATTTTTAACACGCTGCCGGAGGTTGTCGCACTGGGCAATGCTATCCGGAATTTGTGAGAATCTAGGGAAAGATGCAGGGGGAACGCTTCTCTGCATCTTTTTTATAAACAAAAGGCTTTTGTCTACGAACAATGCTGCACTGTGCACCGCTGGCACATCGTGCAATCGGAACGATAGACGGCGGAATGGTGCGGTTTGCACCCTCTATTTTCAATACGCTGCCGAAAGTTGTCGCACTGGGCAATGCCATCCGGAATTTGTGAGAATCTAGGGAAAGATGCAGGAGGAACGCTTCTCTGCATCTTTTTATAACCACAAGGACATACCACACAAAAACAAACTATGACTTTTTTACTTGACCGAACCCCCTTTTTCGTGCTATACTGATTTTATCTATGATAGAAAGGACGGAGTTTTCATGACTTCTTCACCAGATACTTCCGGGATTCTCGTTTGTGCCGGAAATGCCACCCGTATGCAAGGACAAAATAAAATACTCCTGCCGCTCGGACAAACCAACGTCATTGGCATGTCCATGCTAGCAATGGAACACTGCGACCGCATTGCAGAATTTATTGTGGTTGCTCGCCCCAGTGACCACGATGCCATTCAAAAGACCATTGCAGACTTACAACTGAAAAAATGCTCTGCAATCGTTCCCGGCGGTGCAACTCGACAGGAAAGTGTCCTGAACGGTGTTCGGGCTGCCTCAAAAGAAACAAAACTGTTCGCCATTCACGACGGTGCAAGACCGCTTGTAAAGCCGGAACACATTGCCGCTGTCATTCATGATGCGGAAGTGTTCGGCGGTGCAACGCTCGGCGTTCCGGTAAAAGATACCATTAAAGTCGTCAATGATGGGCTGATTGTCGATACGCCCTATCGTCCAAACCTCTATAGTACGCAGACACCGCAGGTTTTCCAGAAGCGAATCTACTTTGAAGCTGTGGATTTTGCACTGGAACACCACCTTGATTTTACAGATGACTGCCAGCTTGCAGAAGCCATTAACTGCAAGGTTTACATGACCGTTGGTGACTACACCAACCTGAAAATCACCACGCCCGAAGATATTTTCATTGCTCGGATGCTGCTGGAAAAACGAATGGAGGAATCAACATGCACAAAATAAGAATTGGTCACGGATATGATGTACACCGCTTAGTGGAAGACCGAAAGCTGATTTTAGGCGGCGTGGAAATCCCCTTTGAACGGGGACTGCTCGGACATTCTGATGCAGATGTCCTGCTGCATGCCATTTCTGATGCACTGTTAGGAGCGGTTGCACTGGGTGACATCGGCAAGCATTTCCCAGACACTGACCCTCGCTATGCTGGAGCAGATAGTATGCTGCTTTTAAAAGAAGTTGTTCGGCTGGTTCGGAATGAGGGCTATCAGGTCGGCAATCTGGATGCGACCATTTTATGCCAACGTCCGAAGTTAGCCAGATTCATCGCTGCGATGCGGGAAAACATTGCTGCCTGCTGTGAGATTCCCGTTTCAGATGTCAGCGTCAAGGCTACAACAGAGGAAAAATTAGGCTTTACTGGCTCGGGAGAGGGCATTGCCGTTCATGCAGTGGCATTGCTGGAACGCATCGACTAAATCAAAGCGATAAAACACAAAACCGCCGCAGGAAATCATCCATTCTGCGGCGGTTTTGTGTTTTGATATAAGTTCCAGAACGGAACAAACACCATGATTTTACTTATACTTTCGATTCAGGAATGCAACAACACCGGCAGCCGTCAAAGTCAAGCCGATTGCAACCGCTGGAGCAGTCGCCGTGTCACCTGTTTTTGGTGTGCTACTTGTTGATTTCTGTACGGCAGCAGTCGGGCGTGCCGAATCATTCGGCTTTTTGGAATCGTCATCAAATTCAAAGGTCGGAATCTTGTCAACCTGCTGGATTCCATCCTGAGAAATTGCATAGAATACCAGATTTCCATCTGTCATTTCTACAACGACATACATGGTTGGATTGACCCCTGCATCAGTTGCACAATAAAGAACATAGTAGTCACTTGTATTCTCCAAGGTTTTGTAGAATGTTGTGAACTGCACATAAAATTCATCATAAAACGGATTGTCCGAGCAAACCAATGCATCATTGTGATCAAAATCGTCATAGTAGGTCACGTAGAAAATATCTTTTGTTCCATCCGTCTTTACATAATAAACGACTTGATAAGTATAGCCCTCTTCGTCAACATAGTATGTATGATACGTGCCGATCCATGTTCCATCCTCCAGCTGAAGAATGTTATCGCTCGAATAGTCCGGAAGCATCTCTACATTTTCTTCATCCGGAAGCAAGTCAGGATTAGAGCCGGACTGAATCTCATCGATCAAATTATCGATCTGCTTTTGCAGTTCTTCCATAATTTTTGAAGTTTCTTCTGCGGAATACGTGGTCGTCGTCGTAACAGAAGCAGATTCTGTTCCAGTTACTGCTACTGTTGTTTCAACACCATCTGCATCACTTTTTACCGCAGTCGTCGTGGAGGTGGGTTCTTCGGATTGTACAATTGTCGTGGTGATTGCTGTTTCTTCTGTTACCGTAGTTTCGTTGACTTCCATTTTTGCTTCATCCACAGCAGTGGTTTCTGTTCTTGTTTCTGCAATTTCCGAAACGGCTGTTTCTGCTTCGGCTTCCGTTGTAACGACTGTTTCCACTGTTGGTTCTGTTGCAGCAGTGTCTTCTGCTCCAACGGTCAAACCTGTTGTACCCAGCATGCTCAAAGCTGCCAGAATCGCCAACATTTTCTTAGTATTCATTCTGAATCCCTCCTGTTTTCATATTCAGATGTAAAAAAAGTCATTTTATCATTAGCCACAACTATTTTTTCATCTGTCTAATTTTATTATAGCACGTTTTGTTAAAAAAATCAACTGTTTTTTCTTTTTTAAAAATTTCCTGTAAATTGAAAAGGGCAGTCGGCTTTTCTCTGCATCTCTGATGCTGCTGCCCTAAAAAAACAACTCTGCGGCTCTAAAAACCTTACTTTCTGAAATGCATTTTTGTTCATTTTTTATAGAATTTCATTAGATTTGTCATTTTCTTCGTACAGCCGTCTTGACAGGTATTTTAAAAAATGTTAAACTGTTTTTGTAAAGTAATTTCTAAAATTTCTGTTTCAAAGGAGAATTGCCATGCAATGGAGTCCTGTTTCCAAGGCGGAACTGCCTGCCTATCTGAAAAAAGCAGCTGCCCTGCTCGCTGTTGCAACTGTACTCGGCGGATGCAGCGGACAGCCATCTGATTCTGAACCAACGCAAACAGCACTTGCCGGAGAAGTTGAAACAACTGCTCCGACAACAACGACCACTTCAACCACATCAGAACTGCTGCAATTGGCTGGGGAGATTGATGTTTCTGAATCGGATATTGCGGTGACAAGTTCGGATTCCTGATATTTTAGGAATGCTTTATGAAAAAAGAAAGAAAGGATGTTGCATTATGCAATGGAAACCGATGAAGGAGTATCAAGCTCCTGCCTATCTGGCAAAAGCAGCAACGCTACTTGCTGCAACGGCACTCTTAAACGGATGCGGAAACTTACCCGTCACACCAGTTGACCCACCGCAACTCGGCACAACCACCACGACTGCACAGACCACAACGCAACAAACCACAACCGCAATGAGCGGAGCGGCATCAATTCCACAGGAAACAACGATTTCCACACCACCTGTTACAACCACCACAACAGAAGCCATGTTTGAGGGCGCTCTCACAACACCGCAACCTACGACATTAGCCGGAGACATTATCATACCACAGGAAACGACAACCATACTGGAAGGAACTTTCCCTGTATCACAATCCACTACAACTACGACAACTGAACCAATGCTTGCAGGGGCTCTCACGACACCACAACCCACTACAACCATGACAACAGAACCCATGTTTGAAGGGGCTCTTACCACACCACAACCGACTACAACCACCACAACTGCTGCCCCAGAACAGCCATAAGGGAGGCGTTTTCTTGCACGTTACACTCCACCTCACTGACCAATGCAATTTAGATTGCAGCTACTGCGTTCACGAAAAACGAGACTGTGTCATGTCCGAAGCCGTTTTAAACGCTGCCTGCGACTATATCTTTCAGAGCGGAACAACTGCTGGCATCTGTTTTTTCGGCGGAGAACCACTGCTGGAAAAAGGCTTGCTGCAAAAGGCAGTTACTCGCTGTCAGCAGCACGCCAAAGAAACTGGTATCCCGTTTCAATGCAAGATGACCACCAACGGCACCCTATTAGACAAGGATTTCATCCAGTATGCAAAATCCATCGGCATGCACATTGGTTTATCGTTTGACGGCACAGGACAAGACCGCTGCCGGCGGTATCGGGACGGCAAAGGAACATTCTCCGACTTGGAACGCAATGCAAAATTGCTGCTGGAACAACTCCCGAACAGTTATGCGATGATGACGATTGCTCCGGAGGCAGTCGACACCTACACCGACTCGGTTAAATATCTGTATCAGCTCGGCTTTCGCAACATGAATGCAACCCTTGCATATGGAAAACGGGTACACTGGACAGATGCCCATCTGGAACAGTTACAGACAGAGTTACAGAAAACGGCAGACTTCTACGAACAGCAATTTCTACAGGGAACACCGTTCTACTTCGGAACATTTGACGGGAAAATTCAGGATAGCATTCGGGGACACTGCTCCGGTGAACGCTGCCATTTAGGTCTACGGCAGATGCCCGTTACACCAAACGGCTCGCTGTATCCCTGCACGCAATTCATCAACGACCCAGATTATCTGCTGGGCGATGTTTTTCACGGGCTGGACAAGGAAAAAGTCCGGAAATTGATTCATCGGGAGGCAACGCCGAACCGCTGTCAGGAATGTGCCTTGAAAAACCGCTGCACGAATTCTTGCGGCTGTATGAATCGGCTGGAAACCGGCGATGAAAATCAGGTTTCCCCGCTGCAATGCACCTATGAACGGATGCTGATTGCAACGTGTGATGCTGTTGCAAATCGCATGATTGAACAAAAACCAGAAGCATTTCTGAAAAAATTTGCATAATTACAGAACAAAACCGCCGCAGGAAATCGTCCATCCTGCGGCGGTTTTTAATTCAAATAGAAAAATGATTCGTGCGGTTTACTTCTTTCTCTTGCTGATGAACGCAACAACACCAGCAGCCGTTAAAGTCAGACCTACTGCAACCGCTGGAACGGTGGTTGTGTCGCCGGTCTTCGGTGTGCCGGAGGTGTTCTTTGTAGCAGGAGCATTGCTTGCAGAACCGTTGTCGGTCTTGCCGTCATTGCTTCCATTATTTGTACCATTGGTGGCTACAAATGTGTTAGTTGCTGCATCATAGGTGTATGTAGTGCTATCAGATGTAACCACACCGTGTGTAAGAGAAGAGTCGTTATATTTAGCAATATTTCTGTTGATTGTAATGGTATCTCCATTCCAAGACAAACAATCAGACAATTTTATCTTATAATTTCCTAGCCAATCAAGGCTACCGTCTTCCAACTGTCCATATAGGCAAGTGCCAACTGTCAAGCCATTGATATTTGTTACAGACAAATTTCCATTTTCATCATAAACATAAATTGTTAAATAGCTGCGAACATCGCCATCAGAACCAGGCTGAACAAACTGAGCATAAAACTGGTATCCATCACAAGTAAAATCTGTGCTTTCAAATCCATACCCCATTCCGCCTCTCGGAACGCTATTAATCAAGGTTACTCCATCTTTTGTAACAAAATAGGTTTTAACAAGATTCTCTTTTTCATCATCTACAACAATTGTTGCAGAAGTTAAAACACCATCTACGATATGATATTCTACATCTTCTTTTATACCATATGCCGGCTTATACTTAGCAGCATAAATTTCATAAAGAGCCTTTTCAGCTGCTTCCAAATCTGCTGCACTTGTGGTAGTTGTAGTCGTGGTTGTGGTTGTTTCAGCTGCGGTCGTGGTGGTTGTAGTTGGTGCTGTGCCAGCTGGTACAAACTGACCACCTACATAATCATACTCTGTCCATGTGCCACATACATTAATGGAAATGGAATTTTCTCCAGATTGCTTAAAGTAGTTATCAATGTTGCAAAGAGCTTCAATGCTCGGCGGGTCACCTGCAAGAGAGGAATCCTTTACAACAATACCTGTTAAGTTAGATGCAACACCATTTATTGAAATAGAAAGATAAACAGGTCCTTCATTTTCATTCAAAAGGTAATAAACTTCTACAGACAAAGTTTCATCTGTAAACACATTTGGATCTGAGGTATGCTGCCCAAAATCAATCGTTTTTGAAGTAAGAACTTTCTTAGTTCCCTCTTCCTTTACAGTCTGATTTTCTTCTGTAGCAGCTGTTTCCACAGTTGTTTCAGTTTCGGCTTCCGCTGTTGTTTCCGCAGCAGTCGTTTCTGCCTCGGTTTCGGTCGTGGTGATTGCTTCGGTTGCCAGTTCGGTCGTGGTAGCCGTATCTTCTGCCCCAACGGTCAAACCAGTTGTTCCCAATACGCTCAGAGCTGCCAGAATTGCCAACATTTTCTTCATTTTCATTCTGATTTCCTCCTATTTCCACAATTCAGACGCAGAAAGCGACGCTTTTTCCATTTCGTCGCCCACTTTTTTCCATCTGATTGTTTTTATTATAGCACACGCATTCGGAAAAATCAACCATTTTTTCATTTTTCAGCAAATCCCCACAAATTTCCTGCCTTGAAATTGTAATTTTTTACATATTTTGATACGAATTCCAAAAAAAAGCAGAAACTGCATTTCGTCAGTTCCTGCTTTTTTCATACTATTCGTTTCCGCCATCTTGGTGCAGCCGATAGGATAACGCCATCAAACTATCTCCCAGATGAACATTTTCAACTTGGATGGTGTTTCGGTCAACTTCTAAATCACAGTGACTGAAATTCCAAAATCCGTGAACGCCCAGATGCACCAAATCATCCGCAACCGCCTGTGCAGCGTGTTCCGGAATACAAAGTACCGCTGCTGCTGGATGCACCTGCTCGCAAAAATCAGAAAGCTGCGTCATATGCTGCACTGTCAATCCGCCCAGCACCTGCCCGCAAACCGTTGGCACAATATCAAAAATGCCTGTCAGATAGAATCCATAGGCTGGAAAATCAATGTTGACGGCAATCACGCTGCCCAAATGACCAGCTCCAATTAAAACCGCCGGCATACACTGTTCCAGCCCGATGATTCTGCCCAATTGTGTCCGTAAGTCTGATACATGATAGCCATAGCCCTGATGTCCGAATCCGCCAAAACAATTTAAATCCTGACGAATTTGTGATGCAGTCGAGCCGAGCTGTGTTGCCAGTGCCTGCGAGGAAGTGCGTTCAACACCTGCTCGCTCCAGTTCCGAAAGATAGCGATAATAGCGTGGCAGTCTCCGAACAACAGAGTCAGAAACCGGTTCTTTCAGCATCATTGGATTGCACTCCTATTCTTTTTATACTGCTGTTAATTTACTGCATCGCTGCGTCCAGACGTTCCCGAATGGCTTCCAAAAATTCCTTGGAGTTTACCTTCTTCTTGTTTTCCAGCTTGGAAATCAAGTACAGGTCGCCTGTCATGACACCGTCTTCGATGGTCTGAATGGTTGCAGCTTCCAGCTTGTCAGCAAACTGCATCAGTTCCGGCAGGTTGTCCAGTTCGCCACGCTTTCGCAAAGCCCCTGTCCATGCAAAGATGGTTGCAACGGAGTTGGTTGAAGTTTCTTCGCCCTTCAGATACTTGTAATAGTGCCGCTGAACCGTACCATGTGCAGCTTCATATTCATAAATACCAGTCGGAGAAACCAGAACAGAAGTCATCATTGCCAGGCTGCCGTAAGCAGTGGAAACCATATCGGACATGACATCGCCGTCATAGTTCTTGCAAGCCCAGATATAACCGCCGTGCGAACGAATCACTCTTGCAACAGCGTCATCAATCAGGGTATAGAAGTATTCAATGCCTGCTTCTGCAAACTTTTCCTTGTATTCTGCATCAAAGATTTCCTGGAAGATGTCCTTGAAGGTGTGGTCATACTGCTTGGAAATGGTATCCTTGGTTGCAAACCAAACATCTTGCTTCAAATCCAAACCATAGTTAAAGCAAGCCCGTGCAAAACCAGCGATGGAATTATTCTTGTTGTGCAGACCCTGAACAATGCCATCGGTATCCTTGAAATCAAAAATCAGCTGACGGGTTTCTTCGCCTTCTGCATTGGTAACAACCAATTCTGCCTTAGAACCCTGCTTTACTTTCATTTCGGTGTTCTTATAAACATCGCCATAAGCGTGACGAGCAATTGTAATCGGCTTTGTCCAAGTCGGAATATACGGTTCAATGCCCTTTACCAGAATCGGGGTGCGGAATACCGTACCGTCCAGAATGGCACGAATCGTACCGTTCGGGCTCTTCCACATCTGGGAAAGATGATATTCCGGCATTCTTGCAGCATTCGGGGTGATGGTTGCACACTTTACAGCAACGCCATACTTTAAGGTTGCGTTTGCACTGTCAATGGTAACCTGATCCTTTGTCTTTTCCCGATAGTCCAGACCCAAATCATAATATTCGGTCTTGAGATCTACATACGGTGTCAGCAGGATGTCTTTGATCCACTGCCACAGAATTCGGGTCATTTCGTCGCCGTCCATTTCTACCAGCGGCGTTGTCATTTGAATCTTTGCCATTGTTTTTCCTCCTCAGATTTTCTCATTGTTGACGCTGCAACAATTTTTTCAAAGCGGTTCTGTCGGCATAGTTGTCACGTTGCCGACACGCTTTTTTCTACAAAACGTCTGTCGATTTCTTGCCTGTCGTTCTGTGATGTCCGTTTAGAGCAGTTCCTGAATCGCAATAAATCCGATGCCCATCAGCAACCCTGCCAGTATGATGCAACCTTCCAGCAAATGCACATGCGGTTTTCTTGTGATTTTTCGAGCCAGTATATATAAGATACCAGTAATGGGAATTAGGATTCCCAAAAACCCCATCGTCCAAACGGGATTCTCTCGAAAAATCCGGAAAAACTCCAGCAGTGATTTGGTTCTCCTCTTTATACCATATCCGATAATCGGAATGCCAATCAAAAGAGAACTCCCGATTACACCGATGGCAATCAGCCGTTTGTTCCAGCGTTGCGGTTTCGATGCAGATTCAATCTGTCCATCAATTCTATTTTGTGTATCTCGTGCCATTTATGCAAACACCACCCACCGCAATACACCTAAAATTAACAGGTGCAGCGGATAGAACACATAGAAAAACCACTTGTGAAACGGTTTCTTGCTGCCGCTCTTTCCGTTGTATCCAAACTGAATGAGTGGAAACACCAGAAAAATTCCGACTTGAAAAAATGCCAGCCACCAAGGTGTCGTTGCCAGCATATTTCCGCAGCAGAACAGCGTCAGCATACAAAATGCTGTCCACTTTTTCTGTGGATTGTTCCGATAACAGAAAAAGAATAATGCATACAGGATGTCGAAAATTGCCCAATCTCCGAACAGGGACAGGATACAAAGCCCGATGATGCCCAGCACCTTGACTGGTTGCGGACACCTGCCTTTATCCCATAGCCAGATGGCAAGCAGACTCAGCAGCAATGTATAAATCACACCAAACTGCAAGCCAATATATCCTAGTTCAAAATAAGAAAACGGAATCCAAGACAACAAAGCAAATATGCCCAGCCGACACGCATATTTTTCCACGCTGCGGGTGTAATAATACCCATCCGCCAGCATATATGCCATCGTTGGGCCAGTCAGCCGCCCAATGATATGCATGATTTGCCCCAACAGCGATGCAGTCGGGACAAATGCCCATGCAATATGGTCAATCAACATGGCGATGATGACCAGATATTTCAATTCATTTCGATTGAGGGAATGCAATTTGGTCATTGTAGAATCCCTTTCGGTCAGGATTTTTCACGATACTTCCGAAAAAGTGCAATGCCTGCGACCACTGCAACTGCAATCAACAAAAGCACAATTGCGGTGACAGGGCTTTCCTGAAAAAGATGGAAAAAGTTGCGAACGGTTCGCTGTCTTCTCCATGCAATCAGCAAAAAGAGGATTACCGCTATGACAATACCGCCAATCGTTTCTTTTCCCTTTCCGGTATTTTTCGGTTCTGCCATCGTTTTCCCTTTCCCGTTTTGCTTACTTGCTCAGTGCATCTCTGGTATAATCCAGCAGACCGCCTGCCAGAATAATATCCTTTGTCCGTCCGGTCAGTTCGCACAGTACCGGAATTTCAACGCCTGCGGTCTTGTTGACCAGTGTCAGGGTTGTTTCGCCGTTTTCAATGTGCTTCCGAACATCTGCCAGTTCCAGTTCATCACCCTGTGCAATCTTTTCATAGTCTGCTTCGTTGACAAATGTCAGCGGAAGAATTCCAGCATTGATGAGGTTTGCACGATGGATTCTTGCGAAACTCTTCACCAGAACTGCCTTTACGCCCAAATACAGCGGAGCGAGGGCTGCGTGTTCTCTGGAAGAACCCTGTCCATAGTTCGAGCCACCAACGATGATGCTCTTGCCCATTTCCTTGGCTCTGGTCGGGAATGCTTCATCACAAACTGTGAAGCAGTGCTGCGAGATTGCCGGAATATTTGACCGCAACGGCAGAATCTTTGCACCAGCCGGCATGATGTGGTCGGTGGTGATATTATCGCCAACCTTCAGCGAGCAGCCAGCGGAAATAGTTGCTTCCAGCGGAGCAGTTTCCGGGAACGGCTTGATGTTTGGCCCTCTCAGGATTTCTACGCTGTCCATTTCTTCTGCCGGTACTGGCTTTACAATCATGTTATCATGAACCTTGAACTTTTCTGGTAAGGTAAAGGTCGGCATTTCGCCCAGTTCTCTTGGGTCGCTCAGGTAACCAGTCAATGCAGAATAAGCAGCCAGTTCCGGAGAAACCAGATAAATCTGTCCATCCTTTGTTCCAGACCGTCCGAGGAAGTTCCGGTTAAAGGTTCTCAGAGAGATACCACCGGAGTTCGGGGACTGTCCCATACCGATGCACGGGCCGCAAGCACTTTCCAGGATTCTTGCACCTGCATCAATCATAATTTCCAGCAAGCCCAATTCTGCCATCATGGTCAGAACCTGCTTGGAACCCGGTGCAATTGACAGGGAAACATCTGGATTTACGGTCTTGCCCTTTAAGATATAGGCAACTTTCATCATATCCAACAGAGAAGAGTTCGTACAAGAACCGATACAAACTTGGTCGATTTTCAGCTTGCCGATTTCTACAACGCTCTTTACATTGTCCGGAGAATGCGGACATGCAGCAAGCGGCACCAATTCGCTCAGGTTGATGGTAACGACTTCATCATAAACGGCATCTGGATCAGCCTTCTGTTCTGTCCAAACTTCGCCTCTACCCTGTGCTTCGAGGAACTGCTTGGTAACTTCATCAGACGGGAAAATAGAAGTGGTTGCACCCAATTCTGCACCCATATTGGTGATGGTTGCACGTTCCGGAACGGAAAGAGTCTTGACGCCTTCGCCACAGTATTCAATGACTTTTCCAACGCCGCCCTTTACAGAGAGCCGCTTCAGAACTTCCAGAATAACATCCTTTGCAGCAACCCACGGGGACAGCTTACCAGTCAATTCTACCTTTACAATCTTCGGGCAGGTAATATAATAAGTACCGCCGCCCATTGCAACTGCAACGTCCAGACCGCCTGCACCCATTGCAATCATACCGATACCGCCGCCAGTCGGGGTATGGCTGTCCGAACCAATCAAGGTTTTACCTGGCACGCCGAACCGTTCCAGATGTACCTGATGGCAAATACCATTGCCCGGACGGGAGAAATAAATACCGTGCTTCTTGGCAACGCTGCCGATAAAGCGGTGGTCGTCTGCATTTTCAAAACCACTCTGCAAAGTGTTGTGGTCAATATAGGCAACGCTGCGTTCTGTCCGTACTCTTGGAACGCCCATTGCTTCAAATTCCAAATATGCCATTGTACCGGTAGCATCCTGTGTCAGGGTCTGGTCGATACGGATTCCGATTTCGGTACCCTTTTTCATTTCGCCTTCTACCAGATGTGCCTTCAGGATTTTTTCGGTTAATGTCAAACCCATGTTCATCAAGTCCTTTCGATTCTTATGCTTGTTTCCGGTGGTTCTGCCAGATGCTCGCCGGAAAAAAGGAAACTGATTTTCCTTCCTATACGCTTATTGTACCAGATTTCGTGGTCTGTTGTCAAGAAATTCACAAAGTTTCTTGATTGCAAAAGCAATTTTTCTATTTTTTCTGGTTTTTGCAAAAAGTGCATTTCTTGAGAAGTGGATTTTAAGGGGGGATTGCAAGGGGAGATTTTACTGTTCAAATGGAATGTTCTTAGGGAAAACGGTCTTTCACATCCGGCAAAAGGGGGTTCCACCCCTGCTTTTGCCTGCCAGCGTGCTGCAATCGCCCCGTTGCCTTGTCTGAATTTGCAACTTATTTCTCATTCTTCAACTTTACTTGAATTTGAAAGTTTCAAAAAATGCGATTGCAGCAGAAAAACCATATTGCAAATTTTCGATTTGCTTCGCAAATGTGGGCTACTCGCCCACGCCTCGGCAGCATTTTTGAAAAATTGCTGGATCAAAAAACTTTTTGTTGCCTGCGGCTCGTAATTGAAAACAAATTTGATTTCTTATTTTTAACAAAAACAGCAGCTGGTTTTTCCAACTGCTGTTTCTTCGATAATTTTCTTCAATTTCTGATGTTATGCCTGTTTCAACAGCAACTGCCGGAGCAACATGGCATCCACAACATTCAGAACATGGTCTGCATTCAAATCTGCTCGGCTGCTCTGTTCTGCGATCAGCGTTCCCTTCCGAACCAGATACTTTTGCAGCATGACCAAATCCGTTAAATCAGCTGTTCCATCTCCGTTGACATCGCCATTTACAGCTTCTGTTACAGTCGTAACCACGGTTGTTGTAACAACTGGTGTTGTTGTCGTAGAAGTTTCTGTTGTTGTTTTTGCTTCTGTGGTAGTAACAGCTGTTTCTGTAGTAGTTACTTTCGTTGTGGTAGTAGATTCTGCACTACCCTTTGTATGCACAATCACCTTTTCCAATGTCACATCACCGAAATACTTACGAACCATCATCTTGCCATACTCCTTGGATGGTGTAACCGTCAGCATTTGATTTTTCAAGTCTGTACTGGTAAAGCTGGTCGCTTCATTCCAGCCATCAAATGTCACACTACCATTATAAAATGCACCATCCGCAGCGGAGAAAATCACATCAATGGAAGTGATGTCAGAATATGGTTGCAAGTCAATATCTGTATCAAAGGCAACATCCGTCAACGTAAATGCAGCATCACCGGATGGATTGGTTTGCGGTTTCGCAGTGGTGGTTGTCTGTACAGAAGTGGTTGTTTCAACAGGTGTAGAATCCGTTGCAGTTGTCGTTCCGGTTGTAGTAGTTGTCGTTTCTGTCGTGGTGGTAGTGGTTGCTGTAGATGTGGTTGTCGGAGTCACTGTGCCATGGAAATAGGTTTCGGTCAGCAGATTCGACCAATACTGCCCCATTTTTGCATAGCCTTGTTCACTTGGATGCACGCCGTCTTCCAAATCGCCAGCAGAAATATCAATTGTGCTGTTAATATCAGAAAATTCGATGTGTGCTCCTTCCGCCTGCTTCTTTGCAACCAGATTCTTTACAATCGTATTGTAATCATCCACTGCAGCCTGCACGGTTGCAACAAATTTTTCTGGGTCACTTTTATAAGAAACGCCATAAGTCCATTCATATGCACCCAACCAATCATAGCGTTCTATCGCATCAATATTTGGAATGGATGCCAGATAGAGTACCTGTCCATCTCCAGAAACATACGGAATTAACTTGTCCACCAGTTCTTCCAAACGGTCGCCAATTCCGGTCAATTGAGCATCCAGAACGTCATTTGTGCCGATTTGCAGCATGATGACATCCGGCTGATAAGCTTCCATCATATTGCCAGAAACATCACCATTCACATAAGTAGTATCGAAAATGGTTTCCTGTAAGCCTTGCCGACTACCAATTTTTTGAATCGCATAACCACTGTAACCGGCATGTGCTGGGTCATAGGTAATGGTTGTGCCGTTCCAATCATACGTTGCACTGTCCATCCAATTGTTATTTGGCCCTACCATATCAAAATTAGTAATGCCGTTTTGCTGCAAGTCGTAGCAAAAATACTTTCGATAGCCGTTGTCGCCATTGATATATCCATGTGTGATAGAATCACCCATCGCTATTATTTTCACCGGGTCGCTGACTGCTGATACGGGTTCAATTTGTACTGCCTGCAAAACCGAAGTTGCCCCCAGTAATACGGTTGCGGCAAGCAGTCCTGCCATGGTTTTCTTTGTTTTCCACATAAAAATTCCTCCTTCAAAGCTGTTTATCGACTCTGTTCTATTTTTAGTATAACCAGAATAAAGAGCCGATTCAAGCTTTTTTTGTAAAGAAGTCATTTAAAAAAAATCGTTTTCCTCGCCAAATAGCAAGGAAAACGACCTTTTTCAGATATGGTGGGCCATCGGGGACTCGAACCCAGGACCATCCGGTTATGAGCCGGGAGCTCTAACCAACTGAGCTAATGGCCCACAGAGGGAAGAAACGAAAAAGAGGCGAATCTTGAACGATTCGCCTCAAATAGGATGCCGGCATCTACCGATTTTTCCAGGTCGTCACCGACCAAGTATCTTAGGCGTAAAGGAGCTTAACTTCCGTGTTCGGAATGGGAACGGGTGGAACCTCCTTGCTATCGACACCGGCTGCTTTAAAAAACAGAATTGAAATACTCACTGATGAAGTTTTTAGAGAACTTAAAAAAGACCAATCACAAAAGGAAAAGCAATCGACCGATTAGTACTTGCAAGCTAAACATGTCACCATGCTTACACTTTAAGCCTATCAACCTCGTAGTCTACAAGGGGTCTTATTCCGAAGAACGGATATCTTATCTTAAGGTCGGCTTCACGCTTAGATGCTTTCAGCGTTTATCCGTTCCGCACTTAGCTGCCCAGCCGTGCCACTGGCGTGACAACTGGTTCACCAGAGGTGCGTCCATCCCGGTCCTCTCGTACTAGGGACAGCTCCTTTCAAATATCCTACGCCCACGACAGATAGGGACCGAACTGTCTCACGACGTTCTG
>OFMV01001067.1_pt1 | contig 22696 bp, 16 predicted proteins | sample 1541881 | NCBI WGS metagenome assembly OFMV01 (sample SAMN04209220, study PRJEB22552) | human gut metagenome | biome: gut; material: feces | host: Homo sapiens | place: USA: Oklahoma
CAGCAAAAAAATAGCAGATAGTTTAGCGCCCATTCTGGAGCAAGAGGAAAAACTCAAGCGAATCGCAGAAGGTGCTACTGCACACATCCCCAATTTTGAGATTCCGACGCTTGCGTTGGATGCAATTTCAGAACCTTCGCCAGCTATGAAAGCGATTGCTGAACAGAGTAAAGCTATGAAGTTGGCTACCAGCGTAGGTACTGCAATAGATGCCCTACAACACAGTAGTACCATCCAGACTTTAGGGGAACTTGCAATAGCCGCTAATGTCCCCAACTATACTTTCAAGAATCCGCTGCTTGAACAAGCCAATTTAGGGATGACGGCGATGCTCCAGTCTTTCAATAATAGTGCGGTAAAACTACTTGCGGATTCTGTTCATGGAATTATAAGCTCCTTTGGGTCTGCACTTACAGCGACAATTCATTCGCCTGTGATGGATTGGCTTCAGAGCATTGACATCTCTCCAATGCGCTCTGTGTTGGAGAATCTTGCACTGGAACCGGATATTCTTGGGAGATACAAGAAGTTCAATCAAGCGTACTTGACGGCTATGTATGAATGCAAATGGTTCCCCTACGCTGGCTGGGCAGCGGATATTACCATGACAGCGGAAATATCGGACATCCTGGCAACAAGCCGAGGTGCAAGTAAGCGGCGAGAAAAGCGTATCGACAAGGTCATTCTCGACTATTACGACAAGAATGAAATCAAATTCATCAAGCGAATATGGAGAGAATCTGATTTAGAATCACATATCAAACGGATTCTGGGACAGGCTCTTGAAGCACATCTCCGTGGTGAATATGCCCTGTGTATTTCCAGCTTGGCAACTATGTGGGAGGGCTTAATCTACATAAAGGCAAACAATGCTACCATGCAGGATCGTCACCGGCAAAGGATGGCGATCACTAAAAAAGAACTGGAAGATCTGATCGAGGCAAACGACTACGACAAGATCTTCAGCGATTATTTTAATACCTTCATTGTTTCTCAGTGCAATAAGGTTGATGATGTGGTTGATGGTGTGCCGAACCGGCATGGCGTTTCTCACAGCTGGTATCACAGCTATCCGAGCAAAAAAGCTTCTCTGAATGCTATTTTGCTTACCGACTTCATAATTGGTCTGGAGCCACTTGAAGGCACCCAGGCCAGTGCATAAAGAAAATACGAATCGAGGTACACACGATGTCTAACGATAAAATCCAAGCGGTAGGAGTAAATATTGCAGAAAAAGCAACGATGATCTGGAATGTGGCAGATATGCTCCGTGGCCCCTTTAAGCCCCATGAGTACGGGCTTGTAATCCTTCCTATGACCGTGGTTAAACGTTTCCACGACTGTCTGCTTCCCACCCACGAAGCAGTCTTGGCACAGTATGAAAAGGTCAAGAAGCTGGCCGTCATTGATGGCTTTCTGACCAAGGCTTCCGGTTATCAGTTCTACAATACCAGCAAGTTCACATTTGAAAAGCTGCTGGCTGACCCGGATAACATCGAAGCCAACTTCCGGGACTATCTGGCTGGGTTCTCTCCCAATGTCCAGGATGTTCTGTCCAAATTCGATTTTGACAACATCATCAAGAGAATGGTGGAGAGCAACACCCTCTACCTTGTTATCAAGGAGTTCGCTACGCCCAAGGGCTATCTCGGCCCGGACAAAATCAGTGCCGTGGACTGTGGCTACATCTTTGAGGACTTGGTAAAGCGGTTCTCTGAATCCTTTGGAGAGGAAGCCGGAGCGCACTTTACCAGCCGGGATATTATCTATCTGATGACCGATCTCCTTCTGTCCGATGCCGATCTTGCGGAAGCTCAGAATGTCACGGTCTACGATATGACCATGGGAACCAGCCAGATGTTGTCTTGCATGGAGGAGCGTATCCACGATCTGAACGAGGACATTGAAGTTACCTGTTTCGGACAGGAGTTCAATCCCTCCACCTTCGCAATCGCCAAGGCGGACATGATGATCCGTGGCGGTGATCCTAACAACATGAGATTTGGTGACACCCTGTCTGACGATCAGTTCAGCGGCTACACCTTCCAATATATTATCAGCAATCCGCCATTCGGAATTGACTGGAAGCGTGAACAAAAGGCCGTTGAAAAGGAAGCGGCCAAAGGTGATCTTGGTCGTTTCTCTCCCGGTCTGCCTAAGATTTCTGACGGACAGCAGTTGTTCGTGCTGAATGGTCTTTCCAAGTTGGCACCTAACGGCAAGATGGCCATTATCCAGAACGGTTCTCCGCTGTTCTCCGGTGATGCCGGTAGCGGCCCGTCCAATATTCGTCAGTACATTCTGGAGAATGACTGGCTGGATTGTATTGTCCAGTTGTCTACCGATATGTTTATGAATACTGGTATTAGCACTTATATCTGGATTCTGTCCAAGGATAAGCCTGCGTACCGTGCTGATAAGGTTCAGCTGATCGATGCGTCCCATTGCTATGAGTCTCGCAAGAAGAATATCGGAACGAAGCGAAATGATATTACCGATATGTGCCGTGAGCTAATTGTGCAAGCCTATGGCGACTATCACCATGATGCTGTTTACGGTGATAAGAATGGTATCTATTGTGAAAGCAAGATCTTTGATACCGTGGACTTCGGCTATAACAAGATCGTTGTGGAGCGACCTTTGCGTGATGAGAACGGTGAACTGGTCTTGAAGAAGGGCAAGAAACAGCCCGATACTTCTCTGCGTGATACGGAGAATGTTCCTCTGGTTGAAGATATTGATGCCTACTTTGCAAGAGAAGTTCTTCCGTATGCGCCTGATGCTTGGGTAGATACAAAGAAAACCAAGGTCGGATATGAAATCCCGATGACCCGTTACTTTTATGAATACCAGGCCCCCGAAATGGCAGAAGAAATAGTATCTCGTATCCGCTGTTTAGAGAGTGACATTACATCTTCTCTTAATGCATTGTTCCATAAGGAGGGATGATAGTGGACAGAAAACTGAAACAAACAAACGCAAGATGGTTAGGTGATATTCCTGCTACCTGGGATGTAAAGAAGCTGAAATATGCATCTACTTTTTGCCAAACGAAATACGACACCTCTGTTGGAGCATTGCCCTATATTGGACTTGAAAATATCGTAAGCTGGAATGGTCAATACATACAGACAGACTCCGAGTACGATATTTCGCAATCTCTGGTGTTCAGAGAAAATGATATTCTGTGGGGGAAGCTAAGACCTTATCTTGCTAAGGTGTATCAAACAAGATCAGATGGATGCTGTTCTGGTGAATTTTGTGTTATCAGAATGAACGAAGGGTATGACCATCGTTACTTTTGGAATTTGCTTATTTCAAGCGAGTTTGTAGCAGAAGTAGACCGATCTACTTACGGGACGAAGATGCCGAGAGCAAATGCTGATTTTATTAAAAACATGGTAGTGCCTGTTCCTCCTCTTTGCGAACAAGTAAAGATTGCCGAGTTTCTCGATTCGGAATGCCGAGAAATTGATTTGGTGATAGAAAAAACGAAAAAGTCTGTCGATGAGTATAAACGGCTCAAACAGGCAGTAATAACAGAAGCAGTCACCAAAGGAATTCGTGGCGCACGAAGTATGAAACCAAGTGGCATTGAGTGGATTGGTGATATTCCCAGCGATTGGTCTGTGAGAAGAATTAAAACGCTCTTTAATTTGCGAGATGAGAAAAACTATGCGCCTCTGGACGAGGTGAACTTGATTTCCCTTTATACGGATTTAGGTGTTGTACAACATTCCGACTTGGAAAAAACGACTGGAAATAAGGCATCTACGGCAGACGGATATAAGAAGGTATATTGCGACGATATAGTTGTAAATATCATCTTGTGTTGGATGGGTGCGATAGGTAGATCTGCATACGACGGTGTGACCAGTCCAGCCTATGATATATACACACCTGTCGAGGCTGTTGATAGCAGATTTTATCACCACTATTTCAGAACGACTGGTTTTAATGGAGATTGCTATAAACGAGGTCGTGGAATTATGGCTATGCGCTGGCGAACATATTCCGATCAGTTTCGTGACATTCCTGTTGTATACCCTCCGTTTGAGGAACAAAAAGAAATTCTTCAATACTTAGATACAATTTGTTCAGAGATAGATGTGTTAATTGCTAGGAAGAAGGAAATTATTTCAGAACTTGAAAAATACAAGAAAGTAATGATTTACGAATATGTGACCGGTAAAAAGGAGGTGAAGTAAGTTGGAGATACCTGTTACACTTCAGTCGGATAGGAAAGGTTATTTCGACAGAGAATGTCCAAACGAAAACTGTCTGTATACCTTCAAAATCAATATGCAGGATTGGGAAGAAAAAGTTTCTGATGAGGAAGTTCATTGTCCTATGTGCGGTCATATTGATACATCGGAAAAATGGTGGACGCAAAAGCAGTTGGAGGGTATGCAGAACATCGCTGTTGATTATGCGATGGCGTTAATCTCCGAAAAACTCGACGAGGCATTTGGAGGTTTAGCCCGATCCACCCGGCACAACAAGTTCGTGAAGATTACCTACAAGCCCGGAAAACGAATTACTTTCCAGAACAACCCTATCGGACAGAGCGAAGAATGGGAAATCGACATCACCTGTGAGAACTGCGGTACTCGGTATAGCGTGATTGGCTCCGCTTATTTCTGCCCGTGCTGTGGCCATAACTCTGCGGTAAGTGCATTTGAGGAATCAATGGACAGCGTTGAGAAGATGTTGGCGTCACTCTTTGAAATGAAGCAGATGCTGACAACCTCATACGGCAGGGACAAGGCAGAAACGATGTGTCGTGGGCTATTGGAAAGCTCAGTTGGTGATATTGTATCTGCATTTCAAAAATTTGCGTCCTGTCACTATGACAAGCTGACCGGAAAGACATCCAGGGTCAATGACTTCCAGATTGTCGATAAAGGAAGTCAGCTGTTTAAGGATGCTACCGGCAAGGGATATGATGAATGGCTGTCTGTCGATGAATTGAAGGATATGAATTTACTATTCCAGCGCAGACATTTGATTGAACATAACAATGGTATGGTCGATCAAAAATATATTGATAAATCTGGAGACAATTCCTATGCCGTAGGACAAAGATTGGTTGTAAAGGGAAGCGATCCGCTGACCTTGCTGGCAATCATTAAGAAACTCGGTAAGGGATTGGTGTCACTAAAGGAGGTGCCAGAGAATTGAAGATTGATAAAGGCAGAATCATCAATGACTTCATTGAGCCGAACAAGCGTCAGTATGCAATCCCTGTGTACCAGCGTAACTATGAATGGTCGAAAGAGCAGTGTGTGAAGCTGTTTGAGGACATTGTGCAGGCATATAAAAAGGACAGAACCCATTTCTGCGGTTCTGTCGTGTATGCCCCTCTGAAAGAGGAGCAGAACATTCATTACTACATCATCATCGACGGGCAACAGCGGTTGACTACCATCTATCTTCTGCTGAAGGCGCTGATCGACCTTGCAGAGAACGATGCCACCCGTGAATTGATTGCGGAAACGCTGTTTAATCGGGACAAATTTGATAAGTTTGCCATTGACAAGGCAAGCAAGTTGAAATTAAAACCCATTAAGAGCGACGATAATCAGCTGCGTTTGCTGATGGAAAACAAATACGATGACATAGAAAAGAACAGCGGTATTTGGAGAAACTACGAGTTGTTCTGTTCGCTGGTTCAAGCACAGTTGGATGCCGGTATGTATGTCAAAGACATTTACAAGGGCGTTGAGAAGCTGATTTGTGCCAGTATTCTTCTGGAGCAGGAAGATAACGCCCAAGAGATGTTTGAACGTATCAACTCCACTGGTGTGCCCCTGAGCCTTGCGGATAAAATCAGAAACTTTGTCCTGATGACCGATGTAGATCAAGAAAGCCTCTATGAAAACTATTGGCTTAAAGCAGAAGTTCTTGTCCATCGAAATAATATGACCGCTTTCTTCTTGGACTATCTCAATACCAAGGTTGACGGTTTTGCCAAGGAAGAAGATGCCTATGAGGTCTTTAAGGATGTTTATCGGAAAGGCAAATACACCAACGAAAGTATGCTGAAGGAGATTCTTCACTACGCTGACTTTTACCATACATTCCTTTACGGTGACAAGAAATACGGTGATAAGATAAACAGTCTGCTCAAAAGCTTACAGAAACTGAAACAGACCACTGTATTCCTGTTCTTGTTTCCGGTGTTCGATGATTATGAGAATGAGGTTATTGGTCTCAAGGAACTGGAAAAAGTTTTGCAGTTCCTACTTCATTACAGCATCCGCCGTTTGATCTGTGAGATTGGTTCTAACTCCCTGCGTGGTCTATACAAGACGCTCTATGCCAGAGTATTCGCTCGTACGGAGAATAAACAGCATTACTACGATACAATTGTATCTTTTTTTCAGCAGTTGACTTCCAAGGATGCACTACCCGATGACAAGACTTTCATTCTGGCATTGAAGCAGAACAATCTGTATAGAAAAAACGCTCTGTGTAAGTTCCTGCTGACTGCCATTGAAAACCAAGGTAAGGAACAGCTGATTACGGACAATCTTACCATCGAGCATATTATGCCGCAGAACAAGAATCTATCTACTGCATGGCAGAAAATGCTTGGGGAAGATGTTTGGCAGAGTGTGCAGGAGAAGTATTTGCATACCCTTGGCAATTTGACCCTTACCGCCTACAACAGCGAATTGGGCGACAAACCTTTCGATGTGAAACAAAAAGAATTAGACGATGTTAAGACAAAAGTTGTTGTGCTGTACTCCGATGTGAAGGAATGCACAGTTTGGAACGCCGAAGCCATTGAGCTGAGAGCCGACCGTCTGGCTGACATTATCGTAAAGCTCTATCCAATTGAACAACCTGCGCAGACGATTTCCTTTGCTGATCCTCGTTACAAAGAATACACTTGTGACGATCCGGACAATGCCACATACAAGGCTCCAAACTACTATGTACTGCAAGGAGAACGTGTCAACACGACCAATTTCGCAGAAATGCTCCGCTCTATTGTTAGCAGACTGTATGAACTGGACAGTAGCATTATTGAAGAAATGGCCCGAAACAATGAGCGGCTCCTTTCATGGTCACAGAATGTCGTGTTCTCCTATGATGTGAATGAGGTCTACGGAGATTACAAGTTGGGAGATACAGATATTTATGAAAGCACTGGCTTTTCAGCAGCACACATTATGTATATCATCCGAGCACTGCTTGATAAGTACGATATTGAGTGGAGCGATTTTGCTTACAGTGCTCGCTCTACAAAGCCCAGCGGAAAGGAGGAACAATAAGTGTCCATTGATGTTACAACAGAAAAGCGTTTTGAAGAGGACATTGAAGCCTTCTTCATTTCTCCCACAGGCGGCTACACCAAGGGAACCGATACATACGATCCGGCCCTTGGCCTATATGTGAACACACTGATCGAGTTCATCCAAAGAACCCAGCCGAAGGAATGGGCGAGATTTGAGAATCAGAACAAGGTTGATCCTGTCCGAAAGTTCTGCCTTGCTCTAAATACTGCCTGTGACACTGAGGGCCTTGTATTTGTTCTCCGTCACGGCTTCAAGCACCGGGGTATTACCTTCCGTGTCTGCTATTTCAAACCGGAATCCAGTTTGAACCAGACCGCAGCTGCCCTATATGCGAAGAATGTAGTCAACTGCAACAGGCAGTGGTATTACTCCGCTGATACCAAGAAAAGCGTGGATATGGTGCTGGTGCTAAATGGCATCCCTGTGTTCGCCTTTGAGCTGAAGAACCAGTACACCGGTCAGAACGTGGACAATGCCAAGCGGCAGTGGATGTATGACCGTGATCCCAGAGAAATCTGCTTCCAGTTCAATAAGCGCATTTTGGGCTACTTCTGTGTAGACCACACCGAAGTCTGGATGGCAACCAAACTCGCTGGTAAGGACACCTTCTTTCTGCCTTTCAACCAAGGCTCTGCCGGTGCAGGCCGTGACGGTGGAAAGGGCAACCCAGCTAACCCCAACGGCTATCTCACGGAATATCTGTGGGAACAGGTTTTCCAGAAAGAAAGTATGATGGACATTCTCCAGAAGTTTATTCATTTGCAAATCACCGAAGATAAGAAGCTCATGGCCGATGGCAGCGAGAAGATCACCAAGAAGAAAACGCTGATTTTCCCTCGTTACCACCAGCTGGATGTTGTCCGCAAGCTGCTTGACGATGTGAAAGCTAATGGTGCTGGTAAGAGCTATCTGATTCAGCACAGCGCAGGCTCTGGTAAATCCAACTCGATTGCCTGGACTGCCTACCGACTTGCTTCCCTCCATGACCAAGATAACAAGGCTGTGTTCAACAGCGTTGTTGTCGTTACCGACCGTACCGTTCTGGATGCCCAGCTACAGGACACCATTTCCGGTTTCGACCATACCCTTGGCGCAGTCGAAGCCATTGGCGAGGACAAGAACTCCAAAGACCTCCGGGATGCTCTGAACAACGGTGTGCGTATCATCGTCACTACCTTGCAGAAATTCCCAGTGATCTATCAAGAGGTGGATAAGGTTGCTGGCCGGAACTACGCTATCATCGTCGATGAAGCCCATTCCTCTCAGACCGGCAACTCCGCTCTGAAACTGAAAACAGCTCTGGCTGATACCGAAGAAGCTCTCCGGGAGTATGCAGAAATGGAGGGCAAGGCTGAATCTGAGCTTGATCCCGACGATAAGCTAATGAAGGAGATTATCGTCCACGGTAAGCATAAGAATTTGTCTTTCTTTGCGTTCACCGCAACTCCGAAGGACAAGACCTTGGAGCTGTTCGGCACTGAATATGAGGATGGTTCTTTCCATCCGTTCCACATTTACAGTATGCGGCAGGCTATCGAGGAAGGCTTCATCCTGGATGTCCTCCAGAACTACATGACCTACGACACCTGTTTCAAGATCGCAAAGACCACCGAGGACAACCCGGATGTGCCGTCCAGCCGTGCGGCAAAGATCATTCGCAAGTACCAGGAACTTCACCCGTACAACATCAGCCAAAAAGCACAGATCATCGTTGAAACCTTCTTGGGAACCACTTGCCACAAAATCAACGGGCGGGGCAAAATGATGGTCATTACCTCTTCTCGCTTGGCTGCGGTTCGCTATTACCACGAGGTTAAGCGATACATCCAGGAGAAGAAATATACGAATGTGGATGTGCTGGTGGCGTTTTCCGGAGCAGTCAACGACGGCGGCGAAGAATATACCGAGCCGAGGTTGAATGTCCGCAGGGATGGCTCCCACATTTCGGAAAGCCAGACCAAGGCAGAGTTCCACGACAACTTTAATGTGCTGATTGTTGCTGAGAAGTATCAGACCGGCTTTGACGAGCCACTGCTCCATACGATGATCGTGGACAAGAAGCTGAAAAGCGTCAAGGCTGTGCAGACACTTTCCCGTCTGAACCGGACTTGTGCCGGTAAGCATGACACCTTTGTTCTCGACTTCGTGAACAAAAAGGAAGATATTCTGGAAGCATTCCAGCCTTTCTACCAGGAAACCTATTTGCAGCAGGAAGTCAATGCCGACTTGATTTACCAGACACAGAAGGAACTCCGTGGTGCTGGTATCTACTCTGATGATGACATTGAAGCCTTTGCAAAGGTGTATTTCAGTAGCGACAAGCAGGACAAAAAGGCTATGGGGCGAATGACCAGTGCTTTGCTGCCGGTAGCTAACCGCTACAATAAGAAAACTGTTAACGAGCGATACCAGTTCAGACGCCAGCTCAGAAGCCTTATCAAGTGGTACGGTTATATCTCTCAGATTATCCGTATGTTTGACAAGGATTTGCACAAGGAATATGTATTCTGTTCCTACCTCATCAATCTGTTACCTCCGGAACCGGTGGATATGGTTGACTTGGAGGGTAAGTTAAAGCTGGAATACTATAAATTGCAGAAAACCTTTGAAGGTGCAATCGAGCTGGATGAACAGAAAGGTGTCTATGAACCCGCTAAGAAGAAAGGTGCCATGGGGCTTGATCCCAAGGAACCTCTGGATGAAATCATTGATAAGATCAACGAGAAGTTTAAGGGTGCCTTTACCGATGGCGACCGGGTTTTGTTGACAGCTCTCCGTGATAAGCTCATGGGCGACAAAAAACTGGCAAGCATGGCAAGAACTTCTGACCCGCAGATTTTTGTGGAAAGCATTTTCCCCAAGGCATTCGGAGATGCTGCCATGGAAAGCTACACGGAATCCCAGGACACCTATACCTCACTCTTTGAAGATCAGAACAAGTACAATGCTATTATGAGCGCATTGGCAGAAGTGATTTATCGAGAGATGCGCAAAAAGAAATAGCAAGAAAGAACTTCGTCTCAACTTGGGACGAAGTTCTTTTTACAAACGCACTCTAATGCAATTTGCGACGAAATAGAATTTTTGTCGGGTCTATAAAACGATTACAAAATCGTGTAGCCAATATCGCAGATATTGTTCAAAGGGTACCAGGGAGCTTTCCCTGACAAGTCATTTTGCAAATTGAGGCGAAGGAGAAAATGCGAAAATGGGCAAAGTGCTGTAACTTTGCCCTGTTTGCCAGTTTCCTTCCAACATATAACTTGTGCCCAAGTTGGGAACAAGTACGAATTAACTTCTGCTCTAATTGGGCAGAAGTTAGATTTGAAACTTCCACCCAATTCAGGTGAAGATGTATCAGTTTTTTATTCCCAACTTGGGAATAATTTTGCCCGTATATTATAGGCGTTACAAATTGGCAAGCAGTGTAAACCTGTACAGGTTCACTTATTTACGAAGATTCCCCCAGAGGAGAAATTTTCGTAAATTGCTTGTTGGGGAAGCATCCCCAATCCCCTTTGAACGCCACCTGCGGTGTCAGCTGCGCATTCATTCTGAATACTTTTACTTACTGACTTCTGCGCAATTTGCATAGAAGTTCAATTTTCCATAAACGAAAAAATGAAAACATGGGAGAAGTTTCCCCTGATTATTTATGTGATGTATGGCAATCCACTTCCCAACAATTTGTCGGGAAGTCTTGTGGGCAATTCGCCCACAAGTAACAAAAGTGCCAATGGTTGGATACAACTTCATCCCAACTTTGGATGAACAACTTCGTGCCAACTTGGCACAAAGTTAAAAATAAAGGAAACAGAAAAACGAAAATCACTTCGACATAATTTGTGTAGAAGTTGAAGGGCTGATCTTTATGCTTGCGGGCGAATTGGACACAAGACAGTGCTTCTATTTTCTGAAAATCAACTTCGTCCCAAGTTGGGATGAAGTGCTACAGTGTAATATGCACCAAAGTAAGGCGTAGAGACTTTGTATTGTAAATTCTTGATGAGGTGTCTGGAAGTTTATAAATGTCAAAATGACTTCTGGACAATTTGTCCAGAGGTATCATCATGCTTCAATTAGAAAATCAAAAATATCCTTACTACAACTTACGGTAAAATGAAAATCTGCTATTAGCTGCCTGTTCTCAACTTTGGGATATGCTCTTTGGCTGAACTTGACAAGATTGCTTATTTCGACATTTCATGCTATGATAGTTACAGATGAAAATTAAATAGTGCTTCATACAAGATTTTATTGATGGGCAAGCCCCATATTTATACAAACATATTTTTAGTCAGTCCGAACTGTCAGAGCTGTTACATGGAAGCATCAAGTCAGATACAGAATCTTTTGTGTCTGTCATTGTTGCATCTGTGTAGCAGCTTTTTTCATTATCTGACGTTGGACCAAGTTGGTCCGAGGTCAGAACCACAGACAGAAACGGAGGAAACTATTTGATCGCAGTAATTCACAGAGGACAAAAATTCAAAGAAACTATGGAAGCCTTTCAGCAAAAACGAGTGGAATTTATCGCACAGGAAATCAGAAATTTCGATGCAGAAACCTTGTATGTGTTTCTGGAATGGATTCGTGGCAACGGCCACAAACTTGATAGAATAACTGGGATGGCGGTATGATAGGAGCGGAGGTGACTACCCATGAAGAAACAGAGAAAAGTTGAAAAAGATAACCGTGGCGTTGCGATATACGCCCGTAAATCTCGTATCACCAATAAGGGTGACAGTATCGGTGTTCAATTCAAACAATGTGCGGATTACGCCAAAAAGGAATTGGGGTTGGATGAGGAGTATGAATTTTTACAATATGAGGACAAAGGACTCAGCGGATATTTTTCAGACAGACCGGATTTTCAGAGAATGCTGCATGATGTGCAGGACGGAAAAATCAAAGCAATCGTATGTTACAAGCTGGATCGTGTCGGCAGAAAAACAGCCGACCTAATCCGCTTGATGGATTTCTTGGAAATGTACCATGTTAATCTCTTGATTTGCTCCAATGGTATCAATACTGCCAGCGGACTATATAAAATCTTCATTCAGATATTCGCTGTCATTGCGGAATTTGAAAGAGATACTCTGACAGAAAGAATTGTAGACAATATGATGGAACTTGCAAAGGACGGTCGATGGCTCGGCGGCAATACACCGATGGGATTTACTGTCCGTCGTGTAACAACCGGAAGTGGTAAGGGAAAATCAGCATACAGCTACTTAGAAAGTCTGCCGGAAGAAAAACGCATGGTTCAGCGTTTGTATGAAATTTTTCGAACCACTCGCAGTATCCAGACCACTGCAAAACAGATGAATGAGGAAGGATTCCACACTCCTTCCGGTGCTGCATTTAACGCATCCACCACAAGACTGGTTTTGAGAAATCCCATTTATTGCACTGCTGATAAACGCAGCTATAATTATTTCATCGAACACGACGGCAATGTGTTTGGAGATATGACAGAGTTTGACGGAACTCACGGATTGTCGGCTTACAATAAAACCGACCAAGAAAAGTACGAGGGCAGCGACAGCACATTCATCTCTCCAAAATATGTTCAGACCATTGAAAGCAAGCCTGTTAGTGAGTGGATTATTGCGGTCGGAAGGCATGAAGGCTTTATTTCAAGTGAACAATGGATTGAAGTGCAGGAACTTCTGGATGCTATTGCAGAGAAATACAATCGCCCTCACAGAAAGACCAACGCATTGTTGGCAGGACTGGTGCATTGTCCTTACTGCGGAAGACGACTGAGTGTAATTTCCGAGTCCGACCGCTGGACGAACGGAAAACCTCGGATCAAATATGTTTGTCCTGGTTATCGCAAAAAGGAATGTAATTTCAAGGCAGTAGATGGCGTTCTTCTGGATGAATTTGTGGTACAGCAGTTATCTGACCTGTCAGATGAAAACAGTGAGCGCTTCAAAGATATTCTCGAAATTAAAATCGAGGAGGTTCTTGAAAAATCACAGACAGTACAGGAGCACACCTTCATTAAAAAGAAACGTGACAAGCTGAAAGCGGATATTGCAGCACAGACAAGAAATCTGCGTGAAGCAGATGGCAATATCAAGCAATTTATTCAAGAGGATTTGCAAAATCTGGCTGAAGAACTGAGGGAAACGGAGCGGCAGCTTTCCAAACTGGATGAGGGCAGAAAGAACAATATGATTGCCATCCGTGACTTGGAAATGACAAAGGAAAGGCTACTCTCCTTTGCAGAATATGCAAAGGATGCGCAGCCGGAGGTCCTGGTCACTTTGATCCAGACGATTGTAGAAAGAATTTATATCGTTGATAAAGATGATGAGCGTTTTTGCCATATCTTTATCAAGGGCTGTTCCGGAGAAGATTACACTGGCTTCTTTCGGACAGCCGGTTACATAGAGCAAAAAACTACCCCTGTGTGTGATTCAGAACAGTATTGCATTGGCGACATGTTAAAAAAATATCATAAAAAATCTTGAAATGACCTATAAAATGAATTACAATAAAATTGTTTGAAAATTGTGGTAGCACGCAGTGCAGAACAATTTGGAATCAGAAGGGTCAAAAGATTCGAAAATAAAACGGCTGGTTCACGGTTGGGGATGTGAAGCGGAAAGCCTTAGGACGGAGGAATAAGCGATGGCAAAAGAGGTTAAAACGATTGGTGTACTGACAAGCGGCGGCGATGCGCCGGGTATGAATGCAGCGATCCGTGCGGTGGTCCGGACTGCGATCAACAAGGGCATGAAGGTAAAAGGTATCATGCGTGGTTACGCTGGACTTTTGCAGGAAGAGATTGTGGACATGGACGGAACCAGCGTGGCAGATACGATTGGCCGTGGCGGTACGATCTTATACACAGCCCGCTGTCCGGAATTTATGACCGAGGAAGGTCAGAAGCGCGGCGCAGAAATCTGCCGCAAGCACAACATTGACGGTCTGGTCGTCATCGGCGGTGATGGTTCCTACCGCGGCGCCGGAAAGTTATCCGCGCTGGGAATCAATACGGTAGGTCTTCCGGGCACGATCGATCTGGATATTGCCTGCACCGATTATACGATCGGGTTTGATACCGCGATCAACACGGCGATGGAGGCGATCGATAAGGTAAGAGATACTTCCACCTCCCATGAGCGCTGCAGTATCATCGAGGTTATGGGACGCCACGCGGGATATATCGCCCTGTGGTGCGGTATTGCTAACGGCGCCGAGGATATTCTGCTTCCGGAGCGGTACGATGGCAATGAACAGATGCTGATCAACCGCATCATTGATAACCGGAAACGCGGCAAGAGACATCATATTATCATTAATGCCGAGGGCATCGGACATTCCGCGTCGATGGCGAAGCGAATCGAGGCGGCAACCGGCATCGAGACACGTGCGACGATCCTTGGTTATATGCAGCGAGGCGGCGCGCCGACCTGTAAAGACCGCGTCTATGCGTCCATCATGGGCGCCAAGGCGGTGGAGCTGCTGGAAAAAGGAAAGACCAACCGCGTGGTAGCGTATAAGCACGGCGAGTTTCTGGATTTTGATATTCAGGAGGCGCTGAATATGAAGAAGGATATTCCGGAAGATCAGTATGAGATTAGTAAGCTGCTGATTCGTTAAGGAATTTGATGGCTGCTTGTGAGATGGGCTGGCATATGAACGGAGAACAGGCTTCTCAGGGATAAAGGGAGAGCCTGCTCTCCGTTCGTGCGTCAGCCCTGTTTGTGGGCAATGGAAAATGAAACAGATGGAGGTGCAAGAAAATGGCAGAAATGCAGAATCCCAATACAGATGGGGACTCCACCGTACTCTGCGGTGCGAATTCGTATGTGGAAAAATATTATCTGAATGAGCAGTTTTCGGGGCTGCCGGAGTCAATTAAGCAGGAATTGCAGATCATGTGTGTCATGTACACAGAGGACATCGGCGGTATTATTTTGCTGGAGTTTATGCCGGATGGCAGACTGCAGTTTAAGGTTGAGGCGGAGGAGAATGATTACCTCTTTGACGAGATCGGAAGCGCGCTTAAAATTAAGCAGTATCAGGCAGAGAAGCGTGAGCTGCTGGAATCGCTGGAGCTGTATTATAAGGTGAAGGTGCTGGGAATCCCGGCGGACGAACTGTTAGACGACGAGCAGATGGAACGGTATCAGGAAGATTAGAAATAAAATGAAGATTGGAAACGTAGAATTAAAAAATGCAATCGCCCTTGCGCCGATGGCAGGTGTGACGGATCTGCCGTTCCGTCTGCTCTGTAAGGAGCAGGGATGTGGTTTGATGTACACGGAGATGGTCAGCGCGAAGGCGCTTCTTTATAAGAATCGCAATACAAAGCCGTTATTAGAGACGCGGCCGGAAGAAGAGCCGGTTGCGGTGCAGCTGTTTGGCTCAGATCCGGAGATTATGAGCGAGATGGCGCTGCAGCTGGAGGAAGGACCGTATGCCATCATCGACGTCAACATGGGTTGTCCGGTGCCAAAGATTGTCAATAACGGCGAAGGTTCGGCACTGATGAAGGATCCGAAGCTGGCAGAGCAGATTTTGACGGCGATGGTAAAGAAACTTCATAAACCGGTTACGGTCAAATTCCGCAAGGGATTTAATGATTCGAATATCAATGCGGTTGAGTTTGCGAAGATGGCAGAGAGCTGCGGCGTGGCGGCGGTAGCCGTGCATGGACGGACGAGAGAGCAGTATTATTCCGGAAAGGCGGACTGGGACATCATCCGTCAGGTCAAAGAGGCGGTTTCAATCCCGGTCTGGGGAAACGGTGATGTATTTACACCGGAAGATGCTAAGAGAATGAAGGAAGAAACCGGCTGCGACGGCATCATGGTGGCGCGCGGCGCGAAAGGAAATCCATGGCTGTTTAAACGGATTCTCCACTATCTGGAAACCGGAGAACTTCTGCCGCCGCCGACTGCGGAGGAAGTAAAGAGGATGATTGTCCGCCATGGGACGCTTCAGACGGAATTTCGCGGCGAGGAGATCGCAATGCGGGAGATGCGTAAGCACGTGGCATGGTATACGGCAGGATTTCCACATTCGTCGGCGCTTCGCAATGATATAAACCAGGTGGAGACGCTGGAGGAGCTGGAACGGCTGGTGGATGAGAGAATTTAAGAGAAGGATGAATGTGTGGAATCAAAACGATGGTTGTGTTACATGGGTGGACGAAATCGGAAGGCACAGAAAAAGCACGAAAATGTAGGATTTTCCCTTGTTTTTAAAGCCATTATGGCACTTTGTGATTCTTGACATTACACCAAGAATCATGTATAATAGTGCGATGCAATTATTAGGGGATTCAATGATGAATCGATAGAAGGAAGGATAGCTGTCATGGCAGAAAAGAAGAACATTTTAACTTACACAGGATTGAAAAAGTATGAAGATGAACTTCATGATCTGAAAGTAAATAAACGCCAGGAGATCGCACAGAAGATCAAAGAGGCGAGAGAGCAGGGCGACCTGTCTGAGAACGCTGAGTATGATGCAGCAAAAGATGAACAGAGAGACATCGAGGCAAGAATCGTAGACCTTGAGAAACTGTTGAAAAACGCAGAGGTTGTTGTTGAGGATGAGATCGATCTGGATAAGATCAGCATCGGATGCCAGGTAAAGGTACTGGACGTCGAAGAGGATGAAGAGATGGAATTTAAGATCGTAGGTTCCACCGAGGCAAACAGCTTAGATGGTAAGATCTCCAACGAGTCTCCGGTTGGTCGTGCCCTGCTTGGCAAGAAAGCTGGCGAGACCGTAGACGTAGAGACACAGGCGGGCGTTATCCAGTACAAGATCCTGGACATCCAGCGAGTATCATAAAGAGACGAAGGAGTGAAAGAGAAAGTGGCAGAGCAGAATCAGCAGAATAAGAACGAGGAGAAGGACTTAAATCAGTTATTAAAGGTGCGCCGTGAGAAACTGAAAGACCTTCAGGACAACGGAAAGGATCCGTTCCAGATTACAAAATTTGATGTAACTGCACACAGCAGCGAGATCAAGGATAACTTTGAGCAGATGGATGGCAAAGAGGTTACGATCGCAGGACGTATGATGTCCAAACGTGTGATGGGTAAGGCATCTTTCTGCAATGTGCAGGATTTAAAGGGCAATATCCAGTCTTATGTTGCCAGAGACAGCGTAGGCGAAGAGGCTTATAAAGATTTCAAGAAGATGGATATCGGTGATATTGTCGGAATCAAAGGTACCGTATTCCGCACCAAGATGGGAGAGATCTCCGTTCATGCAGAGTCCATCGTACTGCTGTCCAAGAGTCTGCAGATTCTGCCGGAGAAATTTCACGGACTGACCAACACGGATATCCGTTATCGTCAGAGATATGTGGATCTCATCATGAATCCGGAAGTAAAAGACACCTTTGTAAAACGTTCTCAGATCCTCAAGGAGATCCGCAATTTCCTGGATGGACGCGGATTTATGGAAGTGGAGACCCCGATGCTGGTAGCTAATGCCGGCGGTGCGGCTGCACGTCCGTTTGAGACCCATTATAATGCTCTGGATGAAGATGTAAAACTGCGTATTTCTCTGGAACTCTACTTAAAGAGACTGATCGTAGGCGGCTTAGAGCGTGTTTACGAGATTGGCCGTGTATTCCGTAACGAGGGTGTTGATACCCGTCACAACCCGGAATTTACCCTGATGGAGCTGTATCAGGCATACACCGACTATGAGGGCATGATGGAACTGACCGAGAGTATGTTCCGCTATCTGGCTGAGAAAGTCTGCGGAAGCTCTGTCATCAGCTATAACGGCACTGTGATTGATATGTCTAAGCCGTTCGAGCGCATCACCATGATCGATGCAGTTAAGAAATACTCCGGCGTTGATTTCAACACCGTTAAAACTGACGAGGAAGCAAAGGCAATCGCAAGAGAGCACAATGTTGTATTTGAGGAGCGCCATAAGAAGGGTGATATCATCAACCTGTTCTTCGAGGAGTTCTGCGAGGAGAAGATGATTCAGCCGACCTTCGTTATGGATCACCCGGTTGAGGTATCTCCGCTGACCAAGAGAAAACCGTCCAATCCGGAGCTGGTTGAGCGCTTCGAGATGTATATCTACGGCCGCGAGATGTGTAACGCATACTCTGAGTTAAATGATCCGATCGATCAGAGAGAACGTTTCAAAGCACAGGAAGAGGCTTTTGCTGCTGGCGATGAGGAAGCAAATCATACGGATGAAGACTTCCTGAATGCACTGGAGATCGGTATGCCGCCGACAGGTGGTATCGGATACGGTATCGACCGTCTGGTTATGCTACTGACCGATTCCCAGGCAATCCGTGACGTACTGCTGTTCCCGACAATGAAGTCCCTGGACGCTAAGAAGGGCGAAGGGAAGGCTGAAAAGGCAGTAGAAAATGCTGCTGTGGCAGAGGAAAAGGTTGCAGAAAAGATTGATTTCTCCAACGTAAAAATCGAACCATTGTTTGAAGAAATGATTGATTTCGATACCTTTGCAAAGGCTGATTTCCGTGCAGTAAAGATTCTGGAATGTGAAGCAGTACCGAAGTCAAAGAAGCTTTTAAAGTTCACTCTGGATGACGGAACAGACCGGAAACGCACGATTTTAAGCGGTATTCACGAGTATTACGAGCCAGAAGATCTGATTGGCAAGACAGCGATTGCAATCGTAAATTTGCCTCCGAGAAAGATGATGGGCATTGATTCCGAGGGTATGCTGATTTCAGCAGTACACGAGGAAGATGGACATGAGGGATTAAATCTTCTCATGGTGAATGACCGGATTCCGGCAGGTGCGAAGTTGTACTAAGAATCAGAAAATCCATAGACTTTTATGAGTTTATCGAGTGTTTGACATCAAATTGACATCAAATTTGTGTCATTCGGTGGACTAATATGGACTGAAAAGGGATGTTTTAGAAATCAGAACCTTTCAAAACTTAATAGTTGAATGCTATTAAAAGGACATTTTCCAATAAAACGGAGAGTGTCCTTTTTCTGTTGTTATGGTCAAAACAAAATCAAAATAACACAAGGAGGGTTCTATTATGACAAGTACAGCGTTAGGAGCAGAAACCAAAAAGGAAGAAAAGATTATTTTTATCAGCGATGCACATGAGAAATTCTACTACGAGAAGTTAAAGGAAGTCCGGTATCAGGATGTTTACCACAAGGCACTCTGCTATTGTCTTGGGATCAGCGATGATACCAGAAGAAATGTTTACAGAATTTATGATTTCAAAACAGGATGCGTAATAACAGAGTGTTTACACGAAGGCTGGCAGACCAGTGGAAGTGTGAGAGTGATCAGAATGGCATTCAATCTGTATTGCAATGGAACACCAAGTGTTTCCGATTATGAAGATGCAGAAGAACAGGTGGACGAGTGCAGGCAGTACACGGTGGAGGAAATATTCTGCTGTGCTTATGCACCATATTTCTGGCAGGCAATTCAGATTCGGTATCCGGAATATGCCACATACAACCATAAGCTGTATGCCTTATTGGGAGGAACAGACTAATGTTAAAAGTCAGATTGATGGGAACAAAGAATGATATTAAGTGGTTCGGAAAGATTTTGCAGAGGAATCCGAAAGTGGAAGTAACGGAGTTTTCCGAGATGTATCCGAATAAGGGAACGAAGAAATTTTACAGGGCGTATGTAGAAGTAAAGAAAAGAAACGTAGCAGAAAAATAGCAGAAAACAAAGGAGAATCTATCATGTGTAAAATAATCGCAATCGCAAACCAAAAAGGTGGTGTGGGCAAGACCACCACAACCAGTAATTTAGGCATAGGATTGGCAAAACAGGGCAAGAAAGTCCTGCTGATTGATGCCGATGCACAGGGCAGTCTGACAGACAGTCTTGGCTTCACAGAGCCGGACAAGCTAGAGGAAACACTTGCAACAGCACTTGGCAATATCATCAATGATGAAGATATGGAAGCGGATTATGGTATCCTGAAACACAAAGAGGGAATTGACCTGATGCCGGGAAACATTGAGCTTTCCGGTCTGGAAGTATCACTTGTAAATGTGATGAGCAGAGAGCTTGTGATGCGTTCCTACATAGAGCTGGTAAAGGATAATTATGATTATATTCTGATTGACTGTATGCCCTCTCTCGGCATGATTACTATAAACGCTTTTGCCTGTGCGGACAGTATTCTGATTCCAGTGCAGGCGGCATATCTTCCGGCAAAAGGGTTGCAGCAGCTTATTAAGACCATAGGAAAGGTCAGGAGACAGATTAACCCGAAGCTGATGATTGAGGGGATTCTGCTGACAATGGTGGATGCTCGAACCAATTATGCAAAGGACATTACTGCATTACTGGTGGAGAATTACGGTAGCAAGGTGCGGATATTTGAAAACAGTATTCCCATTTCCGTCCGTGCGGCAGAGATTTCCGCAGAGGGTGTCAGTATCTACGAACATGATCCGAAAGGCAAAGTAGCCGCTGCTTATCAGTCTTTGACGGAGGAGGTGCTTGGGAATGAGTAAAGCAGGAAGTGCCGCAAAGGTAAAATTAAGCAGTTATGATGATTTATTTGGAAATGCAGAAGAAAAGACAGGGAGCGAAGAGCAGATTATCAGAGCCAAGCTCACGGATTTGCATGAGTTTAGAAATCATCCGTTCCGTGTACTGGACGATGAAAAAATGGAAGAAACAACGGAAAGCATCAGTAAGTATGGGGTGCTTGTACCGGGAATTGCAAGACCGAGGGCAGAGGGTGGCTATGAAATCATAGCCGGACACCGCAGAAAACGAGGTTCAGAACGGGCAGGAAAAGAGGATATGCCTGTGATAGTCCGCAATTATACAGACGATGAAGCTACGATTATCATGGTGGATTCCAACATTCAGCGTGAGGACATTCTGCCAAGTGAGAAGGCGAAAGCTTATGCCATGAAATACGAGGCTATGAAGCATCAGGGCAGAAAAGGAAACGGAAATACGCTTGACGAGGTAGGAGAAGCTGCCGGAGAAAGCGGAAAGACGGTGCAACGGTATATCTGGCTTGCAAGGCTGTCCGATGAGCTGCTAGAGTTGGTTGACAGAAAGAAAATCGGTCTGGTACAGGGTGTTGACATTTCCTTTCTGTCGGAAGATGCACAACAGTGGGTGCTGGTAATCCTTGAGGAAAGCGGAGCAAATATTTCCACAGTACAGTCTGCCAAGCTGAAGGAATATGGGAAAAGCGGCGAACTGACGCTGCCGATGGTGCGTCTGATACTGACCGAGGAAAAGCCGAAAGAGAGGAAAGTTACAATCAAGTCTGAAAAAATCAGCCAGTTTTTTTCAGAGGAATACTCCAGCGAAGAGATTGAGGGGATTATCCTGCAATTATTGGAGGAATGGCAGAAGAAACAGTAAAGGGGGTGCGGTAAAATGGGTAAACAGATACAGTTTGATTATTACTATGGGATTGAAGCAGAACAGTTTTCCTTTTATCGTGTTCCTCGGTTGCTGATTAAAGACGAGCGTTTCAAGGGGCTTAGCAGCGATGCCAAGCTCCTGTACGGTCTGATGCTTGACCGTATGTCACTGTCTATGAAAAATGGCTGGTTGGATGAAGAAAACAGAGCCTATATCATTTATACTCTTGATAATGTCATGGAGGATTTGGGATGTGCAAAAGCAACCTGTGTTAAGATTATGAAAGAGTTGGACAGTGATAATGGGATAGGATTGATCGAAAAGAAACGCAGGGGACTTGGAAAACCGGATATTATTTATGTAAAGAATTTTGCCACAATAGGAGAAGCAGAAGAAGAAACGCCTGCAAATGCTGATGTTTCCACAGAAGTTCAGGATTTGAACCTCAAGAGTTCTAAAAGTTATACTTCCAGAAGTTCAGAAACTGAACTTCAAGAGGTTCAAAAAGCAGACTTCCAGAAGTCTAAAAATTTTACTTCAAGAAGTACAATATCTGAACTTGCGGAAGTTCAAAAAGCAGACCCTAATTATACTAACTATAATCATACTAACCAGAGTAATATTGATAGGAATTATATCAATCCTATCAATCAATCCGGCAGTGAGTTGGAAGGGGAGATTGATGTGATGGAAGATGTCAATGCTTACATGGAAATCATCAAAGAGAATATTGAGTACGAACATCACATGAAATATGGCAGATGGCAGGACAAAGGGCTGTATGAGGAATTGTATGAGGTAATCTGCGAGATTGTATGTGTGAAGCATAAGACTGTTAAAATCGGTGGAAATGATTATCCATATGAGCTTGTAAAATCAAAGTTCCTCAAACTGAATAGCTCCCATTTGGAATATGTGATAGGATGTATGCAGGAAACAACTACGAAAATTGCAAATATCAAGGCATATATGGTAACAGCTCTTTATAATGCACCCTCAACGATGAATCATTATTATCAGCAGGAGGT
>OFMV01001070.1_pt1 | contig 22585 bp, 15 predicted proteins | sample 1541881 | NCBI WGS metagenome assembly OFMV01 (sample SAMN04209220, study PRJEB22552) | human gut metagenome | biome: gut; material: feces | host: Homo sapiens | place: USA: Oklahoma
GAGCGTCCGGCTGATAACCGGGAGGTCACAAGTTCGAATCTTGTCAGGTCCACCACTTTCTTTCGCAATAAACACCCCAGCGAGAGCCGAGTCGCCGCTGGGGTGTTTATTACTGTCTCCGTGGGGGTTTAGCTCAGCTGGGAGAGCGCGGGCTTTGCAAGCCTGAGGTCAGGGGTTCGATCCCCCTAACCTCCACCATGATGGACCTGTAGCTCAGTTGGTTAGAGCGTCCGGCTGATAACCGGGAGGTCACAAGTTCGAATCTTGTCAGGTCCACCATCAAAACTGTGAAGAGCCTTGGGGCGTTGCCTCAGGGCTTTTTTCTTACCTATCCAATAAGTTTTTGTGTGCCGTGCGAAAGTTTGGGTAGTATAGCTATTCAATGCGGCGACCCTGCCGCCTGTTAACCGCTACGTACCGGAGGTGTTCCATGGTTCGTGTCGACATAGAGACCATCGTCATGGCCGCCGGTCCCGTGCCATCGCTTATCGTACTTCGCGAGCGCTGCAGCAAGTCGGATTCCCCCGCGCCGCTGCGCTCCCTCTCCATCCAGACTGGCTCGTTTGAGGCTGCGGCAATCAGCCGCGGCATCGACAGCGGACGCGCCGATCGCCCAATCACGCACGACCTGCTGCTCGACACCGTCGACGCCCTGGGTGCCAAGCTCGAGCGTGTCGAAATCGTCGGCGCCGAGCCGCCCGTGTTCTACGCGACGGTTGTCGTGTTGGCCGATGGCGAGGAGCGCAAGATCGACGCCCGCCCCAGTGATGCCATTGCCCTTGCCGTGCGCAGCAATGCCCCCATGTTTGTGGAGGACGACATCATGAATCGCCTGGGCACTGTTTCCACCCACGCCGAGGATGTCGACGACGAGCAGGAGTTCGAGAAGTTCGACGAGTTCGTCCATACGCTCTCCCCCGATGATTTCTAAATGTCTGGCACGCGAGCGGAGAGGTCGCTGATGGGTACCCGCGTATCGGCTGAGGCGGCGGCCATTGCGCGCGAGGCCCAGATGCGCTCGGAGGCTTCTGAGGCGGCTCGCATTGCCTATGTGACGCAGGCCCGCACGCTTCGCGAGCGCCGCGGCTCGTTTATCAAGATGGTTGTCGTCTCCGCCCTTGTCGCGGCAATCTGCTCGCGCCTTCGTGGTACAGTTGGTGCGCTTGGGTTTTCGATTTCAACAGGCTTGGTAATCTGGGGTGTGGTCGATGCGGTCATGCTGACCAACCAGATCAAGGTACTCGACAAGCGCGCGATGGATATGATGCGCGCCCGCGACGCTGCCGCCAAGATCGCTGCCGAGGCACAGGAACTGTAACGACGCCAGACTCGATGGGAAGGTCTAAAGATGGCACAGGATATGCAGGACGCCGGTAACGTCTCCGCCGAGCTCGACGCCATGGTGTGCGATCTGATCGGCGCGTTCTTGGACGACCTTGCCGCCGGCGAGAATCCGGGCGTAGTTGTGGCGATCGAGGACGCTGCTTCCAACCGATATCTGGCGGCGCTCGACGAAGATGGCGAGGAGGCATGCCTCGAGGCTGCCACCAACTTTATCTCCGAGCACAAGATGGGTCTTAAGGACGAGGGGCTGGGCCGCATCGCCCGCTATGCCCTCGGCTACACCGGTTGTGTCGAAATTGACGGCGGCTATCACGACGCCCTGCTCGTGAGCTTCTTCGAAACCACGCTCGAGAGCGGTTTTTCGGCATACGTGCTGTATGAGGGCATGGGTGCCGGCGATGGTTTTATGTGGAGCGACCCTGAACCTGCAGGTGAGGAAACCCCTCTCATCTAAAATCGCTAAAATAAACGAGTTTTCGGTAAAAGGCTCAATATTCCCGCTGAGCGTTGTGTCGCTGGGCGGGCCGCATACGCGTGCCGTTTGTATATGGATAGAAGATAGGGGAACTACATGCGCGTAGACAATCTGAGGAACATCGCCATCATCGCCCACGTCGACCACGGCAAGACGACGATGGTCGACAAGCTCCTGCGTGCCACGGACGCCTTCCGTGCCAACCAGCAGGTCGAGGACCGCGTCCTGGACTCTAACGACCAGGAGCGCGAGCGCGGCATCACGATTCTCGCCAAGAACATCTCTATCGAGTACAAGGACGTCAAGATCAACGTCATCGACACCCCGGGCCACGCCGACTTTGGCGGCGAGGTCGAGCGCGTGCTGCGTATGGCCGACGGCGCCCTGCTGCTGGTCGACGCTTTTGAGGGCCCCATGCCCCAGACCCGTTTCGTGCTGCGTCACGCTATCGACACCGGCCTCAAGATCATGATCGTCATCAACAAGATCGATCGTCCGGGCGCCAACCCCGAGAAGGCCTACAACGACTGCCTGGACCTCATGGCCGACTTGGGTGCCACCGACGACCAGCTCGAGTTCGCCATGGAGCACGTGGTCTACGCCAGCGCCATGAATGGCTTTGCCCGCCTTGACCCCAACGACGGCAACATGGACATGTACCCGCTGCTCGACATGATCATCGACGACATGCCCGCACCCGAGGTTGACGAGAACGCCCCGCTCGCCATGCAGTGCGTGACCATCGACCACTCCAACTTCGTCGGCCGTATCGGCATCGGCCGCGTGTACTCCGGCACCATCCACCAGGGCGACCAGATCCTGGTTGTCAAGAACGACGGCTCCAGCGCCACCGCTACCGTCAAACAGCTCTTTACCTTCGACTACCTGGGCCGCACCGAGTGCCAGGAAGTCGGCGCCGGCGACATCGCTGCCGTCGTGGGCATCGACCGCACCGATATCGGCGATGTCTACACCGATCCCGAGAACCCCGTTGAGCTCGAGCCCATCGAGATCGACCCGCCGACCCTGTCCATCGTCTTTGAGGCTTCGACCTCCCCGCTCGTCGGTCGCGACGGCGACATCGTTGGTGCCCGTCAGCTCAAGGAGCGCCTGTTCAACGAGGCCGAGAACAACGTGACCATGAAGATCGAGGAGCTCGAGGACAAGAGCGGCGTCGAGGTCTCGGGCCGCGGCATCCTGCACCTGTCCGTTCTGATGGAGTCCATGCGTCGCGAGGGCTTTGAGTTCCAGGTTGGCCGTCCTCGCGTTCTGTTTAAGAAGGACGAGAACGGCAACAAGATGGAGCCTGTCGAGCAGGCCGTCGTCGAGTGCCCGGACGAGTACTCGGGCAAGGTCGTTGAGGTCTTCGGTACCTCCGGCGGCATCATGACGAGCATGGATACCTCGGGCATCGTGACGCACCTCGAGTTCAAGATCCCGACGCGCGGCATCATGGGTCTTAAGAACCGCATCATGAACGTCACCCACGGCGAGGGTGTGTTCTACCACACCTTCCTGGAGTACGGTCCCTACGCCGGCGAGATCGGCAACCGTCAGAACGGCGCCATGATCTCCATGACCACCGAGAAGGCCGTTGCCTACGCCTTGGGCACGCTGCAGGAGCGCGGCCAGCTGTTTGTTGAGCCGGGCACCGAGTGCTACGAGGGCATGATCGTGGGCGAGCGCAGCAAGGCTGGCGACATGGTCGTCAACATCGCCCGTACCAAGAACCTGGGCAACCAGCGTTCCTCGACCTCCGACATCTCCGTCCAGCTGGTGCCGCCTCGCACCTTCTCGCTGGAGGAGGCGCTGGAGTACATCGCCGACGACGAGCTGGTGGAGATCACTCCCAAGAACATCCGCCTGCGCAAGCGTCTGCTCAACGCCACCGACCGCAAGAAGGCTGCCGTCCGCGCCGGCCAGGTCAACAAATAATCGCTGGGGCTTATAACCGCCAATAAGAAAGGGCGTCGACCGCGATGGTCGGCGCCCTTTTTGGTGCAAGGGGGTCAGGTTAGTTTGCACCACGGCGGGAGCAGTTGTCCCTCAGATTGGCTTCCGGTCAAAGTTAAGTTGTTTAAACATATACAGGAATTATCGAAATATAAGCGTTTTGATACAAAACTGTTAACAGGTAAATATCAACTGGTATTAAATTAAAAGACCTCTTGACCAGCGGTTTACATGACTGGTATCTATATTGTATTTTATGCATTGTGGCATAGACGGACCGTCTTAGAAGTTGCTTCCCAATGGGTTCTTGCAATGCGCTAGGTAGGTTCTTGTTGATGTTGGGGTTTGTGTTCGATTCGACGATTCGCCGTATTCCACACTGTGTTGTAGGAATTAGGGGACAACTATGGACGCACACCGCTCACGGTCGCTGGGTATGGCGGCCCTGATTTTCATTTTGATTAGCCTCACCGCCGCAGTTTTTCACGGCGCAGCCCCCGTGCGCGCCGAGGATGCGGCAACGACTGCGCCGATTGCGATCAACGGCGATACGGCGGACGTTACGGTTGGGCTTTTTACCGATGAGGGTCGTACAAAGCCCTTGGATGGTAATGCCGTGCTTTCGACCGACACACTCTACGGCTCGTTTAATGCGAAGTTCGAGCCAAATTATGGCCCGAGTGCGGAGCGAAACGTTGCGGAGTGCTCTCTTCCGGACAGCATTAAAGCATTTGACAATACCGGTGGTCGCCTTATGGATGATTCCGATCAAGAGGCCGGTAGCTGGAGATGTGAGAACAATAAGCTGATATTCACCTTTGATGAAGCATGGATTAAATTGAATCCATCCGATGTTCATGTTGCCGCTGATTTTTCATTCAAGCTGTCGAACCCGGATGTTGGCTCCGGCAATACAACGAAAATCGAATTTCCTGGAACGACCGGAATCGACGTTGTGACTAAAGACGGCGATGTGACGGGGGCGAAAACGGGACAGTTTACTCAATCCGGCGGCGAGGGAAAGGTAACTTGGACTCTCAAGCTCGAGGTTGAGTCCTATGCTCACAACGTCCAGCTTACGGATGTGCTGGGCAGTAATTTTTCGTTTGTGGCTGGGTCGTTTAAGCTGAATGATAATGCGCTTAATTCCCAGCCGAGTATTAATGAGCAAACCGCGATTCTGAATTTAGGGAACTTGTCCAAGGGGACCTATACGATTACCTATGATTCGGTGATGAACAAGAACGTCCCCGTGGACAACTATGTTTGGATTAATGAGCTCCCCGGTTCAAAAAACAATGCCACCTGGACGTGGGGCCAAAACAAAGAAAATTTAAAGAGTTGCGAAGGTCTGGCAAATAAGTTTCGCTATGACATGATCAACAAGAGCGATGGCACCGGAACGCCGTCCGATATCAAATGGACCGTTACGCTCAACAACGGTGATATCAAAACCGACATGAATGGCTATACATTCACCGACATACTGGACGACAAGCAGACGTATACGGGTAATTACGTCGTTTATAGGGGGCTCTACGGGGAAGACGAGATCGCCCGCGGCAATCTCGATAGCCCAACTGGTAAAACGTTTAGCTATACGTTCTCAGATCTATCTGACGCGGATAAGTACCAGCCCTATCGCATTGTTTATCACACCCAGATGAAAGAACAAGACTCGTATGACACGGTGAGCAACAGTGCGAGTATCTCGCGCGACAATTCCGTTTCCGGCACGGACAGCGGCACGTTTACGCCGAAGCTGGTGGGGACGCAGATTAAAAAGTGGCTTGTGAATGACTCTGATGTGGCGACAACAGGTCAGGCAACCTGGAAACTCCAGATAGCACTGGGTTCCATTGTTAATGCAAAGAATCCATCAACGGTCAAGGTTTACGATACGTTTCAGACGGCCTGGAACCAATATATCGGCCCAGACGTCGACAGCTATTCTATTAAAATCGGCGATGTCCCTTTGGAGAAAGGCGTCGATTGGTGGTTCGACGCCGGCAGTGATTCAACGTCGTTTGGAACCAAGAAAAACTTCAACCTGTTCATTCGGATAAGCGACGAGGTGAAGAACGCGCTCAAAGATAACCCGGATGCGGTAATTACTTATAAGACAAAATCCGATGCGCTTCCTGGCTGGTACTCCAATTTTGCATCAGTGGAAGTAAGTGGTACTAAATATTTCACGGACTACATTTATTACTATGTCGATGCGAACTCGACTCCTGATGTCGAGAAGCCTTCGGCGAAGACCGCAGTCTCTTGGAATGGAGATTTCGACTGGAGCAAAATCGACGGGTCTAATGAGAAAGGCGCATGGATCGTTGACTGGACGATTTATGCCAACAGAGCCAAGACGCCGGGAGGGGAGCCTTACGGCGCCGGCAATCTTAATAACCAGCCGCTGAATGTCGTGGACAAGCTACCGAGTGGTATGAGCTATGTGCCGGAGTCTGCTAAATACTCACTGTTCCAGAATCCGTATGACCAGAAAGCGTATAACGGTACCGCCCAGCGAGAGAAGACCGTCGCCGACAACTTGCCCCTTACGAGCGTTGACGTCAGTGATGGCAAGGACACTGTTACCTTCTCCATTCCCACGACGGCGCTCGGCAACTATGCTGGTTACGCCAAACTTACGTATCAGACGGCGGTCAAGCGTAGCGAGCTCGATACTTCTAAGAACGAGGTGGAGTTCACCAACTCAGCCAGTGCTGAGTCGGGCGACAAGACGTTCAAGCCTGGTAGTGGCACCGTCACCATTAAGAACAATGTGCTGCAAAAGGCGGGCGAGCAGGTCGCTAACAGTAACCGCATTAAGTACACCATCTTGGTTAATGAATCGGCAGTTGATCTCAAGAAGGACAGCGATTATCTCGAGCTCATCGATACCATGGATGCCAAATGCACGCTGGTGACGGATAAGGTCAAAGTGTATCAATGCGATGGGAAAGACTGGAGCTTGCTGGACTCGGACAGATACACCGCCAGTGCTGAGACCGTCAGGGATGGAAATGGAGCTGCGTGTACAAAGATGACGCTCCGCGTTCCCGATGAGAAGTATCTCAAAGTTGAGTATGAGGTCATTCCTGCCGGCAACGAAGGAGATACGGTCTCTCTGTCGAATACGGCCTCGCTTACGGGCATTTTTGACGGCAATGCAAAGCATGAAAAGAATTGGGAAATTCAAAGGGTGTCCGGTTCGGCGGGTGGCAGCGGCTACGGCGTCACGGTAGCCAAGGTTGATGCGAGCGAAATCACAAAGAAGCTGTCCGATGCTGAGTTCACGCTCTATGAGGTTGATATGGATGGGGCTTTGAAGTCCGGTCTTGAATCAGCTACAAAGAAGATTCGGAGTGATACGACAGGCGACGACGGCACGGTGAAATTCGGATCCGCTACGCAAAAGATGGAAGCCTACAAACTGTATTGTCTTGAGGAGACCAAGGCACCCGACGGATACAATGTTGTCTCTAAGCCGGTCTGGATTCTGCTCAGGGGTCAAGATGAGCAGAAATATCAGGAAGCGCTTGCTAAAGCAGAAAGTTTGAAGGCGAAGTACCCTGAACAGCTAGAGACTCCGACGGTTAGCACTGATATCGCGGTCTATGATGTGCCTTACACCGGTGAGGCTACGATTTCTGCAACTAAGCTGCTCCAAGGCTCGACACTGCAGGAAGGACAGTTTGCGTTTGCGCTCAAGGATGCAAACGGCAAGGTTCTTCAGACCGTGAAGAACCTTGCCGATGGCAAGATTAACTTTGTTTTGGACTACACCAAGATGGGGACCTATACGTACTTTATCTCTGAGGTCGTCCCCGAGGGCGCCGAGAACAACGTCAAGGACCACATCACCTACGACAGGACCCAGCACAAGGTTACGGTTAAGGTGGACAATGGTGAGAGAAATCTCGTCGCCACCGTCACCTACGATAATGGCTCTTCGACCCCGCCGACTTTTACCAACAGATACTCGACCACGCTTCCCGAGGCAGGCGGTGCCGGCTTGACTATGACGTATCTGGCTGGCGCTTCGCTGCTGTGCTTTGCCGCGACATGGATGCATGCTCACCGCCATCGCGATCGAGATCGAGGTGGTCGCCGTGAGTAGGCTTTGGCGCCGCTTGTTGGCCGTGGCGACGATAGTTACGGTCGCTATGCTCTCTTTTGCGATGCTGCCCGGGACGGCCCGCGCGGCGGGCACCGGTGCCATTACGGTAGGCGGTACAGTTGCGACGCGGTATGACGCGTACCAGCTCTTTTCGGCGACCGTTGTCGACGATGACGATGCTGGCCAAAAAATTGCAACTGACGTAACGTGGGCGAATGGCGCGGTTCGTCAAACTATTCTTTCCGTGCTTCATGATGCTGGACTTGATGGCTCGGCATCGACGGCGCAAGAGGCTGCCGAATGGATGAATGCCGACAGACGCATGGCGACCGCACTGATGGCAAAACTTGCCCGCGCAATTGTCGAAGCAGGCGCCGTGCCCGTGGCCCTTAACGCGGGCACGGCGGCCGAGCTGCCCTGTGGCTACTGGCTCATCGTCGCCGACGACGACGCCATTTTCCAGAACGAGGCAGGCACCGCGCCGATCATGGCCCTGGTCGGCGGCAGCGCCGTCACCGTCAAGCCCAAGGCCGCGACCCCCAAGGTGTCCAAGCACGTGCTGGAGGACAGCACCGCCGCCTGGCAGAAGGCCGCCGACGCCACGGTCGCCGACGACCTGTACTGGCGCCTCTCGGCCACGGTTCCGGCAGGGCTAACGGCCTACGACACCTATACGGTGCGGTTCGTCGACACCATGAGCGCGGGGCTCGACCCCTCCGAGGTCGTCGCGAGCATGCGCGTGTACGTGGCGGCGGGCGCGGACGGCGGCTTCGACGCCGTCTCGGCCGGCAGGGACGGCCGCGCCGGCACCGAGCCCGCGCAGGGCTGGACCGACATCACGGCCCAGTGCGCCACCAAGGTAGCGGCCGACGGCAAGACCTTCACCGTGCGCACCGGCGACCTGATCGCCGCGCTCGGCGGGGCCGACGCCTTCACCGCGGGCGCCCGCGTGGTCGCCGTGTACAACGCGCCGCTCAGCAGCGCATGCAACCACGGTATCGCGAAGGGCAACCCCAACGAGGTCTACCTGCGCTACCCGCGCTCTCCCCTCGCCGACCAGTCCGGCGACGCCGGATTCACCCGCACGCCGAGCGATGACGCGTGCGCCTACACCTGGGGACTCAGTCTGACCAAGCGCTCAAGCTCGGACGATAAACCGCTCGCGGGCGCCAAATTGCGCATCATCGATGACCGCGGACGCATTCTAACGACTGACGGCTCGTGGTCGACGGATGCCGACGCGTGCGTCACCACGGGCGCGGATGGCCATGTGGAATTGAGCGGTGTGGACGCGGGCGTCTACACCGTCGAAGAGGTCGCGGCTCCCAAGGGATATACCGCCTTTAAGGGCAAGCGAGCGGTGACGGTTGCGTCTGAGGGTCTGGACATTAAGCAGGTGGCGGCCGCGAAGCCCAAAGTGACCGTGTCGGCCGAAAGCCCTCTGCGGGTTGATACCGCCGATGCCAGGACGGGTTCGATTGAGCTGTCGGTGCTCAACATCCCAAGCAAAGAAGCAAGTCGAGGCTTTATGCCCTCGACGGGAGATAGAACGTTGGTGTTGGTGGCGGTTTTGGCTGCCATCGGAGTGGCGGCTATTGTTGTCGCACTCGTCATCAAGCGAGGAGGAGGTCGCCGTGAAAAATAATTGCCCCCCTTTTGCTCAATGGCGTACTGCCTCCGTAGCGAGTGACGCGCAGGCCTACCGACTTGATGATCATTGGGTTTGAAAAAGTTACTAGAGAACCCTCCAAGAAAAGCGGGGCACCCGGTCGATGCGATCGGGTGCCCCGCTTTGTTTGTTGGTGCAAAGTAACCTGACCCCTTTGTACCATCACAAAGGTGCCTGGCCCCTTTGTGATGGTTGGCGGCTAAGCGGTGGGGAGTTCTGGCGTGTTAGCCGGCTGCTGCGGCTTGAGGTGGGCGTTGTGCCAGATGATTTGGATGATGTAGCCGAGCATAAAGACAAAGGCCACGCCGCTGATGAAGCCGCCTACGAGGGGAAGCCCCGTGAGGGCGCCTGCGATTACGCCACCAACGGCTGCCATGGCGTAGCGGTTCTGGCTGTGTCCGACCATGCGTGCAATCGCGCACCCTGCAAAGGCACTCGACACCAGCGCGATGCCAATGACACCGCACATGAGGGCTCCGGCAAGCGACAGACCGGCGATGGAGATAATCAGCAGTAGGACGGCGGGGATGATAGCAATCGTGCCCAGAAGACCGCTCACCCACAGGGGCATGGGGCGCTGGTGGAGCATGCCGGCGGCGCTGGCGGTCGCGCGCGGAAAGACGAGTTCGAGCAGCAGAGCGACAAAGCAGGTCGAGAGTGCCGCGGTGACGATACCGCCGATGACATCGTTAACGGTGGAAGTATCCTCGTTCTCGGTGCGGTCGATCTTGAGCGCACCGAGAACGGCTCCCGCGGCACGCTCGGGGTCCTCGGAGACGTGAGCGTTCACGGTGCCGGTGATGCGGGCGTTCTTGCCCAGGATGAGCTTGTCGGCCCAAACCTCGACATCGCCATCGACGGTGCCGTCGATGGTTACCGTATCGCCTGCAAGTGCTGCCGACTTGGTGGAGCCTCGCAGGGCAACCGTCTCGCCTATCGCATAGAAACAGTTGGCAGAGCTGTCGGTGTTGAGCACAACGTGCTGACCGGCCACCGTGGCGCTGCCATTAACCGTGGTCTTGGCGATATCGATGGTGCGTGCCGCCAGACGGACGGCACCGCCCACCGTGCAGTCGCGAATCGAGAGGGTATCGCCCGCGGCGATGATATCGCGGTCGATAGAGACATCGTCCAGTTCGAGACTCTGACCGGCCCAATACAGGTCGCCTTCGACACCGGACGGATTAGAGTCGTTGTCGGTTGCAAGTACGTTGCCTGCCGTGTCCGTGCCGGCAAATGACGCCGTGGGAAGAGCGATGAGCGCGAGCGCGATGAGCGTGAATGCCATAAGCAGGCAGCGACGCATCTTGTGTGACGGCGCCGCCGCGGTTTGATTGAAAGCCATGGTTGATCCTTTTGTTAGGTGTTCGGCATATACCTAACAGGGTACCCAACGTGCGGGCGCTCTAAAAGAACCTCTCGGTTGCATTTCGAAGGATGAGCCCGCGCTACCTACTTTTTGCGATGCAAAAAGCGCGCGATGTCTTCTTCGGTGGGGCTTTTGATGTCAAAGCGCAGCGAGAGCCAGCGCAGACCCATGGTCACGACAACGCATACGATCAGCGCGGCGACATTGCTCATGATGCCGCTCATAACGAGACACACGTAGCTTGTCGATCCGGCGATGGCAGCGATGGCATAAAAGTTAGTACGTTGGAAAATGCCCGGAACCACGCCCATAAAGCCGTCGCGCAACATGCCGCCGCCCACCGCGGTAAAAAAGCCCATCATGATGCACACCGCCGGTGCAAAGCCGTAGACCAGCGCCTTGTCCGCTCCGGTGGCGGCATAGATGCCGACCGAGATGATGTCGAGCAGGGGAATGAGTTTTTCGGGTTTGTCGACGATTGCCGGGAAAATGTAGATGATGGCTGCCGTGGCGATGGAAAGCGGCAGTGCCATCGGCTGGTTGAGGATGTAGACGTTGCCCACCTGCAGCGTCATATCGCGCAAAAGACCGCCGCCCAGACCGCAGACCACCGCGAGCGCGACCGCGCCCACCAGGTCGAGCTTGTGCTCGCGCGCAACCAGTACACCCGAGATCGATGCAGCGACAACAGCGAACATCTCGAGCCAAAACGGAATAGCGACCATGGCATCCGATGCATGTGAGGTAATGGTCATAGCGGCGACGACGGGCAAGATGGGGTCCTTTGGATTACGGATTTGGACAATGCCCGTACATAGTACATGTTCGGCGCCGATTGCGACCCTATTGCTCGGCAAACGGTCGGGACTGGATGCTGACATGGCATTGCTGGAATGCCAGGGATCCAAAACATGTACGTCACCCTCCAAAAACGGCATTTTTCGACATCTTTGGAGGCGGACGTACATGTTTGGATTGAGCTCACAGCATGAGTGAGTTGATTTACTCACATCCGGTATATTTCCCCACTTCAACGGACATAAGAGTTGGATACCGGCTCAGAGCGAGAGGCCCTCAATGGATACCCCTGTTCTCATTTCGCATAAAACCGCATGGCTTGTCCATCATGCACCCCAGAATTTGGTTCAGTCTCTTGCGCGGCACGACTACCAGATAGGCGCACAAGGCATCTCCACCCAGCAACGTGTTGCGCGCATACGACAGGCCCTTACCGACTGCGGCATTCCGTCCGATATGCTTAAGACTATCGATATCGCGGTTGTATTCGAATTTGAGCGAATTCGTACCAAAGGCGTCGTTTGCCACATTCTTGGACAAAATCTTCCCTACGAGCATATTAACGAGTTGACGCCCGGAATCTTCATCACCGACGAAGCCTTCGCCTTCGTGCTCGCTGCCGAGTGGATGGATAGGATCGAATATCTCGAATATGGCTATGAAGTTTGCGGCGATTATCGCATGAGGCTCAATCCCGCCGACCCTTATACCGAGCAACCAGCCACCACCTCCAAGGATGAAATAACCGAACTGCTCGATCGGCACCCCGGCAAACCCGGTGCCACACGTGCACGGCTCGCGCTCAGGCACATCTACGATCGCTCGGCCTCGCCTATGGAGACCGCTTCGGCAATCGCCCTCTCGCTCCCAACAAGCGAAGGCGGCGTTGGCATCCGAGGTGTCGAACTCAACAAACCGTTCGAGATCCCTCAACGTCTCTGGCATTGCGCCAAAGCTCGAACGCTCAAAATCGACGCGCTCGTGACCTATAAGCGCAGGGCGCTCGGTATCGAATATAAGGGCGGTTTTCACGATGAGCTCGAGCGCAAGGGAGCAGATGCGGAGCGAGAGGCCGTTCTCTCCCAAATGGGATATCGAATCGTTACGCTCACTTCGGCTCAGTTCGGCAGCCAGCTCGCCTTTCACCGCGCCATGAACAACATTCGCGAAGCACTCGGCATGCCTCGCTGTACCGACACCGGGTACCAGAGAAAACAAAACGAACTACGCAAGGCACTTATCCGCAACTGGAAAAGCATACGAGACGAGGAGGCACCTTCCGAATAGCGCCGCTCCCGTGAGCTCAATCCAAACGTGTACGTCAGCCTCCAAAGATGTCGAAAAATGTCGTTTTTTGAGGCTGACGTACATGTTTGGGGAAGCGTGGGATCGAGACGTATTTCGATAACAAAAAAGCTCCCATTCTTGGGAGCTTTCTCAACCAAAATGGCGGAGGAGGAGGGATTCGAACCCTCGTGACCTTATACAGGCCAAACGGTTTTCGAGACCGCCGCATTCAACCACTCTGCCACCCCTCCGCGTGGGGTAAAAACAAAGCAGGCTCAAAGGCCTGCTTTGGAATTAACTGGCGGAGAGTCAGGGATTTGAACCCTGGAGACGCTTTTGACGCCTACACGATTTCCAATCGTGCTCCTTCGGCCACTCGGACAACTCTCCGTTAAATGCGAAAGTTAGTATACATGAGGAATCGCAAGGTGCAAGCCGAAAACTTAGCATTTTTTAAAACGCTTGGCCGCACTTGGCGTTGCAGTGGGGTTTGAGGTGCCAAAAAACGGCTTCCGACCAGCGTGGTTGATCAACTCAATTGTTCAAAAAGGGTATTCATAAGCGACTTGGCAATGAATTTAAAAATCTTTGATTGGTGCTGTGGGCCACTGGTATGCATTTTGCGACCACAGCCTTGTGCCCGTTGACCTGCGGCTTGGCTCAGCTTGTCCCCGCGGCACCGTATCTTGTCCACAAATCCGTCAAGCATTTGGTCGGCATTTGGTTGGAATGCGCATGAAACACCGTGCGAGTATGGGCATATGTGGAGGTCATGAGGTTGTAGCTGCATATTCTTGCAGCCTAGGAGGTTGAAAGATATTATTACCAAGTCTTTTCCTGCTTCAGGCGCACCTTCACGACCTGAAGCCACATTTGCCCAGAGGAGGTGACAATATGAAGGCTTATGAACTGCTGTTCTTTGTTGACCCGTCGCTCGATCCCGAGACTCGTCTCGCTGTTATGAAGCGTATCGATACCACGATCGCTGAGGGCGCTGGCAAGGTCGACTCCGTTGACGAGTGGGGCAAGCGCAAGCTCGCCTACGAGATCAACGACCTCACCGATGGTGACTACACCCTCATCAACTTCCACGCAGATCCTACCCAGATCGCCGAGCTTGATCGCGTCCTGCGCATCACCGACGCTGTGGTCCGCCACATGATCGTCCGTCGCGACGACCAGGAGTAAGACTGTCGTTTTGGACTGGGCTTGTGCCCCAAGAGGAAGTAGTGAGTTATGAGCATCAATCGAGTGAACATCACCGGTAACCTCACCCGCGATCCCGAGCTGCGCGCCACCGCCGGCGGAACCCAGGTTCTGTCCTTTGGCGTCGCCGTGAACGATCGTCGCCGCAACGCGCAGACTGGCGAGTGGGAGGACTATCCCAACTTTGTCGACTGCACCATGTTCGGCACCCGCGCCGAGGCCGTGAGCCGTTTCCTGGCAAAGGGAAACAAGGTCGCGATCGAGGGCAAGCTGCGCTACAGCTCTTGGGAGCGCGACGGCCAGCGCCGGAGCAAGCTTGAGGTCATCGTCGATGAGATCGAGTTTATGAGCTCCCGTGGTGGCCAGGGTGGCTACGACCAGGGCGGTTACGCCCCCGCAGCTCCTGCGCCCGCAGCACGTCCCGCCGCACCGGTGGCTACGCCGCCCGCGGTCGACGTCTACGATGAGGACATCCCGTTCTAAGGGTTGTTCACCTATTTTTGAGTGAGAGGCGGCTTCGGTTCGCCGAAGTTGCCAAATGAAAGGTATTTTGACATGGCTAATGATTTTTCTGCACGTCAGCCGCGTCGTAAGTACTGCCAGTTCTGCAAGGAGAACACTGAGTTCATCGACTATAAGGACACTCAGCTTCTCCGTAAGTACATGACCGATCGTGGCAAGATCAAGCCCCGTCGCGTCACTGGCGCTTGCACGCAGCATCAGCATGACATCGCCAACGCCATCAAGCGCGCCCGCGAGATGGCTCTCCTGCCGTACACCGTCCCCGTGGTTTCCTCTCGTGGCAACCGCGACCGCGGCTAAGAAGGGAGACGCATCATGAAGGTTATTCTTCTCGATGAGATCAAGGGCAAGGGCGGCGAGGGTGACGTCGTAGAGGTCGCTCAGGGTTACGCTGAGAACTTCCTGTTCCCCAAGAAGCTCGCTGTTGCCGCCACCAAGGGCAACCTCAAGCAGCTTGACGAGCGTCGCAACAACATCGCCAAGCGCGAGGCCGTCCGTCTGGCTACCGCCAACGAGACCAAGGCTGCCTTCGAGGGCAAGACGGTCACCGTTGACGTCAAGGTCGGCGACGAGGGCATCCTCTTTGGCTCCGTTACCGCCGCTATGATCGCTGACGCCATCAAGGCTCAGCTCGGTATGGACATCGACCGCAAGCGCGTCGAGCTCGGTAAGCCCATCAAGGTTGCCGGTGCCCACACCGTTGCCATCTCGCTGTACCGCGAGATCAAGGCCGAGGTTGTCGTTCTCGTCGGCGTTACCGCCGAGGAGCTCGCTGCCGAGGCTGAGGTCGAGGAGGCCGCTGAGGTCGCCGAGGCCGAGACCGCCGAGGTCGAGACTGAGGCTGCTGCCGAGTAGCATTTGCTGCAACGCAACAATCTTGTTCTAAGAAGGGCGCTCTGGGAAACCGGGGCGCCCTTTTGTTTTTTGCGCTGAGTGGGTGTCATGGTGAACGTTGCGTCGAAGTCTTATATACAGGACCGTTCATCCGTTTGGTTCGGTGATGATTGGCGGCGCGCGGCGCGTTTTGGGACCGTAGCTGATACTATGGATGCTCGCAAGCGATATGAATGAGGATGCTCATGGCATATGACGATAGGGAGACCGGGCTGACGGTCGAGGACCGCGGCTCAAAGTTGGGTCTTCCCCAAAACCAAGATGCAGAGGCCAATGTGCTGGCCGCTATGCTGCTATCGCCCGAGGTGGTCGAAGAAGCCCAGGTCGAGCTGCAGCCCGATGACTTCTACCGGCCCATTCATAAGACCATCTATACCGCGATGGTCGATATGTACAACAGCCGCATTCCCATCGACTCCATCTCGCTGATCGATTACCTGCGAAGCATCAACAAGCTCGATGCCGTGGGCGGCGAAGCGTACATTTTGGAGTTGATGGGTCAGACCCTGTCGCTCGTCAACTGGCAGCATCATGCCGCCATCGTTCGCCGCGATTCGATGCTGCGTGAGCTGATCGGCGCCACCAACGAGATCAACGCGCTGGCATATAATGCCCCCACCGACACCAAAGAGGTTGTCGAGCTGGCCGAGAGCAAGCTGCTCAAGGTTACGGCGCGCGAGGTCAAGTCGAGTTACAAGACGTTGACCGAGTTTATGGTCGAGGCCTATAACGAGGCCGAGGAAGTGTGCCAGGCCGGTGGCCAGGCTGCGGGCGTGCCCACGGGCTTCCCGTCGCTCGACCGCATGCTCATGGGCTTCCGCGAGGGTCAGCTCATCATTATCGGCGCCCGTCCTGCTGTAGGTAAGACGTCGTTCGCTCTGAACCTGGCACTTAACGCTGCCGCTGCTGGTTATACCGTCGGCTTCTTCTCGCTGGAGATGTCGGGCAAGGAAATTGCCCAGCGTCTGATTTGCGCCTACGCCATGATCTCGATCAGTGACTTCCGCATGGGCCGTATTAGCCCCGAACAGTGGGCCAATATCAACGAGGCCACGCAGACCTTGTCCAAGCTCGATATTCTGATTGACGATACGCCCGGCACCACAGTGACCGAGATTCGCGCCAAGAGCCGCCGTATGCTCCATAACAAGGAGAAGGCAATCATCATCCTGGACTACCTGCAGCTGGTGAGTCCTCCGCCGGGACGCCGCTCCGAGAGCCGTACCGTCGAGGTTTCGGAGATGTCGCGTGGTCTGAAGATCATGGCCAAGGAGCTCAAGATCCCGCTCATCGCGCTGTCGCAGCTCTCGCGTCAGGTCGAATCCCGTACCGGCAAGCGCCCGCAGCTTTCCGACCTTCGTGAATCGGGCTCCATCGAGCAGGACGCCGATATCGTCATGTTCTTGGACCGCTCCGCCGACGAGGCCGAAGCCTCGCGCGACGATCGACCCGACGAGGGCGTTACGCGTATCGTCGTGGCCAAGAACCGTTCGGGCCCGATCGGCGACGTCGACCTGATGTTCCTGCCGGCATCCACCAAGTTCTATGAGCTTGATGGGGCACATGCCGAGGAGTAGGACAGGCGCCCGTTGCACGGGTATACTGGGAATGTTTTGTGCTTCTGCGTGCCGGCATGGCGCGTAGACAGTCCATGAATGTGAGGAGTAAACATGCCGTCAACCGTTTTGGTCGGTGCCCAGTGGGGCGATGAGGGCAAGGGTAAGATCTGCGACCTGGTCGCCGGCGACTTTGATGCCGTCGTGCGCTATTCGGGCGGCAACAACGCCGGCCACACCATCGTCGTCAACGGCAAAAAGTACGGCCTGCACCAGGTGCCCTCCGGCATCATGTATTCCGACCACGTGTCGGTGATCGGTAACGGCTGCGTCGTCAACCCCAAGGTTGTCCTTGAGGAGATCGACATGTTCGAGGCCGACGGCATCACCACCAAGAACCTCAAGATTAGCGGCAACGCGCATGTCATCATGCCGTACCACATCGATCTGGATGGCGCCTTTGAGCAGAAGCTCGGCAAGAAGAACATCGGTACCACCAAGCGCGGCATTGGTCCGTGTTATCAGGACAAGATGGCCCGCATTGGCCTGCGCATGCAGGACATGCTGGACGAGACGCTGTTCCGCGACAAGTTGGAGACCGCTCTCGCCCGCGTGAACCCCGAGCTCGAGCTCATCTACAACCTGCCCACCTACACCGTGGACCAGATTTGCGACGAGTACCTGCCGATGGCCGAGCGCCTGCGTCCCTACATCACCGAGACGAGCCTGCTGCTCAACAACATGATCGATGAGGGCAAGAACCTGCTGTTTGAAGGCGCCCAGGCGACGCTACTCGACATCGACCACGGAACCTATCCGTACGTGACGTCTTCCAACTGCACCGCCGGCGGCGCCATCACCGGCTCTGGCGTGGGCATGAAGAACGTCGACCGCGTGCTGGGCGTCATGAAGGCCTATATCACCCGCGTCGGTTCGGGCCCCATGCCCACCGAGCTTTCCTATGAGTCCGAGGCTGGCCACACGCTGACCGAGGAGGGCTATGAGTACGGCGTGACCACCGGTCGCCGTCGTCGTTGCGGCTGGTTTGACGGCCCTATCGCCAACTATGCCTCGCGCGTCAACGGCCTCACCGACATCGCCGTGACCAAGCTCGACGTGCTTTCGGCCTTCGACACCATCAAGGTGTGCGTGGCCTACGACGTCGATGGCGAGCGCTACACGAGCGTGCCCGAGCATCAGGTGCGCTTTGAGCATGCCAAGCCCATCTACGAGGAGCTCCCCGGCTGGAAGTGCGACATCACCGGTTGCCGCAGCTTTGATGAGCTGCCGCAAGAGGCTCAGGACTACGTGGCGTTTATCGAGGATCTGGCACACACCCGCGTGACGTTCATTGGCGTTGGCGCCGGTCGCGAGCAGATCATCAACCGATTCTGGAAGTAATCGGTTTATACGGTTATTGCGATATACCCCTTTGCAGCCCAGACGGGCGGCCGAGGGGTATATTTGCTTGCAAAGGGCTCGCGCGGAGCGGGCCATTCATCCATAGAGGAGGCACCCTTGAAGGCGGACACTCAAACCATCGACATCCTGTTGTTGGGCAGCGGCGGCCGCGAGCATGCTCTGGCAGCAAAGCTCGCAGCATCACCGCGCGCCGGCAAGCTCTACATCGCGCCGGGTAACGGCGGCACCGCGAGCTGCGGCGAGAACGTGGTTCTCGACGACTGCGATCCTGCGGCCGTGGCGGCGTTTGCTCAGAGCCACGGATGCGGACTCGTGGTAATTGGCCCCGAGGCTCCGCTCGTGGCGGGCGTGGCCGACGCCGTGCGCGCGGCGGGTATTCCCTGCTTTGGCCCGGGTGCCGAGGGCGCCCAGATGGAGGGCTCTAAGCTGTTCTCCAAGCAGCTCATGGAGCGTGCGGGCATTCCGACGGCAGCCTATGGTTCGTTTACCGACGAGGCTTCGGCTCTCGCCTACGTGCGCGAGCAGGGCGCCCCGCTGGTCGTCAAGGCCGACGGCCTTGCCGCGGGCAAGGGCGTTATCGTGGCGACCGAACTTGAGCAGGCCGAGGAAGCCGTACGCGAGTGCTTTGGCGGCACCTTTGGCGATGCCGGCAACACCGTGGTTATCGAGGAGATGCTGACCGGCCCCGAGTGCTCGCTGCTGGCCTTTACCGACGGCAAGACCGTGCGCCCCATGGCCACCTCGCAGGACCACAAGCGCGCGCTCGAGGGCGACAAGGGCCCCAACACCGGTGGCATGGGCGTCTACAGCCCGGTGCCCATCGTGACTGACGAGGAGCACGCCACCATGGTGAAGGTCATGGAGCAGACCGTGGCCGAGCTCGCTGCCGAGGGCATCGACTACCGCGGCTGCCTGTATGGCGGCTTTATGCTCACTCCCGCCGGCCCCAAGGTGCTGGAGTTCAACGCCCGCTTTGGTGATCCCGAGACGCAGGTCGTGCTGCCGCGCCTTAAGAACGACCTGGTCGAGGTCATGCTGGCTTGTGCCAACTGCGAGCTCGATCAGATTGAGCTCGACTGGCGTGACGAGTGGGCCGTGGCCGTTGTCCTGACGAGCGCGGGCTACCCCGGCAGCTACGAGAAGGGCAAGGTCATCACCGGTATCGCCGATGCCGAGGCCATGGAGAACGTGACCGTGTACCACGCGGGCACTGCCGTGGTGGACGGCCAGCTCGTGACCAATGGTGGCCGCGTGCTTGCCGTGACCGCTCTGGGCGACACGTTCGAGAACGCTCGCAACCTTGCCTACGAGGCCTGCGAGAAGATTGATTTTGAGGGCAAGACCCTGCGTCACGACATCGGCCTGCGCGCGCTGCGCGGCCGCGACGCCTGGGATGCCTAAAATCCGAGAGGAATGAGACGGATGGACGAGAAGAACGAAGAGCTCGTGGACGCGCAGATCGTCGAAGAGGACAGCCGCATGTATGGGCACGCCGAGGGCGAGCCTGGTGGCGAGGTCGCTGACGAGCCGGCACTGGTGCTGGGCGACGACGACCCGCACGATGCCGAGCTGCACGAGAAGATTCTTTCGGAGGAGTGCGCCTGGAAGGGCAAGATTCTCGACGTCCACCGTCTTGAGGTTGAGCTGCCCAACGGTCACCGCAGCGCCCGCGATATCGTTCGCCATCCGGGTGCGGCGGCCGTTGTGGCACTGACCGAGAGCGGCAAGATCGTACTGGTGCGTCAGTACCGCACCGCCATCGACCGCGTGACGGTCGAGATTCCTGCCGGCAAGCTCGACCCGGGAGAGGACCCGCTCGATTGCGCCAAGCGCGAACTGCATGAGGAGACGGGCTTTAAGGCTGGTCGTATTCGCTTTTTGACGTCGATTGTCACGTCCTGCGGTTTTTGCGATGAGATCATCCACATCTACTTGGCTACCAAGCTCGAGTTTGATGCGCCCAACCCCGATGATGACGAGTTTGTCAACGTGGACCTGGTGCCGCTGCACGAGCTGATCGACGCCGTGCTCGACGGCAAGATCGAAGACGCCAAGACCGTCGTAGGCGCGCTTGCCTGCGACAGCATCGCACACCGACTAGGCGGAACTGAGCTTTAAAAGCGAGGGCGACCCTGGGGCAAACACTACTGATTATTTTGTCCCAGGGTCTTACGTTATTGTTTTATCTCCGAGGACTGCATGTTTAAGAGGTTTCTTTCTTACTACGAGCCCCAGATGGGGCTTTTTGTTGCTGATACTGTTTGTGCTCTGGTGCTTGCCGCCATTGACCTGGCGTTCCCCATTATCCTGCGCAATTTGACCGGTGGGCTATTTGCTCAGGGTCAGGCTGCCATTATGCAGGCGCTCGGCATGATCGCGGTGGGCTTGGTGCTGATGTATGCCGTCCGCTGCGCCTGCCGCTACTTTGTGAGCTATTGGGGTCACGTGATGGGCGCGCGCATGGAGTCCAAGATGCGCGAGGACCTGTTCGACCAGTATGAGCGCTTTAGCTTTGCGTACTTCGACCGCAACAGCTCGGGTGACATGATGAGCCGCGTGGTCAACGACCTGTTCGATATCTGTGAGGCAGCGCATCACGTACCCGAGTGGATAATCATCTGCGGTATCGAGATCGTCGGCTCGTTTGTGATCCTCTTTACCATCGCTCCGGTGCTGGCGCTTGCCATGGCCGTGGTGACGGCGGCGTTTGCGGTCATCATGTTTTGGCAGAACATGCGCATGCGCGAGGTCTTTAGCGACAATCGCAAAAAAATCAGCGGCATCAATGCGCAGCTGCAGGATTCGCTGGCGGGCATACGCGTGGTCAAGAGTTTTGCCAATGAGGAGACCGAACGCTTCAAGTTCCGCGCCTCCAACAATCGCTATCTTTCGTCCAAGGAGAACATGTATCACGCCATGGGCGTCTATACCGCGACGTATGGCCTGCTCTCGGGTGTGCTCTATGTGATCGTAGTGCTGCTGGGCGGATGGCTGGTCGCCCAGGGACAGCTACAGGCGGTCGATATGGCGACCTTCGCACTCTATATTTCGCTGTTCTGCACGCCGCTCGAGACGCTCGTCAATTCGGCCGAAACGTATCAGAAGGCTATCGCCGGCTTTAAACGTATGGACGAGGTGCTCTCGACCGCGCCGGATATCCAGGACAAGCCGGGCGCTACGGATCTGCAGGTGACTGCCGGCGCCGTGGAGTATCACGACGTGTGCTTTAACTACGAGGATGTCGAGCTGGGCGAGGGCTATGCCGACGAGCGTCCCGTTATCGACCATATGAATCTGTCCATCAAGCCCGGGCAGACCATCGCGCTGGTTGGCCCTTCGGGCGGTGGCAAGTCCACGACCTGTTCGCTGCTGCCGCGCTTTTATGACGTGGCTGCCGGATCCATTAGCATCGACGGCCAGGACGTGCGCGATGTGACGCAGCAGAGCCTGCGCCGCGCCATCGGCCTGGTGCAGCAGGATGTCTATCTATTTGACGGTACGATTGGCGAGAACATCGCCTACGGCAAGCCGGGCGCCACGGCAGAAGAGATCGCCGAGGCCGCCCGTCGCGCCAACATCGATGCCTTTATCGAGTCGCTTCCGCAGGGCTACGACACCGTGGTGGGCGAGCGCGGCAGCCGTCTTTCGGGCGGACAGAAGCAGCGCGTTGCCATCGCGCGCGTGTTTCTCAAGAACCCCAAGATCCTGATTTTGGACGAGGCGACGAGTGCTTTGGATAACGAGAGCGAGGAGGCGGTGCAGGAGTCACTCGAAGAGCTGGCACGCGGCCGCACCACGATTATTATCGCCCACCGTCTTTCGACCATTAAGCATGCCGATGAGATTGCGACCGTTGAGCATGGTCGCGTTGTGGAGCGTGGCACGCACGAGGAGCTTCTCGCCCGTGGCGGCACCTATGCCCGTTACTATCGAATGCAGTTCGAAGGTGCGCGTGCGCACGAGCTCGACT
>OFMV01001078.1_pt1 | contig 22458 bp, 14 predicted proteins | sample 1541881 | NCBI WGS metagenome assembly OFMV01 (sample SAMN04209220, study PRJEB22552) | human gut metagenome | biome: gut; material: feces | host: Homo sapiens | place: USA: Oklahoma
ACGCCTATATTGTAGGCGAAGCCATACGCAAGGCTCGATTGGCACAAAACCTCACGCAAGAACAACTTGGTGAACGTATCGGTGTGCAGCGTGCTCAAATTTCAAAGTTGGAGAAAGGTACAAGTGTTATCACATTGCCAACAATGAGTCGTGTATTCCAAGCTTTGGGTATCGCAACAGCCACTCTTGATTTGGGTATTGCAGGCAAGATTGCGTTGTGGTAAGATAATTAATAAATAAAACCTGATATATATATCATCATACCCTCTAAGAAAGATGAAATACAACAATATAGATTATCAAAGATGTGTACTTATATGCATGGTCGTGATGATACACATCGTGAATTTCAGTACACTATACCCTGACGTAAAAAACTTTATAAACTTCTTTTTCATGCAAGCGTTTTTGTTGATTACAGGCTATTTGGTAAACATCAGAAAAACGTATAAGGAATTTGCGTCTTACACCATGAAGATTCTCATTCCTTATATAATAATGGTTACCGGTTATGCTTTTGTATCAACATTACTACCAGTAAGAGATGGGGTAAACGAATTTACAATACCTATAATTCTTAATACGATATTTGTCACCTCTATTGGTCCATATTGGTTCTTGTACACAATGGCTATATGCGGGGTAATATATTATTTGACATTCAATTTGGTTGGCAAATGGAGCATAATGGGCAAATTGTGCTTATTTGCCACATTTCTTATGTTAGTCTCACAATACACTCCAGTTCTTAATTCTACGAATGCAGCTTTTTATTTCACTGGTGTCTGTTTGCGTCTGTCAGAAAAACGTCTTGATGAAATTATAAAACCATCGTTGTGGAGTATTCTGCCTTTCATAGCAATAGCAAGTTTCCCAAACTATAAAAATTGGAACTTTTTAGCGGTTACAATATTAGCATTGTCATTCCTTTCTTTCGTTCCGAAACTTATACAGAGTATCAATAACAAGAAGGTCTTGGGAATTATAGGATATATTGGAAGAAACACACTTCCTATATACCTTTTTCATCCAATATTCACAATGGGAGGCAAGTTAGCATTGCCACTATTCAATTTTGATAATTCTGGGGGGGGTACATACGGTCTTCACTATTGCCGTTAGCATAATCGGAAGTATTGCTATTGCTGCAATCCTTGACAGATGTCACCTGTCTTATATTTTTGCGAGAAAAAGGTTCTTACGCTAATCATATCAACGATAAAATAAAACAGGTAGAATTTGAGAATGGACAATGATACAAGGTATATTTGCTATCATGTGCAATCTGGGTAGGATTATATAAGAGTGATGTTATTGCATTGATACCCAATACTTGTTGCTTGGTGGTCACTTGAAATGTTCCCAAAATGAGAATACAATGTAATCGAAAGTTAAATACGTTAAATTATTACCCTTTCGTATCTAAACAGAATCCACACAGTCACTTTTCTACCGTTTAGAGCGTATAATACTGGTAATCAACTAATAATACATTCTTTATCTGTGAAGGTTTGACGAGCGTAACACTTTCTCCCAGCCTCACCTTTATAGATGGGGGAGCCTTTGCCGAATGCAGCAACTTATCGACCCTGATCATTCCTTCGGGGCTCACATCGCTCAGCACATTGAATGAAGGTAGCATTTTCGAGGATTCTGGCATAAAATCCGTCTATGTCGCTTGGCCGACTCCCGTTCCTGCAGGCCAATTCTTCTACGGTTTCGATGTGAGCCAATCCACGCTGTATGTACCTCAGGGGACAAGACAGGATTACTGGGTTGCAGCGGTTTGGGAAGACTTTGGCGACATCCAAGAGTATGATGTTTCAGCCGTCAACCAGCCTGCCCACCATAGCGAGGCCAAGGAAGTCTCCCGCTACTCCCTGGACGGCCAACGCTTGACCACTCCCGTCAAGGGTCTCAATATCGTGAGGTATAGCGACGGCACCATCAAGAAAGAAGCCGTCCATTAAACGTTTTCTCCCAGCAGGAAACATACTCTAAACATGCAAGGACAAGTCCGCCATAACTTCGATTTTATAACATAGTTATGGCGGACTTTTAACTCCTAATCCTTTTTATCATTCTAAATCACTTTTAGATATTTCAATGCTTGATATATTCCGTCATCATCGCATTGCCCTGTAAGTCGAAACGAGCAACGCCGAAAGCCCCACGCCAGTGTAAGTATATAGAAAGCACTCTTGACAACGAACAATAGAATCGTTCGAAGCCAATGATGGCTGTATATAATACACCTCATGAGGCGTTCTGCATTGCTTTGTTTTTGACAAATTGTGTTGTGAACTGCCAGATTCCTACACGTCAAAACCAAAGCGTACAAAAACGCCTTTTACCATATGTATGTCTGACCAACCTCTGCCCATCGGGCTTTCGGTATGGGTATAGACGTTACGAAGGTAACACTTTTACCTTGAAAACCACTTTGTTTGGCTGGTAAAGTATGATTTAAGCCCCTATTTAACATTATTAAATATAAAGATGTCAAAGAATTCCACTTTGGCATGATTTTTCTTGCCAAAAAGTTTGTATTCTCAACGATTATTTGTATTTTTGCAGCGTTAGTTCCAGCCGAGCCTCTTTACAATGCTTAAATAGGCTGGGCTTTTTTGTTTATAAGCTATGACAAAGAGAAATTTTGGAAAAGATTACAAGACTCCACGAGAACTTGTAACCTTATTGGAAAATCGTGGATTGATAATCAATGATAGGCAAAAGGCTCAATTGTATTTGGAGAGCATTGGCTATTATCGATTGTCTGCGTATATGCATCCTTTGTTGAAGACTCCAAAGATTCTTCATCTGTATAAGGAAGGGGCTACATTTAACAAAGTGATGATGCTTTATCGCTTTGACAAAAAGTTGCGCTTACTCCTTTTTAACGAGATTGAGAAGATCGAAATTGCTTTAAGAGAAGCCGTAATGAATATGACGGCTGAACGGACTGGTGATATATATTGGCTTACCAATTCAGCACATTTTCGTGATCAGTCCATTTTCGTCAATAGTATGGCAATGTTGTCGAAGGAGTATGAACGTTCTACTGAAGACTTTATAGAACACTTCAAAAGAACATATACAGAACCTTTTCCACCAGCATGGATTCTTGGTGAACTTCTCCCAATGGGTAGCATGAATATGTACTACAGGAACTTGAAAGATAAAGGACTCAAAAAGCAGATCGCCAAGCGTTTCTGCCTTCATGCTCCAGTGTTTGAGTCTTGGCTTTCTGTGCTTACGCTTACTCGCAACGCTTGTTGTCATCACGCTCGTGTTTGGAACAAAGTCAACAAGATTATTCCAAATGATATGAGAGGCATGACTCGTCCTTGGATTACTATTCCTGCGGACAAGCGAAGAATCTATTATAATATGTGCATCATCAAGTATTTCCTTGACATCATCTCTCCCAACAATGACATGCTTGACAAAATGCACATTTTGTTCAGCAAGTTTCCAGAGATAGACCTGGCTGCTCTTGGATTCCCTGTTGGTTGGGAACAAGAACCGCTATGGATACAGGCAAACAACTAAATGCAAATGAGCTTATTGCCAAGCTTCAAGAATTAGAGAAAGAAAATGCCAGGTTAAGAAAAATTCTTGATGTGCATGGAATACCATACATTGTAACCGAGCCTAATGTCACAACGAAAGAAAGCCTACAAGCCATATTCCATACAGATTCAAAGCTGAGTCTACAGGAAAAGGTTGCGCTATTTCGTAGTGTTTTTCAAGGTCGTGATGATGTCTTTGCCAAGCGTTGGTACAGTAGTACGACTCAAAAGTCAGGCTACCAACCTGTATGCACGAGGGAGTGGAATCGTGAATTTTGCGACAAGCGAAAGTACAAATGTGCGGATTGTCCCAACAGGCAATTCGCTCCTTTGGCATACAACGACTTTTTCAATCATCTTGCAGGAAAGGATGCATGGGGACGTGATGTTATAGGACTTTATCCAATACGAAAGGACAACACTTGCAGTTTCCTTTGTACAGACTTTGATGACAAGAGTTGTGAGCATGGCTATAAGAATGATGTACTTGCCTTTGTAAATGTTTGCAAAACTTGGAATGTACCTTGCTACATCGAACGCTCACGTTCTGGCAATGGTGCTCACGCATGGATTTTTTTTGATACACCAGTAACTGCTTTCAAGGCACGCAAGTTGGGAAATGCCATTCTTACAGAAGCGATGAGTTGTGACGCTCACCTGTCTTTCAAGTCATACGACCGATTCTTTCCAAACCAAGACACCTTGCCCAAAGGAGGACTAGGCAATCTTGTAGCCTTGCCATTGCAGGGTATGGCTCGACGCAAAGGGAACAGTGTGTTCGTTGATGAAGACTTCAATGCGTATGCCGACCAATGGGAAATGTTGTCGCAAATCCATAAGCTATCAGAGGTAGAACTTGATTTGTTATTACAGCTGCATGCAGTGCCAACATTAGGAGAACTATCAAAGACCTGCGAGGAGAAACCTTGGGAGATTCCTCATATGTATGCTGCGCAATCTGAAGACTATCCAAAACAAATCGTTCTGACAAGAGCGAATATGCTTTATGTTCCTTTAGCAAGTCTATCAGCCAAATGTGTGAATGTTTTTAAGCGCATAGCTGCTTTCCGTAATCCGGAGTTTTATGAGAAGCAAGGCATGCGCCTTTCTACCTATAATATCCCTCGCATCATTTCATGTTCGGAAATGACAGATGATTATCTTGCCCTTCCTCGTGGGTGTGAAGATGCTGTTTGTGGTATTCTAACCCAACATGGAGTAAAGGTAGTAATCTCAGACAAAACAAATCATGGGCATAATATCAATGTTACATTCAGAGGATCTCTTCGGGAAGAACAGCAAAATGCAATGGAAGCTTTTTCTGGGCATAATATAGGGACATTATCAGCAACAACAGCGTTTGGAAAGACTGTGTTTGCCATCGGAATGCTTGCAAGGAGAAAGGTGAACACCTTAATTCTTGTTCATAACAAGGCATTGCTGGAACAATGGAAAGAACGGTTGGAAACTTTCCTCAAGATAGATGAGATCGTCGAAGAGCCTGCAGCCAAACGAGGAAGGAAAAAGAATTCTTCGGTCATTGGTTGTTTATATGCAGGCAAGAACACGTTGCATGGCATCATTGATATAGCTTTGATACAATCTTGTTTGAGCGATGGTGAAGCGAAGCCTTTTGTCAAGGATTACGGTATGGTGATAGTAGATGAATGTCATCATGTATCCTCTGTCAGCTTCGAGCAAGTGCTTCGACAAGTAACAGCTACATACGTATATGGTTTGACAGCAACTCCTATCAGAAAGGATGGGCGTCAACCTATTATTTTCATGCAATGCGGAAAGATAAGATTCACAGCTGATGCCAAGAGCCAAATGGAAAATCAAACATTTAAACGTTTGTTGACTCCAAGGTTTACATCATTCCGAAACATTTCGTCAGATAGCAAGACTTACGTTCAGGTTACACAAGACTTGTCTGAAGATAAGGTTAGGAATGAGTTCATCGTAGAAGATGTAAGAATTGCCATTCAAGAAGGTCGTACCCCATTGGTATTAACCACTCGTACTGCTCATGTCAAGGCGTTGGCACAAATGCTTATTCCATTTGCAGACCATGTCATTCAACTCATTGGAGCTGATTCTACTAAAGAAAAGCGTCTTGCATTACAAAATCTACAATCAATGCCCACATCAGAATCACTTGTGATTGTTGCTACAGGAAAGTATGTAGGAGAAGGCTTTGATTATCCTCGCCTTGATACACTGTTCCTTACTATGCCTATAGCTTGGAAAGGAAACGTGGAGCAATATGCAGGACGTTTACATAGGGAATACGCAGGAAAGAACGAAGTGCGTATTTATGATTATGTGGATGTTCATGTCCCACTTTGTGACTCTATGTATCGTAAACGGCTGAAAGGGTATTTAAGAGCAGGATACGGAAAGTATGTGACATCATCCACACTTGACAAAAATCCCCAAGAGCTGATATACGAACGAGACAATTACGAAGCGACATTTCGGAATGATTTGGCAAAAGCCCAATACTCTGTCATCATCGCAGTCCCAAAAGTAAAGTTCAAATACAAGCCAGTTATCATGTCAACACTTGCAAACATTATTCATAATGGTGTTACTGTGGCTGTACATATCAAAGAGGAAGGGGGTAATGAGATAGAACTTAAAAATACAGGAATGGATGTGGTGTGCAACAAGGAACAAACTCTGCAATGCGCCATCATTGACAAATCTATTGTCTGGTATGGAAACATAAACTTCTTTGGTTACAATTCGGAAACAAACAATGTTATGCGAATCGCTGACCACAAAATAGCCAACGAAATGATAGAAATACTATACTCAGACACTGGAAATGATGTAAACGGAGGTTAAATACGTTAAATCTTCACCTTTTTCGTATCTACACAGAATCCATACTGCCACTTTTCTACCGTTTAGAGCGTATAATACTGATAATCAACTAATAATAGATACTATGTATGTGAAGGTTTGACAAGCCTAACACTTTCTCCCAGCCTCACCTTTATGGACTCCGGAGCCTTTGCCTATTGCAGCAATTTATCTACCCTGATCATTCCTTCGGGACTCACATCGCTCAGCACATTGAATGAAGGTAGCATTTTCGAAGGATCTGGCATAAAAGCCGTCTATGTCGCTTGGCCGACTCCCGTTCCTGCGGGCCAATTCTTCTACGGTTTCGATGTGAGCCAATCCACGCTGTATGTACCTCAGGGGACAAGACAGGATTACTGGGTTGCAGCGGTTTGGGAAGACTTTGGCGACATCCAAGAGTATGATGTTTCAGCCATCAACCAGTCTGCTCACCATAGCGAGGCGAAGGAAGTCTCTCGCTACTCGCTGGACGGCCAACGCTTGACTACTCCCGTCAAGGGTCTCAACATCGTGAGGTATAGCGACGGCACCATCAAGAAAGAAGCCGTCCACTAACCGTTTTCTCCCAGCAGGAAACATACTCAAAACATGCAAGGATAGTCCGCCATAACTTCTATTTTAAGACATAGTTATGGCGGACTTTTGACCCCAATCCCTTTAATCATTCTAAATCACTATTAGATATTCCAATGCTTGATAATTTCCGTCATCATCGACAGTATTTGCAACATGGTCTGCCGCAGCCTTCATTGTTTGGATGGCACTGAGAACTCTCTCTTTGAGGGCCTCCAAGCCTGTTTTTTGCAAAACGAGACAAAGAAGTCCCCTTAGAAACTTCATTACGGTTTAGCGAAGAAGAAAGCCCCCCCAACAACCATGCGGGCGGGCTTGTTGCCTGCTCCGCAATGGCTGTTCCTCAAACGCTTGTTGTATTCTTTTTCGATCTTGGTCTCGGGAAGACAGTCGCCAAGTTTGACCCAGCGGTTGGACTTGCTCGATCCCGAGAGAGCCTCTTGGAGTTTATGTTATGGTCGTTTCATTGCGCCCTGCTCTAAGGAAAGGCTTCAATCACACGCTTCACCATGTACCCACCACGTATCGTCCTCCCTTCCAGCATATATCGACCTAGTATTGTTTCCGTATCGTTTCCGTATTGTTTCCGCTTCTGGAAGCGAGAACGATAGGAGGACGATAGGAGAACGATACGGGATCAATACGGGATTGATACGAGATTGATACGAGATTGATACGAGAGCGATACGAGAACGGTCTTTTCCGACTCCTAACCGATGAGATTGACAAGTATTTTAACCTTTCCATTATTATTTCTCTTGATTATATTTTACATTTCAGTCACTAGTCTCTTCCAGCCGTTGATGCCAAGAAGCCTGGCGCACCATTTGCCCTGGCGCAGCCACTATACAAAGATAACCTCCCGTCCTGCCGTACGCAAGTCGATTAGCATGAATTAACGCCCCATTAACTATTCCTTCGTATCCATTTAACAAAGCCCATCCCAGGCCAAAGCCTTCATTGCGGCCTTACCTCATGCCCTTTCTCCAGTTTTATCCGCCCAAAGGTTGCCATCTCCAATCTCTGCCAGCAACCAAGAGACACATATTATAACTTGTCAAAATAGCGAACAAACAAAACTGTCAAGTTTGAGAATCATTTACAACAAAGGCCACCGAGACCCAAGGAGTGTTGGCCCTCTTAGTCTGCTGAAAACGGAGGATATCCACCCACCCCAAATGGTGATATCCGTTCACTTTTCTGGATCTATATTCCAATATCTATGCAAAATAAATCATTTCTGTGGGATTCTGTACTTTTAGGGGAGCACCTGCAAATGCCTGTGTCAAGCATAGATGTTTGTTAGCCTAAACAGGAAGAACGTAACATCAACACCCCCATGCAACTGTGCTCTGAAGAGTTTAATCTTAGCGTTATGAGACTCAACAGAGACATTAGTGGCCCCAATTCAGGATAATAACTTCCTCTCTGAGGATGGAATACAGCTGGTGACAGGGTTGCGCGTAAACATGAAAAACAAGCTGATGCCGTTCTATGACAGAATAATCTCTTTCGATTCTTTATATACACCCCATGTCTGATGGCATGCGAAGAGAACTCGCGTATCTGTCTTCACATGCAACTAATCACTATTTTATCCCGAATTGGGGCAATCTTTGTAAATTTTCAAGATCGTGTAAAAAAACACAAGATGAAAATTCTTTCGTTTGCTTGTTTTTTATTAAATTTGCAGAGGATTTTAGCCTTCAACGCATAACAGATTAAATGCCACAATAAAATGGAAAGAAAAATCACAAAATGCTTTTCTCAACGATATGTCTATACCAAGAAGTCTTCTGTAACCACGGAGGAATTCAAGTTTGCCGCAGTCCATGGAGTTATATTCCGTGGTTTTGAGAGGAAAGGGTTTGGAGCACAAAAACCGATCGCTAACGCAGAGGCAGAAACGCAACATGCAGATTTCTTCAATGCTTTTTTCAACAATGGGGACTACACCGCGTACGCCCGGGTGGTCGATCCTGTGGCAGATCGTGTCAAGGTCGGCAAAGAATACAAGATGGCCGCAATCGTTTCTGTTTCCAAAGACGAACTCCGAAAAGCACTTGAAAAAGAGGGAGTTATACGCAGTTTGAATTCCGGATTTTAACACCTATGGTCTATGAAAAGAATATATTTATGCGCAATATGTTTGTTGGCAGCCGTGATGTCTTTTGGACAGGTAAAAAAGCCGACGCTGATGGTTGTCCCTGCTGACAATTGGTGTGCCACAAACCATTACATGGACACGTTTGATGACCAAGGTACATCGGTTGACGTGCCTAATTACAAACGGGCTTTGCAGAACAGTTCAGACTGCTATAATGTCATCACAAAAATCAACACATTGATGACTGACCGCAACTTTCCTCTTAAAGATCTGTCGGCTGTTCTCAAAAGCATGTCAACCGATGCTGCCATGGACGCTGTAACGACAACACGATCGGGCGCAGGCCTTGCAGAGTCTCCATTGGATCTTATCAAGCGCAATTCCAATGCTGATATAATCATCGAGGTCAACTGGCAGGTGAACACCATGGGGCCCAAGAAAAGCATCACCTATTCTCTCGCTGCAAAGGATACATATACCGACAAGCAGATCGCAGGTGCACAAGGAACTGGGACACCTTCGTTCTCAGCAGAAGTGCCCGTACTATTGGAAGAGGCCGTTGTTGCCAACATGGACAACTTCTGCGCCCAACTTCAGTCTCATTTCGACGACATGATGGAGAACGGACGCGAAGTCACGATGGAGGTAAAGGTTGTTGACAATGGCTCTGGCATAGACCTTACGAGCGAGTATGGCGGAGAGGAGCTGACCGACATTATTGACGATTGGGTTTCCGACAACAGCGTAAACCATCGATACAACCTTACTCAGGGTTCTGAATCGTTTTTAAAGTTTGAGCAGATACGTATTGCTCTGTATCAGGCAAATGGGCGTGCCAACGACACACGTCGATGGGCAAGAGAGCTGGTGAAGGAACTGACTTCAAAATACCAAATACCCTGCAGGGTAGATATGCGAGGATTAGGAAAAGCCGTAGTTTTAATTGGTGAAAAATAACGACAATATGAAAAAGATAATATTATCACTCGTGTGCCTATGTTTTGTGACGTTGGCATGGGCACAGAAGAAACCAATATCCATGTATGTTTATATTCCGGAACAGAGCGAAACCATACCTCAATCCTGCATGGATTATCTTTCCAATAGCCTTACAACGGCCATTACCACCGATGGGCTTGCTGCACAGAGCGAGTATCTCACTCCGTTTCTGTTGGTACCAAAGGTGAACATAGCGACAAAGAACACGCTCGCTACAACTCAACAGCAAGTCGTATTGACATTGGACGTCAACCTGCAGGTGGTTGACAATACAAGCGGCACAGTATTTGCTTCTACTATTATCAACCTCAAAGGGGTCGGAACGAACGAAATAAAAGCTTACAATGCTGCATTCCGTTCTATCAACAAGTCCAATACCAAGATTCGAGAATTTGTTTCCAACGCCAAGGCAAAAATCATAGCCTATTATGAGAAAGAAGGAGACAATATCATTCAGAAAGCACTGCATCTTGCCGAGCAGCACAAGTATGAAGAGGCGTTTTATCTTCTCAGCACCATGCCTTCCCAATACAGTCAATATGACCATGCCGTCTCAGCCAGCATGGAGGTTTGGGGAGACTATCAAGACATCTCGGGTTCCCAAAAACTGGAAAAGGCTCGTGCTATATGGGCAGCCAATCAGAATATGGACGCGGCAAACATGGCAGGAGAATGTCTTTCAGAGATCCTTCCAGATTGCAATTGCTATGGTGCCGCACAAACATTGTACAAGGACATCAAGGGAAAGATGGGCGAACAGTGGAAATACGAGATGAAAAAGTACGACACTGAAGCAGAGTTGAGGAAAACCAAGATCCAAGCAATCCAAGCAATTGGCGTTGCATACGGGAAAGGGCAACAACCGAATATAATAACAACGAAATGACGCCAACAATAGTTCATCTATTATATAAATTTGAATTTTATGATTAAAAAAGTAATTTTCGCACTCATGTGGATCATCGGCTTTTCGGCAAGCGTAAGTGCGCAGTCAACAGAAGTTTTTGAAGGTGAAATTGAATTGGAGACCTTTGAAAACTACTCTGATTACATCAAGAAGATGCCTAATTCTATCTATTTTGATGGTGTGCATAAGATACGCATTATCGTAAAGGGCGACAAAATGCATCTGATAGATGAGACAACCAAGTGTCATACCATAGCAGACGCTGGACTGGTTGACAAACTGCTTAAAGGTGAAGACACTGGTACTTCACCAAGAAAACGAGGTTCTTTAGGTGCACACAATGCCGGTTCAACTGCCGAATATGCTTATGTGCATTATTGCGAACATACAAAAACGGGTATGGACCTCACGGAGAACGCACCTTTAATGTTACCACTACTGCAGCAGGACTTGAAATATGCTGATGGAATGACATCTCCTCTTTCTACCAATACATTTGCAGCAACAAGTACCACGAAGGACATCTTGGACACGAGCTGTAAAATGTACGAAGGCGATATCGATCATACTATGGGGGGAATGTACCAAAATTATCATGTCAAGGCTTATGTGTCCGACACACCTGCCCCCGCTGGATTGAAGTGTGCCTTTTATGGTTTGGATGTTCCTGGCGTGCTTACCAAATGCATCATAAAGTATGATGGAGGACATGTCAGTACGATGAGTATTGGTGAAATGAGTTTCTATATAGAGATGGATGTAACGAAGATAACCGCTCGTCAAGTTTCTGATGATGAATTCAATGTTCCTTCGGATTATAAAATATCAAAAAGCAGCAATAATGCATTTGCTTTGATGAAATATTATAAAGGTATAAAAAAAGAACTTGAAAAAAGAGGGGTAAAAGGAGGTGACAAGAGTCAGAAGTCAACAGGTGTTCACTATAAAACTGATGGTGAATGGGATATCTAAATCAACTCGCAACCCGAATCGTTCTCCTATTCTTGCTGTCGATTACCTCTTCGCCATGCTTCCCGCAGGGCGAAGAGGCCAATACGTACGAGCGCAGTTCTATTCATGTCATGATGATCAAACATCAAAATCAACGTTTCGATGACATCATAGAACAAGTATTTCTTCAGACACCTTTCCCCGAGCGTTTCAACAACCACAACCTTGGGGTCAAAGTAGTAACATTTGCGGAACATAAGGACGACCAAAGTGCCAATATCCAGTCTTTTGCAGACCAGGTGAATCTTGGGCAGAAGATGGTAGCCAAATGGTTCAATCGCGACAAGCAGACTGGCTCATTCAATATGGAGCTGATTAAAGAGCGCGGTCTGTACAATGCTAACCAGCAACAAACCAATGTGGCCAGGGCCAGCATTCGCGGTATGGCTTTGTTGGAAGATGCCGGAGAGCTACTGATTCATAATACGTATCTTGTAGTCAATGATATCAAATATCAAAGCAAGGGTAGTGGGAACTGGTTGTTGAAAAGCTATGCCTCCATGCTTTCTGGAAGTGCGAGTCAGATGCAGAAAGCAATGCAATCTATCGGTGGATTCAAAGTACACGTTACAACCTATCTCTTCCGATTACGATGGAATGATGACATTGCCAACACCTTCTATCAGAACTATTATACGGAGGATGGCGATACGGACAAAGACAAAGTTGAAGCGTTCAAAAAAGACAACCAGCTTTTCAAAATGGAATTTGTGGGAAAAACAGAAGCTGAGTCGAAAGAAACACACTTCAAGGCTAGCAAAGATCCCCAAGCGCTGCTCCTTAAAGTAACGACAAGAACGATGGACCATAACCTTGCGTCGCTACAGCAGATTTATCCTGATTTCAGAATCAAGGCACCGCTACTCAGCGTTGATCCGCTCACGGCAGATGTTGGCCTGAAGGAAGATGTCACCGAGAATACTCGTTTCGAGGTACTTGAAAGGGTAATTGACGAACAGGGCAAGATGTCATACGTGCAAGTTGGTCTTATCAAGCCAGTAAAGGGTAAAATCAAAGACAACCGTTTCATGGCTGAGGAAGATGCCGAATCCATCGTTGAAGCCACAGAATTTGAAAAGATTTCTGGCAAAGACTTTTATCCCGGAATGCTGATTAGAGAAATCACAGACTAAGTACGAAATGAATTTACAGCTATATAAATGATGACGTAAAGTCAATGAATGATTGATCATTCGCAAGATAACCGACTGACTATAAGCGTAAACCCCATGGTCAGTCGGTTTACTATTTATCTTTTCGAACCAGCCTGAGACCCCACCGTCATGACACGTGGCGTCTTGCCGCGCAATGTTACATTGTTACATTTACGATTTCAGTACTCACATAGAGACGCTCAAATACCTGACATCCCCCACCAACCAAAGCATTGGAACGGTGGGGGATGAGATAGCGATCGGGCAAAGCTGAAGGCTCGGCCTATGAAACAGAGCTGCGCCCTACTGACGCACGGTGGGCGTGAAGCGCAGCGTATAGGAGAGCTGTCCGCTGGTGGGACAGAGATACTGGTCGAGGCAACCGTCGCCGCCACAAGAGTTGTTGCCCAGACCGCGCTGGAAGGCGTCGAAGTGGGCAAAGACCGTCTCGCTGCGCACCAGGTCGTACCAATGGGTCGCATCGCGCCAAAGCTGGTCCGCAGGGTCGCACCACTGTCGCTCGTCGTAGTGGGAGAGCGAGAAAGCCACCCTACCCTCCGTGGCCACGGAGAGGCGGAGCCCGTTGGCATGGTCGAGGGTGAGGTCGCGCAGATCTTGGTGGTCGCCAAAGGTCTGGGGATGGACGTTCTCGTCGATCATCTCATCGACCGTCGTGGTGTAGCGACCGAGATAGGAACCCGTCATGCGATCGACATAGTTGGACCACGGACCGCGGCCGTAGTAAGCCACCTGGCCGAAGCCTGCCAGCTCCATGCCCAGGCCCAGGCGGCGCGTGGGGCCAGTCGGCGAGAAGACCACCTGCAGATCGACCACACCATCAGGATAAAGCGTGTAGCGGGAGGTGTAGAGGCAGTTGGCTGCGCGGCCCTCCACGGTGACCGTATAGCCCTTTTCGTCACCACCCTGAGCGACGATGCGCGTCTCGGCCTCGCTGACCATCGGCATCTGCTGCAACTCCTGGCTGCGGTCGTTGTCGATGTCGCGCAGGCTATTGAAGTCGGGGCCTTTCACCATCACGGCGCGCCCATCGAAGGTCCATGAGACCAACTTGCCCGAGTCGTCAAACTGGAGGGAGAAGGGCCTGCCCTCCTGCGTCGTACCGGTGTAGAGACGGCGCTTCGCATCGGCCTCGATACGCCCGCCATGGGCCTCGTGGGCGGCAAGGGGCGCGCGCGGCTGCAGGATCATCTCGCCCTCGGCGACGGGGTAGCCCTGGTCGGCCCAGGAGGTGGCCGCCTTGAGACGCAGGGAGAGGTGGAGCACATACTCCGCGCCTGCGTCGAGGACGCTATGGTAAGGCACGGCGATTTGTGCCGACTCACCCGCTGGCACGGCCGGGAGAGGAAGCGTCTGCTGCTCCACGACGTAGCCATCACGCAGAAGCTGATAGGAAAGGTCGTAGAGGTCGGACAAGTCAGAGAAAGCCAACTTGTTGCGGAGCGTAAAGGAGCGCGTCACAGCGTTCCAGTCGGAGAAAGCAGCAGAAGCATAGACTGCCTTCACCTCGGTCAGTTTGGCCGTCCACGCACGGTCGGGCGTGATAATTCCGTTGTTGAGGAAATTGCCCTGGAAGCCGTCGCCGACAAACTCGGTGGGATTGTAGTCGTAGCCCGCCACCCAGTTGTGGAAACCATTCTTCGTACGCACGCCACGCAGGAGGTCGGAAGGGCGATAGACAGACTGGTCCACCCAGTCCCAGATGCAGCCACCGATGATATAGTCGTTGTCCGGGTGCTCGATGATGTCCCAGTAGTCCTGGAGGTTGCCGACGGCCTGGCCCATGGCGTGGGCATACTCCGAGAAGATCATCGGGCGGTCGTAGCCATAGGCGGGCTTATGGGCGTAGTCCTGGGCTTCGGCGACCGTGGGATACATCCGCGAGTTGAGGTCGCTACAAGGCGTTCCCTGGCTGCCCCACGGACTGCTATGGACGGGGCGTCCGTCGCCGTGGGCTGTGGCGAAGGCATAGGTGGCCTGGAGGTTTCTGCCGTCGCCGCTCTCATTGCCCAGACTCCAGAAGACGACGCTGGGATGGTTGCGGTCGCGCAGGACCATGCGCTCCGTGCGGTCGAGGTAAGCCGTCCGCCACTCCTTGCGATCGGAGAGGTTGCCGCCCCGCTCGCCCGCATAGTGGCACTCCACGTCGGCCTCATCCATGACATAGAGACCGAAGGCGTCGAACATCGCATACATCTTCGGCTGGCGGGGATAGTGGGAGGTGCGGACGGTGTTGACATTGGCCTGCTTCATCATCCGCACGTCCTGGAGCATCGTTGCCACGTCGATGGCGCGGCCATACTCGGGATGGGTGTCCTGGGTGTTGACACCCTTGAAGAGGACGCGGCGCCCGTTGATCGTCAGGTGGTGGCCCTCGGTGCGGATGGTGCGGAAACCATACTTCGTGGAGAAGGCCATCTCCTCGCGACCCTTCGCGTTGCGCTGCGACACCTCGATGGTGTAGAGATAGGGACTCTCAGCGGTCCAGGGATGGAGGTCCTTGAGATCAAAGCGGAGGGCCTCGGTGGCGGTCGTCGTGGACTGATAGACCCACTGGCGGCGCTGCACCTCCCGCCCCTCAGCGTCGCGGACCACGGCCTCGATGGTCTTCTTGGCCTTGAGGCCGTCGCGGTTGCCCACGGTCAGCTGGAGGACCATTGCCCCCGAGGTGGCGTCGGCGCTGAGGAGGCCATCGGTCTGCACGAAATGGTCGCGGACGGCCACCCTCGGTGTGGCGTAGAGATAGACGTCTCGGTGGATGCCACTGAGGTGCCACATGTCCTGGCCCTCGATATAACTGCCATCGCACCAGCGATAGACGCGCACGGAGAGCTGATTTTCTCCCTCGCGGAGAAAGCCGGAGAGGTCGAACTCGGCGTCGGTATTGGCACTCTGCGTGTAGCCGACGTAGCGCCCGTTGAGCCACACCACGCCAGCGGAGTAGAGGCCGTCGAAATGGAGGAAGACGCGCTGGTCGCGCCAGTCGGCGGGCAGCGTGAAGGTGCGACTGTAGAAGCCCGTAGCATTGTCGTCCTTGACGCCCGCCTCGGCATAGCCCTCCTGGGCCAAGGGTGGATGATAGACGAAGGGATAGCCCACGTTGGTATAGACGGGATCGCCATAGCCCGCCATCTCCCACGACAGGGGAACGCGGATCTCGTCCCAGCCCTCGGCGTTGCAAGACTGGGCGACGAGGGCGTCGGTGTCGGCAGGACCTTGGGGCGTGCCGGCGACATAGCGAAACTTCCACATACCGTTGAGCGACAGGTAGCGGCTGCTCCGCGGGGTGGTCCAGGGCTGGGAGTAGAAGGTCGTGTCCTGGCGCATCGCCTCGGTGGAAGCGTAGGGGATATAGGTGGCATGGGCTGCCTCCTTGTGATCGCCGACCTTCTCGGGATTGCTGATCCAGGAGACGTCGAAGCCCGCAGACTGGTCTTGCGGATCGCGGTCGGGCACAGTGGCGACGGCGGTCTCCCAGCCGAAGAGGGCCAGGAGGGCCGCCGCGACCATGCGGTGGTTAGGATTGGATTGACTCATATTGGGTTGTGTCTGATGATTGTATTCGAAAAAAGATCATGTCATGGACGCCCAGGGCGCACGCTGGTCGTCAGCGAAGCCGCCTGGAGGTCAGGGGCAAGGGCCTTGACCTGGACGGGTTTCTGGGGGTCCTTGACGCGCAGGATGACCATGGCCTTGCCGAAGAAGGCCTTGCGATGGTCGGACTTGAAGCGCTCGGTGGAGAACTGGCTGCCATTATCGACGCCGATAATGTCGGCATTCTCGGCAGAGAAATAGATCTCGTTTTCGGCCCAGGGGCAGAGCGTGCCCTCGCGGTCGGTGACTTCGGCAGCGACAAAGATCGTATGCTCGCCCTGATAGTCGGCGGCAAGGCGGATCTTCTCGGCGCCACCTGCCGTGCGGATCGTCTCGGAACGCACCTCGCGGCCCTGCTGGCGAGCCACGACACGCACCTCGCCAGGCTCAAACTGCACGCGCCACATCACATGATATTGGTGGTCGTCCTGCTTGCGGCGCACGCCCTGGCTGCGCCCGTTGATGAAGAGTTCCACCTCGTCGGCCTGGTTGTAGTAGCACCACAGGTCGATGGTCTGGCCGGGCAACCAGTTCCAGTGGGGGAAGAGATGGAGGACCGGCTGGTCCGTCCACTCGCTCTGGTACATATAATAAATGTCCTTCGGGAATCCGGCCAGATCGATGATGCCAAAATAGCTGCTTCGCGCCGGATAGCCATAGGGGGTGGGCTCGCCGATATAGTCCCATCCTGTCCAAATAAACTGTCCGGCACAGTAGGGAGTGTGCTTCACAACTTCCCAGGTCTCCTCATGGGTAGAGGACCAAGGGGCGTGGGCGTTGTCATAGGCCGAGCACATCATCGTGGGATCGGCATAGGGCAGGTCCCAGCGCTGCGGCAGCACGAGGACGCTATCCGAGGGCATGCGGTAGTAGCCGCGCGTCTGCAGGGCGGAGACACTCTCGGTGAAGAGGAAGGGCTTGCCGGGGAAGTTCTTGGGCACGTCCTTCACCCACTGGTGGTGGTAGTTGAAACCGACGAGGTCGATGGCGCCCGACTTGAAGAGGTGGTTATCAGGGGAAGGTTCGTTACAGCCCGCCGTGATGGGACGCGTGGTGTCGTAGCGCTTGATGATGTCAGCGAGATGGATCGTGAGGAGCGAGTTGGGCGAAAGGTCGTCGCCATGGGCGAGCGTAGAAGCGTCGTGGCCCGCGTTGAGGATGAGGTTGGCCTCCTCCAGCGTCAGTTCATCGGCGTCGGCTCCGGACCACTGTTCCAGTACCTCGTTGCCAATGCTCCAGACGAGGACGCAGGGGTGGTTGCGGTCACGAAGCACCAGGTCTGAGAGGTCGCGCTCGTGCCACTGATCGAAGAAGCGCGCATAGTCGTTCTTGGTCTTTCTGCGGCGCCACATGTCAAAACTCTCGTCCATGACGACCAGGCCCATCGTGTCGCACATCGCAAGCAGCTCGGGAGCGGGCGGGTTGTGACTGCTGCGGACGGCGTTGACACCCATGGCCTTCAGCCGCGTGAGCTTGCGGTGAAGGGCATCCTCGTCGAGGGCAGCGCCCAAGGCACCAAAATCGTGGTGCTCGCAGACGCCATTGATCTTGACGTTCTTGCCATTGAGCCAGAAGCCCGTCTGGGCGTCGAAGCGGAAAGTGCGGAAGGCGGTGGGCGTGGAGACGCGATCGACGACCTTGCCACCAACGACCACCTCCGTCACCACCTGATAGACGTGGCCCTGGTAGATGTCCCAAAGTTGGGGGTTCTTCACGGTGAGCACCTGGCCCTGGCAGCCGCCCTCATGGCGGGCTACGACACGACCGCTGGGATCGAGGAGCTGATGGCGCACCGTCGTACGGGGAGAGGGCTTGGAACCGTCGTTCTGCAGCGCCACATCGACCTTCACCTCCCAGGTGTTGCCGCGGCGCCACTGGGCCACGGCGTGGACGCCCCACTGGGCCACGCGCAGGGGCGAGGCGGTGGTGAGCCACACATGGCGGTAGATGCCGCAGCCAGAATACCAGCGACTGTTGGGCTGGTCGCTGTTATCAACGCGGACGGCCAGGACATTGTCGCCAGACGGATCAAGATAGGGAGTGAGGTCGTACTCGAAGGTGGAGTAGCCATAGGGGCGCGTGCCGAGGGCGTGGCCGTTGACATAGACCGTGGCGTTCATATAGACGCCGTCGAAGGTGACGAGGACGCGGTCGGCGGACGAGCCTGCGGGCAGGCGGAAGTGCTTTCTGTACCAGCCTACGCCGCCGGGAAGCGCACCGCCACTGGCGCCACTGGGGTTGCCGACATGGAAGTCGCCTTCGATGGCCCAGTCGTGGGGCAAGGAGAGACGGCGCCAACCACGGTCGTCGTAGGACGGGGAGGCCATCGTGGAGTCGTCGCCGAGGACAAAGAGCCAGTCGGCGTCAAACTGGATGCGTGTGCGGGCCTGTCCTGCGAGGGAGAACAGGAGAAAAAGGAGGAAGAGGGGTATTTTCTTCATATCTATTGTGTTTTGTTATACGAATACTTCCGCGCTGCGAATCCTGCCCGGAGGAAAGGTCGTGGCAGCGCTCTTCTTTCTTGTGCCTATCTTGTGTCTATCTTATGTCCTTGCAAAGGTAGGCATTTTTCTGCAGAAAACCGACAGGCGACAGGACCTTTATAGCGGATCAACATCATAATAGATCTGCAGGGCGCCATAGGTCTTGGCCTGGAGCATCGCCGACTGCACCTCGCGCAGACACTGGCGCACGCGTCGCAGGTCGATGCCCAACTCGAGTTTGAGCATCAATTTGCGAATGTGGAGGGTCTTCACCCGGGCCACGGAGGGCTTGTCGGGTCCGAGCACGCGGTCGCCAAAGATCTGGCGGAGGCGGGACCCCATCTCCATGGAGGCCGACTCGACGGTGCGCTCCTGGCGGTGCTTGAGGTAGATATAAGTAAGGTGGGTGAAGGGGGGATAGCGGAAGAGGCGGCGCTCCTCGAACAACTGGTCGTAGAACGCGCGGTAGTCGTGGCGCACGACCTGCTGGATGACGGGGGAGTCGGGCTGGCTGGTCTGCAAGATGACCAGGCCCTGCTGATTGCCCTTCCTGCCGGCCCGTCCGCTCACCTGCGAAAGCATGGCGAAGGCCTGCTCGTAGGCACGGAAGTCGGGAATGTTGAGCATGGCATCGGCATAGAGGATTCCCACGACGCCGACATGGTCGAAGTCGAGGCCCTTCGTCACCATCTGCGTGCCGACGAGCACATTGGTCTTGCCCTGGGAAAAGTCATTGATGATGCGCTCGTAGGCGTTCTTCGTGCGTGTCGTGTCGAGGTCCATCCGCGCGATCTTCGCCTCAGGCACGAGGGCCTGCAACTCGTCCTCGACGCGCTCCGTGCCGAAGCCGCGGCCGCGGATGTCGTGGCTCTCGCAGTTGGGACAAACGGTGGGCACGCGCAAGACGTAGCCGCAATAGTGGCAGGTGAGCAGGCCCATGGTCTTGTGGTAGGTCAGCGACACGTCGCAATGGGGACACTTGGGGGTCCAGCCGCAGACATGACACTCCACCCTCGGGGCGAAGCCGCGTCGATTCTGAAACAGGATGGCTTGCTTACCACTGGCCAAGGCGGCACGGATGGCGGCCAGAAGGCGCGGCGAGAAGTGGCCGGTCATCATCTTGCGGCGGCGCAAGTCCTTGACATCGACGACCTCGACGGCAGGCAACGCCATATCCTGGTAGCGCTTGTCGAGGCGGACGTAGCCGTACTTGCCGGTCTGAGCGTTCCAATAGCTCTCGCTCGAAGGGGTCGCCGTACCGAGCAGGACCTTGGCTCCGCAGAACTTGGCCAGGATGATGGCAGCGGAGCGGGCGTGGTAGCGTGGTGCAGGGTCCATCTGCTTGAAACTCTGCTCGTGCTCCTCATCGACGATCACGAGGCCCAGTCGCTGGAAGGGCAGGAAGAGGGCGCTTCGGGCGCCAAGGATGACGTCGTAGGGATGGTCGGAGAGCTGGCGCTTCCAGATCTCCACACGCTCCGCATCGCTATAGCGGGAATGGTAGATGCCGAGGCGGTCGCCAAAGACTCGGCGAAGGCGCTGCATCATCTGCACCGTGAGGGCGATCTCGGGCAGGAGGTAGAGCACCTGGCGGCCCTCGTCGAGGGCGCGCTGGATGAGGTGGATGTAGATCTCGGTCTTGCCGCTCGATGTGACGCCGTGAAGAAGCGTGATATCCTTCGACATTTGCTGAACGAGGATTTGGTTGTAGGCGTCGGCCTGGGCCTCGCTGAGGGGCTTGATATGCTCGGGATGGGGCGTGCCGCCGAGGGGGATGCGACCTACTTCCTTCTCATATTGCCGCAAGATCCTACGGTCCAAAAACTGGCGGAGGACGGTGGTGGTGCAGTGGGCCTCATTCATTAGTTCCTCGCGGGTGATCTCGCGCTGGGGCACGGGCTGCTCTTCGCTGACGCTGGCCAGCTCCAGATAGGCGCGGAGGACCTTCTGCTGGGCAGGAGCGCGCTGGAGCATGGCCTGGGCAGCACGGAGGGCCTGCGCCGAACGGAAGGCGTCGGCCAGCACGACGTAGGTCTCGGTCTTGGGACGATAGTCGTCCTCGGCCTTGAGACCGGACGGGAGGGCGGCCTTATAGACGTCGCCAATGGGGGAAAGATAGTAGTCGGCTATCCACTGCCACAGGCGCAACTGCTGGGGCAGGAGCACGGGGGCTGGGTCCATCATCTCGACAATAGACTTCACGCCCTCCTTGCCCGTCTTGAGCCCAGCGGGCGCCTGGTCGTGGAGGGCCGCGACAAGGCCAGTATAGGTTTTGGTCTTGCCCAACGGCACACGCACGCGGCAACCGGGCTGCAGGCGCGGGACCATCGTGTCGGGAACGCTATAGGTGAAGTAGCCCTCCAGGGGCAATGGTAGGATGATGTCGGCGTAAGTCATGGCGCAAAGTTACGCAATTATTTTGCAATCCTCACCAAAATATCGTACTTTTGCACAGAGCAAGCGCGCTTCACGAGAAGACAGTCGCTTTTGCCCACAGCATAAGACGATCGTTTCGCCAACAGAAGTAAGTCGATCGCTTTGCTGACAGAAAAAAGAGTATCATTTCACTAATAAGGATAAGACAATGGACAACGAAGTATTGAAAGCTATACGGGAGCGCCGCAGCCTGCGCCGCTTCAAGGGGGAACAGGTCGGCGACGAGGCCCTGAAGGCCGTGCTCGAGGCAGGCACATGGGCTCCTACGGCCTTCGGCAAGCAGGACCCGTGGATCGTGGCGGTACAGAACAAAGCGCTGCGAGCCCGACTGAGGGCGATGAATGCCCGCGTGATGGGGACGGAAAGTGACCCCTACTATGGTGCGCCGACCGTGGTGCTGGTCTTTGCCAGCGCGGACAGTCCCAACAAGGACCGCGACGGTTCGCTCGTACTGGGTTCGATGATGGTCGCCGCTCACAGTGTGGGGCTGGCTTCCTGCTGGATCAACCGCGAGGACGCCATGTTTGCCTCCGAGGAGGGCAAGGCGCTGATGCGTGAACTCCAGTTGCCCGAAGGACTCGCTGGCGTGGGTGCGCTCGCCCTGGGCTATCCCGACGCAGAACCGAAGGCACCCAAGCCGCGCAAGGAGGACTACTATCGCATCGTGAAATAGCACACGGTAACTATTCAGCAATAGTGTAGGCATGCAGCATCCTACCATCCTATAACGACA
>OFMV01001095.1_pt1 | contig 22215 bp, 18 predicted proteins | sample 1541881 | NCBI WGS metagenome assembly OFMV01 (sample SAMN04209220, study PRJEB22552) | human gut metagenome | biome: gut; material: feces | host: Homo sapiens | place: USA: Oklahoma
GGGTTCGAACCCTGGACACCCTGATTAAGAGTCAGGTGCTCTGCCAGCTGAGCTAATCGCGCATTTCTAAGTTGTTTGTTTTGTGTCTTTCCTTAAGACAAGAGTTATTATATAATAGGAGTATTAAAAAAGCAAGCACTTTTTTTATTTTTTTTAAATTTTTTTAAAAGCATATTTGAAAGGAACAATTTAACATGAAAGTAGAAGAAAGATTACTAAAATATGTCAGCTATTGGACAACCTCCGATGAATCCTGCAGTGACATTCCAAGCAGTGAGCGTGAGTTCACGCTTGCAAAAGCCTTAAAGCAGGAACTGGAAACTCTCGGTCTTACCAATATACTCCTCACCGATCACTGCTATGTATATGCCAAGCTTCCTGCCACACCGGGCATGGAAAACTGTAAATCCATCGGCTTTATCGCTCATATGGATACCGCCCCGGATTTTTCCGGAAAAGATGTCAAACCTCAGATCATTCCCGACTATGATGGCGGGGATATCTTATTAAAAGGAAGTCAGGATGTCTTAAAGGTAAGTGATTTTCCATCCCTTGCCTCTTTAAAAGGAAGAACCCTGATCACTACAGACGGTACCACACTTCTGGGCGCTGATGACAAGGCAGGTGTTGCCGAAATCATGACAGCCGTGGAAGAACTGATTGCAGAAGGTACACCACACGGGGAACTCTGGATCGGATTTACGCCGGACGAAGAAGTCGGCGCAGGTGCGGATCTGTTTGATCTTGCTATCTTTCAGGCAGATTATGCATACACAGTGGACGGTGATTACGAAGGCGAAGTGGCTTACGAAAATTTTAATGCCGCAAGTGCCATCTTTCATATTAAAGGTGTAAATGTTCATCCGGGCGAAGCAAAAGACATTATGGTCAATGCGGCACTGGTGGGATGTGAAATTGTTTCCCGGCTTCCGGAAGCGGAAACGCCGGCACACACCAGCGGCCGGGAAGGATTCTATCATCTGACCGATATGTCCGGAGATGTGGCTTCCGCCACCCTTTCCTTTATCATTCGTGACCATGATAAAACCACATTTGAGAAACGTCTGCAGAATCTGCGTGACCTTGCACAATCCATGAATCAGAAATATGGACCGGAAACCGTCACGCTCGACATCGAACATTCGTATGAGAATATGATCTCTGTCATTGAGGATAAAATGGAGATCGTGGATCTGGCAAAACAGGCAATTGCCTCCGAAGGTCTGACACCGCTCTCCCGTCCGATCCGTGGCGGTACAGACGGCGCAAGACTGTCCTTTATGGGATTGCCGTGTCCAAATCTCGGTACCGGCGGTTACGGTTTCCACGGCCCATATGAACATATCTCTGTGGAAGGTATGCAGACCGCTGTTTGTATTTTAAAAAATATTGCCACCCATCCGATCCGTAAATAAATTTATAAAAAACCGTCCGCAGTTTTCTTTCTGCGGACGGTTTTTGTTCTATAACTTATTAAATTTTCTAATTTCCCTGCATATTTGCAGATTTTGCAAGTACGGGTTTCTGGAACATGCGAAAGAGTCCAATCTGTTCTAAGGCCTTTGTGATTGCGAAAAAGATCACCGAATCAATTGGCCACATAATCAGGTTCTTCAGCGCACGCGCCGGAAGAAGCACCATAAATGCCTGTCCATATAACACATTCAGACAAAGTGTTGTCAGAATCACGTTACAGACCAGCATAACTACAAATTTAGCTGCCAGCACACGCCAGATCGTAAGCTTTTTCTTATAAAAAAAGCATCCATACAGGATTCCGGCCAGTATAACAACCAGCGTCAGCTGTGGACAAAATGGTCCGGTTGGCTTCATCATATACTTGATAATATCCAACGCACCATGGAAAATTCCTCCAACCACCGGTCCAAACAGATAATCAATGATACCATTTGGAATACTGGAAAAACCAATCCGAATAAACTGCCCATATTCAATGGAGAAAAATCCTAGAATGACAGCAACTGCAGCAAGCATTGCCATGGTAGTGATGGTTCTTACCGCTTTTAATTCACGGAAAGAATCGGTGAACAAAGTAACGAATTTTTTCATAAAAAAATTACCTCCTTTGCAGACCTCACCGTACTACAACTGGAGATAATATTATCTTCGGATGCAGCGGGATGCGACTCATGTACCGCAAGATTCTCTTTTCGTCCGGGTGACAACTCCCTGTTCATCCGGCACTTAACGCACATGTGTCTACTCTGCTTTAAACTATTAAATTGCAACGAGCTAAGTATAACACAATGAAAAAGAAATGCAACTATTTTTTTCATTTTATGGCATTTTTATAGCAAAACGCCATCTGTCACACGTTTTTACGTGGAACAGATGGCGTCCGTTGCCTGTTATTTTATTCTTTTCAGGTTCCCATACTTGCAAACAGGGCAGCTATCTCATCCGGGCTTAATGCCTTATTCGGATCAGCCGGTTCTTCCGGCTGAAGCGGTGCTTCTTTTACTGCTTCCGGCTCTTCGATCGGCTCCGGAATATCCTCCGGTTCCACAGTTTCCTCGGCAGGTTCCTCAACTTTATCCGCATTGTTATCGTTGCCCATATTCGCAAACAGCGCAGCTATCTCATCCGGGCTCATGGAACGGTTTGGATCTGACAGATCCGGCATCGGTGGAAGTTCTTCCTCCGGCAGGTTCTCATCATCCGCTTCATCAACAATCGCTTCCTCCGGAATCGGGTCCGGTTCTACCAGTTCCTCTGCTTCCTCAATGGATTCTTCCGGGTCCGGCGGGATAATCTCATCCGCTGCCATGACTGGAGGCTCTTCCTCCGGCTCAAAACTCTCTTCTTCCGGTATATCCGGCAGAATCTCCGGTTCCATATCTTCTTCCGGCTCCAGCGAAATCTCCGGTTCCAGACTCTCCTCCAGATCCGGCAAAATTTCCGGTTCCGGGTTTTCTTCCAGATCCGGCGAAATCTCCGGTTCCGGGTTTTCTTCCAGATCCGGCGAAATCTCCGGTTCCGGCTCCATACTTTCTTCCGGCTCTGGTGAGATCTCCGGCTCTACCGGTGTTTCTTCCACATGATTCTGCGGTGCCGGCTGTGGCTCTACAGGTGTTGCCACAGGTACAGAAACCTGCGGCTGGGAAACAACCACTTTCTGACTGTTCATAATGGTCTGATTCAGGCGCAGTTCCATATCTTTCATTGCAATAATGATTTCCTGCAGCTTTGCGGCTATCTCTTTATCCTGTGAATGTTCCTGTTCTTTTCCATCCTTCTGCACCGAAGAAATTTCATCCTTACAGGCTGAAAGAATCTCGTCCTTATAAGCACCCGCAACTGTACCGAACCCATCCATTCCTTTCTGGAACGTATCAAACCGGTCCAGCAGCTGTTCGTATGAATTCATCAATGCATCGGTATTCTCATGGGACCGCTTGATAATTACTTTCGCTATTCCCTTCTGTGCATTAACAATTTCCTCTGTCGGAATCTTAGAAGCTTCTTCAATATATGCAAGCTTGACGGATATTTCCTCAAAATATTTTTTCAGCATAAGATACGATGCCTTTTCGGATTTGAAAATGCTCTCATACTGTTCTTCTCTCCGGGTATATTTTGTCTCATATACTGAGATAATCCCGTTTATTGCCACATAAAGGCAAATCAGATCTGCTACAGCCAAAACAGCCAGAACAATAAACATTTTCGGGAAATTGACCATGGCATACAACTCTGCCATAAAAATAAACGCAAACAAAAGTATCCCGAAAATCATCTGCATCCTTGCTTTCGAATCTTTATTCTTCATATGATACCGCTCCTTCCATGAGCCCGCTATTCTAACCACTATGCAAAATAAGCTCTAGTATGTTATATTTTACCATATTGTGTCGATTCTCACAAGGTTTGTTGTATATTTCTGCCTTCTATAATACGTCATTTACAATCTGCTCTGCTGTCAGATGATTCTCTTTTAATACCTCATTTACATCATACCGGTCAAGGAATTCTTTTTTCAATCCGTAATTATAGACTTTCATATCACTGCTTCCATAAAATCTTGCGATTTTTTCTCCGAAACCACCATTCAGGATGCCATCTTCCAGTGTAACTACCGTGTCATGGTCTGCCTTCAGCTTCTCCAGCAGTCCCTTATCCAGTCCGGTAATATAATACGGGTTGATTACCGTTACATGAATACCTTTTTTCTCCAGCATTTCTGCGGTCTGCAGTGCCAGGAAATAAAATGTTCCGAGTCCGATCAGTGCAATTTTGCTTCCCTTCTCCGTTACCTCATAGGTGTTGAGCTGACTCCAGTCTTTTTTGACTTCTCTGCCATCCGAAATCATGTCTCCGCCCGGAAGTTTGATCGCAACCGGCATTTCCTTCTGCTCCACACTCCAGTCAAGCATTGACAGATATTCTTCCTTTGTTGTCGGTGCCAGATAAACCAGTCCCGGAATATTAGAAAGCATCGGAATATCCTGCAGTCCCAGATGGGTAACATCCGTCATGCCAAATACCGATCCCGTATACACAACAATCGTTGCCGGATTCCCGTCAATACACAGATCCTGTGAAATCTGGTCATACGTCCTCTGGATAAAGCTGGAATACACACCGTATACCGGCTTTCCGCCACCTTTGGCAATTCCGGAAGCAAGTGCTACCGCTGTCTCCTCCGCGATTCCCACATCTACAAACTGCCGGCCGGCCTGTTTCCTTTTCTCCTGCGTAAATCCGAGAATCGTCGGGGTTCCGGATGTAATTGCAACAACTGTCGGATCCTTTTTCATCTTTTCAATCAGATATTCACAGGTCACCGAAGAATAATCTTCCACTTCTGGAAAATGGGATTTTCCGGTCTCAATATCAAATGGAAGATGCCAGTGCCATTCTTCCTTATGCTCTTCTGCCGGTTTATAACCTTTTCCCTTTAATGTATTAATGTGGACAACAACCGGTTTCTTACTGTCTTTTACCTGTTTGAAAGCCCCGATCAGCTCCCTTAAGTCATTTCCATGATCCACATAGACATAATCAAGTCCCATGGCTTTAAATAAATTACACTCTGCCTGTCCGTTTGTCTCGCGGAGTAATTTCAGATTTGAATAAAGTCCTCCATGATTTTCTGCAATTGACATATCATTGTCATTTACTACAATGATCATGTTGCTGTCTAATTCTGCCGCAAAATCCATTCCTTCTAAGGCTTCTCCTCCGCTTAAAGAACCGTCTCCGATAATTGCGATCACATTTGCACTTTCCCCACGAAGATCCCTTGCCTTTGCCAGACCGCATGCCAGACTGATGGATGTAGAGGTATGTCCGATCGTAAAATGGTCATGTTCACTTTCCTGCGGACAGCTGTATCCCGTCACGTCGTCGTAATGTTCTTCATATAAATAGGCATCTTTTCGACCGGTCAGCATCTTGTGCGGATAGGTCTGATGGGAAACATCAAATACCATTTTGTCCTTTGGGGACTCAAAAACATAATGCAGTGCAATGATTGCCTCTACCATGCCAAAATTCGGGCCAAAATGCCCGCCGTGAATACTTGCCCTCTTTAATAATGCATGACGCATTTCTTCTGCGAGAGCTGTCATCTCTTCTATATTTAATTTCTTCACATCTTCTGGTCCGTTAATCTTTTCGATATACATATAATAAATTCTCCTTCCGATTTTATCTATCATAATATACCACTTAAAGTTAACTTTAAGTCAAGTATTTTTTATTTAATTTTCAACTTTTTGCTTCAAATCCTCAATTGCCTGAGCCACTATACCTGCGCTCTTAAAAAGATGTAAATAATGTAATGATAAAAGGGGCAAAAGGTATCATTTCCCACTGAAATGCAATTTTTATGTCATTCGCATTTCTTGCGATCCGCTTGTTGTTCCGATATAATTATGCTATGATTGTGCTTTGATTGGAGGAAACCATTTTGAGCGAATATTATAAGTTTTTTCAAAATAAAAAATGTGAATATTTTCCATGCCATAAAGGAATTCCGGAGGCGGACTTTAACTGTCTGTTTTGTTATTGTCCCCTCTATACACTCGGGAAATCCTGTGGTGGAAACTGTGAATATTTAAAAAATGGTATCAAATCCTGCATAAACTGTGGCTTTCCCCATCACCGAAAGAACTATGATAAGGTCACGAACCGCTTTCAGGAAATTGCAGCCGTTATGGCAGCTTCCGATAAGGAGGATGTATCCCATGAAATGTAAACTTACTCCCGGATTATCCTCCGGTGACTGGAACGAATTTTGCAGCCGTTTCCATTTCCCTCCGGATGACCTGCCCCATATTCAGGCAATTTATACGGCACTTCTTCCCCTGGTTGAATCCTATGCGTATTACTCTCTGGATCAGGATTTAGACGGGGTTTCCCTGCCTCACTATGCCTATGGGTTTGTGACGCTTGGAAACGGAGTGGATGAACTGTCGGAATTATATCTGAACCATGAACAGATCCAGGAGGCTTACATTGTGGACTGCATCAGCCTGATGCTTTTGTCAAAGGCTTATGAAGAGTTTGCACATGTGGTAGAACGTCAGAGCCGCCTGTATCTTGCAGAATTATCTTTTCTGGGAGATACCTATTCCCTTGACCTGCTCCCACAGATTTATGGGCGGCTTGCCCCGGATGGCATCCAGCTTACCGAGGGGCAGATGCTCCGGCCGCTTAAGACAGCAACGCTGATCCTGCATCTGGATACAACAACACACGCCAATCTCAAGCAATTGTGTAATACGTGCGCAAACTGCCGGAATTTTTCCTGCCCGTCGAGAAAGGTCACGGCTCCGCATTTGCCGCATACTTATGGGGCCATGCAGATATTCCATACAAAATAATTATTTTTCAATTGATAAGTCAGCATTTTACCGTGCTTTTTCAAAAGTTCTTCCGCTGTAATACCAAACAATTTCTTAGTTGCTCCACCCACCCGACACGGACAATCTCTGCTCTACACCTTGTGCTTCCAATATAAATGAAACCGATATGGTGAACTGATTAAAATGCTTCTGTTTTTTATAACTGATGATTGAAGAAATATAAACAAAAGCAAGGGGGTTGAGAGTAACCTCGAATCTGAAAACCTTATCTTTACAAGTTTGAGGTTTCGAATGATTATTAAGATAAAAAGATGTAAATAACATAATATTAGCAGTTGACTTTAACATTATTAAATGATAATATCAATAATATTAAAGAAAGGGGTTGGTAATGAGACGAAAAGCGCAAGAATGGATATACAATTTAAGTGATGAAGATATCACATTTATAAAAAATTTTGTTATGTCATCTGGCTCTTTAAAAGAGGTTGCAAAATTGTATCATATAACATATCCTACCGTGCGATTGAGACTTGATCGACTTATACAAAAAATGCAAATGAATGATCAAATAGAAAATGACGCTTATATTTCATTAATTAAAAAAATGGTAATAGATGATCAACTTGATTTTGACACAGCAAAAATATTGATAAAAAAATACAGAGAGCAAAAAGGAGAATAAATGAAATTTTCTACAATTTTATTCATCGTAATAATAATGGCATTAACCATTATTTGTGTACGTTTTTTAGAATCATATTTAAATAAAAAAAGAAGAACAACTACCGTATCATTAACACCAATTATTTTTCTTGTTCTTTCAATCGTATTAATTATAGTGTATCTTAATTTTGAACCAGAAAGTTTTGAACGCGTTGAGAAGCAGGGGTTATTGACACTCTCATATAGTTTCGTTTCCAAAAATCAGATGTCTATAAAGGATAAGATACATAATTGTATCATTATCTTTATACTTACAAATATTCCTACTGTTATATCAATTTATAATCGGATAAAAAGAAATAGAACGATTACGCGCAAAAAGAAAATAAATGAAATGAAATTGCGGGAATTATAATGTTCATCTCTATATATTATATATAGTTGTGATGCCGTTGGATATTATAGTGGAAAGCACTGGACAAATGCAAGTGCTTCTAATGCAAGCGTAGATTCTGACTTTGTTATATATACATATAAACTTTCTGGACAAAGTAACAAAACCACATGTACTTCCTCCTGTATTACCTTAAAATGTTCTGGAAATCTTGATACTTATGTTGGAGTTGGAAATGTAGGAATTGTAAAGATTGCATACATCGCAAACTTATTCGAGTAAAACCAATTTCTACGCTTCAAGTTATTTATAATAATGAAAAAAAGATATATAGTGATACTCGTTTTGCTTATACTGATCTTACTCTATAATAGATATGGATCTGGTGTCTAAAATCATTTAAGTGCACAGGTAGACAGTATTTCAATTGAGGCAGTATGAAAAACTTATCCAGCGCGAACGATTAGAAATTGTTCGCAGATAATAAAACAATTTAATAAAATATAATTAGTGCCTGCTGAGTAAGCAGACACTAATTATAAACTTCATTATTCATTTGAGTTTTACAATGGTCTGAACCTTATTTTATGCCGGTATCCAGCAAAGATCTTTAAATCATTGACAAAAAATTACGCAATGGTATTATGAAAATACAAAACGCAATACCGTGTAGGCGGTTTGCCAAAGTTAGTTTTAAAAAATAACCGGTCTTTGGTAGGGGCGGTTATTTTTTATGGTTAGAAAAGATCATTACGATCAGATTGATAATAGCAACAATCAGTATGCAAAACTGAAAATATTGTTCCCCACATTATTTCTATGATGGCAATTACCGACAACAACTTTGTATACATTCTTTACTCCTCGCTTTCTTTTACTAATTTATACCCAATTGAGCAAATTGTTCTTGGTTCCCCCTTCTCGCAGAGTTATATAGCCTTTTCCCATTAACTTTTTAAGCCTATCATGCACACATGACTTTGATTTTGTGTTTACTCCTTTACAGATTTCTTGAAAAGATGGAGAAATTAAATTTTCTCCCATTTGCTACCTCCCTATATGCCTATATAATAAAACATGTGTTCGATTATATCAAATAAAAATTATTGCCAAACCATCCTCAACTGTCCGACCTGCTCCTCCACAATCCGCCCCAACCTCTGCTTCATGACTCTCTGCACAATCTGCCGCCTCCGGTAAAAACAATTCCGGCTGATTTGGAAAATTCCGTAGTGCACATTCACTTTATTTCTTGTGTATTTTTGTGTATTTTAGTTAACTTTTGTGTAATATTGTGTATGATATAATTAAAGGAGGTACATAATGAATCCAAGGCAACAAACGATTAAACAACTCAGTGCTTCCAAATAGGAGGGTTACTATGAAATATATTTATACAGCTTTGTTTACACCTATCGAGGACGGATCTGGATACTACGCAAAAGTCCCTGATCTTCCTGGATGCATCACTACTGGCAATAGTCTTTCTGATGCAATTGACCAAATTACCGATGCAATGAGCGCATGGCTTGTTGTTGCAGAGGATGAAGGCGAACCGATTGCTCCTCCATCACCACAGGAAAAATTAAGTGTTGATGCCGGCACAATCTGTTCCCTGATTTCCGCAGATACCATTGAATATCGTGCCCAGACAGATACTCGCGCCGTTCGAAAAAATGTTTCTCTTCCAAGTTGGATGGTCCGTCTTGCTGACAAGCGCGGAATCAACTGCTCACAAGTCCTTCAGGATGCCTTACGAACACTTCTTGATAACTCCACTATCGCACATACTCATTAACATTATCCCTTAAAAACCAGTTATCTATATGGGTAACTGGTTTTCTCATAAAACAAAAAATGCCTCTCCATCAACCATAACACGGTTATTTACTGTATTGAAATCCGGAGCATCCCTGCCTATAACCATAAATATAAAAACGAGCAGCAAAACCGGATTTACACCAGTCTGCTACTCGTTTGATGATTATAATATTTTCTTGTGCCATTGCAACCAGTTATCAGACAAATGACAGGTGCGTATTAAAGCTTTTATTTCCAAATGCAAATGAAAGAGCTTTCCTCCATTTTCTCTACTTACTTTCGCCTACAACAATTTTGATTCTCTTTTGTGCTCCATTTCCTGCAACGACATATATGTAGCATTTTCCCTTTCCTCTGGTTGTAACAATTCCCTTGGAGTTCACTTTTGCAACTTTGGAATCCGTCGTATAATAACGAATCTTCTTAGCCTCTGAAGTAAATGCTTTCGTTTTGTTCTTCTTAACAAGCGAAACTACAAGTTTCTTTTTTTTCCCAATCGACAGACGATACGCTGTTTTTTAAATCTTAACAGATTTTACATCTGTATATTTTGTAGCATCCGCTGCATCGTAAATGCTATGTATGTAACCTCGATCAGACGATGCGAAGTAGAGTTAATATTTAAAATTCGAATTCCGATCCCAGTTCCTTCCTATACCACAGTCAAAAAGGAACTTAACGCTCGCATTATGTACAAAAAATAATACTTCTATACTTTATTTTCCAAACCGGCTGATTTCTTTCGCATATGATATTTCCGTTTTTCCTCATACATTTTCTCATCCATATGCATTAAAAAAGTTTCTGCATCATCTTCTGTCCCAAATTCCGTGTATCCCATAGAAACACTTAAATGAAACGGTTCTATTCCGGATTCATTAAACCGGGACAGATTACGGTTAATCTCCTCCATTGTCGCTAAGACACGCTCCGTATCAACACCTGACAGCAGCACAATAAACTCATCTCCCGCATACCGGATTGCCATACCATCATCCGGTATGGATCTGATGAGTATATTTCCCAACATACAAATAGCCTTATCGCCCGTACTATGACCTAAATTGTCATTAATACACTTGAAATCGTTTACATCCATCATGATTCCATATAAGGATTTATGGCTTGCAATTTTCTTTTCCGCAAGCACCGCATTAAAATATCTCCGGTTATATAATCCGGAAAGCTCATCCATATACAAACTCTCTGCGTATGACTGCATCTGCACAAATATCAATGCGACCGCAACCAGCACCCATGATGATGTAATTCCATAAAAAAGGAACTGGAGAACTACACCTGCAAAACAAGGACCAACGAAATAGATCACCGGGAAAAAATTCAGGTTAACCCCTTGTTTTTTGGAATGATACACCAGATAAATACTGTAAGCAAAATATATGACAAGCGAAATATATCCCACCAGCACACCGGCAGTTCTCTGGTATACATTCTCCCCGGATATTTTAAACATAATCCCTGTTCCAAACAGATTACATAAAACCATAATTACTTCTACCAGCCAGGGAAATATCTCCACTCCTGCTTTTTGAACCATTCTTTTATAATTTCGATAGATACGCAATTCCACGTACATACACCAAAGCATACCCATACTGACTGTCCCTATAAAGCATATGCTGTTAGAGATATAATTAATCTGCCGGCTGCCAGTAAACTGTTTTCCATCTACGAGAAAAGCAATGGTTTCAGACAATGCCCCCACTAAATTTACGATTGCTATTCCATCATATATTTTATCTCCCACATGAAGGCTCTCTCTGTTCTTTCGTCTACAAAACAAAAGGAACCACATCATTAACACGGTCAAGCCGTTTGCCATTAATATTTCTTCTAAAACGATGATTGTTATCCCCTCCATCATTCACGGTATGAACTCATTTTTACTAAAATGAGCTCTATCATTATACCAAATGAAAACCGGTTTTTGTCTTTTTCGACATGAATTACAGTTTTTTTAACGTGAACGATGATTTTTTATGTTTCATCATTTTTCACAGCCTACTGCAACTGTGAAAAACCCACGGCTTACAAAGTTAACGGTCTTTGTATCGGAATCATAATAAGATCCCGGTATCTTAACTGCTGCACCGTATTTATCAATTTTATATGCAAAAATCTTTTTGTCTTTTTCCTTTTTCGAAGCATTATAGGAAACAGCGACCCTGATCCGTCCCTTTTTCAGGACAGACGACTGCTTTTTCTTTATTCCTGTGACGGAAAAATCATAAACCGGACGTTTTCCAATAATTTTCCCTGCCCTGGCAGAAAGATTTTTCTTGTCAGCCTGTTTCATTTTGATAACCACAGCTGTATTCATCTCTTTCTTTAATTCTTTTAATGCCTTCGAATCAAAGGTAAGATTTACATTGCCACCATTGACCTTCCATTCTTTTACATTCTTTTTGACAAGTAAATTTACCGCCTGCTTATCCATTTCAAGATGTAGATTCTTCCAGTTTTTAGCTTTTCCTGTATCAAAAGTTATTTCAACAGACAGGTCTTTTATCCTGCCACCCTGTTCTTTTTCTGCCTTTGTAATTTCTTTTTTCAAAACTGCTGCAATATTCTTCACTTTGACCGTATTATTTTTAACTGCAGTTTTTGCTTTGACATTAATATCCTTAACAGAAACGGACGTATCTGCTGCGGGTGGAGGTGTCACATTCCCCGGTTCTTCTTTTGCATGATCTGGTGCCGGTAATGTGCCGGAATCCGGTGAAACATTGCCAGATGATCCGTCCGTGCTTCCACCGGCATTTTCTCCGGAACCTCCACCGGAGCTGCCTCCGGAACTTCCACCAGAACTTCCGCCAGAACCTCCTCCGGATATTCCGCCGGAACCTCCACTTGAACTGCCTCCGGAACTTCCACCAGAACCGCCCCCGGTCTGGGAATGATCCGCCGTTACACGGACCTGACAATCTGCCTTACTTCCTGTATAGTTGCCATTCCCATTATAACATGCGGTGAACGTATATGTTTTCGTTTCATTCGGAAGCGTTGCCATCCAGTGATCCGTTCCCTTTTCTTCTAATGTGATCCCGGAAACATCACAGGTTACTTTTATCCCGGCATCTTCCGGAATCCCCTGTCTGCAAAGCTGTAATTCTACTGTCCCCGCACCTTTGACCGTATCGTTTTTTGCAGTCAGCTGCATGCTGGTGGAAGCCTTTTCGATTTCCAGAACAGCCTCCCCGTATGTTGGAATAAAAGATGCCTTTTCCGCTTTAAAATAAATCTTATACTGGCCTGCTTCTGTGTAAAATGGCATCTCCGTTTGTGTATACGATCCGTTTTCTGTCAAACTGTAACTGATTTGTACACCATCTTCCTGTTTGATATCAAATGTATGGGGTTTTCCATCATAAGTTACGCGGACAGGTACGGTTTGTATTTCCGGCATCTCACTGTTTTTCCGGTAATAATAAGTGATCTCCTGGCGATCCTCTGTGATGTTTATTTCTCCCTGATTTGCACTGTTTCCTACACATGTATATCCATATAAATCCGGACTTCTTAACGTATACGCAGAATTCTTTGGTACATATACTGTCGCGGGTGCCGTATCAGGCACTGTTGTTTCGGTCCCGTCTTCGTTTTGCAGCATATAACGAATGGTTACGGTACTCCACGCCTGTCCTGCCGTCTGATTGTCAGCCAGAATTTTCCCAGTGTCCTCATCTATGATCTTTCCTTCCAGTCTGTCCCCGGAAACCAGACCAGTTACCGCAGGAAGTGTGACAGAAAGGGACTCTCTGGCAGCATCCGGATCATACCAGTTACTGTGTGGCGGAACGGTATATGTTTCTTCTTTTTCATATTTGACTGTATGGTCTGCTCCAATAATGCGGAAAGTAATCTTCAAATGCTGTTTGGCATCCACTATATTTTGTACGATTGTACGGAATTCCAGGTCCTGTCCATTTGCTTTTGTGATATTTTTCTCGTCGATCCGGTATTGGTCACTATCCCTGTCAAGTGTTCCTGTCCTGCTATGCGGAATTGTAATTTCAGGATCGCACACATAAACAGATGCCTGCCTGCTGACATAATCACGGTTATTTAATCTCCGCGCCAGTTCCATCTTACACACTTCACAGAACGGATTCCCAAGATCCCTCATCATGCAGACGCGGCTCGGTGCAAATACCGTTTCTGTTCCTGCTGCCGTTATTCCGATTCCACGGAATCCCAGCATCTTATGCCATTTAATTTTATCCGGGTCCGAGGTATCGGAAATATTTTCTCCCTGCATCTTTTTATCGTACTCATCGCCTAATCTTCCGATGCTGTGGGAAATTTCATGGGTCATGACATCCCCCTGCGCATTCTCACCCGAATTTGCCGAAAAAGAAAAGAGTGCATTGGAAGAAGAACCAATATTCGCAGTCGTATTACAAATGATATGGATGGTTCCAACGGCTGCACCGGTATCCAGATATCTGCTCTCCAGCTCTGCCCTCAGTGCCTTGGCTTTATCTTCCCCGTCCTTTGTAAAATAGCAGGATTTTCCGAATGCCTGCACATGAAAATATGTGTCCGGGTTCGACTCCCCATACATCACGCCCACACCAGTTTCATTGGATACCGTCTGTACTGCATAAATATTGATCCTGTCGGAATACTCTTTATAAGGAGACCACTTTAGCAGCCCCTGTGCTTTTGCCGTTGCATCCTTTAAAAATTGTTCCTGTTGTTCCCGGGTATAGCCCTCACCCATGATAACAATCACAAAATTTTCCTTATCATCACCTGTCTTGTGAATGGCATAAACGGAAGCTGCCGTTGTCTGGTCTGCCGCTGTCTGGTCTGCCATCACAGGATATGGAAACACCAGGGAAAGCAATAATATCAGGCTAAGTACAATTGCCCCAAACTGTTTTCCATCCTTCTTTTTTACATTCGTCATATCATCCTCCGTACTTTACATTACCAGAAATACTGGTGCTTTCCCTCTTCTTCCCACAGACAAACTCCCGGGAAACCATCTGCCGTAAGGCTTCTTAAAGCACGATTACCGCAGCATCAAACCCCTCTACATTTCCATCAAAGGTGTTTTCGGTAAGCAGATTGTACTTCTGCGTGTACTCATTAAATTTTTTTGCACTGCTGCTGCAGTTGAAAATCATGGCAATGGTCTCCTCGCCATTTTTTCTGATCAGGACAATTGTCCCTTCCTCATCTTCTGTGACGCTCCCAGCCAGTTCGCCTTCTACAATGCATGCATGGCTTTTCCGGACCTGAATCAGCCGCTTGTACCATTCATACATCTCTTTGTCCTGGTATTCTTCATCCCAGTACATGCCCCGTCTGCAGTCCGGATCGTTTGCTCCCGGCATCGCGTACTCATCTCCATAATAAATCATAGGCATTCCCGGCAGTAACAACTGAAAAGCGGCTGCCAGATGCTGCTTTTTCTTATTGTCGTTACACAGATGTAAAAATCTTGCGGTATCATGGCTGTCGATCAGATTCCACATAAGGGGATAGCAGTTTTTGTGTAAGCGTCCCTTCAAATATCCAAGATTTTGTACGAACTGGCTGACCGTAATCTTTTCGTCTGCAAGCAGATCGATCAGGTTCAGGTAAAATGGATAATTCATGACTGTATCCCATTCATCCCCCTCAAGGAAATCTCCTGCATAATGCCAGATTTCCCCAATGATCAACATATCTTTCTTTACTGCCTTTACTGCCTTTCTGAAATTCTTCCAGAAGAAATGGCTGATTTCGTCTCCTACATCCAGTCTCCATCCGTCAATATCGCATTCCTTAATCCAGTAGCATGCAACATCCGTAATGTATTTTTCAACTTCAGGATTTTTCAGGTTTAACTTTGGCATTCCGCCATAATAACCAAAACATTTGAAGTTTGGGATCTCTCCCCATTCGCTTTTAAGCGGGAATCCATCAATAAAATACCAGTCCCGGTATTTGGATTTTTCACCATTTTCCAGGATATCCGCAAACGCAAAAAATTCTCTTCCCGTATGATTGTATACCGCATCCAGGACTACCTTCATACCACGCTCATGCGCTTTTTGTACCAGCTCTTTGAGATCCTCTGTTGTTCCAAAGGACGGGTCTATCTGGTAGTAATCCGTGGTATCATACTTATGGCACGAATTTGATTGAAAGATAGGTGTCATATACAGCACATCGATTCCCAGATTCTGAATATCATCCATATGTTCGATGATTCCCCTGAGATTTCCATGCAGATCATCCATAGGCGTAATCGGTGCTTTATACCACAGTTCTTTGTCTACCGGCTCCGTTGCTGCAAAACGGGATGGGAAAATCTGATACACGACCTTGTTTGCTGCCCACTCCGGCACCTCAAACATCTCTTCCTCCCGGAGGTTCTGCGGACAGTCAAACATTCTGTCCCTGTTTGTAATGCATTCCTTATCAAACTCATAATTTCCATAATATACCTTTTCTCCCTGCGTGTCCGTAAATTCGAAAAAGTAACGCAGGCAGATCAAATGCATCTTTATCTGTGCTTCATAATAATCATGAAACTGTGAGACAGCAACCTTCTTCATCGGAACTGTCTTTCTGGTATCCTTACGCTCCATAGGTATATACTTGTCCTCATAGTGAAGGATTACCTCCTTCATATCATCCTTTTTTACCTGCACGCGTATCACAAATAAATCCTTATCAACTGCATAGCTAAACCTTTTATCCATATCATGAAAAATTGCTGAATATTCCATAAAATTTCCCCTTTACACTTGTTGTTTTCCTGTATTTTAACTTACTTTTTTCAACAATTCTAGCACTATATCCACGATATTTTTAACTTTTTCTACTTTTATGCTTTTTTGCGATGATATTACTATTCATATAATTTAAAATGTGCGTTATCAGTTTAAAACCAATAACGCACATTTTCTCATTGCATCCTTTTCCCGCATTTATATATGTCACAAGTCAAATTATAGTTCCTACCTGCGACAACTTTATATGTAAATTCAACATCGATAATTTTTTGCACCGTTTTTAATTTTTATTTTCTGCAACTTTAAATTTCTGGATCATTTCACGCAGATTTTCTGCTTCACTGCTCATCTCCTGACCGGCTGCTGCACATTCTTCAGATGTTGCCGAATTCGTCTGTACGACATCATTGATCTGTTCAATTCCATCATTAATCTGTTGGATTTCTGTTGTCTGTGTCTCTAACGTTTCTGCAATATTTGTGACTTCTTTTGTAATGATCTGGGAATTCTCAGCGACCTCCTGCAATTGTGATGCCGTCTGCCCTGCAATCACCATACCTTTTTCCACGGCTTTCACAGAGGTTTCAATCAATGTTGCGGATTCCTTTGCTGCCTGGGCACTCTGGTCTGCCAGCACATTGACCTGATTCGCTACCACTGCAAATCCCTTTCCTGCCTCCCCTGCTCTTGCAGCCTCAATGGAAGCATTCAATGCAAGCAGATTCGTCTGGGACGCAATTTCATTGATTGTTGCAATGATCTTGTCAATCTCTTTTGATGCCCCGTTGATCTCATTCATGGAATCAACCATATCCCTCATTTTACCATTGCTTTCCAGAATGGCATTTCCAAGTTCGTCTACTCTTCCACTGATTTCTTTTGCGGATTGTGAATTTTTTCCTACCTGTTCAGAAACACCTGCGACTGTTGCGGTCAGTTCTTCTACAACTGCTGCCTGATTTGTTGCTCCATCCGCAAGGTCATTGGAACTTGATGCTACCTGATCTGCGGCACCCGAAACTTCATCTGAAACATGTTGGATTCCCTTTATTGTCTCTGCCATGCTTTCTTCAAACAACATAAAGGAGTTTAGAATTCCAACGAAATCCCCTTTCCACTCTACTTCCGGCTGCACATCAAAATTTCCTTCTGCAAACATCTTCATTGAACGTCCAATATCATCTACATAGCTTCCCAGAATGCGGATGGATTTGCGCATATTGTGTGCCAGTCTTCCAATCTCATCATCCGAATGGTAGTCCAGCGTGCTGTGCAGGTTTCCATCTGTTAATTCCTGTGCAACGGCTTCCACTTCACGTAATGGTACTAAAATTGACTCAAGTACTTTTTTGCCTGTTTTTATTGTCAGTTTCCATGCCAAAACCAGACAAATAATAATACACACAATTCCTGCCACTGCAGAAATAACCGTAATTCTGACTGCCTGGCTGCTTACCTCATCGGTCATTTCATCTAATCTTGTTGCAATTTTTACGGCTTTATTTAATGCCGGGGTACAATCATTCAGAATTGAATCAACTGCCTTATCCTTGTCACCGCTTTTGATTTCTTTCATGATGGAATAACCAATGTTTCCCCAGTCTGTAAGGGCAGATGCGTATTCTTCACAATCCGCATCCGGAATAACTCCGGAGTTCTTTAAATTTTTCAGTTGGGTATTAACTTCTGCAAGCAGTCTTTCTACCGTCTGCTCATAACCGTCATAAGAGGATGTATCATTATTTAATGCCATTTCCCTGATATTTCTCGCTGATGAGTTAACATTTATCCTGCAGATTTTCACCGCCCGGTCTGCAACAGTAACATTTTGTACATAATGCATCGTATTGGCAAATAGCGTACCTATAACCACAATAGAAAACAGACCTGAGACTAGCATCATAATAATGACTTTTCTGTAGCCATAGTTTATCCTTTCCTTCAGATGTAAATTTTCCAAGTTCTTTTTCATCATATTTTTCTTTGACGGCATAGTTTGCTATTTCCTTTCTCTTTTGTTCGATTCTGATATATCAAATTTTTTTCTCAAAGTCAATAAATTTCGGGAACAATTTTATTATTCTATTTTTCACATAAAATGTTGTACCCCCCCCCGAAAAATACAGCACTTTTACCAATTTTTTCTACAGTTACCTCTCCGATCGAACGTGATGTAATCTGGAATGTCGTGCCGGTGGTTCCCTCGTAAGAGTCATACTAGTACATAACTGAAAATACTATTGTCTGAAACACCCTCTGTTTTCATATATGGCATCAGGTTCTTCCAAAACATTCTCTAATTGTCTTTGAAATATCTGAATCAATAAAATCTTGATGTGCCATGTCATCAAGGATATCACATGTTTTTTCATGGGACAATCCCTTTTTATAAGGTCTGTCTTCCGTAAGGGCCTGATAAATATCAACACATGCCATCATACGTTCCTGCTCATTTAATTCATCAGCGGTTTTTCCAAAAGGATACCCTTTTCCATTTAATTTTTCATGATGGAAAGCCGCCCAATCTCGTATTTCTTCAAAATCATTAACCTCCGATAATATAAGGTATGTATAACCAGCATGATTTTTCATTGTAGAAAATTCATCATCCGTAAGCTTATCCGGTTTTTCCAGAATTTCATTGCCTACCGCCATTTTTCCTATATCATGCAGAGCACCAGCTAAATACATTTTCTGTACCGTGATTGAATCATATCCCATATATTGGGCAAGCATGGATGCTTTTTCAGCTACTCCTATAGAATGTCTGCTTGTAAAAGAAGATTTATAATCTACAATCTTTGCAAAGAAATCTGCAACATCTTTACACATTTCCCAATCAAAAACCATTTTTTCTCTTGGAATAATTTCCCATAGCTTCGTTTCAAAAGAATCATCACTTAAACACATAAAGGATTCTTTTGTGAATACATGAAGAAAAGCATTAACACATTCTGAATCAAATAGACTATCCTTTTTTTTGGAAAGATACTGACATATAAAATCCCATCTATTATCATCAGATTTAATACTATTTCCTATGATATCAACGGTATCTGCAAGATGAATAATTCTTGCAGGCAATGGGGTTTCATTCCACTTTTTTTGAAAAGGACCAGTTCCATCGGCATGTTCATGATGATACAAAATCACATTTGAGACATCTGTTTTAAAAGGAAGTTTCGTAATATTTTTTTCACCATAAATACAATGAAGATTCGTTTTTCTTACGGACAAATCTTTTTTAATGTCAATAACATAATTCCTTTCCAGCTCTTCCGTAATATATTGTGTCAAAGCATTATCATGCAGTAAGGCACACATAGCTAAATCTTGTAACGCATCACCTTGAATTGCCAGATATTCAGCCATGCATACACTTATATAAGCCACTCTTTTTCCATGCTTGTTTTTGATTTTTACCAACTCTGCTTCTATACAGTCCAAAGCATAGGAACAGGCTCCTGCAAGTCCGATAATATCTATACTTAGCATTTCCATAATCCATGCAGGTTACAATATGCATATACTTCTTCTACCTGTTCACCATCGCAAAGACAAAAATCTGCTACCGGCTCCTGCCCTGGATTTAACTGTTTTCTGTATATTCCCTGATTTGTATTTAATGTAATCCACTCAATGAAATGCTCTTCAAGCATTGGATGTTTTGTCTCTCCGACCACGACATGAACATGACTGCCTTCTATCGTATATACAGGTACATGCTTCTCGACAGCAGCATCTGTCACTCCGGCTTTTAATTCCTGCATAGGTTCTCCGCAACAAATTACAGGTACACCCTTATCCTTTACCTTTTCAACAATGTTTCCACAATGCTTACAAATATAATACCTTACTTCCATGCCTTTTTCTCCTTCCATGTGTAAAATTTATAATTCAATTGTCTCCATAATCTTTTTCAATGAATCTGCAGATTCCTTAAGCTTTAACGCTTCATCGCCACTTAAATTAATAGGTATATCAGACTCAATACCATCTGCACCTACAATAGCTGGCATACTTAACGATACTCCGTCAATATCATATACTCCATGAATCATGTGTGATACAGGAAGTATTGATTTTTCATCTCTCATAATCACTTCGCAGATTCTTTTTACAGACATTGCAATTCCATAATATGTAGCGTGCTTTTTGTTTATAATCTCATAAGCACTGTTCTTGACTGCTGTAGCTATTTCTGCCGTGTTTTCCTTGTGCTTGTAATGTCCACGCATTTCACACATTTCACTTAATGGAACACCAGATACATTGGCTGATGACCATGCTACAACTTCGCTGTCTCCATGCTCACCTACTATAAATGCATGAACACTCCTGCTGTCCACAGATAAATGCTCACCAAGCTTATATCTTAATCTGGCACTATCTAACACAGTACCCGATCCAATAACCCTGTTTTCTGGAAGTCCTGATAACTTTATGGCTACCTGAGTCAGGATATCTACCGGATTCGCAACTACAAGCATGATACCTGCAAAATTTCTCTTTGCTATTTCAGGAATGATTGACTTAAATATTGCTACATTTTTATTTACGAGATCAAGCCTTGTCTCTCCCGGTTTCTGTCCCGCTCCGGCAGATATGACAACAATTGCAGCATCAGCCACATCATCATAATCTCCGGCATATATTTTCATCGGACTCGCAAATGGAATACCATGACTGATATCCATCGCTTCTCCTTCTGCCTTGTTCTTATCTGCATCGATAAGGACAATCTCTGTAAACAAGCCACTCTGCATCAGAGCAAATACCGATGCAGAACCAACAAAGCCACAGCCTATCATTACTGCTTTTTTTGAATTAATCACTTTCTTCTTCATAATAATCTCATCTCCTTAATAATTCTCTTCATGTACTTCAAAATAGCTCTGTGGATGATTACATACCGGACATACTTCAGGCGCCTTAGTTCCTACCACAATATGTCCACAGTTACGGCATTCCCATACCTTAACTTCGCTCTTTTCAAATACCTGTGCAGTTTCAATATTCTTAAGAAGTGCACGATATCTTTCCTCATGGTGCTTCTCAATCTCACCTACTGCCCTGAATTTTGCTGCAAGCTCAGGGAATCCTTCTTCCTCAGCTGTTTTAGCAAAGCCATCATACATATCTGTCCACTCATAATTTTCGCCTTCTGCCGCTGCCGCCAGGTTTTCCTTTGTATCACCAATTCCTGCTAATTCCTTGAACCACATCTTTGCATGTTCTTTCTCATTATCTGCAGTCTTTAAAAACAATGCTGACATCTGCTCGTAACCTTCCTTTTTCGCTACAGAAGCAAAATAGGTATACTTATTTCTTGCCTGTGATTCCCCTGCAAATGCCTCCTGTAAATTCTTCTCTGTCTGTGTTCCTGCATATTTGTTTGCTGCCATCTCTTTTACCTCCGTTTTCTTTACTACTTTTTCAAAATCTGATGCCGGGTGCTTGCACAAAGGACATATAAAGTCATCCGGTAATTCCTCGCCTACATATTCATATCCGCAAATTCTGCAACGCCATATTGTCTGACTGTCCTCTGTTTTTCCAACCTCCTGTGGCTTAGGCTTAATATTATTCTGATAATAATCATATGTTACTGAAGGAACATTGCTTAAAACTTCCATATCGGTTATCTCACCGATAAACATCGTATGTGAACCCAAGTCCTCTGTTTTAGTAACTGTCACAGAAATGTATGCATTTGTACCTTCTGTAATATAATAAATACCATTTGTGCCCC
>OFMV01001098.1_pt1 | contig 22200 bp, 15 predicted proteins | sample 1541881 | NCBI WGS metagenome assembly OFMV01 (sample SAMN04209220, study PRJEB22552) | human gut metagenome | biome: gut; material: feces | host: Homo sapiens | place: USA: Oklahoma
CTAATCTGTGAATATCAGTGTCATCTGTGGGAGGATATACTTCGTTGGACGGTTCCGTGTGTTCCGCGTGTTCTGTGGGAGAATATACTCCGCAGCAAGGTTCTGTGGAAAGTCGCTCAGAAACTGTAGTACAGACGTGCGCAGAGCGCGGTGAAGTTGCCTTCTGTGTTGTTGATGTACTGGAACGAGGGTTGCAGAGCGATGTGGCGGTTCAGTTGGCGACGGTATGTCAGCTCAACGGAGTGCTCGGTGCCTTAACGGAAGCGAGCGCATTGAGCAGACAATCCGCACTGGTTGAGACTGTCGCAGTAGGCGCAGCCCACCTCGGCATACCTGTAGCAGGCACTTTGGTGACAGGTGTTCTCCGAGTACTGCGCCATGCACGTCACGCAGCGGTCGGCAGCCGACCACACGGGCTGCTCGGCATACGCCCACCAGGCGCAGGTGGTCTTGTGTGCAGCAGCGTCGGCAGACGGCATTTCGCCATCCGGGCCGACGGTATATTGCCGCGAGTGGACAGCCACGCCGGCGAAGTAGTGCGCACCGCTGTGCGCATACTCCAGTTGCGAGATGTTGAACACGCTGTCCTTCGCCGGTCGCACGAGGAACGGGTTGTCTCTACGTTTCCATCCGTTGTAGCCAGTGCCGTTGTACAGGCTGTTTCTGAATGTCCAGCCGCCCCTCGACACGTCGAAGTAGACTGTAAGCCCCGAGAACGGATAGTTGGCTATGGGGTAGCTTGCGGCGATGGTGGGGAAGATGCCACAGGAGCTGTTGATGAAGAGCGTGGTGATGTCGGATGTGAAGAAGTCCTCGTTCACGTTGCGCACGCCGACAAACAGATGTGCCGCCTGCCACTCGTGCATGTAGCCCAATACGGCGATGGCAGCAACGTCGTTCTCTGCCTCAATATTCGAGAACGTCTGCCAGTCGGCTATGATTGTTTCGCCGGTCTTCGCTATGTGCAGCGTAGAGGCTTCGATGGTGCCCTTGCCGTCGAAGACGGGCACGTTCAGGTTCAAGCGCAGCAGGTTCAGCCAGTTGGTGTTGCGCTTCATGTCCCACTGCCACTCTGCGGTGTATTCACCGCTGAAGGTTTGCGCTGAGCAAAGGCTGGGCAGGAGACAGCTTAGTATGATAAAAAGATGTTTCATTTCTGATGTTTATGTTTGTTGTTAAGCATCCGCGTCGACCGACGCAGATGTCCGTATCGACCGACGCAGATGTCCGTATCGACCGACGCAGATGCTCGTATCGACCGACGCAGATGTCCGTATCGACCGACGCAGATGCTCTTCGTTTTGTTTTGAATATACTCCGCAGCAATGTTTTGTGTGTTCCGTGCGTTCGGTGGAATTGCTGTTCTTCCACAGATATCTCCCTCACGAAGCGTTGCGCCTTCAAGCGCATCTCCCTTGCTGAGTGGCAGCATCTCGTCGTCGAACTCGGGGGGCGAGCACATGCTCAGCATCTTTTAGATGATTGTATATTATCAATTTTATTCAGTGCTATTACGATCTTTTCTCGTTCACCGCTGCCTTTTGTTGAGAGACGTAGTAGATGTAGACCATACTTTGATAGAATATGGTCTTTCATTATATCACGATGATGCTGTATTGTTTTTTCATTGTGGTACGAATATCCATCTGTTTCTATGGCAAGTACGGGTTGCTTCCCTATACGGTTGATTATAAGAAAATCAAGGTGTGTGTTATAGTTTGCAGCATATTTTAATTCTTCTGCCGACATCAGTGATGTATTTTTTATAACTTGTCGTAAAGGAATATGGCACAACACCTTCATACAACTATAATCAGGATTAGATGCCAACACCTCGCATATCAGTGAATATGTAAGATTTTCCGACGCATAATCAGAAATTTGTGGATGATTTTTGAGGAAGTTTATTCTTTGTTCTGTATATTGGTCATATAGATAGTCGAAAATAGAGGCCAGTTTGCTTTCTGTCACAGTACAGTTGTTGTAGGCAATATAGTCCAACAAATCCATGATGTTGCGGTGCTTTGCTTGCTCATTTCCGGTCATAACGAGGCAGAAATGCTTTTGTGCTCTTGATACTGCTACATTTAACATCTTTGCGTCATCGGCAAACTCAGAAATCTGATTGTCTACAACGCTCATGATAATAGTGTCTTCTTCACGACCTTGGTATTTGTGTATTGTTCCGATCTTTATATCATTCAGCTGTTGGCGGAAAGCGTCCACTTGATTATTGTATGGAGTTACAATACCGATACTGCTGCAATCTTTCAAGGTCGGTAATAGTTCGTTCTTCACCACATCTATCTCTCGCTGGTTAAGATGATTAATAGCATGATTACCCTTAACGGTTCTTATGGCTGTTAATACATTTTCTTCACCTTTATCCTCTGTCATGATAAGCAGGTTGCCACCATAAAACTTTTGATTGCAAAAGTTGATTATACGCGGATGACAACGATAGTGTTCTCGAAGCATTGTTTCTGTTATATCGGGTATAACTTTTAGTATTGATTCTAAAAAACTATACTTTGAACAGTCGTAGCCATCTGATATGTTATAAGGTTTAGCAATGATCTGCAACTTTTGTCTATCCTCTTCTGTTTCCACATTAGGCAATTGCTTAGTATCTCCTACGATAACGGCATTCTTTGCGCAGGTAAGAGCTAAAGTTCCTGTTTCTGATGAAACTTGCGATGCTTCATCCATAATGATATAATCGTATGGTTCATCTGCAAATACACATGAACGTGCAGACATAGTGGTGCTGAGTATTACAGGATATTCATTCTTCATCATCACACCTTGTCTTTTCATGTCCTTGGTATCGGTGAAAACTACTCTCTCTCGGTCTTTATAATGGTCGTATAATGACGATTTTAAGAGTGTCATGGAATCTTTGACTAAATTATTAGTCAATGCTTTTGCATCATATAAAGCCATTTCTTGATTGATTGTTTCTATACGTTGCTCGATTTCCAGAATCTTATTTTTGTAGTATAAAGTTTGAAGTTCTAATATAAGTGGTGCCAAATTGTTCTTGTCAATTTTGTTTTGTATATGAAGTCTGTTGGTACATGTCCATTTCATCCACCACCATTTGATTTGTTCTTTTAATTTGCCAATTCCGTGAGTATATTTTACATACTTATCATCTGTCCATATTTGGCAACTTAGCCAAATGGATAAGATACGCTTTGAATTGATATGGTTTTCTAATTCTATATTTTCATCAATACCATTGTTCTTACAGAAGTGTTTCCACTCCAATCCTATCGTTTGTTGCTCTTGCAATAGTAATGCACGTTCATTCTGTAATTCATAAACCTTGTCTAAGTGTTGCGAGGTAGTATGTAAGTGCTGTCTCACTTTAAAATAGGTTGTGAGTTCTAACCCCCACGTATTAAGATCTGTGGGTATTATGGGTTGATTAGCAATGAATGCAGTTTTATTGTCTTTGTTACCAAGTGAGGCTGCTATAAAGCCAATACCATATTTTTCCAGTTTCTCAAACACATTTGCTGTAGCAGAATTGTTGTTAGAGACAACAATCACCGTTTTACCTTGTCTAATGATGTTTGCGATAATGTTCAAAATGGTTTGTGTCTTACCTGTACCAGGAGGACCTTGGATGACACTTATTTGATGTTCAAAGGCATTGGCTACAGCAATCTTTTGGCTGGTATTACATCCAAAAGGAAAAACCAAGTCGGCATGACAACGTTTCTTGGGCTTGTTGTTGGCAGGGTTGAGGTAGCAAGCAGCTGCTGTCTCTTTATCAATAAAATCTACACTGTTATAAATCTGCGATAGTGTTCCCTCATGATTCTGTTCATCTCTGCCTAAAGGATTGATAGTTGCCACGTTTTTCATGTAAGTAAGGACATCCTTTGCGGCTGTTTCTTGTAGGCAGGATTGTGCTACTGTGATTTTTCCAGAAGCATCATCCAATACAAAATTATTGTTAAAGATAATTCTCCAATAGCTATGTTCGTTATTGTCGAAGCGCCATATTTCTCTTATATTTTGTGTCAATGTTCCATTTATATATACCTTACATTGTGTGGGGTCTTTCCACTCAGGAGTACTGAGCCAAGTTACTTTGCTATAGGCATAGTTATATGTACGTCCGTTGTTTTTGAAACGCACACTATAACCTGTATTCCCATTTTTTTGTATGGTGTCTATTTGTAAGGTCTTAGGCTCTCCATTGAGTAAAACAAAGTGTTTTGATAAGTCCATTTTGTTACATTCTATTATTTATTTTCATCTTCTGAAGCGTTCTCTTCTGAGGCTTCCTGCTTTATTTCAAGCAATGTGCGTTCATAAACCTCCTGCAACTGGTAACTTGCCACACCTAACGGAGTCGTGATGCCACGCAGAGACCATTCGACAACAGAAGAGTCTTTGTCCTTGCAAAGAAGAATGCCGATACTCGGATTGTCTCCCTCGCCTCTAAGCAATTCGTCTGCTGCCGAAACATAGAAGTTCAGTTTGCCAATGAATTCTGGCATAAAGTCAACTACTTTCAGTTCAATCACCACATAACATTTCAGACGAGTATGATAGAAAATCATGTCGGGGAAGTAAGACTTGCCACTTGGCGTGTCAAGTTCCATCTGCCGACCGACATAGGCAAAGCCTTTACCCAGTTCCAAGAGGAAGCGAGTAATATTGGTTGCTAACTTATTCTCCAAGTCCATTTCGTTGAACTTGCTTGGCAACGAGAAGAAATCCAACTTGTAAGGGTCTTTTATTATCTCTGTTGCCAGTGCGTTTTGAGGTTGCGGCAGTGTAACATCAAAGTTATTCAAAGCCTTGCCTGTGTGCTCGTACAGTTGAGCCTTAATAACATGTTCCAATTCTGTACGGCTCATGTTATCAGCAAGCACCTTTTTGAGATAAAACAAAGCTGTTTCTATGTTTTCACATTTGGATACTATTACAGTCTGGTGTCTCCAAGGCACACGAAGCAAGATATTAGGCATTGGTGTTGTTGAATTTTCCACATCTTGTAATTTTTTACCAGCTTGGTAAAAAAAGTTTGTATGCGAAGAATAAAAAACAAACCAACGTTTGATATAGTACAAGTTGACAACAGAAAATCCTTCAGCTTTTGGAAATTCTGCACGCAAATCAAGGCTCAACCTTTTCATAAAGTTTGCGCCCCACTTATATTGCTTCTGCTTCTCACAAATGTCCTCGCCCAACCCCCAGTAGAATTTGAGCATTTCCGTATTCACCTTGACAGCAGCTTTGAGCTGTGCCATATGGAAGCGTTTCTTCAAGTCAGACAACCACTTCACATAGTTCTTGTCTACCATGAATGAATCGCTATTCACGAACTGCGGTATGTTGTTATTTTCTGCCATAACTTTTATTCTTTTACAGGTTCAAGCAACATCACCAATTCAGACTCGGCTATGTCGCATTTCTCAAACAAAAAGCGTAAGCAACGAAGTTTACTTCTGTTGTCCATTGAAGTCCACAAGTATTTTTGTGGAGCAATCATTGTACAGTATCTTGTATCTGCTTGCTTGGCAGACCAGAAGAAACCTTCGGCATCATAGAGCGTATCGGTTTTGCGTAACCTTTCATTGTTTGTTCCTTTCTTGTTTGTTAACCAGTTACAATTCTTTCATTTTATACTGGCATATTTATTCCAAACTGAGAAACACACCGTATAGGGGCATGTTGGTTATATTTTCCTGTTTGCGATAAGGGAGCATTGAGAAGCGTACGGCAGGTATGTCTTGATGTTGTTTTAGATAATTGTGTAGTGATGTTGCCTTTATGCTTGTTCTTCCTTTCACTTCTATTGGTACCAGTGCACCTTTCTGCTGAATAATGAAATCCATCTCCATGCGTGAGGTGTCCGAACTATAATAATAAATGTTGTTTATGTTAGATGCGAGTAGTTGCTGAAGGACATACTGTTCGGTAAATGCCCCTTTGTATTCAGTAAATACGGCATTGCTAATTAACACATTCTTAGCATCGGTGTTTGCCATAGCGCCCATCAATCCACAGTCGCATAAATAGAGTTTGAAAGCAGATATGTCTTCGTAAAACTTCAATGGCAATTCGGGTTTTGTCACCTTTGTAGTTTTATATATCAGACCTGCGTCTATCAGCCATTGTATGGCTAACTCGAATTCTTTCGCCCTACCGCCTTTTTTCAATACTCCATACACGAATTTCTTGTTCTCTTTAGACAATTGCCCAAGTATCGATTGCCACACCATGTCGATGCGTGGTACCTCTTGTGTGGGTGCGTGTTTGGAGAAATCGCCAGCATAGTTGGATAGAATTTCGTTTTGAATGGTTCGCACCTGATTGAGCAATTTGTTTTCTACGTAATGCTTTACGACCTCAGGCATTCCTCCTACATAGTAGTATTGGCGCAGATAGTCTTTTAGTTTTTCGTGGAAGGCATTCATCAGTTCGTAGTCGTGGTTATGCATGAGCTTTAGCAGTTGGTCTTCCCCCAATGCCATAAGAAACTCTTCAAAGTCCATAGGGAAAAGGCGTAGTGTCTGTACTTTTCCTACGGGGAAGGATACCCCTGCGTGTAAGGCTACACCTAACAAAGATCCTGCCACGACAATATGATATTCGGGAGCGTCTTCGCAAAAATACTTCAATGCCTCTAATGCCTGTGGAAAGGCTTGCACTTCATCTAAGAATATAAGTGTCTTGCCAGGGATGATGTCCACTCCTGTCAAAGCACTTAATCCTTGTATAATTCTAAACACATTGAAATCGCCCGCATATATGGCTTGTAGGCTTTCGTTTCTGTCGCAACTGACGTAGGCAAGGCTTGCGAATTCTTTTTTGCCGAATTCTTTAAGGATAAAAGTCTTGCCGCATTGTCTTACACCGTTGAGTATTAATGGTTTGTGCTGCTTTTGATTCTTCCACTCTACGAGCTTGTTGTATATCTTTCTTTTCATAGTTTACACTTTTAGACACATAAAAGCTCAGAAATCTTACACTTTTAGACATATGAACACTCAGAATTCTTACACTTTTAGACACATAAAACTGCTGCAAAGCTACACTTTTTGACACATACAAACAAGTATTTGTAGTATTTTTCGGTGAAGCATTAAGATAATTTAAGTGTATAGCCAGCGCTTGAACACGCGGATTGTATCGGGCATCTGCTTTCTGGGTGGCGGACTGCAGCGCAGGATGGGAAAAAGAAGAGTCGTCGCAGGAAGACTTCTGATTATAAAATTTTTGTAACTTCTTTGACACACTATACTTTTACTTTTGCACCCGAAATTTTACACATAGTTAACTAAATAAGCAAAAGAATGAAAAAGAAAGTAGTGAGAGAAAACTGCGGCAGAAGAATGGCTGTGTGGTCATTGGCTGCAATGATGTTTTTAGGTTCTATGGGTATGCAGGCGCAGAGCGCAGACGGAGCGCAGGCGTGCTGCAAGGCGAAGGTGGCAACGGCTGCCGTAGCGCAACCGGTTGCTGACGACGTGCGTGCTGAGTGGCAGCAGCTGAAGGGCGACGTGACGCTTTATATGACCAACGACATGGGACGCAACGGCTATTACGACCAGAAGCCGATAGCCGAACTGATGGGCGAAATGGCAGGAGTGGTTGACCCTGAGTGTGTGTTTGCTGCTGGCGACATTCATCATTTCAATGGTGTTGCGTCGCTACAGGACCCGCTTTGGATGACCAACTACGAGCTGGTTTACTCGCATCCCGACCTTATGCTCGACTGGTTCCCAGTTTGCGGCAACCACGAGTATCGCGGCAATACGCAGGCTTTCATGGACTACGGCAAGGTGAGCCGCCGATGGATGATGCCTGCCAGGTATTATACTAAGGTGTTCAAGCACGGCAACACTTCCGTGCGCATTGTGATGCTCGACACAACACCGCTCATCGACTCTTATCGTAAGAATTCGAGCGTCTATCCCGATGCCTGCAAGCAGGACGCTGAGGCGCAGCTGGCGTGGCTCGACGAGACGCTGCGCAACGCCAAGGAAGACTGGGTGGTTGTGATGGGCCATCACCCGATATATGCCGACACCAACAAGAAGGAGAGCGAGCGTCTCGACATGCAGAAGCGTCTGCTGCCAGTGCTTCACAAATATAACAACGTGGCTATATACGCCTGCGGACATATCCACAACTTCCAGCACATACAGAAGAAGGGTGACAATATCGACTACGTAGTCAACTCGTCGTCGTCGTTGGCGCGTCCCGTGAAGCCTACCGACGGCACGGTGTTCTGCAGCTCTGCCGACGGCTTCTCTGTGTTCACCGTAGACAAGAAGCAGCTGAAGATGTCGATGATAGACAAGGATGGAAAGATTATTCACACGATAACAAAGTCGAAATAGCATGAAGAGATTCTTATTCACAGCGGCACTCCTTACGGCTGCTACCTCTGCCATAACAGCGCACACGCTCGACGGCATCGTCAAGGACCACAAGACCAGCGAGCCGCTTATCGGCACCGTTATCAGAGTGAAGGAGCTGCCAAGCGTCAGCACCACAACCGGTCTCGACGGCACCTTCACGCTGCGCGAGCTGCCAGACCGCGGCCGCTACACGCTTGTTGTCTCGTACATGGCGTACAAGACAAGAGAGATGGTGGTCGACGTGGCGAAAGACTATGACAAAGGCTCGGAGAAAGGTAAGTACGGACAACTCATTATCGCCTTGGACGAAGACTTGCAGCAGTTGGGCGAGGTGGTTGTAACCGGACGCCGCGAGTATCGCTCCGACCGCAGCGCCGTCGAGACGGTGAAGAATGCGGCGAGCGTGCTCAACGTGATGAGCCAGCAGAGCATACAGCTCTCGCCCGACGTGAATGTGGCGAGCGTGCTTCAGCGCGTGTCGGGCGTGACCATGGAGCGCGACGCTTCGGGCGAGGCTTCGTACGCCATACTCCGAGGCATGGACAAGCGCTACAACTATACGCTCGTGAACGGTGTGAAGATACCGAGTCCCGACGACAAGAACCGCTACGTTCCGCTCAACATCTTCCCATCTGACTTGATGGACCGCCTCGTGGTTTCGAAGTCGCTTACTGCCGACATGGAGGGCGACGCCGCAGGTGGAGTGGTCGACATGGTGATGAAGGATGCGCCCGCACGCTTCCAGTTGCAGGCTAACGCCGCCGTAGGCATGAGCGACTACTTCTGGAGCGGCGCAAGAGACTATCTCACGACCAACCGCTCCGACTATACTCACCGTTCGCCCTACGAGGCGTTCGGATCAGACTATAAGGCTTCGGCTTCCGACTTCAGAAACGGACCGGTGCAGCTGAAGAGCCATGCTACGCCGGCGCCCAACTTCATCGGCGGTCTCAGCGTTGGCAATCGTTTCTGGAACAACCGTATCGGCGTGATGCTTGCCGGAAGTGTGCAGAACACCTTCCGTGGCACGGAGCGTACATACAACTCGGTGAAGATGGCGTCGGGCGAACAGGCTATGTATATCTCTACGCTTAACCACCGCTACTACAGCGTACACGACTTCACGGCGGGGCTGCATGCAAAGCTCGACCTCTCGCTCTCGAACCATAAGATAGAATGGTACAACATGTACGTGCGAACCAACTCGAAGGGCGTGCGCTACAACAACGGCGTGAACACCGAGTATATCAGTGCCGACTCGTACACGCAGGACGACGAGCTGCGCTCCATTTCTTCTACGCAGAGCATCTTCGCCACCAACCTCAAGGGCACGCACCATCTGACTGACCGCTTCACGGTCGACTGGTCGGGCGTGTTCTCGCAGGCAAGAGCCGAAGACCCCGACCGCACATACGTGACGCTTACCAACACCGTTGGTCGTAGCGCTGGCGCTGATGGCGACGCCGTGTCGGGCGATATATGGAGCCAGGAGAAGAACATCCTGAAGACGCTGCCCAAGAGTGCGGAACGCCGTTTCCAGCACAACAAGGATACCGACTGGGCGGGCTACATCAACCTCGCTTACGACACACGCTTCGGCGACAAGCTGGACGCTTTGTGGAAGGTAGGCGCGCAGTATCGCCGCAAGGAGCGCAGCAACCGCTACTACTCGTACGTCTTCAACCCGGCTGACATATCGCAGCAGCTCGACGGCAACGGATACGAGCAGTTCGCCAACGTCGATTGGGTATGCAAGACGCCTTACTCGCAGGCGTCTCAGCTCAACTACGACTCGAAGGAGCACATCGGCGGAGTCTACGCTATGGCTACGCTGAGCAGCGCTCTCGGAGAGCTGAACGTGGGCTTACGCGCCGAACATACCAACCAGATATACACCATGCTGCAGCACTTCCGCAACATGGGGCAGGTGGGCGAGCAGAGCTACTGGGACTATCTGCCGTCGGCTTCAGTGAAGTGGACACCGACAAAGAAGATGAACGTGCGCCTCTCTTACTACCGTTCTATCAACCGACCTGGATTCTACGAGATTGTACCCTACCAGATACAGGGCGAGGAGTATCAGGAGAAGGGAAACCCTGAGCTGAAACGCGCCCGCATCGACAATATCGACCTACGCTGGGAGTGGTTCCCGTCGAGCACAGAGCAGATTCTCGCAGGCGTCTTCTACAAGTATCTGAAGAACCCGATAGAACAGGTGTTCGTTACGTCGGACGGCAAAATCGGCGCCGGAACAGACGCCTACTACATGCCCGCCAACCTGGGCAACGCGAAGAACATGGGCTTCGAGATTGACGTGATAAAGTACATACGCCACTTCGGTGTGAAGGCAAACTATACCTACACCCACTCGGAGATTACCACTTCGAAGCGCCAGTACAAGGAAGGCAGCGCAGAGTATAAGACGGGCGTAACGCAGACTCGTCCGCTCGTGAACCAGGCGCCGCATACAGCCAACCTCTCCCTGCTCTACAAGGACACCGAACATGGTTGGAACGCACAGCTTGCAGCCTCGTTCACCGGCACGAAACTCGCACTTGTGTCGCCGTTCAAGGATGCCGACCAGTGGGACAAGGCGATGTTCGGACTCGATTTCAGCGCAGAGAAGAAGTTCCACAACGGCATCTCGCTCTTCTTCAAGGCCAACAACCTGCTCGACGCAAAGCGCGAGCGATACCTCAAGACCGTCAACCAGAGTAACCTCGAGTATGAAGGACAGAAGAGCGACAAGACCATCGTTGGCACATACCGTTACGGCAGAACTTTCCTGCTCGGCGTGCGCTACAAGCTCTGATTCGCTCACCGTGTCGCTATATCACCACCTCACCACCTCACCACCTCACCACAACACCTCATATCTCAACACCTCACCATCTCACCATAACAACATCATATAATGAAGAAGATAAACACAATGGCCGGTATGCTGCTCGCTGCAGCAACGGCAATGTTCTCAGCGTCTTGCGAGAACGACAACATCAATCCGTACGATTATACAGGCAACAACGGCAACGCCAACCAAGGTTCTACAAACGTAATAAAGACCGCCGTGGCGGAGTATCCTGTAGGCTCGCTCGTGTGGTCGAACGACACCACGCTGAGCGAGAGCGTAGAGATACCCGTCGGCACATCGCTCTATATAGAGCCGGGCGTGACGGTGACGTGCAAGGCTGACGTGCAGGTGTCTGTAGAAGTGGTGGTGCTGGGCAACCTCTACTGCCTCGGTACAGCCGAGAAGCCCGTCACCTTCACCTCCGACCGCAAGAAGCCCGAAGCCTGGGGCGGCATCATCTGTGGCTACAACTCGGAGGAGGTGGTGCTCAACCATGTAGACATAGCCTACGCCGGCGCCACGCCTACCGAGTCGTCGGCATCGTTCCAGAACAAGCTCTTCAAGACCACCATCGACGGCGGCGTGCCGGCCTTCCACTTCTGCAACGTCAACGGCAAGTTTGTCATCGCCAACAGCTTCTTCCACGACAACTACAACGACCAGACCTACTTCACGGGCGGCAATGGCGTGATTGCGGGCAACATCTTCGCCGATTCGGGCAACGCTGCCGACGGTGGCGAGGCTATCAACGTGAAGGCGGGCTGTCAGCTCGACGTAGCCAACAACGTAATATACAACGCCTGCACCAACGCCTTCAAACTCTCCAACGCCGGCAACAGCGAGGTGGTGCCGCTCACCGACATGACTGTCTACAACAATACCATCGTCGACTGCGGTTGGCGACGCTCGAAGAATAAGAAGGGCGGTTCGGTATGGGTGGAGAAGGCTGCGCGACCGGTGTTCGTGAACAACCTCTGCTACGACTCGCGCTTCGGTCTGAAGCAGCCCAAGCAGGACGGCGCTGACATGGAGCACAGCCGTCTCACTCCCAACTACTACTACGCTTCTACCGCTACCGGTGTGGAGCAGATGGCAAAGGGCGCTTCGCTCGGCATCTGGTTCGACACAGACATAAAGAGCGCCACAGCAGGTCAGTTCGATCCGCTCTTCAAGCTCTTCAAGCAGAACGTCGGTATGGACATCAACTGCGAGGTCGACGACCCCGACAAGGGCGCTCCGCTTGCTTTCGATAAGGCGTGGAACTTCGACCTACAGCAGGGCAGCCCCGCTCTCTCGGGAGGTGTGACCGACTTTGCGCGCATCTTCCCGAACGGCATCCCGTTCTTCGGCATGAAGAAGGTGAACTTCCTCGACAGCGCCAACGACCAGAACTACTACTTCTCGGCACCACTGCCACAGCCACGCTTCGGCGCGTGGCTGTAACCTTGTGAATGCAATAAAGAGTGTGTGCCTTCTATGTTTCTACGCGAGAAACATAGAAGGCACACTTTTTATAAAGATAATGGATCTTTAGCAGAAAACATAAAAAAGCAGTACCTTTGCAGAAAAAGTAAAAGCAAAAAGCAAAAAGGGTAGGAGGTATGGGCATCTTGCCCATACCACGCAGCCTAAAAGCCTAAAAACAAGGATATGAAAAATCTGATGGGTATTGTGCGTAAGGCAATGACTGTAGCAGCGTTCCTTACGGTTTCTGTTGCGGCGGATGCTGCAGAAGTGATGTACAAAATCGTTGAATACAACAAGCAGACAGCAGAGTTTGCGATAGCAGCATGTGGAACGGTGCCACGCAACTCGCGAGTAGACTTCGAGAACAAGTTCGGCGCAACAACGGGCAACCGCTACAACCAGATACCTCGCAACCACGAGGCAGTGCTCTATCTCGAAGGATGGCAAGGCTGCAAGGTGCGCAGCATCACGTTCTCGATGTGCTCAAACAATAAGAAAGGACAAGTGGGCGTGTCGCTCAACGATGGTGGTACAACGCTCTACTCGTTGGCACCGGTCGACTTCGCCAGTGCCGACTGGTTCGGCGAGTGGGTATCGAAAGACCTCGGCGTATATGTCGACGTGACGAAGCAGATAGACGCACCAGCCATCACCACCAACGACATGAGCATCGTTGTGGCTGGAGGCAAGAGCGAAGGCTCGGTGTATCTCGATGCCATCACTATCGAATACGACGAGGCTGACATTGCTTTGGAGTCGCCGCTCGGCTGGCAGTATGAAAAGCTGACGAATAAGAGCACGCTCAGCGTGGGCGACGAGGTGATGATATTCCGCAACGGAGCGGCAGCTGCCGACTTAGGCGGCATGGACGAGACAAACTATCTCGATGTAGTGTCGGTGACCTCAACGGCTGACGTTACCTGCCCGGATGTGCTACGCTTCACACTGAACAAGTCTGCCGACCAGCAGCACTGGACCCTCACCGACCAATTCGGTCGTCAGCTTGGTGCGACAGGCAAGCAGAAGTTGGCATGGAACGAGGGCATAACCGAGTGGAATATAGAACTCGGTTACGAAGGCGCAACGCTTACTCCTACCAACGAAGCTTACGGCACAATGCGCTACAGCACTCCCGACAACAGCTACGCACGCTTCAACCTCTACACATCCAAGACCCTGCCCCTGCCGTTCCTCTATCGCAAGGGTGAGCAGAAGCAGCCCGAGTTGTCGCGTTCGATCAGCTTTGCAGAGGAAGAGATGACGGTATCGTTAGATGTTGCCCACATTGGATTGCGCCCGACATTCATGCCGAAGACCACTACCGACAAACGCTTGCATTGGAAGAGCTCAAACGAGAGCGTTGCGACCGTCACGGGTGGTTACGTTACGCTCCTTAGCGTAGGCGAAACAACCATCACCGCCACCACATACGACAGTGGGGTAGAAACAACAATGCACCTTGTTGTCACCGAACCGACCGCTATCAACGGCGCAACGAATGACGCAAAGGTGCATAGTCCGCGCAAGGTGCTCGATGGCAATAAAGTTGTTATTGTGACAGAGCAGGGATGCTACGGAACAGGCGGATGGAAGGCAGGGCGCAAGTAAAGCTTGTGTTAGCATTTCTTATTTCGCATTCTCCAAAATAAATGCCAAATTCTAAATAGCGGTTCGCTTAGTGCCTCCGCAGGATAATATCTAAGCAGACGAGCGTCGCGGTATAATCTTAACAGATTATGCCCCAACGCTCCATGCTTGAAGACGTTGTCTTTATAAGCATCGTGTCCCCACGTATGGCGTTTGTCGTGATGTCCGAAATTGCCACCATGCAGAATGTCGTCGAGCAACATCCGTCCACGTGTCTTGTCTATCGGTGCAATCATCAGTTCCTCCGACAATCCCATCACCTCATGCAACACATACATCATTGCACCTGCGAACTTCCATAAGCCGAGACGCTTTAGCGAGTTTTGAATTTTGAGTTTTGAACTTTGAATTATCGGCTTTGCCGATTTTGAATTATTCAAATTTGAGTTTTGAAATTCCAATTCACAATTCTTCAACTCCTCATCGCATAAGCGACAATTCCAAACTCCTAATTCAAAATTCAAAATTACGTAGTAATAGTCTACCACTTGGCGTAGTCCGACACCCTCATAGAAGTAATGATGATAGAGGTGGTACAACTGATAGACAGCATTGAACGCAGGAGTAGGAGAGGCTACCTCACCAGCCTCATCGGGCAACGCAATCATATTGCGACACTGCCCCTCGATGCTATCCTCAAACCATCGTTGTAAACGACGGCTATACACAAAGTTTGCCATGAAGCCCGGTGTGTTATGCAGCTCAACGCATACACCATTCAGAGTGATAGCGATATGGCTGAAGCTCTCCTCGTCCACACGTCCATTTTCCTTTGCCAGCGAATGAGCCAACGCACGTATCTCCTCACGCGATGCCTTCACCCACATATCCACATCGCCAGGGGTACGCGCAGCCGGATTTGGGTACATCGCAGCATTCGCTTGTCCCTTCAGTATGCAACAGTCGTAGCTCGCAGCCCTCACCTTATTATATATATCGACGGTGGCTTCGTTTAGCATCCAATTCTGTCGACGGATACCCTGGCTCGCCATGAACCAATTCATCAGCAGTTTCTGTGTTGGTGCCACGCTTTTCGGCAGTTTCGATATGCCCTCCATGATGATGCCAACTAACGTCTGCTTCCTGGCAAAACCAAAGAAACGCTCCCAATCGAAGCCAATCAGTGCCGACCCATCAACGAACTCCCGACCATCGTAAATACCAAGCGAGAATTGTATGAATTTGTAGTAGATATCCTTTACCATTTCTCGCGAAAGATAACATTGAAAAGGAACAGCGCATTGCCAATTATATACCTGCGCCACATGCGCTTCGGCTCCTTCAGCAGTCGATAAAGCCACTCCAAACCATGACGCTGCCACCACATAGGTGCACGCTCCACCGTACCAGCAAAGAAGTCGAACACCGCCCCGATGGTACCTACATGGCAGTGGATATTCAGTTCATCCCAATGCGAGAAAGTCCACTTCTCCTGCTTTGGCGCAGTCATACCAATCCATAGCAAGTCAGGATCAGCAGCATTGATAGCATCAATGATAGCCTTATTGTCCTCCTCCGAGAACTCAGGCTTGTATGGTGGCGAGTAGGTCACAATCTTCAGATGCGGATACACCTTAGCCGCCCGCTTCACAATCAGGTCGAGCACCTTCTCCGAACTACCCATGAACATAACCGTGAGCGGACGCTCACGGGAAACATTCCTCACTCCACATTCTTCGAGTTTGTTCATTTCAAACTCGAACAAGTCCCATCCTGCAATACGTTCCTTCGGTAGGCTCTTCGCCTTTATCCATCGGCACGCCTTCACGATACTCACTCCGTCCGGAATGAGCACATCACCGTTTGTCAGCGCCTCAGCGAACAGTTCATCCTTACGCGCCGTGTTGTACGAATGAGCGTTAATTGTGTTAATGAGCAGTTTGCCCTCTGGCAGCGCGGCAAGCTCCGCCTTGCTACCCAAAATATCTAAATCTTTAAGTCTAAACATGTATGTATATTTTTTTAAGTTGCTTCTTTATGAGGTGTTATCGGGAGTTAAACCCAAGAAATACAAATCATCTAATATTTCTCGGCAAGAATGCAAAAAATCAGGTCTTTTCTCGTATAGGGGGCGAGCTTGTTATTTTACCCGTCTTTTTGCGCGTCACTCAATGCAATAAGAATAATTCTTGATTATCAAGCATTTACAAGCATGTCTTTAAAAGTGACGAAGTCAGGAAAAAGGTTCATTGTTTGAATGACTATATCAATATAGTTTTATTATTCTTTTGCTCCATTTTGTTTTGACAATTCAGCCAATTCTTTTAATCTGTCAATTATAGCACTTGAACTTTGCTTGGGCATGGCTAACCATTTTTCAATTGGCATCCCTAAACCATATTCATCTTCACCTTCAGGCTCTTTTTCAGGTTCTTCTCTTGGCTCAAATCTTAATGGCTGTATCATTTCTGCAACATCATTTTCTTTATATAAAGCCGCTCCTGTCAAATCATTTCTAACTAGAATTTGATAATGTGGAGCAGAGATAAGATTCTTTTCTCCTAGAAGACAATAGAATAGACATTTCCTTTGCTTTTTTAAGTATTCATTAAGAAATGTTCTCTTGATGAGTAGTCCATGGAAACTCTCACCTAAAACCAATCTATTTATAGCCACAATTTCTCCATTATCACTCTTTCTTACGATACCACGCTCTGCCGTGTAAAGTCCAAGAGATTCCATTATATCACGACATGGAGCATAAACTGTCGATGCAATATTTTCTTCACTTTGAATACCTCTAAAATCCTCCTGCAACTCTGCTTCGTATGTCAATTCTACATCACATGGTATCTTCTCGTCAACATACCCATCCTCATATATAGAAGACATGTATGTGTTCGCCCATGGATAATCATTCCATAGAAAATCAATAGACCCAGTTGATTCAGGCATCCATCTTCCATAAAAATTGGCAGTCTTTGCCCATTCAGCAAAAATTGTTTTGTTTTTCAAATCCACAAGACAAGTGTTATAATACAAGAAACGTTCTCGTGTTTGTTCTTTTTCAACATCATCATTTTCTTTTCTTGTATCATATCCTTGAAGTACAACCCACTCACCCCCGTCACGATCAATTTGAATAGGATCAAATGGTGGCATACATTTTTCATCATCAATCCAAGATTTTATGTTCTGCTCTATAGTAGAATCTTTTGGATACTCATCAAAAAGATCTTTGACTACATCGTCCAAGGTATCATTTTCTCTTAAAGAAGGATCCAGATAAATACGATTAGAAACTAACCAAGGATAGTTAACTGCCATAAAAATTTTTTTTTGCGACCATCGGTCTCTGCAAAGTTTACAGGTATCTAACAGATAGGCATAAACCTCGCTCAAACCAATCCATTGGTATTTCTTTCCTATTCGTTCCGTTCTATGATAATGCCCTGATTCGTATGGCACATTGCTATCATACTCATCCAAAGCCTCATTCCATCCATATTTGTTTTTTATCAGTAACGCAATGGCTTTTGCCGTATCCTTGATGGAAATATGCTTGTCATCTTTTCCTATAAATTTGTCCAAGTCGTCAGATGTATTTCCCCCCATAGTGTAACGATAGAAATCCCATACAAACAAGGAACGGTGCAAACTATCTGCGCCATGATTTGTCCCGAAGAAATCTTCTGGAATATCTTCGTTTGGAATATTTTCATAAGGATTACTGATAGATGGATCATATGGAGGTTGAGCTGCTTTCCAATATGTATCGTCACAAGAAAGATGCCACTGCCATTCCAATATTTTCAGCGTCCAATGGCGTAAAACGAAATCATGAGGAGCTTGACCGTGTTTCGAATAAAAAGATTCGACAATCATACTACCGATGGACAGGTTACTGTTTCTTTTTCTTACTATATATCCGTAAATGGCTGCATACAAACCTTGCAAAACATAAGGGTCATTCACATTTTTAAATACACTCATTATGTATAAAACTTCATCTACAGAATCAGTCTTTTCTAACTGATTTACAATATGCCTTAATGCTGGGAAACGCACACTTGGGTAAGAAGCACTTAATAGCCAGACTTCAAAAACAAGCAATGACTTCTTGTTGATTCCATTATTGTTCCATAATCGCTTCAACTCATCATCTATATAATAGAAAGAATTTGCAGATGCAGACCATATAGCATCTCTTTCACCCATGCTCATCGAGAGTAATTTTCCATGAAACTCGCTTATCACAGATTCATTATGGTTTTCCAACAAATTAATGAATACATCTGGCTGTAGATAATTAGGATTAGCATCCAAAATATCCTCCATTATTGTTCCGTCTGTTTGCATAAGGTCATTTGCAACATTTCTGAGCCCCAAACCTTCGATAAACAAATCCGTCAATTTACCATTAATAATCTCTTTATGATGCCATAATTCCACAGGAGGATTCCAAATAGACAGAAATGCCTTTATGAAGTTGAATATTTTCGTATTATCTGTGCTTGTTTGATATTCTGCAGTAGTAAAATCAACAAGTCGGCATAGAAATTTTAGTTTCGAATAATCGTCAACCTTATGTCTCAGAAGAACATCTGCTTTCAAATAGTCTCCCATACTGTCATATTCAAAAGTTATCCACTCCATTCCATCATACGTTTTGTATTCCATCAGCAAATTTGCCTTGAGAGTATTGTTGAGTAAATCCTTGCTCCACATTCTGTATGGGCACAGACGATATGAGTAAGATTTCGCTTTTTCTCTTGGTATGTCACCACATTGTAGATTCCACAAAGAATAATATGCAATTCTCTCTAAAAGGCATTTTGTGAAATTCATACGAGGGTCTGCATCAGCCCCTATAGAGACAACATGGTTTCGCTTGTATATATAGCTATTGTATATTTCTATGATATTAGGAGATTCAGAATCTCTATAGTACGCTTCACTATAGGCTTCGCAAAAAATTTTCAAGAACAAAGGATTGCTGAATGACTGTATCTGATTAAAATCATCAATTTCTTTATCGACATTATAATGTTCGAAAAATTTCTTCACAGCTTCTCTTACATCTCTAAACCCTGGAATCGATAATCTTGTAAAACCTTTTATAGTTTCATTCAGGACATCAGTCTGCACAGCTTGTTTTCTGATGGATACAATGATTTTAATTCGGCTCCATTTTCTAATTTGATTCAACAGAGTTGGAAGTTTCTCTTGCCAAAAATACATTCCTGCGCCCTCGTTGATGGCATCAATAATAAATATAGCGAATTTCCCTTCTTTCTGCATTTTATTATTGAGCAATTCAAAGGAATTAGGCTGTTTCCATTTTAATTTTCTCAAAATGGTTTCTAAAGGCATTTCACTGCCAGAAAAATCGGTACCAAAAAGCAAATAAGCATTTTCTTTCTTACACAACTTTTCGGAGATCTTACACAAAGTGAAAGTCTTGCCACATCCTGCATCACCAACGATAGCCAACCCCTTTTCGTTCAGATACTTTTGCATCCGAAGATATTGCTTTGCCTTGGAAATTATATCAGATATTTGTTCTCTTTCTTTTGCTGTAAACAAATGCACTGAGGAGTCAGGATATGACTTGTCTCTTAAATTCTTCAACTGATACAGTCCTTCAACAAATTCATTCGTTATAATCTGATTATCAACATATTGTTTTTTGAACTTTTCAATTTCTGCCTTTTTCTTTACCTCCCTTGTTGATTCTGAAAATTTCTTATAGTCATTTGCAATTATCTCCAAGTCATCATCAAATCCGATACCAGCAAACCTCGATATTATCCTTTCGGTATCATAATCATCAACTTGTAAATCATGTGAATATCTACTTCCTGCCTGTTCCTGCGCTTCTAAGATATACTTGAAACATTTTCCAAGTCCGAAATCAGATGTATCCTCCAAGTCTGCGTTATTTTCATACTTGATACCTTTTTCTGCCAGATTTTCCATAACGGAAAGAATGGAGGTGTATCCTAAAGAGTTATAAAGTTCATCTGTTACGACCCCCACTACAGAACCAAAATCATTGATAACAGGAGCCCCCGACATCCCCATATAGGTAGACAATGCAAAAGAATCTATTCTCCTGACAACAATATCAAACTGATTTGGAATGCTTGTTATGGTACGGACATTCACCACAGAAAACGAAAAGGCATCTACGCCGTTACCTAATTCCTCAGGATAGCCAACAACGGACAAGACTTGCCCCTTTCTGCAATCAGAAGCCAATAATGAATAAGGAGAGCACTCATTTTTATAGGAAACACATGTCAGTATAGCTATGTCCCTACCTTTTGCCAGTTCCTCACAAGTGCATTCCTCAGTTATGCCATTTACACTGATAAATATATCACTATCGTCAGCAACATATTCTGCTACAACATGAAATGCTGTCAGCAATTTCGTTGGTGAAATGAAGAAGGCTGTTCCTCTTTCACTTCCGCACCTGACAGGAACCACAATGCTTCCAGCAACATCCTCAATATTCAAATGTGTATTCATTTTCATTGGTTAGTTTTGCCTTACAGCTTTCTAAGAGTTCTTTATATTCATCTTTTATCAAACATTGAAGTTCGGTAAGGTTCAGTATTCTATTATAATGAACCGTGTGAGATTGAATTCCATCCTCAATAGGATGAAGTATGATTTTCGCCAACGTTTCATAGTTGGGCCCTTCATCTTTCTTTCCTCCAGTTAGGAAATAGTGTTCAGAGTCAACTAGTAGGGAAAGTTCATTACTCATATTGTTTTTGCTTCCATGATGTGGTATCTTGATAGCTTCAAACAAAATATGATTACCGTCGTAGTGCTTCTTTATCGCTTCATACAATTGAGAGGCAATAGCATCACCACCCAATAATATTCTCTTTCCATTGCACTCCCATACCAAGGCCAATGACGCTTTGTTGGGTGAGGTAATACCAACCTCATTCGGATTTGCATCTGCTTTTTTCTGTAAGAACGATTTGGTTATCATTGATGAACTTATTGGTATCATCTTTTTTATTTGTGGCTTCGATGCAGCTATTCTTAAAAGCATCTCCCAATAAGCATATTGATTTTCAAATGCTCCTTGTGGTGGCCTTGAGTGAACGCATTTCACATATTCCCTTACAAAGTAATCTTTCAGATTATCCCATGCTTCACTTGACGGAGATAAAACGAGGAACTGCCCCCATTTTATATCGTTCCCAACATTTATAGTGTCTCCTTCTATAAGTATTTTCCTGTTCCACACTTTAAACCATTTGTCATTTGATTTCAACAACAGACTGAGAAGCACAGCCTGAGGAGCACTGATTTTTGTATTGTTTGGATTGGATAACAGATGTATGTTTGTAACATATTTGTCTAACAGATCCTTATCCTCGGATGGAATCTCGACAGTTGCATTTTCTTCATAATCCTGAAAACAGTTGAATAATATCTTCCCTATTTCTAATTTCTCTAACTCAGAAAGCATCTTAATGATGCCCGCTATATGGTCATCATCGTAGTGAGTTACAATAAGCAAATCAAGCCTTAGTTCAAGTTTTTGAACTACAAACGTCTTGATTTCTGTCGTAAATACTCCACAGTCAATCATGATGTGAAAACTTTCACCACTCATTCCATCCTCTAAAATCAGGAAAATACAATCGCCACATCCAGATTGAAATGTTCTGATAGTTGCTTTCATAGGTTAGTACTCAATTTAGGGCATAGCCCTTTGTATAGGCACTTTTACAAGTGCCTATATATCGAGATGTTAAAAATTTTACTTGTTTATTAACTATTGGCATATTGCCAATCCGATTTTATCTGGTCGCAGACTGAAGAAATCTCTGCAACCGTTAAAGATGTTAACAAAAAACTTTCCAAGGTAATCCCACG
>OFMV01001124.1_pt1 | contig 21881 bp, 17 predicted proteins | sample 1541881 | NCBI WGS metagenome assembly OFMV01 (sample SAMN04209220, study PRJEB22552) | human gut metagenome | biome: gut; material: feces | host: Homo sapiens | place: USA: Oklahoma
AAAGTTATAAATTTTTTTGTCGTGGGCTTGACATACGGGTGTCGAAGCCCATGAATTGAAATCACTGAAATACCACAATCCCTGCAATGCCTCGCAAGAACATCATTAACCGTTGAATTATATATTTTTTCTTCTCCTACAAAAATCGGCTTATCCTCCGGCAGATTTTTAACCAATTCAGAGAACTTTACAACAATTTGCCAATCTATTTGTATTTTTCTGACCGACGACTTGTTTTTAGTAGGTAAAAAACCACCTGTTCCTTTATAATCCCAGGTTTTGCTTACCGATAATGTCTGCCTTGCAAAATCAAAATCTGCTGGAGTAATTGCAAGTGCTTCTGAAAAACGCATACCCGTTTTGGCAACCAATAGAATAAACCAATCCCAATTTGGTTTTTCCTTTATGTCAAGATGTGCAATCAATGTATGAAGTTCAAACTGATTGAGATATTTAATCTTTTTTACTTTTGGTGTTTTTCCTTTAATAATTGCTTTTCTTGTAGGATCTCTTTCTATCAGTCCCTCATCAACGGCATCCAGAATTGCTCCTTTCAACTGATGATGAAAATCAAGTGTTGTCTGTCTTTCATGTTCTTTTGCATAATCATTTAAAAGCTGCTGATACATCGTTCTTGTAAGTTCAGATACTTTCAAATCCGGCACCAGTTTTTCTACCCACTTTTGTGTCATTCGGTATTTTGCCAAAGTTGCTTCTCTTATGGCATCCTTCTTATATACATTAACCCATTCCTTATAATAATTACAGAAAAGTTCTGTGGTGTTCTCATCATTTCGCATAAGCACCTCCGTTTCCTGTACTACTTACGCTGATAAGAACAGTAAAGAATATTTATATATACAAATCAATCCTAATGGTTCATAAGAGGTTTAATTTCTTCATCCAGAGTTTTTCTTAACTCAGCAATCATCATTGTATAATATTTAAATTTTGGAATTGCTCTCTCCTGTACTTCTTTGTAACTGGTAAAATTTGCTGTCTCTTTAATTGCACTCTCATTCGGGATCTCTCCATTTCGATAATGCATTGCCGCATACATAACATCATCTTTAGACGTATACCATGTAATACAAAAATCTGTAACTACTTTTTCAATACACTCTTGTTTCATATTTTCAACAATATTCAGAATGGACTGTCCTTTATACTTATTTACATCCTGCTCAATTTCTCCAATTAAAGTGGTCATTATCTCAGCTACTTTCGGATTATCTTTTCTGAGTTCTTCCACATATTGCTTTACCTCATCCATCTGCTTTTGTTTCTGTTCCTGTGTAACATCCTGTGATTCTTCATCTGGTGATACAATGTTCTGGATCAGATTGATAATATACTCATAATCAATCTTTGTATGACTGTATGCCATTAATTCATAATCTTCATCTACGACAGGCACTCCCGGATCATCAATTTGACCATCGGTATCTTCTTTAATTTCCTCTTTTGCATTTAAGTACTGTCCTGCATAATCCGTATACTCATCTTCCGTAATACCATATCCAGCCAGCATATTATCTTCATACTGTGTAAATGATTTTAATTGCGCAAAAAACTTGTCAAAATCCTGAAACAGCTTAACAAATATTTTTTTCTCTTTTATTGACATTCCCGGAACTTCTTCCGGAGTCTCTGCAGATACTCGAAGTGCTTTTAATGACTTGCGAAATGCCGATTCCACCTCTTTCCAATCTGCCAGAAGAGCTGTTTGTGTACTTCCTGCAGAGTACAATCGTACCGCATTGTCAACACTCTCCTTAAATAATTTGGGTGCCTGAAATGTAACAATCTGACCATATACTTTATTTTTATCATAAATACGATTTGTTCTGGAAAATGCCTGAATCAAATCGTGCGGTCCCATTGGCGGTCTGTCAATGAATATCGTTGACAGACACGGTGCATCAAAACCGGTCAGGAGTCGATCGACTACAATCACCAGATCCAGCTGCTCATTTCTGCTCTTATATTTTGCATCCTTCCTTGCAAGACGCTTATTCAGATTTCCATTGTATCCCTGTATTTGAGAAATCTCATATTTTGTTCCAAACATTTTATTGTAATCATCTAATGATTCCTGCATCTTCTGCTGATTTACATGGGAACCTTCTTCGTTTTCTGTTACGGAATAAGTAATTGCAAACTTTGGGAAATCCGGTAATACCTGTTTTATTTTTTCATCTATTTTAAGTGTTGTCTTCCCTTCCTTTACCATTTTCAACAAATCATAATATTTTTGTGCCAATTGGATGGAACTCGTTGTAAGTAACCCCTCATATGTCTTTCCTTTTCCATTTTGAAATCCCAACTTATAATAAGATTTATTCAAAATCACCTCGAGTACTTTCAACATATGACTTTCGGTTACATAAAGATTACTGTCCGTTTCATCCTTTTTATTTTTGGGTCCATTATGTTCCACCTGAAATCCTAAAACAGCATTATCATGAATGGCATTCTGAATCGTATATTTATGCAGGCAATCTCCATATAATTCCTGTGTAGTACGGGGCAGATCTCCCATCTGTGGATATGGATTTTCCGCAAACCGGGGAGTGCCTGTAAATCCATACCATAAGGAATTTCCAAAAAATCTTTCTATTTCCCGCTTTATTCCAGGAGTGACAGCTCTATGACATTCATCTACAACAAATGCAATTTTCAGGTTTTTAATTTTGTGATATTCCGGTGTACCTTCCTGCAATTTTCTGGTAATTAATCTCTGCAATTTCTGGATCGTTGTCACAATCACCTGACGATCAACTGATTTCAACTTTTTCTTTAAATCAAACACATTGTCTGTCTCATCTACATCTATCAGATCATTATTCGCATATGCCTGAAATGCCATGGTGGTCTGCGTATCCAGATCTTTTCGATCAATTAAAAAGATAGCTTTATCAATCGCTGGAATATCCATTAACAAATTTCTGGTAGCTTTATAAGAAGTTAAGGTTTTTCCTGATCCAGTTGTATGCCATACAAAACCAGATTTTCCAGTCTTAGAAGCATCACGAATTGCTTCTATTGCATGGATCTGATAAGGGCGCAACAAAATCAAACGCTTTGCCTCTTCATCCAATACTGTATATCTCGCGATCATCTCGTGTGCCTCCGGAATACGAAGCACACTTTTTGCAAAAACAAGGTAATCGGAAACTGCGTTATTTTCCTTATCCAGCCATCCACTGATAAACTTCGGATTCAATTCGCTATCACTTGCAGCTGAAAAATATTTTGTATCAACCCCATTACTGATTACAAACATCTGTACAGCTGAGAATATTCCCGTAAATTTTCCCTCTCCAATATATTTTTTAATCTGCCAGAATCCATCCATATAAGAATGCTGCTTATTTTTCAATTCTATATGAATCATCGGCAATCCATTAATCATAAGAGTAACATCAAATCTTCGGTCTCTTGCATTTACACTACTATCCTCATCCATTTTTAACGCATTGTACTGATTAATCACCTCATAAACACTGCTTCCACCTGCAATATGCTCATGATTCATCACAACAAGATGCAACCGTTCGGTATCCCTTTGTACGTGTACCATTACTTTTCCATTTTCACCAACTAACCATTCGCCAGCCTTATAGAATGATGAAAACTGCAGTTGATTCTTTACCTGTTCAAATTCTGCATCCGAAAGTGGCTCTCCATTTAAACGTTCCTTATTATTCTGTTCAAGAATATATCTGAAATTCTTCCAAAGATCTGCTTCTGTTTTTAAGTCTTCGCGATACGTCCATTGTGAATCACCATAAATCAGTTGTTCAATAAGTTTCTGCTCTATCACGGACTCTAATTCTGCCATAATAGCCTCCTTTTTGGGTGTGTTTATATCGGTTGTTATGTATTTCATTACATTTTTTGCGCAAAATAGCTTATGCTGGTGAAGGGTGATAAGATGGTCGAGTTGCAATAAATAGCTTCCAATTCTATCCTGTTCCTCTTCTGATGGCATTAAAAAACTGTATGCATTTAATTCATCTCTATTAATTTTAGGCATACCTGAACGTTTTGAAACTGAAACAGAATATTTGAAAAAATCACTTGTCTGTAATAATGCGAATAAGAATTTTTGTTTTAACCCATTCTTACCATTAAAAACGTAAGCATCTGCGCTTGTAAGCCCATTAACAGTAGCGTAGAAGTATTTCCCGAGCTGAGGATTTATCTTCCCATAAACAACATCATCTGGTCTAAATCTAAATTTTCCGCTTATTAATTGTTCCTCTTTTACAGTCTTCACATTGTCTAATATTCTACCTGTAAATGATTCGATATTCCCAGGCGCAATATGTGGCATATTATCATATTCGCCAGTTGTTGGATTTACCATCTCCGTTGAAATATCAACAACATCTATCCACTTACGCTGTTCCCAAGCGTCCAACGCAATATCAATAAATCTATAACACTTACGTTGGTGAAGAGTGATGAGGCGGTCTAGCTTGTCAAAATACTGCGTAATTGCATTTTGTTCTTCCAATTCTGGAAAGGCAACCGGACCCTTCAATGCATTCTCATCAGAAACCTTCATATCATTTTTAGCACCTTTATTTACCAATGGATGCATATATGAATTCATGCGAGAATCCAATTCAAAATAAATTTGCACAAACTCTGAATTTGTATTCATTCTTGGTTTATATACTGCATATAAAGTCGATACAATGCCCGTTTTTCCTTTGTTTGTCTTTATTATTCCATATGGATTGGATTTTAATGGTGACTTAGTATAAACCACGTCGCCAGCTTCAACTACACCATAATTTGCTACTGATACTCCTGCAAATGATCTACCTTGGAATTCTATCTGATTCACTATTCCATGCTCACCAGAAACAGACAGTACATCCTCTTTTCCATAAGATTCAGTTTTGTTCTTTTCTCTTGAAACTTCAAGGTAATCCTTTAGCTTACGCTGTTCCCAAGTTTTCACTTCTATTTTTCTTTTTATAAAAACTTACGATAATATAAAGCGTTTAACAAAAATACCGTATCTCTCCAAAATACTCAAACCATTTTTGTTTTACTTCGTCACTTCTTGCTTCAATAATCCTTACAATATTTCTCAAAGCAACTGGTGGAATATTTGATATGTTATTCACAACAATGCATTTTCCGGCAGATGTAATCCACACTTTCGTTGCATTCTGATGTGGACGTCCTTCTGCAATATGCACATGTATTGGTTCCAACGGTTTCCCTTCATTTGCCCAAAAATATATCCAATAGGCTCCTACCTTAAAAACCTGAGGCATGCTCAAATCCCCCTTCTTTTGCGAATTCCATAATCAAATGTGCCGTTGATTTAATAATTTCCACAAATTCTTCAACCTGTTTATCTGAATATCCATTGATTTCTTTTATTTCATAAGTCGGCAAATAACATGTCATATTATGAAATCCATCTTTTTTATCCGGGGTTTCAATATAAACTTTTACTGTTCCATCTGCATTCATATCCGAATGCACAATTTCTGTTTCATCATTTAACGTCATAAACGGATACATCATAATTCTTACCCTCTTTCCCTAAATCTAATACTTCACTAGATTACATCGTAAGTATATTTCTTTTGCGTATTTTTATTCAATTCAAATATTTTATATTCATTTTACATTTCGCATTTAAAAATAATTATAAAACTGTTACACAAACATATTTTGTAACATAAATTTCTTTAATTTTTGTAATTCATCACACTTATGCTGGTGAAGAGTGATGAGGTGGTCAATGTTGCTAAAATACCATCCTATTCGCTGTTGTTCCTCTTTCATAGGAAACTGATTTTCTAACTTTACGAGCTTATTTACCGCTAGTCCAGGCTGCGCTGATTGGTCTGAATACTGCCCTAAATTCATTGTATCCAACATATAATATAAGAACCGGGTATCATTGTTTTCATCAGCTTTTACAACTACCGCATGTTCAGTAAAATAAGCCTTTCCAACAGAATAGTTCATATTTCCACATAAAGCACCCTGCCGACCAATCAACGCGTATTCTCCATCATGATTGTAGGTCGAAGTATACCCTCTTAAACCGTTCCCGCCATAGACTGGATAATCGCCTGTTATATCTATCTCATCTGCCTTCAAAGAGTTTCCACTTTTGAATTCTTGAGCAACTTCTCCCAACTTACGCTGTTCCCAAGCGTCCGCGAATCCAGAAAATCTAATTTTTGGAACGCAATTTCCATTTTCAGGAAACATTTTTTGAAGCATATATTTTTTCAAACTTTTAGTTTCTTCACACTTACGCTGGTGAAGAGTGATGAGGTGGTCGAGTTTTTGGAAATATGAGCCGATCTTCTTTTGTTCATCATAATTTGTTATGTCGACAACAAATTCTTGCATATCTGAAGCAAGTATATGTTTAATTGTATTACCAGTTGTAATTTCCTCTATTTTCTTTTTAGACTTGTTTGTTTGATACTGATAATTTAGAAAGTATGGTTCAATTTTCTCCTTTGGATGTCTGAACATAATTAAAGCATGGGCGGCTGAATTGTCCAATTCTTCAGGTATTACAGCTGCATGACCAACATGTCCCGACTGAACCATAACCATATCACCTGTATGTAACCACTTATCTTTTTGCTTTTCATAAAACTCATCATTAATAAAGATTTCTGAGTTATGATTTATCTGACCATCCTTAATATTATTTGACTCTAAATAAAAATGCCCACTTTCAACATAGTATGGTGTAGCAGTTCCAACGAATGCATTTCCTATAGAAGCATAAATATCAGATAACTTACGCTGTTCCCAATCGTCTTCATACCCTTTGAATCTAATTTTAGGTTTTCCCATCGCTATCACCCCTCCATCTTCCTAATCAGTTCATTCAACGAGGACATAATAGTTTCATCCGTAGATGTCAGATCTTTAAGTAAAGATAGAAATTCTCCCTGCGCCTGTTCCAATTCCTTATCCGTCTGATCCATCTGCGTTAAAAGAGCATTTATATCGACTTCTTCCTCTTTTTCAAAATTATCTACATAACGCGGAATATTCAAATTAAAATCATTCTTCTCAATATCCTCAAAATTTGCAAGATAGGACTCTTTTTCTACTGTTTCTCTTTTACTGTACAACTCCATAACAGCTTCTATATGTTCATCTGTCATGGCATTTTGCTTTTTCCCTTTGTCAAATTTCTTTGATGCATCAATAAACAACACATCTCTTCCATCTCTGTGTTTCTTTAAAACGATGATACAAGTAGGAATTGAAGTATTATAAAATAAATTGGCAGGCAATCCAATTACTGCATAAATATTCCCTGCACGAAGCAATTTTTCTCTGATTTTTCCTTCTGCTGCCCCTCGGAACAGAACCCCATGAGGTAATACAATTGCCATTGTTCCATTACTTTTTAAATGATACAGACCATGAAGTAAAAAAGCATAATCCGCTTTTGATTTTGGAGCCAATACTCCATAGTCGCTGAATCTTTCATCTTGTAAAAATCCGGCTGTTGCACTCCATTTTGCAGAGTATGGTGGATTCATAAGTACCATGTTGAAATCGGTCTCTTCTCCTGTCGGCCAGTCTCCATCCAGCGTATCACCATTGCGAAGTACCTGATTCTCCGGAGTAATTCCATGTAAAAACATATTCATACGTGCCAGATTATAAGTAGAAGTATTTAGCTCCTGCCCATAATACTTAATATAACCTGGTTCAGTGGCATACTTTTTGGCATTTAACAAAAGAGACCCAGAACCCATGCATGGATCATATACAGATAATCCCTTTTTGTTTTCCTGCCCTGCAATTGCAATCTTTGTTAATATCTTTGAAACTGCTTGTGGTGTATAAAATTCTCCTGCCTTTTTTCCGGTCTCTGACGCAAACTGTCCAATCAAATATTCATATGCATTTCCAAGTATCTCTGCGTCTGAATTCAACAAATCTGCCTTATCAATTTCCTTAACAAGACTGGATATGGTATCACTTTGCTTCTGATCTCCATTTCCCAAACGATTAGAGTACAAATCAATATCTGTAAATAAATCTACAAACAATGGATCACTCTGTTCAATATTGTTAAAAGCTTTTTGCAATAACTCCCGATTGAATGCATTGTTTCTCGCCGCATCAGCAAAACACGTATAGGTAAGTTGCGGTTCAATCAAGTAATGACATTCTGACTTTATCTGCTCTTTCAGTTCCTCAGCACTTTCGTCTTCCAGTGCTTCTTTGTATGCATCCAATGCAACTTTTAAACTCTTCGGCTTTTCATCATAAATCAAATCATAAACTTTAATTAAAAATGTATCCGAAAGATATTTATAAAATACAATTCCAAGTAAATAATCTTTATATTCATTTGCATCCATCTTGGATCGGAGAATATCTGCGCCACTCCATAATACACTTATCAAATCTTTACTACCTTCTACTTCTGCCATGCTCTTTCCTCCGCTCGTTTTTCAATTTCAATGATCTCATACTGCTCATATTTTCCAAACAGATAGATTTTAATCGTTTCGCCATTAAAACGCTGATAAGATTATAATAACAAATTACCTTTTTATTTACAATCAAATATTAGAAAGCCCCCCACAACCATAAAGCACACCATCGTGTGCCCCATAGCGCGAAGGGCTTTTATCCATTCTTTTATGCCTGTCTCAAACCAGGTTTTATTTTCCCTCGAACTGTACAACAGAGTCCACGTCATAGTCCTTTAAGACTTCCCGTCCGTTAAGATCGCTTAACTCTATGAGAAACAGCATCTTTACCACTTCACCGCCAAGTTCCTCTACCAGTTCTGCAGCAGCTTTCATGGTTCCGCCGGTTGCAATCAGATCATCCAAAAGTACAACCTTTTCTCCTTTTTTAACGGCATCTTTATGCATTTCAATCGTTGCCGTACCATACTCTAGATCATATGTTTTTTCAACTGTCTCACACGGCAGTTTTCCTTTTTTACGAATCGGTACAAACGGCTTATGCATGACATAAGCAAGTGGTGCCCCAAAGATAAAACCTCTGGATTCTGCTCCGGCAATCACATCAAAATCAACGCCCTCTAAGCGTTTTGCCAGTTCATCAATGGAAAGCTTCAGTGCATCTGCATCCTGCAGTACACTTGTGACATCACGGAAAATAATTCCCTTCTCCGGGAAATCCGGGATACTGCGAATGTACTCTTTTAACTCTTTCATCCTCTTACCTCACTACTACACGAATTTCTTCGCGTTTTTGACTTTTGACGTTTTTATTATAAGACTTTCCACACGCAAGCGCAACTCTCACTTGACTTTTTCCCATTCCTGCGTGCGCCTTGTGACCTCTTTTACCGTCAGGATTCCCTCTGCCACCGTAAACCGGATGTCATAATCAGCAAATGCCATCCCGTAGATATAATCCGGCTTTTTGTTGTATGCCGCCCTGGGATCCTGTGCAAGAACCTCAAGAAGCGGTCCCCGCAGATGTTCCGGAATCTGTGCCTGCAATTCCTCCGGAAATACTACCGGTATCTGAAACTCCCGGAATTCTTCCGCAAAACCGTTTTTTGCCTCCGGATGGGCATCCACGTACGGCAGATACGGTTTGATATCAAAAAGCGGTGTGTGATCAAGCAGATCCAGCCCGGAAACCGTAAGAACCGGTCCAAGCTTCTGATCGATGCGCACTTTTTCAAGTTTCACGCACGAAAGACCGATCGAATTCGGGCGAAAGGGGGAACGTGTGGCAAACACGCCCCGTTTTTCTTTTCCTCCCAGACGGGGAGGTGCTACCGTTGCATGAAAGGTATCCTGCTTTGCCCTCGAAAACTCCCAGAGAAGCCACAGGTGGGAAAACTCTTCGATTCCACGCACTGCATCCGGATTCCGGAATTTCGGTGTGAAAATAATTTCCCCACAGGTACTCTCCGCCAGCCCACTCTGTCTGGGAATTCCAAATTTTTCTTTATACGGGGTCTCTACATAAGCTATATATTCCATATCCGTTCCTACATCTGATAAAACCGCAGATTTTCTTTCAGTTCCGGTGTGATCTCTCCACCTGCTGCTTCATATTTATCGTAAACAGAACGGAACCGCTGCAGTTTCTTTCTGTTTTCCGCATCAAGTCTGTGAAATGCATTCTGATACTGTGGATTGGTGGCCAGTCCCTGGCGGATATCCTTTGCAAACGGACAATACCTTACCAGAATATCTCTTGCCACTTTATTCAGTCGGAAACTTCCCTGTGACTCATACTTCATCCACGCCTGATAATCCTTGACAAATACCTCACGGTAACTGTTGCGCGCACGGGACAATGCAGTCTTGATCTTTTCCTTTGCATCTGCAGAAAGATCTGAATTTTTGCGATAATACTGAATAAAATCACAGTACTCCGCCGTAAGCGATTTCTCCCGGATATCGTTCCAGTATACACCCTGCACACGTCTGCAGATCTCCCAGCGGTATCGGCCGATACATTCCACCATCTGATCATCGAGATCCACTGCGGAAAAGATCGGAAACAGAAAACGCGCTGGTGTATCAATCTTGGCCCCGGATGTCTCCTGCCACATCAGGGTACGGGTTCCGGCATTTGGCATCAGAATCACATCCGGCAAAATCTCCTTTTTGATCCATTCCTGATTGATTCCGCGATCCGGATCGGAAAACATGACATCATGATAGAGTGCAGAATAATCCACACAGCGCACCTTATTGATGGCATCGGCAATTTTTTCTGCGGTAACTGCCATCTTTTCCACGGTGTTGATGAAATCCTCTTCCATCAGAACCGGACAGAATGTAGTCACACGGCCATAGGTCACACGGTTTCCGGAGGTAAACATATTGCGGATCTCAAACTGTACTTTCTGCCTGCTGTCATTTTTATACTGTTGCATCTGCGCTTCCGTAATATTCCCAGTTCTCTTTTCTTCCAGCAGAAATGCATTGAAATCCTGGTCAAATTCATTGCGGGACGGTTCTTTCTTTCCCTGATAAATCTGTACCAGCCAGTCATAAACCGTATAGACATTTGCAGAATGAAACAATCCAAGCGAATCCGTCAGATTATACAGTGCATTTGTGTTAGTTTCCCCCAGCACCTCCGCATCCATAAACCCAAAATTGAAAAACATCATCATGATCGGTGACGGCTTGACCAGTTCCTCAACTGATCTCATAAACGCCTTGGTATAAATATCGTAAAAGACCTTTGTGATTTCCCTGCGCAGCTGTCTCGCCTCATTGTCTGTAGACATCATATCCGGCAGCTCCCGGTACTGCTGCACAATGCTGTGGAAATCCCTGATCATATCGCTGCCATATCCTGCATACTCCATAATATGTGCAATACAATCCTCACGCATAATATTGATACGGCCTTCGGACTCCTTGGTAAAGTCGTAATTCTCGCAGAGCTCATGTGCCTCCGCCATCTGCTTTTTGTCGTATACATCAAGCTTTGTCATGACATCCACCATATTTAACAGACGCTTTTTGATCTCGGAAATGTCCTGCTTTTTCTGCGACTGCTGGACTGCCATTGCAAAAAACAGATGAAAAATATCATCTCTGGAATCTGAAAATAAAATATCCCTGTTGTACTGCAGATAATTTACCATCTCGCCGATTCCCTGTGTCACACGGCGCATCTGTGCCGCCGCCTCCATGATTGCTCCCACACACAGACTGTCATCTTTGATCATCAGCTGCATATATTCTTTCAGATAACTCCGAACCAGACTGTTACTGTTTGCAATCTCCCAGTTTTCCGCACGGTGCTGCATTTTTAAAGCTGCAAACTGTTCCATACGTGGAAAATCCTGTTCATCAAGAAGCTTCTCGCTGCACAGATTTTTGTATTCGCTGTACAACGTTTCCGCAGCATTATGTAAAAGCATGCATTTTTTCTGCAGACTGGCATACAGACACAGTGCCTGATGCCGCTGTTCCACTGCCGTACGCAAAAAAATCGGGCGGAAATTCTCATGTTCGGACAAAATCTTCCGCAGATCCTGTGCATTTTTACATGGAATCACAATCAATGTCGTATCTTCATTTGCCACATAATCGCAGGCAAACCATTCGTTCTCGAGAATACCCACAATTGCATTCCGGTGCATAATGATCTCTGCAAATGCAAACTGCCGGATCACCGATCCCTCCTGAATCAGATACCATTCCATCACCTTGTCCTGTTTTCTGGCAAGCGTTTCTCCCTTTTTTACCTTTAAAACATTCATGTCTTACTGCTCCTTGTCTGCGCCCCCGGACAGCTGAAACGCTATATGATCTACCGTAAGTCCGGTTGCCCCAAAATATAATTTCATATAATGATGTCCCTCGAATGTATCAAACCGGATCTGCTGTGTCACCCACTGCCCTTTCGATCCCCTAAATGACAGTGTTCCTTTGATGATATTATCCAGATATACTGTTACCGGAAGCTGTGCCAGATCATCCAGATTTGATTTCACTTTCATCTGCAGTTCATAACTTCCGGCTTTCATATCCAGATCCGCAAGTATTTCTTTTCCCTGATGTGTATCCCAGCCGCCACCGGAAATGCGGATGTTTCCCTGTTCATCTGCCACAAATTTCATCATCTTTGAGACATCCGGATCATCTTTTGCAGCATTCTTCCGGTCTTTAAGTTCTTCCGGAGAAATCCTATCCATCTCATAAAGCATCGCCGGGGATTTTAGTACAAACTGCAATATATTGATGGCATTTCTCTGCAGCTGTCCTCTCGTAAGATTTCCCTTCTGGAATTCTTCGAGCATATCATCCTGCTGCATATCCTGCGCATCTGCAGTCACCATATATACATCATTCTGTGCCGCTGCCATGACCGCATGTATACGCGGATCCGATGGCTGTCCCTCATGGTTTGCCTTTGCCCACCAGTCGGTCATAACGATGCCGGAAAATCCCCAGTCTTTGCGCAATACAATGGTATTGAGATCATAACTTCCTGCAGTCCACACCCCGTTGACCGGGCCATAGGTAGTCATAACAGAGCGGGCCGGTCCTTCTTTTACCGCAATTTCAAATCCCTTCAGATAAATTTCCCGCAGTGCCCGCACGGAAATAATCGAATCTGCCTCATGTCGTTTCGTTTCCTGATTGTTTGCCGCAAAATGTTTGATGGTTCCTGTGGAACCTGCAATATTAAGTCCCTGCAGCTGTGCGGCTCCCATTTTTCCGGTTAAAAACGGATCTTCGGAAATATACTCAAAGTTTCGTCCGTTCAACGGATTTCTGTGAATATTCAATCCCGGTCCGAGCAATGTATCTACACGGTTTAACCGTAGTTCAAGCCCTGTCATTTCATATAATTGACGCACCAATTCACAGTTAAATGTACATCCGAGCAGCGTTCCGTTCGGAAGGGAAAACGCCTTTGTTCCGCAGTCCATACGTATTCCGGATGGTCCGTCCGATGCACATTCTGCCGGAATTCTAAACTTCCTCAAAGACGGAGTCAGTCCTGCAAATGCCGCTGCAGTACCCGGAGTCACCTTCGGACTGCACATGCCTTCTCCGCGGAACAGCATAATCAGATCCTCGTCCGATAATTGTGCCACAAATGTCTCCATGGAAATCTTTTTGTCATATACATCTTCCAGACGATAGCCTTTATCGCCAGTCTGTGAAATCTCTGCCGGTTTTTCCACGCGGTCATACGGACCATAGATCCGTTCCGGTGTATCGGAATATCCGATCACATCACCCGGCTTTCTTGTCATACGGGCAAACGGTTTCTGCGGTGCACAGACTTCCTCAAGCTGTTCAATCACCGTAAACGTCTGCGGATAACTGCCTGCCTTTTGTGCCGTCCGCACATCGGTTCCCACATAAATGGTATAAGTACCCTCCAGCAGCACAAAACAGTCCCTGTGTCCGGTTACACCACTGTCATCATAGGAGGCAAATGTATTTTTCGGAATCTCCAGAATAATATGCTCTTCTTCCCCTGCTGCCAGTTCCTTTGTCTTTGCAAATCCACAAAGAACACGCACCGGTGTATCCAGTACCCCCTGTGGGGCTTTGGCATATACTTCAAGCACTTCTTTCCCCGGTTTTGTTCCGGTATTTTTCACTGTTGCCTTTACACAGACCGTATGCTCGTCCTTTTCTTCTGCAGACGCTTGCACGGAAAAAGAAGTATACGACAATCCATATCCAAACGGATACAAAACTTTATCTTTGGCAAATGTCTCAAAATACCGATATCCCACATAGATATCTTCTTTATAATAGTTTTTCTGTAAATCCCCGAAATTTGACGTGGATGGATAGTCACTGATATCCTCTGCAATCGTATCGGTCAGTTTTCCGCACGGATTCACACGCCCCATAAGTACATCACAGACACCGTTTCCACCTTCCTGACCTCCCTGCCATGCATAGAGTACCGCTGCCGGATCAAATTCTCTGACCCATTTCATATCAATGATATTTCCCACATTTAAAATAACGGCCGTGCGTGAAAATTGACTGCTCACTTTACGGATCAGGTCTTCTTCTGTCCGTGTCAACTTATAACTGCCCGGCTTGTCCGTATTGTCCTGGTCTTCCCCCGCCGTACGTCCAAGAATCACCAGTGCCACATCATCCCCGGATGCGGTTTGAAGCATCTCTTCCGTCACGGGCATTTCTTCCTGTGACCACGGAACCAGCCCCCATCCCTCACCTTCGTCATATGGATGGTCTTTGATCCATTTTTCGTAGATCCCAATCAGTTCTTCATCCAGCGCAATATCTTTGCAGGCGCGCAGCGCATCAAGGATTCCAACCACATAGCGTGTATTTACCAGTCCGCCCGAGCCAAGTCCGCTCTTGTAATAATGAAACGCCATGCGCCCAAATACAGCAACTTTATCTCCTTTTTTAAGTGGCAGGGTACTGTTGTCATTTTTCAATAACACGCATCCCTCAGCAGATGCAGTCCTTGCCAAATCTGCATATTTTTCCATATCCAATGCATATCTGCCCATTTAAAATCCTCCTGAAACTAATCATACCTTTTATTATACGCCAGTCACAAAGAAGATTGCAATTAGAAAATATGGATTTACCAATATTTTGGAAGCCCGTAACCAAAAAAGAAATAATAAAAAGAACCAGCCATTTTCCCCAGTGCCATGGCAATCATAACACCACTGAGTCCACGGTTGATATACAGACGCCGGAACAGGATCGGAAAAGTATTTAATATTTCTGCCAGTGCCACCGCAATACATCCCACAAAAATTCCCGCTGCAGTTCCATAAGCGCCCAAAATGACATGCGCCAGCCACGGATACGGCAGCTGTGCCTTCCACTCCACCACAGAAAATACGGCACCGGTCAATACCCCCAGTATAACCGTATTTTCGACCATCAGTATCCGTTCTCCAAAATTGCAGCGTTTGATCATGCGCGGAATGACCCCGATCACCAGAAGAAACGCAAACGTTCCGGCAGAAACCGCAATGCCGCAGGCTGTCGCAAGGCCCGCCATAAAAATGTGTCTAAGAAACATCGTGTTCATGCCCCTTTCTTCCCGCGTTCTCTATAAACGCCATATCGACATCCTGTTCATACTTTCGCATCTCAACCTGAATCGGTGTCGGATCTGAAGTAATTTTTTTCTTTCCGATATGGTTAAAGAATACCAAAATTCCCACTGCCAGTCCCAGACAGTAAAAAATTTCGATTTCTGATACTTTCGGTTTTTCTTTTCCCATCACCTGCTGATAAAACCGGTTGAACACTTCCCCCACGGACACGTCATTGTTAAATGCCATAATCGTAAATGCCGCTCCAAGAAAGATTACTACAACCATCACAACAACTTTAAGCGTCTCCAGCCATTTCGGTGCCATCGGTGCATCTAACAATTGCACCACAAAATCCTGTTCCCCGATACTAACAATTTCCACATCCGGGTAATCCGTCTGTATCCGTTCGATCACATTTAGCATCGAAAATACTTCCATTCGTTTTTTCTTTTTTCCTTCTTTTTTCTGGTCATCGTTTTTCTTAAACGTATACAGTGTTTTATTTTTTATTCCGGCACAGATTGCAGAATCTGCACACTGTACAGACATCACATCCTGTATCTTTATTTTTGGATCATGGCAGACACTGTTGCGGTCTGCCTTCAGATAAACTATTTCCCGTTTTTCTTTCATTCTGCACCTCTTTGATTACCTATTTTCTATGGTAGTATGTGCAAAATCAGGAAAAGTACGCGGGAAAAAACATAAGTTTTCCCGATATGACGGAAGACGAGGGACATTCTCTTTCTCCAGAAAAATTTGCAAGTTAGCTCTGGCGTTGATTTCAAGTTCATAAAGTAAAGTTTTTCAGTTTACGCAATTTACTGTAGGCTGTGAGTGCCAGAACAAGTTGCAAATTTATTCTTCCGAAAGAAATGTCCCCCGTCTTCCTGTTGGTTGGAAAAAATATAATTGAAAGGCATCCTGTTAAATCACTTGATGATAAGACATGGTATCTATAGATGAGAAATTAAAGTCTAAGGTGACGTTTTTCCAAAATTTTAGTGCTTAAAATTTTGAAATGTCACCTATATAGTAAAAATTGCTTCTCTGGATACCGCTTTTTTCACAAAAGTGGTATCTGGAGAAGCAATTTTTGATCTATAGAGACTTTCCGGTATCTGAATGTTAAATTTTCAGCGTGTAGGTACCGCAATGGTATCTTTTACATGAATTTTATTGGGATAGATACCATGGCAGAAACTGTACTTTTGCCTGAAATGCCTTAAAATCAAGGATTTGTGGGAAGTGGAAAGTGATTTGTACCCCCTGTTGTACCCCTATTTTATACGGGTTTCTAGAAAGGCAAAATTTTGTTAATTGACTGCCCTCGATAAAAAAAGTCTCTTGACAGCAGTAACAGAAGTTATATATTAGTAATAACAGAGCTCACCACGCCTCTGACTTTCATGCGCAACCAGGTAAGACTTTTTTGTTTTCTAATCCAATCAAAATCTATCAAAAATCAAGAAAGAGGTCCCTAAAACAAGGAGTTTATTTTATAGATTTTGAAAAGGGGACATTTGGAAATAATTAGAAATACCCAGTAAGGGGTGATTTTTTCGCTGAATTGAGTATACTAAAAGTAGGAACAGAAATGTTCTCGATGTAAGTGCATCGTTAAAAGTTGGGCTGCAGATGGAGCAGGATAACTTTCCATCTCATTAGATGTCTTAACTGGGCATCGAGCCTGGCAGCTTGGATAAAGCTGTAGTCCACGTGGGGGACTTAATGGTTTCCACGTCGTTATGGGTATCTTAATTGGGTACCGAGGCTGACAACCAGCAGAAAACTCTTTTTCAAAAGAAATTTTTAGAGGAGTGTGGTTAAGTATCACACTCCTCTTTACATATGAGGGGTAAATGGCGACAAAAGCAGATAAGAAAAATGCAATTAGACAGGACATTATAGATTCAGCTGCAATATATAGTCAGAGTTTGGCCGGTAAAGCATTTCTATATGTATATGGGGAAGATTAATCTTTACTTTTCAATTGTTAAATATGATGATATGCCAATTGAGATGAAATATTTGAATATAGTGCAGGCATTGGAAACTTATCATGCAAGATTTAAATATAATGATTTGAAAAAGTATAAGAAACATGTTTTACAATTGTTTAGATGTAAGACCATAGATGAAATTGATGAAAAACAAAGAAATGCATATTTTGATGTTACGCAGTCAGACGAAAATATTACATATATAATATTGAAAAGTAGATTAGTAGATTTGATGAATGATGATTTTAGGACTCCGATAACCCCAGTTTATACCAATGGTAAAATAATTGAATTATACGATTTTATTGAAAAAGTTGTAGATACTAGACATTACTACACACATTATGGAAAAGCAAAGGAAGAAAAAGCTTTTAAGGGGATAGATATGGAATATGCGATAATGGTATTAATGCACATATTTGAGTATCATCTGTTAATAGAGCTAGGATTACATAATACGGGAGCAGTTGGAAAACTATATGATAGACATCGAAAATTGAATTATTGGTATACACAGAGGTGCTGTAAGGATGACGAATAAAATCCTTAGTAGTAACCCTTTCCATTTTACTACTAACAGGTAGTAACAACTTGCATGGTTCTGCCCTGATTTGACACAATCTGTAATTTCAGAGCAAACTACACGAAACCCGGAAACCCTCGAAAAACAGGGCATTCCGGGGCAAAACAAGGAGAAACAAAACTATGATAAAAGTACTTTTCATCTGCCACGGCACTCCAGTTTTATGATAATGCATACCTTCGCAGACTGGGGCAATACAGGGCAGAATATGGCGGAAAGCCTTGGAATTACTACGGTTTCGACTACTAAGGCACATGGACGGAATCGGGATAAAGGCAAAGGTGTGGGGAGAAATCCTTAGTAGTAAGGGACTACTTAGAGGGTGAATATGAATGATAAAAGTCACAATCCTTGGTAGGTGGACTACAAGGATTGTGGCTTGATAGTATCAATCTTTGCTGTTATCAAAAGAAGAACTTGACATTTTTAGGTAATATTGAAGAGGTGGATAAGGTATTCTTTTTAACTTGCCGAAATTTGTATCTTCGTTTAAATCTTTTCCTTCATTTTCTTTCCGACCATAAGATGAATAATCAATTTCAATATTAGCGGCCATCTTTTGTTTCCCCTGATTACTTAATATGGTAGGTGTTTCAAAATAACCAAACCAGCCACCGTGGCTATTATACATTCTTCGATCACGGGCTAAAATGCAGTCATAGACAGGAAAAATATCAAGGTTGATTATTGTTGGTGAAAAAAGATTCGGATTATCGGTTCTTTCTTTTAGGGCATATGAAATAACTAATAACATATCTTTTTCGGGAATAACATTTTTGAATGTTACCTTTTGCGTAAGCCTAGCAGAGGGCTCTCTTGGTGTAGGTGGTTTTTTCATTTCAATATTTGGGTTATCTACGAATAAGAGTTTTAGTTCGAGACGTTTGCCCGATGTATGAATATAATCAGGGTAACCTTCTCTATCTCCTAGAATTCCTTCATTTTTGGTTAATCCAACAGAATTAAACATATCCGAATCAGTTAATATGGATAATTGAGGAATACATGCATCCATAAGTGATCCTACGATGGTGCCGATTTGAGATGGCTCAAATGCTTTCAGTATTTCTTTAGGAATAGAAAGTACATTGAATTGAGCACCAATAAGCGGTGATAGATTTTGTTTCATTTCAGATATTTCTTCTGCAGAAATAACAGTTGCGTTTTGATGAATGATGAAATCTTCATATTCATCTTTGTGCATAAATCCCATAATAAGCTTATTCTCCTTTAGTGTATTTTGATGGTATAACATCTGAAAAGGATATATTTAATGTGTCTAACCATCTTAAAAATTCAATAACATCTAGTCTACGCTCACAACTTTCTATTTTAGATACAAATGATTGCGTTTTTCCCATTTTATTTGCTAAGTCAAGCTGCGTGATATTCTTGCTAGTTCGAATGATCCGTAAACGAGTTATGATTTCTATATAATCTTCATCATATATACTTTTCATATGGACACCTCCTAAAAATATTATAATATTCCAATGCAGAATATTCCAAATTAGAATAAAGATATATACAGAAGACGGCGGTCTTTACAAAAGGCGATGTATGTGATAAAGTTAATATTCAAAGGAAGGTGATTATTTGTGGCTACACGAAAAAGCAAAAAACTGGATACTTTTGAAGGCTTATATAAACGATTAGAAGAAGTTATTTTAGCAAATTCAGGTGAGAATGAATTTGAGGAAATTTTCAAGTTAGTAGTACTGAAATTGTGGAATGAACTGAATGACGAACCAGTAGAACTTACAATGGATAAAGCAAATCTAAAATTAAGAAAAATTGATTTATTGTGGGGAGGGGTCTTATCTGAACCAAGACTTTTATTATGTGAGGAGCATTATCAAATATGCGTATCAATATTAAAAACATTTTCATTGCTAAAAGACGGATATGAAGGTGTTGATGGTATTTTTGAATTTTTAATTTCAAAGGAGAAAAAGGGATCAAAAGGACAGTATTTTACGCCGAGATATATTGTTGATTTTTGTGCGAAAGTTATCAATCCAAAACCTGGAGAGACAATCCTAGATCCAGCAGCAGGATCTGGTGCGTTTTTATATCATGCGAAGCAAAACTGTGATGGTATTAATGCAAATGATTTGTGGGGATTTGATTTTGATATAGTAGCAACGAGAGTTGCGAAGCTGTTAATGTATGTATCGAAATTAGAAAAATCTCATATTTATAGAGTTAATAGTTTGATAAAAAATAATAAAGTGTCAGACGGAGAAAATATAACATCTATTGAGGATATTCTTAGAATAGAAAAACAAAAAGAACTATTCGATATAATAATGACGAATCCCCCTTTTGCAGGAGAGATTACAGAATCGGAGATTCTTGAAAGTTATTTTGTTTCTACTGGAAAAAATAGAATTGAAAGGGATATTTTATTTATAGAAAGATGTATTGAATTATTAAAACCTAATGGTAGAATGTCAATTGTTCTTCCGGACAATATATTTGGTAGTAGAGAAACAGAAGATTTGCGACGGTGGATAAATGAAAAATGTAGAATAATTGGTGTTGTTGGTATACCGCGAAATACCTTCATGCCACATACAGCAGTAAAAACAAGTATACTATTTTTACAAAAGCGTGAAAAAAAGAGCAAATGTGAAGAAAACATATTTTTTGCAATTAGTGAGAAACCAGGAAAAGATGGTAGAGGAAATATATTATATAAAGGAGATATTCACACATGGGCTGAAGTTGACCATGATTTAAATGATATTTTGCTTGAGTTTAATGACTTTAAGAATGCAGAAAAGATAGGATGGTGATTTTATGGCGATTTGTATTTTGAAATCAAATAAACAACTAGGTGTAAATTTTATTTTGACACCTGAAAGGTATAATCCTAGAAGGCGAATGAGTATAGATAATGAAGATACTATTTTGATGTCTGAAATTGTTGAAATAGTGAATGACATAATAACTAAAAAACAAGCACAGGGGAAATCTATTATTCAGATTAATACTTCAGATGCAATGGGAGGATATTTGAATATTAATTCTGAAGTGAATGATTCGATTAATAGTAATAAAAAAATATTGAGAAAGGGAGACGTTATTATATCGCGTCTTAGACCATATCTTAGGCAGGTAGCTTATGTTGATGAAGATAGGAAAGAAATTCTTGGCGCGTCAACAGAGTTTTTTGTAATTAGGGCAAGAAATAATGAATCAATAGCATATTTAGTTCCGTTTTTGCTTTCTCAACCAGCACAGTTGGTATTTGAAAATTCAGTTGAAGGAAGTCAGCATCCTCGATTTAAAGAAGAAGATGTTCTCAATTTAAAAATTCCAAAGAATATTTATGATGAAAGAGCGAATATATCTAAACGGGTTATAGAGGCAATTGAATCGTATAGATCATATGAACGCTCGATATTCAAAGAGATTAAGGAAATGAATAAAGCTATGTAAATGTCAAGATTCTTGCGCTTGTCTGAATTATGAAATATTGGATGCATAGGGGTATCAAAATCTCCGCGGTTCTTTTTTTGAAGACCGATGGCCCCCTTCGTTCGAATTTTCGCAGAATTAAACAGGGGGGGATACCCACCAAGGTCGGTTTATGTGAAAATATCCGCTGAATATCATCGCTAAAGCCGATTTTGTTTTGCCGGATAGTAACGAAATACGCAGAAAAAACGTGTAAAAAATAGTATAAAAATCACAGTTTTTCTGCGTACATTTTGGCAGAAATATAATCCGAATTGTC